>Ga0315271_10000380_pt1 | contig 23791 bp, 16 predicted proteins | sample C3_top_MG_FD_204664 | JGI IMG/M metagenome (GOLD analysis project Ga0315271, IMG submission 204664) | Sediment microbial communities from Yellowstone Lake, YNP, Wyoming, USA - C3_top | ecosystem: Environmental > Aquatic > Freshwater > Lake > Sediment | place: USA: Wyoming | collected 2017-08-01
CGACGTCGAGCTGGGTGAGGAACGGCGTCCGGCCGGCCGAGCCCCTCGGCAGGACGTAGGCCGCGCCGGGGCCATAGATGTCATGCCCCCCCAGGTAGTTGATGGGGGTCCCGCTGGCGGCGCGCAGGCCGCCGCTGGCGGTCACGCTGAAGCGGGGGCTGACGTCGAAGGTATAGGAGCCGTAGAGCTTGAGCTGGTGGGTCGAGTCGCCGGGCAGGGGCCCGTCGTTGTTGGCGAGGAGCTCGGGCAGATCGAAGGTGGCGTTGATGTTCGGATCGAGCTGGCCGGTGTCGGGCACGATGAGCCCGGGGTAGTTTCCGCGCAGCGACGACCAGGTGTAGCTGGCCAGCGCCTGCCAGCGGCTCGAGAAGTTCTTCCTGAGGCTCACGGTGACGGCGTCGTAGTCGCGCCGCGGCTTGGGGAAGGCCGCGTAGTAGGTGCGGCCGGTCTTCGAATCGGTAGTGCCGGCCACGCCGCGCGGGTCATAGGTCCTGCTCCCCTCCGTCCAGGGCGACCCGGTCCCAGGGTTGGCGATGTAGTAGTTGGATTCGGCGTCGGCCATGTCCTCGATGATCCGGCCGAGTCGGCGCCCCTGGTAATCGACGCCGATGGAGAGGTCGGGGAAGAGCTCGTACTCGGCCGAGAGGCTGAACATGTCGACGAACTGCCCCTTCAGCCCAGGGTCGAGCGGTGTCCCCGAGCCGCCCTGGTACGGGCCGCTCGAGGCGCCACCGTTGTAGGTGGCGGCGGTGGCCGGATCGGTGTTTCGGCTCGAGTCGTAGTAGCCGGGCCGGACCGGGCAGGTCGTCGGGCCGGCCTGGAGGTTGGCGTGGGTCGGGTCGGCGCGGGGGTCGTAGCAATAGGCGTTGAAGCTGAAGGCGTAGGCCGGGCCCTTGAAGGACCGGTCGGCCAGGTCGAGGGGAATGGCTTCGTAGAAGCGCCCCCAGGAGGCGGCCACCTTGGAGCGCCCTTGCCGGGTCAGGTCGTAGATGGCCTGGATGCGGGGTCCGAAGTTGTCGTTGATGTTGATGACCGCCGGCCACCCCTCGACCCCCATGTCCTGCGTCTCCCACCGCAACCCGGCGTTGATGGTGAGGCCATCGGTGGGGGAGTAGCTGTCCTGCAGGTACCAGGCGTTGGTGTTGGAGACGGTGACGTTGGCGCGGACCGGCTCCGGGATGAAGCCCGGGCCGTAGGGTGATCCGGGCTCGCCGCCGATCACGCTCCCGGTCTGGAGTGAGCGGTACCAGACGCCGTAGTCGGCAGGGTAGCCGCCCAGGTAGCCGGCCGCGCTGACGAACGGGTAGCTCGCCCCGTCCGGAGCTCCCACCGCCGAGCGGTAGGCCGGGTTGGATGACCGGGAGACCCGGGCCTCGAGGAACTGGCCGCCCGAGTACTGGGCGACGTTGTCGTACCGGGTCCTGTTCAGGTCGAAGCCGCCCTTGACCAGGTGCGCCCCGAGGGCCCGGGCCGACCAGGTGAGCGCCGCCTTGCCGGTGACCCGGTCGAGGGTGCTCTCCTCCATGAAGCCGAACCCGCCGGTCCTGTAGTTGGTGACGGCGCAGGGCTCGAACCCGGAGGCGGTGGGGGCGCAGGCAGTCGGCACGCCCTGGAAGCTGGAGAGCGGCTCGGTCCACTCCCAGGTGTTGGCCGGGAGGTTGCGCTGGTCGACGCCGTCGACGGTCTCCGGCCTGGAGGCCGAGGTCTGCCGGTGCCAGCCGGCCAGCAACTCGACGGTGAGCCGCTTCTCGAGCAGCTTCGAGGCGAAGCGGGCCACGGCGTCGCTGGTCTGCCCATCCCAACCGCGCTGCAGCGAGCGGGGATCGCCGTTCACGCCGGAGGACCCCTGGTTCGACCAGGGGGTGGCGGTGAAGGAGACGGCCAGGGTGTTGTTCTCGTTGAACAGCAGGGTGAGCTTGCTGGTGAACTGGTACTCGGTCTCGCGCACATCGATGGGCGTGGCGTAGTCCGGCTGCTCCACGCCGACAGCCAGGCCGTGCGCATCGCGCAGCGGCGCTCCGGGATTGGCAGGGTCCTCGAGGATGGCGGTGACGTTCCGCCGGACGCTGTTCCTCACCAGGCCGGGCGAGAAGCCGACGTAGAACCAGAGCCGGTCCTTGAGGATCGGGCCGCCCAGCTCGAAGCCGAAGTCGCCGGAGTAGCTGTCCTTCAGGATGGTCTGCCGGGAGAGGGCCTCGGCGTCGCGACCGACCGACCGCGGCTCGGGGCGGAGCTGGCCGGGAGTGTAGCTGCCGAAGAGCGACCCGTGGAACTCGTTTGAGCCCGACCTGGTCACGGCGTTGATGATGCCGCCGCTGGAGAAGCCGTACTCCGGCATGAAGTTGCCGGTCTTGATCTCGACCTCCTGGACGAAGTTGGTGCGGAGACTGGAGCCGCCGATCCCGTAGGCCGGGTCGGTCACGTTCATGCCGTCGAGGATGTAGTTGTTCTCGGGCGAGGTCGCCCCGGCGAACCCCACGCCGTAGAGGTCGGTCCTGGCGGTGGGGGCCACGATGGCGACGTCCTGGAAGTCGCGCCCGAGCGGGATCACCTCGATGAACTGGCGGGACGCCAAGGTGCTGCTCTCGGCCGAGCCGAGGTCAATGACCGGCCTCGCCTGGCTGGTCTTCACCACCTGCTCCTCCATCCGCACCGCCTCGGGGACGAGCACCAGGTTGGCCCGAAGCGTCACGTCGAGCCGCAGCTGGATGTCGGTGCGCTCGGCCGCGAGGTAGCCGTCGAGGCTGGCGGCCAGCCGGTAGTCGCCGGGCGGCAGCAGCGTGATGCGGAAGGCGCCGGTCCTGTCGGTGACCACGGCCTGCTGGCCTTGCAGGAACGGGCTGGTGGCGACCACCAGCGCCCCCGTCACCGGCCGGCCGGTCTGCGCGTCGGTGACCACACCGACCAGCGTGCCGGTGGTCTGCGCCCTGGCCAGGCTCGCGACGAGGACCAGGGCCGCGGCGAGGAGCCGCTGGAGAGGCTGCGAGATGGTCATGCCGTCCTCCGATGGGCAGACCGAATGCCCAGCATTCACTCGAAGTCCGGGGCAGGCCCCGGCCGACATCAACTCGACGCTCCGTGTGAGTCGAGCCTGTAAGTTTCTTCCAGGTGTGACAAGTGTTTTCGCCGACACGCCCTGCCGGTATTCACGCCGCACCGCGCCACGAGGCGGTTCGGCCGGATGAAGCCCGCGGGCGCGGATCCCGGGAATCCTGAGATCCCTAGGCTCGCTGCTCGACCTGGGCGGCGCCGGCGGCCGGGGCGCCCTGGTTCACGTCGACCAGGAAGGAGGTGACGATGAAGGCGCAGAGAGCGGCGATGAGGACGGCGCGCAGGTTGGAGGTGCCGGCTCGGACGGTGAAGGTCGGGGCGCTGCGGGTCGTGGTGGGCATGGGCTCTCCGTTTCGAGGTCGGCGGCGCTGGTGGGGTGTTCGCGCCTCCTGAACCGTGGACAAGGAGTCGGTGCGGATCTGACCCTGGCGAGCGCCCTCTCTCTCAACCCCCAGTCCGAACCCGGCCCTCTCCGATTGCCGCGCCGCGCCAAGCCGCCGAGGAGATTGACTGAGCGGCGACAGGCGGGCACGCTCCGTCCATCGCCGCAGTTCTCACGGGGGACGATCGAGCGTGGACGAGGAGCGCCGAGGCGAGGCCGTCGAACCCGGGGCGCTCTCGGCGCTGCTGGCCGACCTGGTCCGCGCCCCCGAGCTCGGCGGGGTCCCGCCGCTCCGCCCCGGCGAGCTGATCGGCCGCTTCGAGATCGTCCGCGAGCTGGGGCGCGGCGGCTTCGGCGTGGTCTACGAAGCCCGCGACCGCGACCTGAACCGCGCCGTCGCCTTGAAGGTGGTTCACGTCGGCGAGCGGGCGGGGCCGCGCGAGGAGCGGCTGCTGGCCGAGGCCGAGACCGCCGCGCGCCTCACCCATCCCAACATCGTCACCCTCTACGACGTCGGCCGGACCGAGCGTGGCCCCTACCTGGTGCTCGAGCTGCTGCGCGGCCGATCCCTCACCGCCCGGTTCTCGGAGGGGCCCGTCTCACCGGCCGAGGCGGTCCGCATCGCCACCGAGGTGGCGCGTGGCCTGGCCCACGCCCACGCCGCCGGCGTGGCCCACCGCGACCTCTCGCCCAACAACGTCTTCCTCTGCGCCGACGGCCAGGTGAAGATCCTCGACCTCGGGCTGGCCCACGCCTTCGGCCGGCCCAGGGCCGACGGCGGCACGCCGGCCTGGATGGCGCCGGAGCAGGCCCGCGGCGCGCCGGAGGACGAGCGGACCGACGTCTTCGCCCTCGGCCTGATCCTCTACCGGCTCCTCTCCGGCACGCAGGCCTTCAGCTCCGACGACGGCGGCAAGGCGCTCACCTCGGCAGGGCCGGCGCCGCTGCTGGAGGTGCCGGCGGCGCCCGAGCTCGGCCCGCTGGTGGCGAGGCTGCTGGCCAAGGACCCGGTGGCCCGGCCGCGCGACGCCGGCGCGGTGCTGGCCGCGCTCGGCCCCATCGACCGGGAGCTGCAGCGCGACGCCACCCCCTCCGGCCCGGTGCGCGTCCGCCGCAGGCCCCGCCTCCGGCTGGCCGCCATCGTCGCCGCCGGGGTGCTGCTCGGCGCCGGCGCCGCGGTGCTGGTGCCCAGCCTGGTGCGCCCCGGCGCCCTGGTCGGAGGCGCCACGCGCGTCACCATCGCCGTGGCCGACTTCGTCAACCAGACCGGGGACCCTCAGCTCGAAAACCTCTCCGGCCTCCTCGTCACCGCCTTGGAGCAGTCCCGACGGTTCAACGTCCTGAGCCACATCCGCATGGTCGACCTGCTCGCCCAGGCCGGTGAGCCGCGGCCCAAGGTGATCGACGAGCGGCTGGCTCGAAAGGCCGCTCGCGGAGCCGGGGTCAAGGCGGTGCTGCTGCCTGTCATCCAGAAGATCGGCTCGGTCTTCGCCGTCGAGCTGCGCGCCGTCGACCCCTCCACCGCCGAGTCCCTCTTCTCTCTGAGCGAACGCGCCACCTCCAAGGAGCGGGTGCTCGAGGTCATCGACCGGCTCGCGGTCCGGGCCCGCCGCGACCTGCACGAGGAGGAGGGATCGATCGGCGCCAACCAGGTGGCGGTCGGGCGCGCCGTGGCCACCAGCCTGGAGGCCTACCAGCACTACGCCGCGGCGGTGCAGGCCTTCGAGGACCACGACTTCGACCGGTCGCGGGACGAGGCCAAGGCGGCGCTGGCCGTCGATCCGAACATGGCCCTGGCCCACACCTGGCTCGCCTGGCTGGCCGCGTATAACCTGGCCGCCGGCGAGGACCCGGTCGCGCACGTGAAGGCGGCCATGGCGACCGCGGCCGACCTGCCGGACAAGGAGCACCGCTTCATCGAGGCGTTCGAGATGTGGCTGCAGAACGACCAGAAGGCTTCGGAGGCGTTCGCCCAGCTCGCCGAGGACTTCCCCCAGGAGAAGCTCCTCTGGCACTTCGCCGCCATGTCGGCCAGGTCCCCGGCGGAGCAGCAGCGCCTCTACCTGAAGGCGCTGGAGCTCGACGCGGCCTTCCCCTGGTCGCTCTACGAGCTGATCATGCAGCGGTACGACCCACCCGCGTCGCTGGTGCTGGCGAGGCGGGCCGTCGAGCTGCGTCCCGACTTCAAGTCGGTCTTCAACCTCTCGCTGGCACAGGGCTACGCAGGCCAGCGGAGGGAGGCGCTGGAGACGGCGCGCCGGGCCCAGTCCCTGTCGCCGTCGCCACGCCCCGAGGTCGACGCCTGCGTGGCCGCGGCGCTGGCGTCGCTCGACCGGCTGCCGGAGGCGGCGGCCGCGCTCGACCCCTGGCTCCTGCCCGGGGTCGACGACGGCAGCTACCACGTCGCGCTGGTGCCGCTCATGCTGATCGAGTCGCTGCAGGGGAAGCGGGGGGCGGCCCTGCGCAGCTACGCCAATGACCAGCGCGTCATGCGAGGCAGCCCGTGGGGGAGGGAGTGGATGTTCGCCGGGATCGGCGGCGACGACGCGGCGGTCCGCAAGGCGCTCCTCAAGGTGAAGGGGCCCGGGGCCGACCTGGTGCTGCCTTTCATCCAGCACGGGCTCGTCGAGGAGGGACGGACGCTGGCGACGAAGGTCCTGGACGGGAAGCAAGCTCCCTCCAGCTGGGCCATCAACTTCCAGTGGAAGGCAGGCCAGGCCGCGGTGGCCGCGCCCCGGTTCCAGGAGGTCTTCGAGGGGGCCGGTCGCCGTCCTTCCCACGACGGCTATGTCCTCGGCCGGATGCTGGCCGATGCCGGGCGTTGCCCTGACGCCATCGTCGAGTTCGATCGGCTCTCGGACCATTACCCGTGGTGGGGCTCCCCGAAGGCGCTCTGGGGCGTCCGCATGCCGCTCTCGCTGCTCGAGGCGGCCCGCTGCCACGTGAAGCTGGGGCAGCACGACCTGGCACGCCAGAAGCTCGACCGGCTCCTCCTGCTCTGGAGGGACGCCGACGCCGACCTGCCGGCGCTGGCCGAGGCCAGGGCGCTGCGCACGACGATCTGAGCAGCTGGCCAGGCCCGAGCACCGGGCCGGGGAGGACCGTGGCCGGACCGGAACTCCTAGCTCGGTAGGATGACGGTCTCCCGCGGGTTCAGTCGAAGGCGTTACTGCGAAAGGGCGAATTCAACCCTCAGGCAACCTCCTAGATTGTTCACTGAGGGAGCGACCGCGTGGGAGAGAGGCAGGATACCAGCCCCGCTGACGACGTGAGCCCGGTGCTCCCTGGTGGCCCGACGGCGCTCTCCCAGCTCCTCATGGAGCTGGTCCGGGCGCCCGAGGCGGAGCTGGCGACCGCCTGGCAGCAGGCCCTCGCGCCCGGTGAGAGGGTGGGGCGCTACCAGGTCCGCGAGGAGATCGGCCGCGGCGGCTTCGGCTCGGTCTACGCGGTCTTCGACCCCGAGCTGGGCCGCGTCGTCGCGCTCAAGGCCCTCAGGCCGGGGCGGACGCGTCGCGAGCTCGGCGAGGACTGGATCAAGAAGGAGGCCGAGGCGGTGGCCCGGCTCGATCACCCGGCCATCGTCACCATCCACGACGTCGGGACCTGCCCGTCCGGTGCCTACCTGGTGATGGAGCGGCTCCAGGGAAGGACCCTGGCCAGCCGCCTCGAGCAGGGACCCCTGCCGCCGGCCGAGGCGCTCTTCGTGGCGACGCAGATGGCGCTGGCGCTGGCGCACGCCCACGCGCGCGGCGTGATGCACCGCGATCTCAAGCCGGCCAACGTCTTCCTCACCGACGACGGGCGCGTCAAGCTGCTCGACTTCGGGCTGGCCCACCTGCTCGGCAGCTCTGGCTCGGACAGCGCCGGAACGCCGGCCTACATGGCGCCGGAGCAGGCGCGGGGCGAGCCGGTCGACGAGCGGGCCGACGTCCACGCCGCCGGCCTGGTGCTCTGCGAGATGCTGACCGGGGAGCGGCCGCTGGCCCCGGGTGCGCCCCCCGGCCTCCCCCGCCCCTTCGCCCGGGCCATCGCCTCGGCCCTCGCCGCCAACCCGGCCGACCGCCCCCGCGACGGGACCGCCTGGCTCCGCTCGCTCCAGTCGGCGGGGGAGGCGCTGGAGCGTCCGCGCAAGGCCCTGCGCACCGCGCTCTTCGGCGGCGCCGGCCTCCTCATCGGTGTCCTGCTCGCCCTCTTCGTCTGGTTCGGCCTCTTCCGACCCGACCGCTCGACCGTGGCGGTCGGCGACTTCACCAACGAGACCGGCGACGCCGACCTCGACTCGGTCGCCGGCCTGATCGTCACCAAGCTGGAGCAGTCGAAGGCGCTCAAGGTCTTGACCCGGGGGCGCCTGCTCGACCTCCTCAGCCAGCTCGGCAAGGGTCGCGTCGACCGGATCGACGAGCCGCTGGCGCTGGCGGCGGGACGGGCCGCCAACGTCCGGGCCCTGCTGGTCGGGACCATCCGGAAGCTGGGTGGCAGCTACGTGGTCGAGCTGCGCTCGCTCGATCCGCTGCGCGACGAGCACCTCTTCACCGAGACCGAGCAGGCCTCGAGCAAGGAGGCGGTCTTCGATCTCGTCGACCGGCTGGCTGCGCGCGCGCGCAAGAAGCTCGGCGCGGGCGGCGGGACCGAGGCGCCTTCACAGCGTCGGGTCGCCTCGATCACCACCAGCAACCCGAAGGCCTGGGAGCTCCTCTCCCGCTCCCGGCAGGCGTGGGACGAGCTCAGGATCGAGGAGGCGCTGGCGCTGGCCCGGGAGGCGCTCCAGGTCGACCCAGAGTTTGCGTTGGCCCATTATCAGCTGGCCCTCATGGTCCTCGCGCACGACGAAGGGTCGGACGAGCAGGCGGCCGATGCGCGGTTTCAAATCGAGGCCGCCGAGCGGGTGGCCGACCGGCTGCCCGAGAAGGAGCGGCTCGGGCTCCAGGCGATGCGCGCCGAGGTCGAAGGGCGGTGGGAAGAGGTCAAGCGACTACGGGTGCAGCTGGCGGAGGCCCACCCGCTCGACAAGGAGGCGCTACGCCTGGCCGGACGCGTCCACTTCGCGCTCGGAGAGTTTGGCGAGGCGGGCCGCTACGCCGAGCGGGCCGTGGTGCTTGACCCCGGCTACGAACGGGCCATCTGGCTCTGGTCACGCAGCATGCTCGACTCCGGCCGGAGCGAGCAGGTGATCCCCCTCAACCAGCGGGTCGCGGCCACCTTTGACAACCCGGACCTGGTGGGGACGGCAGCCGACGGGCTCCTGGCCGCCGGCCGGGAGGCCGAGGCGGTCGCCGCCTTCCGGCGCCTCGGCACGCTCGCCCCGGGATCGGAGTGGTCCTATTGGCCGCACCCCGTCTACCTGCACTACTTGCTCTACAACGCGCAGCTCAACCGAGCGGAGATCGAGCTGCGCCAGGCGATTGCCGCGAAGGGCCCGGAGCTGGCCGGCAAGCCCGACCGGCCGTTCGCGGTCCTTTACGGCTACCTGGGTTTGGTGCTCGTCCTCCAGGGGCGTCTCGTCGAGGCAAGCGCCGTTGAGGCGCAGGCCCAGCAGCTGCGGCAGCAGCTCGGCATGCCCGGGGCCAAGAACGCCGGCGACAGATTCCGGAGGACGAGCGCCGCCGCGACCGGTCAGCTCGACCTGCTTAGGGCGGCCGTCGAGGAGGTTGTGGGCAGACCTGCCATGCAGAGCCCCGATGCCGCTGCGAACCTGCTCCGGCAGCTGGCGATCTCCGGAGACCTGGCCGGCGCCGGATGGCTCGCGGTCGAGGCCCGTGCCCGCCACGGCGCGCAGTGGAAGGAGGACCGGAGCGCGAGGCGCAATGCCACCGGCAACCAGTCGATCCACCTGCTCGACTGGCTCGCCTGGGTGGGAGCGGGCGATCTGGCCGCCGCTGAGGCCGGCTTCCGTGCAGGCGCCAGGGGCGAGGACGTCACCGACCGCGCCAGCGGGCTGTCGCTCCTGGCCGAGCTGGCAAGAGAGCGCGGCGACTGCGCCGAGGTGGTCAGGCTCCTCGAGCAGGTCCGGAGCCTTCCCTTCTACCCGGACATGCTGGGCTACAGCACCTACACCGCCCCGCGCCTCCAGACCCTCGCCATCTGCTACGAGAAGCTCGGTCAGGTGGAGAGAGCGCGCGAGCGGAACGACGAGCTGCTGCAGCGCTGGGCGCGCGCCGACGCCGACCTGCCGCTTCTGGCCGAGGCGCAAGTGCTGCAGGCGCGGCTGGCGGCCAGGTAACCCGACCCCTAGAAGGTCAGCTCCAGCCCGAGCCGGACCGACAGCGGAGCCTGCCAGGCGAACGGCTTGCCGAAGAGGGCGTTGATGGTGGCGGACCGGCCGCTGGTGGTCTTCAAGAACTGCAGGTCCGGGCAGTCGGCCAGGGCGGCGGCGATGGGGTTGGTGCTGGAGACGGCGCTCCGCCTCGTGCACTGGCCGTTGACGATCGGCTGCGACACGTTGGAGGTCCAGCGCTGGTACAAGGCCGTGGCCACCTGTGCGTTGAGGACGTTGAATACGTCCACGGTCAACTGGACCTTGTAGGGCGGGGTGAAGCTGTAGGCCACCCCGCCCCTCAGATCGAGGCTGGTCACAGTTGGCGTACGGCCGGCCGAGCCGCGCGGCAGGGCGTAGCCCTCGTTCCCGCCGTAGCCGGGGGGCGGGATCAGGTAGCTGACCGGCGAGCCGCTCTCGACGCGGAACGCGGTGCCGGCGCTGGCCTGCCAGGTGCGGCCGAGATCGAAGGCATAGGATCCGAACAGCTTGAAGGCGTGCGGCCTGTCACCCGGGAGCGGCCCGGTCTGGTTGACCATCATGCTGGCCATGTCGAACGACGGGGTCCAGCCGGGGGTGAGCTGGCCGCTCTCTGGTCGGAAGAAGCCCGCGAAGTTGCCGCGCAGGCTGGAGAACGTGTAGGAGCCCTGCGCCAGCCAGCGGTTGGAGAAGCCCTTCTTGGCCGAGACGGTGAAGGCGTCGTAGCTACGGACCGGCTTCGGCATCGGCATGCTGACCGTTCGACCGGTGACCGGGTCGGGTCCCACCGAGTTCTTCGGGTCGAACGTCGCCCCGTCAATCAGGAATGGCTGCCCCGTGCCCGGGTTGGTGATGGCGTAGGTCTTCCCCTCGTCGTCGGACATGTCCTCGACCACGTACCCTTGGCGGCGGCCGGTGTAGTCGAGGGCGACCGAGAAGTCGGCGAGGAGCTCGTACTCGACGCTGCCACCGAACATGTCGACGTAGGGCGACTTGATCTTGGGATCGATCGGCTCGGTCCCCACGGACGCCGGCTGGTAGGTGTAGATCCCCAGGGTCGATGACCGGTAGAAGCCCTCCACCACGGCGCAGGTCTCGGGCCGCCCGGCCAGCTGGTTCTTGTCGACCACCGTCGCCGGGTCGAAGCAGCGATCCCGCATGTTCGCGAAGCCCTCCTGCTCGTGGAAGGCCAGGTACGCCAGGTCGAGCGGGAAGGCCTGGTAGAACCGGCCCCAGCTGGCGGCCAGCTTCGACCGGCCCTGCCTGGTCCAGTCGTAGACCACCTGGAGGCGCGGGCCGATGCTGTCGATGGAGAAGGTCTGTGATCCCGGCACGTCGGGCGCGCCCAGGCTCTGGGCCTCCCAGCGGAGACCGGCGTTGACGGTCAGGCCGTCGACCAGCGAGGGCTGCCAGCTGTCCTGTAGGTAGAAGGCCGCGACGGTGCCCTCCGACTTCACCGTGACCCTTCCACCCGGGGGCTCCACCGCCGAGAGCCGGTCGGCGGAGGCCGTCCCCGGACGGTACTCCTGGAAGAAGAAGGGGTAGTTCGGGAAGGTCGTGATGTAGGCCAGGTTCATCCTGCCGGGCGCGTACGTGTCTTCGACGTTGATCTCGTTCAGGCCCGCGCCGCCGGAGAGGACGTAGCTATCCTGGTAGGTCGACTTCTGGACGTCGACGCCGACCTTCACCTGGTGGGTGCCGCCCGCCTCGGCGAACCAGGTCAGCGCGACCTTGCCCGTGAGGCGACCCTGGGTGGCGCTCCCGTAGTAGCCCATCCCTCCGGTCACGTACCTGCTGACCGTGCACGGATCGAAGCCGGTCTGGGCTCCCGGGGTGCAGAGGCCACCCGGGTCGGAGACGGCCTCGAAGTCGCTCAGTGTGTGAGGTGGGATCCACCCGACCTGGGCCACCGTGGCGCCGTCGATGCCGTCCACGGTGGTCGGGTTGGTTCGGCTGGTCGCCTGGTGGAAGGCTCCGGTCACCTCGAGCTGCAGCCTCTTGCCGAGCAGCTTGGAGGTGTAGCGGGCCACCAGGTCGGTGGTCCGGTCCTCGCGGTCATAGGCGGCGGCCGATCGGGCGGCGTTGACCGAGCCGAAGCCGGCGGACGTGGCGGCCTGGGAGGTGACCGAGACGGCCAGCTGGTTGTTCTCGTCGAGGAGCCAGGTCAGCTTCCCGACCACGTTGTAGGCGTCCTCCTTGTTGGTGTGATTGCGCTCCGAGCCGGGCAGCGGCGTGGCGGTGGTGAAGCCCTCAGCGTCCTTGACGGGCTGGGCCTCCCAGACTCCTGGTGAGGTTTCGACCTCGGTGAAGTTGGTCGCCTGCTGGTAGCGGGAGAAGGTGGAGCGGCCGATCTGCGGCGCGAAGCCGACGTAGAACCAGAGCCGGTCCTTGACGATGGGGCCGCCCACCTCGAAGCCGAAGAGCGTGTCGTAGGTGCCCTCCCTGGGCAGCGGCTTCTCGGCCAGCGCCTCGGCGTCGCGACCCTCCGTCTTGCCGTCGGCCCCCAGCGCGCCGGGGGAGAGGTTGGCGAAGACCGAGCCGTGGAACTCGTTGGAGCCGGACTTGGTCACCACCGAGACGATGCCGCCGGAGGAGAAGCCGTACTCCGGCATGAACGACCCGGTCTTGACGTCGACCTCCTGGACGAAGTTCTTGAGGACGCCCGGGCCCGGCAGGCCGTTGAGGGTGTCGGTGGCGTTCACCCCGTCGACGAGGTAGCCGTTCTCGGGTGAGCTCGCCCCAGCGAAGGAGATGCCGTAGAGGTCGTACTGGGCGGTCGGCGCGGCGATGGCCGCCCAGTCGGCGGTGAGGCCGCCGGGGACGGTGGCCAGGAACTCGCGTGAGACCACGACGCCGGTCTCGGCCGAGCCGACGTTGACCACCGGGGCGACCCCGGTCCTGACCACCTGCTCCTCCAGCTGGACGGTGTCGGGGACCAGCACCAGGTTGGCGCGGATGGTCTTGTCGACGTTGACGGTGAGGTCGCCGCGTTCGGCCGGCTTGAAGCCCTCGAAGGAGCCGGCCAGCTGGTAGTCGCCGGGGGAGAGGAGCTGGATGTGGAAGCGTCCGGCCTGATCGGTGACGGCCGTCTGCGCCCCCTGCGACGCCGGGCTGGTGGCCACCACCAGCGCGCCGGGGATGGGCTTGCCCGACTGGGCATCGGTGACGACGCCGATGATGCTCCCGGTGACCTGCGCGCTGGCCGCGCTCGCCCAGAGCAGGACCCCCGAGACGAGCCGCAGGGCCCGCTGCAACCTGGTCGTCATGCCGTTCTCCGATCTGCGGGCCGACTGCTCCAGCATCACTCGAAGTCCGAGTCCTTACCCGGGGCGACTCCAGCTTGACTCTTCGTTTGGGTCGAGCCTGCGATCTTCGAACCGGCTGGACAAGCGATTTTTCCCCGTTCATCGAGGGAACCTCTCAACGCATCGCGCCACGGTGGCTGACGCGGCGCGCAAGCCCGCGGGCCGGCCACCTCACGCTTCGAGGCGGCCGACCCGCGTCTCCAGGACCTGGACGCCCACCCCCGCGGGCGCGGATCCCGGAAGTTCCCGCTACCCGCTAGGTGCGCTGCTCCAACTGGGCGGCGCCGGTCGCCGGGGCGCCCTGGTTCAGGTCGACCAGGAAGGAGGTGACGATGAAGGCGCAGAGGGCGGCGATGAAGAGGGCGCGCAGGTTGGAGCTGCCGGCGCGGACGGTGAAGGTCGGGGTGGTGCGGGTCGTGGTGGTCATGGGCGCTCCCTTTCGAGGTCAGCGGCGCTGGGTGGCTGTTCGCGCCTTCTGAACCGTGGACAAGAGGCGGGGACGGATCTGACAGGACCCACGTCGAATTCAAGGGAGCGCCGCCCCACCCTCGACAGCGCTGCCCGCTCTCGGCGAGACTCGGCACTCCATGGTTCCCCCATCCTCGCCGACCGTCCGCGCCGCCCACCTCCTCGAGGACCTCAGGTCGCTGGCCGTCCTCGGCCCGACCGACGCGGCCCGCGTGCTGGCCCAGCTCCCGCCGGCCTCGCTCAAGGCCATCGAGGCGGCGGTGCCGACCGCCCGGCTGCCGCTGGCCCTCAACCTCGAGATGGCCGAGGTGGTCTACCGGGTCGCCGGCGAGGCCGGCTGCCGCCGCTGGGGCACCGCGTCGCTGCTCGCCTCGCTCGACGGCTTCTTCAAGCCGCTCTTCCTCGGCCTGACCAAGCTGATGGCGCCGTCGCCGTCGCTGATGTTCAAGACCATGCCGCAGGGCTGGGCCACCGCCTACCAGGGCTGCGGCACCATCGCGGTGGAGCAGCCGGTCCCCGGCCAGACCCGCCTCACCTGCGTCGGGATCGCCCCGGCCATGGTGACGCCGGCCTTCCTCCATGCCGTGTCCGGCACGCTGGCCGCCGCCTTCGAGGTCTCCCGCTACACCGGCACCGTCACGCTCGAGCCCTGGAAGCCCGGCGCCGACGAGGTGAGCTGGCTGGTGACCTGGAAGAAGGCCGGGTAGCCGGCGCCGCTCACCGCGCCACCGCGTCGATCAGCTCACCGGTCGGCCCCCGCAGCTCGACGAGGAGCGGCATGCGCCCGGAGGCGTGCGTGGAGCAGGAGAGGCACGGGTCGTAGGCGCGGATGCCGGCCTCGACGCGGTTGAGCAGCCCCTCCTCGATGCTCCGCCCGGAGAGGACGCTGCGCGCGATCTGCGTCACCGTCCGGTTCATGGCCAGGTTGTTCTGTCCGGTGGCGATGAGCAGGTTGACGCGGGTGAGCGTGCCGTCCGGCGCCACCGTGTAGTCGTGGAAGAGCGTGCCGCGCGGCGCCTCGCAGCAGCCGACGGCGCAGCCTCGGGCCAGGGATCCGGCCACGCGCACCTCGGCGGAGAGGCACGCCGGGTCGTCGAGCAGCTCGCCGATCCGCTCGATGGCGATCAGGATCTCGATGAGCCGCGCCTGGTGGGCGTGGAAGGAGGAGAGCACCGCGCCCCGCCCGTGGCGGCGGAACTCGTCCAGCTCGGCCTCGGCCAGCGGGGTGCCGGCGCGGGTGCAGGCGTTGAGCCGCGCCAGCGGCCCGACCCGGTAGAGTCCGCCCGGGTAGCCGAGCGGCCGGTAGTAGGGGAACTTGAGGTAGCTCCAGGGCTCGACCGCCTCGCCGATCAGGCTGGCGTATCCGGCCGGATCGACCTGGTCGGCCAGCACCCGGCCGGCCTCGTCGACGAGGCGGAGCGCGCCGAAGGTGGTGGCCCACTCGCCCTCAGGGCCGACCAGCGCCATGAAGAGCGAGGGGAAGTTGCCGAAGTTGCGCACCTCCTCCTCGTGGTCGCCGAGGGTCCGCTTGAACTCCGCGAGGGTGCGGCGCGCTGTGCCGAGCGCCTCGGGCAGGCCGGCCAGGATCAGGGCGCGCCCTTCGGCGGTGAGCGGCGCGGCCACGCCGCCCGGCACCGCCCAGTCGGGGTGGATGCGCCGGCCGGCCACGGTGGCGATCAGCTCCTGCCCCCAGGCCCGCAGCCGGATCCCCTCGCGCGCCAGCTCCGGCCTCGCCGCCGCCACGCCGAGGATGTTGCGGGTGGCCGGGTCGGCGTCGTAGCCGAGCACCCAGTCGGGCGAGGCGAGGTGGAAGAAGGAGAGGGCGTGCGACTGGACCAGCTGGGCCAGGTTCACCAGCTGTCGCAGGATCCGCGCCGCCGGCGGGGGCTCGGCGCCGAGCAGCAGGTCGCCGGCCCGCGCCGAGGCCAGCAGGTGCGAGACCGGGCAGATGCCGCAGATGCGCGAGGTGATGGCCGGCATCTCCTGGAAGGTCCGCCCCTCGCAGAACTTCTCGAAGCCTCGGAACTCGGTGACGTGGAAGCGCGCCTCCAGCACCTCGCCGGCGCCGTCGAGGTGGATGGTGATCCTGGCGTGCCCCTCGATGCGGCTGACGGGATCGATGACGATGCGGCGGCCCATGGTTCACCCGTAGCTGAGGCGGCCGCGCAGGTCGGGGAGCCGCCCCGCCAGCAGGTCGAGGAGCGCCGCGTGGATCAGGCCGGCGTCCGGGGGACAGCCGGGGAGCCAGGCGTCGACGGCGACCACCTGGTGGAGCGGCAGGACCCGGTCGAGGAGCCGCGGCACGAGGCCGGGTTCCCCGGGAATGCCGGGCTGCAGGTCGGCGGCGTCGCGGTAGGCCCGATCCAGCACCGGCAGCGCGCTGCCGAGCGAGTTGCGGATCGCCGTGACGTTCCCGCTCACGGCGCAGTCGCCCAGCGCGATCACCAGCCGGCTGCGCGCCCGGATGGTGAGGGCCGCCGCCAGGTGCTCCTCGTTGGCGCAGGCCCCCTCGACCAGCGTCACGTCGACCCCCTCGGGGAAGACCTTCACGTCGCAGAGCGGCGAGTAGACCAGCTCCATCCGCGGTGCCAGGTCGAGGAGCCGCTCGTCCAGGTCGAGGAAGGACATGTGGCAGCCGGAGCAGCCGCCCAGCCAGGCGGTCGCCACCCGGACCTTGCGGGCGCTGGACGCGGCAGCGGGGCCGGTCATGGCGTCCTCCCGGCGACCTTCGCCCACCGCCCGGAGAGCGCGCCGGTCGGGCAGGCCTCGACGCACCGTCCGCAGCTGGTGCAGGACTCGGCCGTGCCCCAGGGCTGGGCCAGGTCGGTGATGATGCGGGCCAGCCTCCCCCGCCCCGCAACTCCGAGGGTGTGGGCCCGCTCCATCTCGCCGCAGGCCCGCACGCAGCGGGTGCAGAGGATGCAGCGCCCGTGGTCGAGGATGAAGCGCGGGTGCGAGGCGTCGAGCGCGGTGGCCGGGTGGGCGTAGGGGTAGCGGACGTGGTCCATGCCGACCGCGTAGGCCACCTCCTGGAGCTGGCAGGCGCCGCTGGCGACGCAGGTGGCGCAGACGTGGTTCCGCTCGGCGAAGAGCAGCTCGACGATCTGCCGGCGGTGACGCCGCAGCGGCGCGGTGTCGGTGGCGATCTCCATCCCCTCCTCGGCGAGGAGCAGGCAGGCCGGCTGGAGCCTGGGCGAGCCCTTCACCTCGACGAGGCAGAGCCGGCAGGCCCCCACGCCGGAGAGCCCCTCGAGGAAGCAGAGGGTGGGGAGCGGGATGGCGTGGGCGCGGCAGAGCTCGAGGATGGTCTGCTCCCCGGCGGCCTGGATGGCCTTGCCGTCGATGCGGAGCGAGACGGCGGTCACGGCCGCGCCTCCGCGCTGGCCGTGGACGGCGTGGGCGCAGGAGCCGGAGGCCTCATGCCGCAGACGCCGGCCGGGCAATGTCCCCTGACGTGGGCCAGGTACTCGTCGCGGAACCAGCGCAGCGTCGAGAGCACCGGGCTGGGCGCCCCCTGGCCGAGGCCGCAGAGGCTGGTGGCCTTGAGCAGCTGGCCGAGCTCCTCGAGCAGTTCGAGGTCGGCCTCGCTCCCCTCGCCCTGCTGGAGCTTGCGCAGCAGCCCGAGCAGCTGCGCGGTGCCAGCGCGGCAGGGGACGCACTTGCCGCAGGACTCGTCCCGGCAGAACTCCATGAAGAAGGCGGCCACGTCGACCATGCAGCTCGACTCGTCGAGGATGATCAGGCCGCCCGAGCCCATGTAGGAGCCGACCTCGAGCAGTGCCTCGTAGTCGACGGGGAGATCGAGGAAGCGGGCCGGGATGCAGCCGCCCGAGGGCCCGCCGGTCTGCGCCGCCTTGAAGGCCTTGCCGCCCGGGATGCCGCCGCCCAGCTCGTAGACGATCTGGCGGAGGGCGGTCCCGAAGGGCACCTCGACCAGCCCGGTCCGGACCACGCTCCCGGCCAGGGCGAAGACCTTGGTCCCCTTCGAGTGCTCGGTGCCGATGGCGGCCAGCCAGGCGCCGCCGTGCTCGATGATGGCCGGGACGTTGGCGAAGGTCTCGACGTTGTTGATCAACGTCGGCAGCCCCCGCAGGCCGGACTGGGCCGGGTAGGGCGGCCGCGGGCGCGGCGTGCCGCGGCGCCCCTCCACCGAGGCGATGAGGGCCGTCTCCTCGCCGCAGACGTAGGCGCCGGCGCCGATGCGCAGCTCGATGGTGAAGTCGAAGCCGCTGCCGAAGAGCCGCTGACCCAGCAGCCCCTCGCGCCCGGCCTGCTCGATGGCGATGCGCAGCCGCTCGATGGTGAGCGGGTGCTCGCCGCGCACGTAGACGTAGCCCCGATCGGCGCCGACGGCGTAGCCGGCGATGGCCATCCCCTCGAGGACGCGGTGCGGATCGCCCTCGAGCACCGAGCGGTTCATGAAGGCGCCGGGGTCGCCCTCGTCGGCGTTGCAGATGACCACCTTCGAGCCGCCCGGCGCGCTCGCGACCGCCGCCCATTTCCTGCCGGTCGGGAAACCGGCCCCGCCTCGGCCGCGCAGGCCGCTGCGCGTCACCTCGGCGACCACGTCCCCTGGCTTCCAGCTGGCCAGGACACGCTGGAGCGACCGGTACGCGCCCGCGGCGATGCAGCTCTCGATCCGCTCCGGGTCGAGCTGGCCCGAGCCGGAGAGGATGAGGCGGCGCTGCAGCGTGAAGAAGGGGAGGTCGGACGGGAGCCGCAGCGCCTCGACCGGGCGGCCGGCGGCGAGGTGGTCGCGGACGATGCGGGTGACGGCGTCGGTGCCGGTCTCGCCGTAGAGGCAGCTCCCCTCGCCGCGGGTCTCGACCTGCACCAGCGGGCCGGCCTGGCAGAGCCCGAGGCAGCCGGTGCCGAAGACCTCCACCTCCCTCTCCAGCCCGGCCTCCCTCACGCCGCGCTCCAGCGCGGCCCGGACCTCGGTCGAGCCGAGCGAGTGGCAGCTGGCGGCGCCGCAGACGCCGACGCGGTGGCGGGTGACCGCACGCCGCTCCGCCTCGCGCCGGAGGATCTCGTCGAGCCGCTCGCCGTTCATGTCCCGGTCCAGGCCTTCACGCGCGCCAGCACCGCGGCGCGTCCCTGGCGGCCGCGCAGCTGGCCGTCGAACGCGACGGCCGGGGCCGCCCCGCAGGCCCCGACGCAGCGGGCCACCACCACCGAGAGCGTGCCGTCGCCGCCGGCCTGCCCGGCCGGCACGCCGCGCAGCGCCTCCAGCCCGTCCAGGATCTCACCGGCCCCCTTCACGTAGCAGGCGGTCCCCAGGCAGACGGTGCAGGTGTGCTGGCCGCGCGGTGCGAAGGTGAAGAGGTTGTAGAAGCTGGCGACCCCCTGGACGTGCGCCAGCGGCAGGCCGAGGCGGTTGGCCAGGTAGCGGAGCACCTCGGCCGGCAGGAAGCCGAAGAGCTCCTGCGCGGCGTGGAGCAGCTCGAGCAGCGCCGAGGGCTGGAAGTCCCACCGGCCCAGCTCGTCGTCGAGGACGCCATACCGCTCGTCACCGCTCGGATGAGCGGCGCCCCCCCCGGGTACGCTCATGGCAGCAGCGTAGGCCCGTTCCTCGGCCGTTCACACGGCGGCTCCGAGTGGGGTGTGCGGGAGGGCGCGGCAAGCGCGGCCCTTCGAGGTGCCGGGCTGTTCGACCCGCCGGAGTGGACCTAGGTTCGAGCCGCGTTCAAGTCTTGGGGGGATGACGATGCGGGTCGCGGTCCTGAAGGAGTCGGCGCCGGGCGAGCGGCGCGTCGCGCTGGCTCCCGAGCACGTGGCCCGGCTGGTCAGGGACGGCCACCAGGTCCGGGTGGAGCGCGGTGCGGGCGCCTCGGCCGGCCTCACCGACGAGGCCTATGCCTCGGCCGGCGCGCGGCTGGGAACCGACCTCGAGACGCTGGAGGGGGTCGAGGTGCTGGCCACCGTGCAGCGCCCTGTGCCGGAGCTGGCGGAGCGGCTGCCGCCCGGCTCGCTGCTGATCGGCCTGCTGCAGCCGGAGCGGTCGCGCCCTGAACTGGAGCGGCTGGCGGCCCGCGGCGTCGAGGCGCTGGCGATGGAGCGGGTCCCTCGCACCAGCCGCGCCCAGGCCATGGACGCGCTCTCCTCGCAGGCCTCGCTGGCCGGCTACAAGGCGGTGCTGCTCGGCGCCGTGGCGCTGCCGCGGGTCCTCCCCATGATGACCACCGCGGCCGGGACGCTGGCGCCGGCGCGCGTCTTCGTCATCGGCGCCGGCGTGGCCGGCCTGCAGGCGCTGGCCACGGCGAGGCGGCTCGGCGCCATCACCACCGCCTTCGACGTGCGGCCGGAGGTGAGGGAGCAGGTGCAGTCGGTCGGCGCCGGCTTCGCGGAGGTCGCCGACGCCTTGAGGACGGCCGACCTGGTGATCTGCACCGCCGCCGTCCCCGGCAGGCCGGCCCCGCGGCTGCTCGACGCCGCGGCGGTCGCCACCATGAGGCCCGGGTCGGTGATCGTCGACGTGGCCGCCGAGACCGGCGGCAACTGCGAGCTGACCCGGCCCGGCGAGACGGTGGAGGCGCACGGCGTCACCATCCTCGGGCCGCTGCTGCTGGCCGCCACCCTGCCCTTCCACGCCAGCCAGCAGTACGGCCGCAACCTGCTGGCCCTGCTCCAGCACCTCGCCCCCGTGGGCGGGGCGCCGAGGCTCGACCCGGCCGACGAGATCACCGGCCCCATGCTGCTGGTCCACGAGGGGAAGGTGAGGTGACCATGGAGCTCGAGCTCGTCCAACTCTACGTCTTCATCCTGGCAGGCTTCGTCGGCTTCCTGGTCATCACCCGGGTGCCATCGCTGCTCCACACCCCGCTCATGTCGGCCACCAACGCCATCAGCGCCATCTCGCTGGTCGGCTCCCTGGTGCTGGCCGGCTCGGATCACGGGCTGGTCGCCCGCGTCCTCGGCTTCATCGCCGTGACCAGCGCCACCATCAACGTGGTGGGCGGCTTCGTCATCACCGACCGGATGCTCGAGATGTTCAGGCCGGCGCCGCGCAAGCGGGAGCCGAAGTGACCCCGCGCCTGCTCTTCACCGAGGCGGCCTACCTGGTCGCGTCGGTCCTCTTCATCCTCGGCCTGCGCGGCCTGACCATGCCGGACAGGGCACGGCGCGGCATGCGGATGGCCGCGCTCGGCATGCTGGTGGCCATCGTCGGCACCGTCGTGAAGGCCGAGATCATCAGCTACGGGTGGATCCTGGCCGGGCTGGCGCTCGGCACGCTCATCGGCTGGCCGCTCGGCACCCGCGTGCCCATGACCGCCATGCCGCAGCGGATCGCCATCTCGCACCTCTTCGGCGCGCTGGCGGCGACGCTGGTGGGGGTGGCGGAGTTCTGGTCGCGCGGGAACGGCGCCCGGGTCGGGCGTAGCCAGATGGCGGCGCTCGGCTTCGAGGTGCTCTTCGGCGCCCTCACCGTCACCGGCAGCTTCATGGCCTTCGCCAAGCTGCAGGAGCTGCTCCCCTCCCGACCGCTCACCTTCAAGGGGCAGAACCTGGTCACCCTGGCCATGCTGGCGGCCGCCGCCGGCCTCTTCGGCTGGCTGGTGGCCGAGCCGGCCAACCCGGCCGCCTTCTTCGCCATGGTCGGGCTCGGGCTGCTCTTCGGCGTCTCGCTGGTCCTGCCCATCGGCGGCGCCGACATGCCGGTGGTCCTGTCGCTGCTCAACAGCTACGCCGGGCTGGCCTCCTCGGCCACCGGCTTCGCCATCGGCAACAACGTGCTGATCATCGCCGGGGCGCTCGACGGGGCCTCTGGCCTCGTCCTCTCGGTGGTGATGTCGCGGGCCATGAACCGATCGTTCGCCAACGTCCTCTTCGGCGCCTTCGGGTCGGCTCCGCCACCGTCGGCGACGCCGGCCACGGAGGTGGTGGTGCGCTCCATCACCGCCGAGGACGCCGCCATCCAGCTCGGCTCGGCGCGCCTCGTCATCGTGGTGCCGGGCTACGGCCTGGCGGTGGCGCAGGCGCAGCACCAGGTCCGGGAGCTGGCGCAGGAGATCGAGCGGAACGGCGGGGAGGTGCGCTACGCCATCCACCCGGTGGCGGGGCGCATGCCCGGGCACATGAACGTGCTGCTGGCCGAGGCCAACGTCCCCTACGAACAGCTGAGGGAGCTGGACCAGATCAACCCGGAGTTCAAGAGCGCCGACGTGGCGCTGGTGATCGGGGCCAACGACGTGGTCAACCCGGCGGCGCGCGATGACCCGGCCGCGCCCATCTTCGGGATGCCCATCCTCGACGTCGACCAGGCCAGGCAGGTGATCGTGCTGAAGCGGTCGATGAACCCGGGGTTCGCCGGCATCGAGAACCGGCTCTTCGCCTTCGAGAACACCCGCATGCTCTTCGGCGACGCCAGGGCTTCGCTGGCGGCGGTGGTGCAGGCGATGAAGGCGGCGGGGTAGGCGGTTGCGGGGGCTCCTCCGCGAGCGACCTCGAGGCGTGCAACACGCCGGCGCACTCCTTCGCCCCTCCCCGCGTCCCGTCCCGGTCCGGGCAGTCGCGGCAGACCATCGGCCGCGGCCCCGAGGATGGAAGCAGGGCGCGGAAGGGCCCACCATGAAGGTGCCACGGGCCTCGTTTTCGGGCGGTGGCGGAGATGAGGAAGCACCCGGAAGAAGAGGAGAGCGCCATGACCAGGATCTGGAAGGTGGTCGTCGGTGCGTTCTTGGCAGCGATCAGCGTGAGTGCCCTGGCCAGCGAGCCGACCTGCACGGCCGACGTGTGCAACGACCCGACCTGGGGCGAGATGAGGGTGGCCGCGCCGGCCATCCGCATGGAGGTGATGGTCACCGACAAGCTGGCGACCAGGGCCGTGAACGAGGGGCTCACCCGTGACGAGCTGGCGGGCGGAACCTCCGCGGCGGTCCACACCCACTTCGAGTGCCCGGGGACCGCCAAGGTGGCGGCCGCCACCGTGAACGAGCGGCTGACCCGCGACGAGCTCGCGGCCGGCTGCCCGGACGCGGCCCACGTGCACCCCGCCCCGATCAAGGTGGCGAGCGCGAAGTGAGTGGGTGAGCGACGGCAGGGCGCTCGGCCGGTGCGGCGGGCGCCCCAGTGCCGCGGCCCGGTCTGGCCCGCGGCACTAGGCCGGGAGGTGGAGCAGCGCCACGTGCGGCAGGTTGCGCAGCCGGCCGTCATGGTCGAGGCCGTATCCGACCACGAACCTGTCCTCGATGGTGAAGCCCTTGTAGTCGACGGGGACGTGGACCTTGGCGCGCGCCGGCTTCTCCAGCAGCGCCGCCACCTTGAGGGTGCGCGGGTGGCGGGTGGCGAGGTTGTCGAGCAGGTAGCGGACCGTCAGGCCGGTGTCGACGATGTCCTCGACCAGCAGCACGTCCTCGCCCTGGATGGAGCGGGCCAGGTCGTGGGTGATGCGGACCACGCCGGTGGTCTCGGTGCCCGAGTAGGAGGAGACGCCGATGAAGTCGACCTCCAGCTCGGGGAGCGGGATGGCGCGCACCAGGTCGGCGAGGAACATGAAGCTCCCCTTGAGGACGCCGATGCAGATGAGCCGCTTGCCGGTGTGCTGGCGGGCGATCTCCTTGCCCAGCTCGGCGATGCGGGCCTGGATCTGCTCGGCGGAGAGGAGCACCTCGGTGCGGTACGGGACGGTCATGGTGCGGCATCCTACCGCCGAGTCGCGGGGTCTGGGCGAGCGGTGTCCTTCGGTGGACGGAAGGTGCTGCGAGGCGGAGCAGGGGCGAGCCGTTGGGCGCCCAAAGTGATGGTAGACATCACCGGTGCGCCTCGTCACCACCGCCCCCGCCAAGGTGAACCTCGTGCTGCGGGTCGGCCCGCTGCGCCCTGACGGCTATCACGACCTCTCCACGCTCATGGTCCCGCTCGATCTCGGCGACGCCGTCGAGGTCCGCGTCGGCGCCGGCAAGGGGCCGGTCACCTGCTCGGTGGCCCGCCACCCGGAGCTCGACGGCCCCGCCAACCTCGCCGCCCGCGCCGCCACCGCCTTCCGCGACCGCTTCGGCATCGCCCGCGCCATCGCCATCCGCATCGAGAAGCGGACCCCCATCACCGCCGGCCTCGGCGGCGGCTCCTCCGACGCCGCGGCGGTGCTGCGCTGCCTGGCCCGCGCCTTCAGCGTCCGTGATGCGGCCACGCTGGCCGAGCTCGGCCTCGCCATCGGCTCGGACGTCCCCTTCTTCCTGGGCCCCGGCCCGGCCTGGGCCGCCGGTCGTGGCGAGCGGCTCCGGCCAGCCCAGGTCCCACCGCTCCACCTCGTCCTCCTCTATCCTCGCGATCCGGCCCTGGCCATCCGCGCCGCCGACGCCTATCGCTGGCTTGACGCAGACCGTCGTGATTCCCCGGTCCCTCCGCTCCCCC
>Ga0315271_10000381_pt1 | contig 23784 bp, 25 predicted proteins | sample C3_top_MG_FD_204664 | JGI IMG/M metagenome (GOLD analysis project Ga0315271, IMG submission 204664) | Sediment microbial communities from Yellowstone Lake, YNP, Wyoming, USA - C3_top | ecosystem: Environmental > Aquatic > Freshwater > Lake > Sediment | place: USA: Wyoming | collected 2017-08-01
TTGTTGAAGCGACGGAGGGCGCTCTCGAACGTCTCGTTCTCACCCACTCGGACTTCGGCCAAACCCGGTTCACCTCCTCGGGCAGGAGTCTCGTACCCGCCTCCCGCGCGCGATGCCCGACGGCGCAAGGGGCGTCCCGGCGCTCGACGTGCATGGCACGCCAAGCCTGCCGGCAGGCCGCCGGAGTGTACGCGCGGTCCCCGGGAGGGTCAAACGGACGGCGGGTTAGGAGATAGGACGCGCACTTCAGGTCAGGGCTCTTGACGATCATCCTACTGCGAGTAGGATACGCGCATGAGCACGACCAAGGTGTCCGCGACCCTCTCCGAGGAGCTGGTGATCGAGGCCAAGACGCGCGTCGGCGAGCGTGGGTTCTCGCGCTATCTGGACGCGGCCCTGGCGCGCCAGCTCCAGTTCGACCGGCTGGGCGATCTCGAGCATGAGCTTGCACGGGAGTTCGGACCGATCCCGTCCGATGCGAGCCGGCACGTTGACACGACGGAGTGGCCGCGCTGACGGCGCACCGCGGGCTGCTCGTTCTGGACGCCGGAGGCGTCTCGGCGATCGCCGAGGGCAACGGGGTTGCGCGTGCGACGCTGGAGCGGGCGCGCCGCGAGGGCTGGGTCGTCGTCATCCCGGCACCGGTGCTGGTCGAGGTCCACACGGGCCGGTGGGATCACGCGCGCATCGACCTGGTTATCAACGCAGTCGACATGCTGATCCAGACGACGCCTGAACGTGCTCGGCAGGCCGGCGTGCTGCGCTCGAGATCCGGCGTCCTCGACGTGGTCGATGCGATCGTCGTCGCGGAGGCCGTCGCGGCGCTGCCGGCGGTGATCATGACATCGGACCCGGATGACATCCGCTCACTGGTCGAGGCAGCCGGAGCGCAGGAACGCGTCCTGATCATCGCGGTCTGACGGTCACGGCACGGCATCACGCGCGTCGTGGAGGGTGTCGGAGCGCGTGACCTCCGGACCTCGCCAGATGACCAGCCAGCAACTAGGATCGGCCAACCATGGAGACACTGCTCGATCTCCTCGAGGCGAGTGCCGCCCGATACGGCGACCGCAACGCGCTCGGCCTGCGCCGCGACGACGGAACCACGTTCCACTGGAGCTACCGCGAGGTGCTGCGCCGCAGCCGGCTCGCTGCGTGGCGGCTGCGCGCCCTGGGCCTGCAGCCCGGCGACCGGGTCCTGACCTGGTCCCCGTCCACGCCGGCCCTGCCCGCCGCCTACTGCGGCGCCATGTACGCCCGCCTCATCTACGTCCCGCTCGATTCCCGGATGAGCCCGTCGGCGATCACGAACATCATCGCGGTCTCGGGCGCCGTCCGACTCCTGCTTGGCACCGGCCGCGACGCCCCCGACCCCCGGGAGTTCGGGCTCGAATCGTTCCCAACGTCGACCGTCGATGACCTGTCCGCGGAACCCGACGACACGTTCCCCGCGGACTGGGAAGCCCAGGTCCAGGCGTGGCAGCGTCCCAGCCCGGACGAGGTCTACCAGCTGGTCTTCACCAGCGGCACGACGGGCAGCCCGAAGGGCGTGATGCTCGCGCACTCCAACTCGCTGGCGGGCGTGAAGAGCTTCCACGGGATCATCAACCCGATGGAGCACCGCATGGTCTCGCTGCTCCCCCTCTCGCACAGCCTGGAGCAGCAGGTGTCGCTGTTCTACGCGATGGACGTGGGCGCCGACATCCTCTACGTCCGCAGCCGGAGCCCGCGGGTCATCTTCGACAGCCTGCGCGAGCACCATGTGACCACCATGCTGCTGGTTCCCCAGCTGCTCGACCTGTTCTGGAGCGCCATCGAGCGCGAGGTCGAGAAGCAGGGTCGGACGGCGACATTCAACCGCCTGCGGACCATCGCCCGGCACCTCCCGTACGGCGCCCGGCGGCTGCTCTTCAAGAACGTCCACGCGCAACTTGGCGGCGGGTTGCGTCTCCTCGCGACATCGGGCGCCTTCCTGCCACCGGCGCTCCAGCAGGCCTGGGAGGACCTCGGCGTCATCGTCCTCCAGGGGTACGGCGCGACGGAGACCGGTGCCGGCTGCGCCACGACAATGCGCGATCACCCGCTCGGCTGCGTCGGCTGGCCACCGAAGCCGGTCGAGATGCGGATCGAGGAGGACGGGGAGATCCAGTTCAATGGACCAACGCTGTTCAAGGGCTACTGGAACAACCCGGAGGCGACGGCTGCAGGCTTGAGCGCGGACGGCTGGTACCGGACGGGCGATCTCGGCGCCCGCGACGAGAAGGGGCGCCTGCACCTGCACGGCCGGAAGAAGGACATCATCGTCCTGCCCAACGGCTTCAACGTGTTCCCCGAGGACCTCGAGAACGCGCTCCGGATGTCCGGCATCCGCGATTCCGTGGTCCTCGAGACCCGGCCGGGGCGGATCGAGGCGGTGGTCCTCGCGCCCGGGTTGCACACGGCGCCCGGCGAAGCCACCCCCGGGGTCGAAGCCGCGGTGCCCGACGAGATCCGTCGCCAGGTCGATGCCGCGGTGAAGGCGGCGAACGCCACGCTCGGCTCGCAGCAGCGGATTTCGAGCTGGCGGCTCTGGCCCGATGCGGACTTCCCGCGGACGCACACGTTCAAGATCAAGCGCGACCGGGTCCGGACGTGGGCGGCGGTGGACGTGCCGCTCGCGGTTGACGAGGACGGCCCCGGCTGACGGCCCATCCCTGGCGATCCCGCCTAGCGGACGCGGCCCTCGCGCATCAGGGCGATCGCCTTGTCCACGCGCCGTGCCTTCGTCTCCGGGTTGCTGGTCCCCTCGACGCTGAGCGTGAACACGCGTCTGTTGCTGTACGACAACCCGTCGAAGAAGACGTTTGCCACGGGGTCCGCGTCCAGCGCGGCGGCGAGCTCCGGGGGCACCACGACCTCGCGCGGCGCCGTGTCGACCTCGAGCGTCACGCCAACCTCGTCGCCGGCCCGCAGGCCGGAGGCGGCCCGGTGCTCCGCGCTGACGCCGATCCAGTAGCTGCCACCCATGGGAGCGACCGTCGAGCGATACGTGTAGTGGTCCAGCGTGACGACGACGGCCGGGCGCTTGCCGGCGCCGAGCCCGTCCACGACGGCTTCTGGGACCTCGATGCCGCAGGCGGTCTTGCCGTTGAGCTGGATCGTGGCGCGGTAGTGCTGGGCAGCGCTCATGGCATCACCTTCGTCCCGATGGCCTCCAGGGCCGCGGCCATCTCCGCCAGCCGCGGGTCCGGGTTGGCCTCCGCGGACCACGGGAAGAACACCAGGGTCGGCCCCAGACGCTGGAGCACGAAGCGGGTGTCGCGCGGGTATCCGATGGCGCCGGCTCCAGAGGCCAGGTAGGTCAGGAACTCACGGCCGACCCGATCGGCCTCGCCGTTGGTCGGCAGTTCGTAGATCACGACGAAGCCCCCTGCCGGATCGGACGGGAGCACGACCTGGAGGGTGCGGCGCGGCACGTCGACCACGGATGGGCCCTCACCGGGGCGGTATGGGGACTGCGGCTCCCGGACCTGGAAGGAGACCCGCTCGAGGGCGGCCACGACCTGGGCGTGCGTGCGCCCGGCCGCATCGCCCACGGGCGCAAGCGTCGCCGCGGGGGCGCCCACGCGGACGCCGATGCCGAGCCCCTGGAGGACCAGCAGCAGCACCGCGATGACCACACCGGTCGCGCCCACGAGGAAGAACCAGGAGGGGGGGCCGCCGCGGCGCGGTGCGCCCTGCGGGTCCTGGCCGGATCCGGAACCGGCCTGCGCTCCGCCCGGACCGTTCGCGACCGTCATCCCGGCGGCCAGCCCATCGCGCGCCCGCCAAGCAGGTGCAGGTGGAGGTGCGGCACGGACTGGCCGGCGTCGGGGCCGGTGTTCGCAACCAGGCGCCAGCCGCCGTCGAGGCCCTCGCGGCGCGCGATCTCGGCGGCGACCGAGAACAGCCGCCCCAGGAGCCCGGCGTCTGTCTCGCCAAGATCCGCCGCGGAGGCGACATGCGCCACCGGCATGACGAGGACGTGCGTGGGGGCCTGCGGGTTGATGTCACGGATGGCGAACACGAGGTCGTCCTCGTGGACCTTGGGGACCGGGATCTCGCCCCCGGCCATGCGGCAGAACAGGCAGTCAGCGGGCATGCGCCCCTCCCATTGGCAGCGAGAGCACGGCGGGCACCGCGCGGAACGGGCGCGGGGCCGGGTCGATGCCGAGGATCTCCCCGGTGACCCGATCCGCCACGGCTTCGTCGACGGCGGTCCGGTGCACGGTCAGGATCGCATTCTCGAGGTCGGCAGGGTCGGCGGGGCCGGCGTGGTCGGCGTGGTCGGCAGGGCCGGGAGCCACCGTGACGAGCACGTGATCCTCCGCGTGCCCGGCCCAGCGCCCGTCCGGCAGCCGCGTCTCGACGAGCACGCGCGTCTCCGTGCCCAGGCCACGACGGGCGAATGACGCCCGCGCCTCGGCGGCCATCGCGAGCAGCGCGGCCGCGCGGGCCTTCTTCGTGTGCTCGTCCACCTGGCCCGCCATCCGGGTGGCGGGCGTCCCGGGTCGCGCCGAGTAGCGGAAGACGTGGAGGCCCGCCGGATCGAGGTCCCGGATGAAGGCGGTGCTCCGGGCGAAGGCCTCGTCGTCCTCGGTGGGAAAGCCGACGATCACGTCCGCGTGGAGCGCGACACCGGGGATCGCAGCCCGGATCCGCTCGGCCGTTCGCGCGTACTCGCCGGCGGTGTACCGGCGCCCCATCCGGTGCAGGACGCCGTCGTCGCCGCTCTGGAGCGGGAGGTGCAGGTGGGGCATCGTCCGCGGCGCACCGGCCACCCACGTCTCGAGCAGGTCGTCGTCCACGTGCTGCGGCTCGATGGAGCTCAGCCTGATCCGCTCCGTGGGCGTCTCGTCGAGGATGCGCCGGACCAGCCCGGCCAGCGTCAGGGCGCTGGCGGTGTGCGATCCGCGGGCCCCGCGCTCGGACCAGCCGCCGTCGTAGGTGCCGATGTTGATCCCGGTCAGCACGATCTCGCGGTGCCCGGCGGCGAGCGCACGGCGCACGTCGGCAAGCACCACATCCGGGACCAGTGACCGCTCCGCGCCGCGGGCCCGCGGGATGATGCAGTAGGTGCAGTGGAACGAGCAGCCATCCTGGACCTTGACAAAGGCCCGGGTCCGCTCGACGGACGCGCGGTCGTCGGCGATCCCGGCGATCTGACCGGCCGCGATGGCCCCGGCGGCCTCGACGCCCGAGAGCGTGGGGAGGGCCGCCGACAACGGCGCGGACGACGCGTCGTCCGAGAGGCCATCGATCCGGAGCAGCGCCTCCAGCTCGGAGATGAAGCCCGCCTTGTCCGCGTTGCTCACGAGCCGGGCATCCGCGTCAAGCGCGCGGAACATCTCCGGGTCCACCTGGACCGAGCATCCGGTCACGACGATTTCGGCATCCGGGTTGGCGCGACGTGCACGACGCACGGCCGAGCGTGACTTCTCGTCCGCGGTCGCGGTCACCGTGCACGTGTTCACGAGGACCAGGTCCGCAGCCCGGCCGGCGTCCACGAGGGGAATGCCGGTCTCGCGCAGGAGGCGAGCCGCGGCCTCCATCTCCGACTGGTTCACCTTGCAGCCCAGGTTCACGATGGCGGCCGAGCGCGGGCGGGCGCCGGAGGCAGTCCTCGGAAGCGGGCGGGTGCCGGAGGTGGTGCCGGAGGTGGTCCTCACCACAGGACGGGCTTGGTGGACATGAGGAAGGCGATGAGGCCGACGGCCGTGGTGAGCGCGTAGGCGACGTACCGCTGCCGCTTGGCACCCTCGCGCCAGGCCGCGCGATCGACGTCACTTCGAACATCGTCACGGCGGAGGAGGCGGCGGAGGCTCGGACGCTGGAAGGCGAAGGCGATGAGCGCTGCCACCGCGTATGTCGCAAGGCTCACGAGGAGCCACGGCTGCTCCAGTATCCGTGTGCCCAGGACGGCAACCATCGCGATGCCGGTCAGCGCCAGGCCGACGCCGATGATCACGGTCCCGTGCGCCTGCATCCACAGCATCAACCGCGTGAGGCGGCCGGGCCGGGATGCCTCGTGGCCGGGCTGCACCGAGCGGCTGCGGAGGGTGAACGGCAGCAGCAGGCTCGGGACGAAGAGCGCGACGGCCAGCGAGATGTGCGTCACGAGGATGAGCGGGAACAGCGAGGAGAGGTCGGGCATCGCGCCGGATCGTAGCGCAGGGGCGCGGAGGGGTCCGGCGGAGGGGTCCGACGGCGGGTTGCGGGCGGTGCCACAGCGCAGCGGCTGCCCGCTTGTCCGGATCGTCTTCCAGCCGTTCGGCGCGCCGCGCAGCGGCTCAACCGCGCGGTGCTGGCCCGCGATCAGCCGCGTGGCGACCCGGATCGCGCATGACGGCCCCATTGGGCCGCCATCGGGTCGCCCAGTGGCGCGTTCGTGTGCTCAACCGCACGGTTGAGCCCCTGAGCGGCGGCTACGGTGCCCGCCGGGGTCAGGGTGCCCGATGACCCGCCGCGTCGGGCAGCACGATGACGGGATGGCCCTCCGCCCGCGCTGCGCCGATCAATGCGGCATCGGCCGTCGCAACGGGCTCGCCCTGGAGCATGCCCGTTGCCAGCACGACACAGTCCGCCAGCGAGACCGGGCGACGGTCCCGGTGCCAGTGGCGAGCCCGAAGGAGGCCTGCGAGGCGGCCGATCTCGGCATCGACGGGGATGACCTCGAGCCCGCCGGAGTAGAGCAGCCTGAATTGGGTGTCGCAGTCGTCAACCCGCTGGTGGCGAACTCGGACCAGGACGTCCATGGCCTCGGCGACCGATATCGACGACACCATGGAGATCGACTCGTGATCGTGGAGGATCCGGGCGACGTCGGCCATGGCGGGTTCGGCGACGAGGCCAGCCACGATGGCCTGCGTGTCGAGGACCGTCACAGCCACCCCTTCCGCTCGTAGGCCAGGAGCTCCTCGGCGCGCGACTGCTCTCGGATCTCGTCGGTGGTAGGTCCCGGACCGGCCAGCGATCCCATGGCGGCGGCGATCGGATCGTCTGGCAGCGGGCGGATGACGAGCGCCTCACCCTGCTCGACGAGCATCACCCGGTGCACGCCCCAGCGTCGCCGGAGGTCGGCGGGAATCGACACCTGCCCGCCACTTGAGATCGTCGCGATCTTCATGCAGTCCAGCCTAGCGCATGCGTCAAGGCCGCTCTCATGCATCTGGCACATATTCATGCACCAGAATCAGGCGGGGCGCCGGACCTCCAGGGCCACCCAGTCGCCCTCGGCCCAGCGGTTCTCGATCGAGAGGCTACGCGCAGTGAACGCGGCGGCCACGTCCCGCTCCCGGTCCACGAAGATCCCCGACGCCAGCATCGTCCCGCCAGGCCGCAGGTCCTCCACCAGGCCATCCGCAAGGGTCACCAGCAGCGACGCGATGAGGTTGGCCAGGACGATGTCGAACGGCCCCTCGCCGCTGGGGGCGCTGCCCTCCCGCGAGCGGATCACGCGGGCCAGCCGGTTGAGCCGGGCGTTGGCGGCGGTGGCCTCGACCGCGATCGGGTCCACGTCGACCGCCAGCACCTCGCGGGCGCCGAGCTTCGCGGCCGCGATGGAGAGGATCCCGGAACCACTGCCGACGTCGATGACGCGCGCGCCGGGGCCGGGCACGCCGCGGACTGCGCCACCATCTGCCAGCAGCCCGCGGTCGGCCAGTGATTCGAGCGCCGCGAGGCACAGCCGCGTCGTGGGATGAAGCCCGGTGCCAAAGGCCATCCCGGGATCCAGCGCGAGGACCACGTCGTCGGGAGCGCGGCGGTGGCGCCGCCAGGTGGGGCGGATGACGATCCGGCGCCCGATCCGGAGCACGGGGAAGTGCGCCTTCCACGCGTTCGCCCAATCCTCCTCGTGGACGACGCGGGCGGCCAGGTCGCCGATGGGCCGGAGCCCGAAGGCCTGCAGGTGCCCGAGCTCGCGGTCGGCCTGCGCCACGGCCGCCCGGACGGTCGTGGCGTCGAGGATCGGAAGGCTTGCGCGCACCATCGCTGGCCGCGCGAGGTCAACGCGGGCGGCGAGGCCCTCCTCGACCAGCTCGAAGGCGGGTTCCACGCTGGTGCCGCCCGGCGCGGCCCGGGAGAGGATCTCCGAGACGGCCTCGACGGCTTCGTGGTCCGCGGCGACGGAGAGCTCCAGCCACGCGCCCGGTGCGGCGGCCGCGGCGTCGAGGTCGATGCCCGCGAGCGGGTGGCCGGTCACCCGAGGCCCAGCTTCTCGCGCAACCCGCCCGGCGGCGAGACGTGCTCGCCGCCCTCCTTCGCATAAGCCTCCAGCAGCTCACGCTGGTGCTTCGAGAGCTTGGTCGGGACCACGACGTTCGCGATGACGTGGAGGTCCCCGCGCGCCGACTGGCGGCGCAGGTGGGGGACGCCGCGGCCCCGCAGGCGGATCTCGGTCCCGGGCTGCGTGCCGGGCTTGATCTCGACCTCGGCGTCCTCCCCGTCCACGGTGGGCACCCGGAGCTTCGTCCCCAGCGCGGCCTGCGCGATCGAGAGGTCGGCCTCGTAGAACAGCTCGGTGCCCTCACGGGTCAGCGTCGGATGGGCGGCGACGTGGATGGCGACGTACAGGCTGCCCGGGGTGCCGCCGCGCGGTCCGACCTCGCCCTCGTTGGAGAGACGGATCTGGTGGCCCTCGTCGATGCCCGCCGGGATGGTCACCCGCAGGGACCGTTTCCGCTCCGACCGGCCCTCGCCGCGGCAGGTCTCGCACGGGTTGTCCACGACCTTGCCCTCGCCACGGCAGCGCGGGCACGGCGCGACATTGACCATCTGGCCCAGCATCGTCTGGCGGACCGAGCGGACCTCGCCGCGGCCGTTGCACTGCTGGCACTGCACGGGCGTGCTGCCGGCCTTCGCGCCCGACCCGCCGCACGTGTCGCAGCGGCCCAGGACCGGGAACTCGATCTCCTTCTCCGTCCCCAGGACCGCCTCCTGGAACGAGATCCGCAGGTCGTACCGGAGATCCGAGCCCTGGGTGTGACGGGCGCGCCGGGATGCGCCGGCCATCGAGCCCCCGAAGAAGGCGTCGAAGATGTCGGAGAAGCCACCGAAGCCGGCCGCCCCTGCCCCGAACCCGCCGTCCGCGCCGGCACCACTGACGCCCGCCCGGCCGAACATGTCATACGCTTGGCGGCGCTGGGAATCCGAGAGGACCTGGTAGGCCTCGTTGATCTCCTTGAAGCGCTCCTGGGCCTCCGGCTGCTTGTTGACATCCGGGTGCCACTGCTGGGCGAGCTTGCGGAAGGCGCGCTTGATGTCAGCGTCGCTCGCACCGCGCTCGACGCCCAGCACCTCGTAGTAGTCGCGCTCGGCTGCCATGGGCGCTGCAGAGTCTATCGGCTGTCGGGCTCGAGCCCGGCGAGCCACGCAGCCCTCACGAACACCGCCTCCATCATCGGCGCGGTCAGGCGACCCGTGAACGTGTTCTGCTGGCTCGGGTGGTACGTGCCGACGAGGGTGTACGGGCCGACGACCGCCTCCGCGCCGTGGCCGAACCGGGGGCGCGGCGCCGGGACCGCGTGCCCCAGGACCGCCAGCGACCGGAGCGTCGCGTCCCAGCCGATGCCGCCCAGCGGGACGATGACGCGGAGACGGTCCAGGAGCGCCAGCTCGCGCGCGAGCCAGGGGCGGCAGGCGGCCTGTTCGGCGGGCGTCGGCCGGTTGGCCGGCGGGACGCAGCGGACGGCGGCGGCGACCCGGACCCCGTTGAGCACCAGCCCGTCGTCGGCGCGCCGGCTGACCGGCCGGTCCGCGAGGCCGACGGCGTGGAGCGCCCGCCACAGGAAGTCACCGGATGCGTCGCCCGTGAACACGCGGCCGGTCCGGTTGGCGCCGTGGGCACCCGGCGCCAGCCCCACCAGCAGGATCCGCGCGGCCGGATCGCCGTAGCCCGGGACGGGGCGCCCCCAATACGCCTCATCCCGGAAGCGGGCGACCCTGACCCGGGCGACGTCCTCCCGCCAGGCCACGAGGCGCGGGCAGGCGGCACAGGCCGCGATCGCCGCGTCGAGCGTCGGGAGGTCGCGGGCGGCGAGCGCCGCGGCGCTGGGATCCAAGGTGGCCACTGGCCGATCGTAGCCCTACTCCCCCGTCGCGGCCCCGCCGACCCGGTTCGCGGCCATCGCCTGCGCCTCCGCCATGGCCCGGCGCCCGGCGGGCAGCCGCACCGCAGCTCCCACGACCACGAACGTGGTGATCCCGGAGCCCACGAGGATCGCCTGCACGGGCACCGCGTCCGCCAGCGGCCCGAACACGATCATCCCGAACGGCATCGCGAGCGCCATGACGATGCCCACGAACCCGAACACACGGCCCTGGCGCTCCGGCTCCACCGTCTCCTGGAGCACCGTCATCGATGGCGTCGAGAAGAACGGGACGGCGAGGCCGACGAGCACCATCACCCCGAAGACGATCGGCAGACTGGACGCCAGTCCCAGCGCGATGGACAGCACCCCGAAGACCAGCGACGACCCCACGATCAGTCGGATCCGGTTCGCGCGGACCGCGATGGTCGCCACGAGGATCCCGCCGACGACCATGCCCACGCTGAACGCCATCTCGACGATGGCGAGGTTGACCACGTTCCCCTGCTCGCCCGCCGGGAACGAGCGAACGAGCATGAGCGGCATGAGGTTCGAAGGCGCGACCGTGAGCACGAAGATGATCGCGAACAGGACCAGCAGCCAGCGGACAAATGCGTGGCTGGCGACATACCGCACCCCGTCCACGAGGTCAGCGAAGTAGCCGGTCGTGGCGTCGGCCGCGCGGACGGCCGCGACCGGGATCGTGACGATCAGTCCGATCCCGATGACGGCGGTCACGATGTCGATGGCGAAGACTGGCAGGAGGGCCAGCTGCGACCCGTTCGCTCCCGCCATCGCGGCCGCGTAGATGCCCCCGGCGATCGCGGGTGCCAGCAGTGCCAGGGCCGACTGGGTTGAGCCGAGGATGCCGTTCACCCGCATCAGCTGGCTGGCCGGCGTGATCTGCGGGATGAGCGCCGAAACGGCCGGCGTCTGGACACCGGCGCCGATCGACCGGATCGCCAGGGTCGCGAAGATCACCCACACGTCCGCGTGGCCCGCGAGCATGACCACGGCCAGCGCAAGCGTGGACAGCGCGATCGCCGCGTCCGCGCCGACGATCAGCCACTTGCGGTTCGTCCGGTCCGCCCACACCCCGGCGAACACCGACACGATCGCCTGGGGCAGGAAGCCGAACACGGCCGCCAGCGTCATCGTCACGCCGGACTGGAAGGCGATGGCCAGGTACCAGAACACGGTGTACTGGACCAGCATCGACCCGAACAACGTCACGGTCTGGCCGCCGATGAACAGGACGACGTGGCGGCGCCAGTGCGGGTGCGGCTCGGGCACGGCGACCTCGTCGGTGGTCACATCGGCGTCCACTACTTGAGCAGCATCCGATCGAGTCGCCGACCGGCGACCGCCAGCCCGACCAGGCCCATGACCGACAGGTACAGGGCGTGCCACAGGATCGACGGGTCGGCGGTCCCCGTGGTCAGGGCCCGGATCATGTCGGTGCCCTGCCACAGGGGGGTCAGGCGCACGACGACCTGCAGCAGCGGGGGGTACGCGTCGATCGGGTAGAACGTGCCGCTGAACAGGAACAGCGGCAGGATCACGAGGTTGATCAGGTCGAAGTCCTGCCAGCTGCGCATGAAGGTGGTCGCGGCCATGCCCACGGCGGCGAACGCGAACGCGAGCAGCATCGCGGCCGGGACAGCGAGGAGGCCCGACGGCGCGAGGACCAGGCCCATGACCAGGATCACGACCAGGAACCCCAGCGCGTAGAGGGTGGACCGGATCACGGCCCAGCCGATCTCGCCGAGCGCGACGTCCCCGGGGGCCATCGGCGTGGCGAGCACCGCGTCGTACGTCTTCTGCTCATTGAGCTTGAAGAACACGTTGAACGTCGATTCGGAGATCGCGCCGTTCATGGATGCCGTGGCCAGCAGCGCCGGGGCCACGAACATCGCGTAGGTGATCACCGTTCCATTGGGCAGGGTGACGTCGCCCACCATGCCGCCGATCCCGAGGCCGATCGAGAGCAGGTAGAACAGCGGCTCGAAGAACCCGGACAGGATGACCAGCCAGCCGCTGCGGTAGAGGTACAGGTTGCGCTCGATGAGCAGCAGGGCACGCCGGGTGCCGAAGCCGAGCGGGAGGATGCGCTGCATGGCGACGAAGGCGCTCATCGGGTCAGCGCTCCAGCCGGCGGCGGAACATCACCAGGGTCGCGACGACGCCGGCCGTGGCCACGACGGTCAGGATCACGAGGTGCGCGAGCTGGAGGGGCGGGTTCTCCCAGACCGTGCCGAGCGCGAGCGCCCGTCCCAGGTCCACGCCGTGCCACAGCGGGAACAGCCAGGCCGCCAGCTGGAGCGGCTCGGGCAGTTGCTCGATCGGGAAGAAGGTCCCCGAGAACAGGAACAGGGGCGTGATCCCGAAGCGCCAGATCGCGTTGAACGAGCTGGTGTCGCGCTGGGTGGACATGTATGCCGCCATGGGCGCCGCGAATGCGAGCGCCGTGAGGGTCGCGACGGGCACCGTCAGGATGATCCCGGGTGTGACGGCAGCACCGAACAGGACGATGACGACCATGAAGATCGCGCCCACCAGCGTGGCCCGCGTGACGATCCAGGCGAGCAGGCCGAACGCGATCGACGACGGGGTGAGCGGAGTCGCATGCATCGCGTGGAAGCGGCGGATCCAGTGGAACCCGGCCAGGACCGGGAACGTGGCCGCGATCACCGAGCCCTGCATCACGGAGGACACCAGCAGCCCGGGCGCCAGCCATTCGAGGTATGAGACGCCGCCCAGCGCCTGCGCGCCGCCGCCCGCATCGACGTAGCTCCCGAGACCCATGCCCATGGCGACGAGGAACAGCGCCGGCTGGGCGAAGCTGGTGAAGATGGAGCCGCGCCAGGTGCGGGAGTAGAGCAGCCACTGGTGCTCGTAGGAGGCGCGGGCTCCGCTCCGCCAGGAGGGCCGGGGCACCCCTGCGCCGCGCCCGGCGGCGCGCGGTCCGAGCTGCTGGCCCGCGACCGCCATCAGTCCACCAGGCTGCGGCCGGTGAGCCGCAGGAACACGTCCTCCAGCGACGACCGGCGCACGAGCACCGTCTCGGGCACGAGACCCCGTGCGTGAGCAGCGACCGCGACCGCCTCGCCGTCGTCCGAGTAGACGAGGACCCGGTCCGGGAGCAGCTCGATCCGCTCGCCCAGGCCCTCGAGCCGGCCGACGATGGTCTCCTGGACCCCGGCCGGGAACCGCAGCTCGGTGACCTCGCGCGTTGCCCACTCGGTGATCAGGCTGCGCGGCGAGCCCTGGGCCACGATCCGCGCCTTGTCCATGACCACGAGGCGGTCGCACAGCTGCTCGGCCTCGTCCATGTAGTGGGTCGTCAGGACCAGGGTGACGCCCTGCTGCTTGAGCCGGTAGAGGCGCTCCCAGAGCAGGTGGCGGGCCTGGGGATCCAGCCCGGTCGTGGGCTCGTCGAGCAGCAGGATCGAGGGCTCGTTGATCAGGGCGCGGGCGATGGTCAGGCGCCGCTTCATGCCGCCTGAGAGCGGCTCCACCTTGTCCGTCGCCCGCTCACTGAGCTGGGCGAAGTCCAGGAGGTCGTTGGCCCGCTCGCGGGACTGCGCCCGGGTCAGCCCGAAGTACCGGCCGTACATGACGAGGTTGTCGCGGACCGAGAGCTCCGTGTCGAGGGTGTCCTGCTGCGGGACCACGCCAAGCCGGCCTCGGATCCGCGCGCCGTCCACGGCCGGGTCGAGGTCGAGGATCCGGAGCGTGCCCGCGGTCACCGGCGAGACGCAGGCCACCATCCGCATCGCGCTGGTCTTGCCGGCGCCGTTGGGTCCAAGGAAGCCGAAGCTCTCGCCCGGCGCAACGTCGAAGTCGATCCCGTCCACGGCCGTGAGCGAGCCGAAGCGCTTGGTCAGGCCGCGGGCATGGATGAGCGGCGCGGGTGCGGGTGTCTGCGTCATGGGCCGTCGGATCGTACCCGAGACGCCCGGTCGGAACACGTCAGGACCCGGCTGCGACCCCCTCGGGCGGTGCATGGATGTCGCCCGCGTGGACGATGGCGTCAAACCTGCGCCACATGACCGCGACCAGGAGCGCCGACCCGATGAAGGCGAACCAGAACGGCGCCGTGATGCCGAACTGCCGGGCAACCAGGCCGCCGATCGGCACCCCGATCACGTGCCCGAGGACGGAGCCGGTGAAGTAGACGCCGGTGACCCGGCCCAGGAGCTCGTCGGGAACCGCTCGCTGGCGGACCACCGTGGACGTGGTGCCCCACACGAACGCGTGGGCCCCGAAGACCGCGGACGTCACCAGCACCACGGCCGCTGAGGTGGTCAGGGCGAACACGAGGTGCGTGGCGGTCTCGATCAGCAGGCCGACCCGCATGATGTCCGCCAGGGAGAAGCGGCGCTCGAGCCGCCCGTACAGGGCAACGCCGAACAGGCCGCCGACCGCCATTGCGGTGGTCAGCAACCCGTAGCCCACGGCGCTCATCCCGAGCCGCTCGGTTGCGTAGAGGACCAGGACCGACCAGGCAGCCCCGAAGGTGACGTTGAACAGGAAGATCGTGATCGCGAGCGTCCGCATCGGGGGGTGCGCGGCCAGCCACTGGATGCCCTCCGCCATCTGGGCTCGCCAGCCCGGCGTCGCGGCATCCGGACCGCCGTCGCGGGACAGCGTGGCCGGGCTGAGCACGACCCGGGATACGAGCAGGGCGCCGAGAAGGAAGGCGACCGCGTCCGCCGCAAACGGCAGCGCCATGCCGACGACGAACAGGAAGGCGCCGATCGGCGGCGCGACGAGCTGGTTGGCCAGCAGGTGGCCACCCTGCAGCCGGGAGTTCGCGATGCCGTAGTCGGATCGCTGCACCAGCCTGGGGAGCACGGAGCTCGAGGTGACATCGGCGAACACCTCGGCGGCACCCAGCGCAAACAGCGAGACCAGAACCAGCGGAATGCTCACGACCCCCGTCGCGATGACCGCGGCCAGCACGGCCAGGACGGCGGCCCGCGCGAGGTTGACGGCGATGATCACCCTGCGGCGGTCGACCCGATCGGCGACCGTCCCGGCGATCGCGCCGAACAGGAGGACCGGCAGCCGCTGCGCCAGCGCGGCCATCGAGACGATGAGCGGGTCGTGGGTCTGCGACGCGACGAGGAGCGGCCCAGCGGCCAGCGCAAACCCGTCGCCGACGTTGGTGACGATGGTCGACGCGAGGAGCCAGCGGTAGCTCGAGCCGAGACGGGCAGGGGCAACCGCGGCGGCGGCGCGCGCGAGCAGGTTGGGCACGCGCCGCAGGATAGCGGGCGGCGGGCTACGCGAGCACGAGCCGGTCCCGGCCCTCGTCCTTGGCTCGGTACAGGGCGCGGTCGGCCATGGCGATCAGCGCGTCGGGCGAGTCGGCGGTGTCCCGGTACGTCGTGGCCCCCAGGCTCACGGTCACCGACAGCCGGCTGTCCGCGTCGTCGACCACCGTCTCGGCAACGGCGCGCCGGATGCGCTCGCCGACCTGGGTCACGTCGTCCAGGCCGGCGCCGGGCAGCAGCACGAGGAACTCCTCGCCGCCATAGCGGACCAGCACGTCGCCCTCGCGGATGACTCGGCGGCATGCCCCGGCCACCGACCGCAGCACGCGGTCGCCAACGAGGTGGCCGTACGTGTCGTTGACGGCCTTGAAGTGATCGAGATCCACCATCAGGATCCCGAGCGGGCTCTCGGCCCGCACGGCCCGCGCGTACTCCTCGCGGAGCCGTCCGAGGCCGAACCGGCGGTTGTAGGCGTCGGTGAGGGGATCGATCGCCGCAAGGCGCTCGAGGCGGTCGTGCGCAAGGGCGTTGTTGAAGGCGAGGCCGAGGTCGGCGCGGAACTGGTCCAGCAGTTCGATCGCATCACGCCCGAAGGTGGACACGGTCGCGAGCACGATCACGCCCAGCGGGACGCTCTTGAAGATGACCGGCGCGACCACGATCTCGCGTGCAGCCACGCCGACGAGCACGGAGTCAACCACCAGCTCCTGCGCACCGACCTGGAGGCGCTCTGTCTCGCCCCGGCGGACGGCCCGTCGGACGTGGTCGTTGGTGGCGAGGTCGCCGGGCGACCGGACGCCGTGGCTGGCGAGCGGGACGAGCTCGTCCTCGCGGACGACGAGGATGACCCCGGCCTCGGCGCCCGTGTGGCGGCGGAGGTCCTCGAGTGCGGCCGAGCCGAGCCCCTCGAGCTCGAACTCGCGGGACAGGACGCCACTGAAGTCGCGCCGTGCGCCCTCGATCGCGTGGCTCCGTGCCAGCGTCCGGATCAGGCTGTTGAAGGCGTGCGCCGTGGCGCCGGCCTCGTCGTCGGAGTCCACGGTGAGCGCGCACCGCTCCGGATCGCAGCCGCTCCAGTCCTGCGTGTAGACGGCAGCGGCCAGCTGCGACTCGACGCTCGTCATCGCCGTCGCGAGGTGCCGGAACCGGCGCCCGACCACGAGCCGGGCAAGCGCGAAGTTGACCGCCCCGACCGCAAGACCGGCCGCAAGCGTCGCGGCGAAGAACACCGGCGTCAGCACCGATCCGGCCGGGAGGCCGAGGAGGAGACAGAAGGGCGGGAAGATGAGGCCGATCGCGAGGCCGAACCCGGTCATCCAGATGGCCAGGTCGGTGAAGACGCGACTCGTAAGGCGCGGCACGATGGAGACTCCCATGACGATGATCGGACGCTCGCTGCAAACGGTGGCGCCCGGGCGCACCGGTCGCCATGGCGCGGAGGTCCGGTAGGGTCCGGTACGGTCGGCTACCGCTCCGGGACGGTCCCCTCGTGCAGCGTCACGATGCCGCCGGTGAGACCTTGCCAGGTGACGTCCACGAGGCCGGCCTCGGCCATGATCTCGGCGATCCGCTCCGGGGCGGGGTACGCCTGGACGCTCTTGACCAGGTAGCCGTACGCCGCTCCGTGCCCGGCGATCCTCCCGATGACCGGGACGATGCGGTCGAACCACCAGCGCATGAACCGGGCCAGCCGGGACCGCGGGCGCGCGATCTCGAGGCACAGGACCCTGCCGCCCGGACGGACCGAGCGCGCCATCTCCGCGAAGCCGAGCCGGTAGTCGGGCAGGTTGCGCATGCCGAAGGCGATCGTGGCCGCATCGAACGTGCCGTCCTCGGTCGGCAGGGCCAGCGCGTCCCCCACGACGTACTGGAGCCCGACACGTCCCGCGTATCGCTGCTGCGCGACGGCGGTCATCCCGGGCGACAGGTCCACGCCAAGCACGCGGCCCCCGGGCACGACGCGATCGTGGAGGTCGGCCGCCACCTTGCCGGTTCCGGACGCGACGTCGAGTGCCGCGTCACCGGGGCGCAGGTTCGCCCGCGTCACGAGCCGATTCCGCCAGCGGGGCTCCTGGAAGGCGCTGATCAGCAGGTTCATCAGGTCGTACCGGGGCGCGATCCGGTCGAACATGACCTGGACCTCGGGCGGCGCGGCGGCATTCCCGGCGCCCGTGGAGGCGCCCGACGGCGTGTGGTCGGGAGGGAGGGAGTCGCTCATGCGGGAAGCTCCAGGCAGGCCCGGACGGCGGCGGCCACGATGCCGGGTTGCGTGATCGGCGAGGGATGCGTGCAGCCGTCGAGGGTATCCCGGCGAGCGCCCGGAATGCGCGCGGCGACCGCGTCGGCGATCGGCGCGTAGAACGGGTCGCTGGCGCCGCCGGTTAGGAGGTGGACGGGGCAGGCGATCCTCCGGAGGCCTTCCGGATCCAGCCCGGCGAGGCCGGCGTCGGCGAGGGCTCCGTCGCCCTCGCCCTCGAGGAACCTTCGCGTGCGGGATGGCATGCGGTCCCACGCCGCGTCGCCGGCAACCCCGCACAGGAACGTCCGGGCGGCGGCCGGCGGCCCAGCGGTCGCGTAGTCCCGCTCGACGGCCGCCGCGAGGCGACCGAAGGCATCGCGCGTCCGCTCATCCCCAACGGGACCGTATGGCGGCTCGTAGGCCACGACCGCCGTCACCCGGTCGGGATGCCGCGCGGCGAGCTCGAGGGCCAGCACGCCCCCGTAGCTGATGCCCACCGCGGAGGCTCGCTCGATGCCGCGCGCATCGAGATAGGCGACGGCGTCGGCAACGTGGACCGAGACGTCCAGCGGTCGCGGGTTCCCGAGCCGCCCGGAGCCGCTGCCGCGGCGGTCGAGCGCATGGACGGTGATGTCGCCCGGTGCCGCAAGCCCGGCGGCCAGGCGGCCCAGCTGTCCGGCCGTCGAGAGCACCCCGTGGAAGAGCAGGACGGGCACCGGCCCGCTCCCGGTCACGCGCCATCCGATCGCGTCGCCGCCCGGACGCGCCAGCTCGCCGACCGCCTCGCCGGCGATGAGAGCGCGGACCGCCTCGCGGCGGAGCTTGCCGCCGCTCGTCCGCGGAAGGGCTTCGAGCCGCGTGAACGCCACGGGGACCTTGAACCCGGCAAGCGAGGTGCGGACGTGGGCGGTCAGAGCCCCGTCACCTGGGTCGGTGGTCCCCTCGCGGAGGACGATGGCGGCGACCGGGACGTTTCCGAGCGTGGTGTCCAGACGCCCGACGACGGCCGCTTCCGCGATCGCTGGGTGCTCGAGGAGGACAGCCTCCACCTCGGCAGGGGCGACGTTTTCGCCGCCGCGGACGATCCGGTCAAGGCGGCGAGCGACGACGAACAGGCGCCCCTCCCCGTCCAGCCGGCCAAGGTCGCCGGTCCGGACGGGCTCGTCGGCGGCGGCCGGACCACCGGGCTCGCCGACGTAGCCCGAGAACCGCGCCCTGGTCTCCACGACGATCTCGCCTACCCCGTCCGCGTCCGCCCCGGCGATGGACACCCGGACGCCCGGGAGCGGGGCGCCTGCGGAGCCCGGATGATCCCGGGCATCGTCGGTACGCAGGGCCGTTGCGCCGGATGCGGTCTCGGACAGGCCGTACGTGGGCACGACCGGCCAACCGGCCTCGAGCGCGCGCCTGATGAGCGTGGGCGGGATCGGGCCGCCGCCCAGGAGGACGGCGCGCAGGGTCGCCGGGGGCGGGCCGCCGGCGGCATCGAGCACGCGGGCGAGCTGAACCGCGACGAGCGAGACGTGGCTGATCGCCGGCGTCTCGCGCCGGAGGGCGGTGTCGAGCGCCTCCGGGTCGGTGGGCGGCAGGATCTCGACGGGGACCCGGGTCCGGATCGCGCGCCACAGGATCCCGAGCCCCGCCACGTGCCCAAGGCCCAGCGGCATCGCCCAGCCGGTGACCGGCGTCAGCGCAGCCAGCCAGGAATCGGCGCTCGCGGCCATCGCCCGCGCCGACAGCACGACCCCCCGTGGCCGGCCGGTCGTGCCGGAGGTCAGGACGACGACGGCCGGCGCCTCGGGGTCCCGGTCCGGAACGTCGAGCTGCCCCCGCGTAGCCGGTCCGCCGCTCACGGCAGCGTCGGTCTCTCGAAGCACGAGCGCCGGGGCGAGGATCTCGAGCGCGGAGACGGTCTCCCGCGCGGTGAGACCACCCGGGATCGGGGCCGCCACGGCGCCCGCCCGGAGGATGCCGAGGATCGCCGCGATGTCGTCTGCGGTGGCCGGGGCGACGAGCGCGACCCGCGCCCCCGACCCGATCCCAACCTCCGCGAGCCACGCCGCGACCGCGGACGCCTTCGCGTCGAGCTCCACCCACGTGGTGACAGTGCCGCCGTGCAGCACGGCCGGCTCGTCCCCGTGGTCGCGGGCGTGCGCGGCCAGTAGGCGGTCCGCGAACCAGGTCATGCGTCAGACACGCGGTATCGCTCGAGCGCCGCCAGGTCGACGACCACGCCGAGACCGCCGCTCCCGCGGCCGCCCGGCGCATGCAGCCGGCCACCCCGGACCACGAACGGCACCGCGAGCAGGTCGTCCTCGAGCAGGTCCGCGGTCGCGAGCCCGTGATCGCGGTCACGCGCCGGCCAGCCGGGGACATCGGGCAACGAGGCCGCGCATGTGAGCGCGGCCGCCAGCCCCACCCCGGTCTCGAACAGCGAGCTGACGACCACCGGCACACCGCGGTCCGCAGCCAGCCGGGCGATCTCCGCCACCGCCGCGGGTCCGCCGACACGGGCCGGCTTCACGACCAGGATGTCGGCCGCCCCGGCATCGAGGATCGCGCGTGCCGCGGCCACGGACGTGATGGCCTCGTCGGCGGCAACCGGGACGCCAAGCCGTGCCCGAAGATCGGCGGCCCGGGCGAGGTCCCCGGGTGCCAGCGGCTGCTCCACGTACTGCAGTCCCATGCCCGCGAGCGCCCGCAGTCGCTTGACCGCGGTCTCGAGCTTCCAGGCCCCGTTCACGTCCAGCCGCAGCGCGGGGCCGTCGCCCACCGTTGCCCGGACGGCCGCCAGCCGTTCGAGCAGCGTCGAGGTCGTGTCCGACCTGCGCGTCTTGAGCTTGAGCGTGCGGAAGCCCGCCTCGACGGCAGCCTGTGCCTGTTCGACGACGGCGTCCGTCTCCCCCGCCCCGATCGTCGCGTTCACCCCGACCCACGGCAGCGACACCCGGCGCGTGCCGATTCTCCGTGCCCCGATGTCAAGGCGCGCAGCGTCGAGCGCGGCCTGGAAGGCCCGGCCGCCGCCACCGGCCCGAGCCACCAGCGCCGGCGACGGCGCGAGCCCGGATGCGACAAGTGCGCCGAGCAGCTCCTCGAGCACAGGCACGTCCGCGGCGTCCTCCAGGACAGCCTCGCCCCACCCGGCATGCCCCTCGGCATCGGTCACGCGGAGCAGCCACGACTCGCGCATGGACCACTTGCCGGTCGCCGTCACCAGCGGCGCCCGGAACGGCACCCGGACGTGGTGGACGGCGGCCCCGGCCCGCGACCTCATGCGCCGCCCCCCGGCACCAACGCGCTCAGCGCCAGCCCCAGGGCGAACAGCAGCGAAAAGGCCAGCGACAGGCGGGCGGTCCCCCGCAGGACCGGGTTGAGCTCCCGTGGCTCGCCAAAGCCGCGGACCCTGGCGAGGAGCGGACGGCTCATCGGCAGCGTGAGCAGCGGCAGGAGCACGAGCGGCGCAAGCGGTGTCCCCCCGCCCGACGGCGTCCAGCCCGCAAGCCATGCAAGGACAAGCATCGCCGGCACGAAGTACGAGATCCCCAGCAGCGCCCCGAACTCGGCCTGCGTCGCGCGCCTGCCGAGCACCACGGCCAGCGTCCGCTTGCCGGCGGCGGCATCGGTCGAAATGTCGCGCAGGTTGTTGACCACGAGGATGGCGGTGATCAGCGCCCCGGGCGGGATCGCGGCCACGACGAACAGCCCGTCGAACCGCAGCGCCTGGAGGTACGCGGTCCCGGCCACGGCGACGAGGCCGAAGAAGATGAACACGAAGACCTCACCCAGCGCCCGGTAGCCATACGGGAACGGCCCGCCGGTGTAGGCGAGCGCCGCGATGATCGCCAGCGCCCCGACCGCGAGCAGCACCGCGCCGCCAACCCAGACCAGGTACAGCCCTACGATCCCTGCCAGCCCGATCGTGAACGCGATGGCCACCTCCAGCTGGCGCTCGGTCACGAGGCCCGCGGCAGCAACGCGAACCGGCCCCTGGCGGTCCGGTGTGTCGGCGCCACGGCGGAAGTCCGAGAGGTCGTTGGCGAAGTTGGCGACCACCTGGAGCAGCAGCGCGACGAGGATGCAGCCGAGCGCGGTGTCCGGACGGAACGGCGCGCCGACGGCGAGACCGGCGCCGAGACCCACCGCCACGCCCGCGACCGCGGCGGGCAGGGTGTGGGGCCTGGCGGCGTGGACCCAGATCGAGAGCGTGGACGGCCGCGCCTGCGCAGGAACTGTCGAACCGGAGGACATCAGGGGCGCCGCGGGTACGTGCGGTACTCGGCCGGGCGCTTCTCGAGGAAGGCGCGGGAGCCCTCGTGGGCCTCGTCGGTCGTGTAGTAAAGGCCGGTCGCGTTGCCCGCGAACTCCTGGAGCCCGGCCAGCCCGTCGGTGGCCACGAGGAACGCGGACTTGAGGAAGCGGATGGCCGTGGGGCTCATGTCCAGGACCTCGTTCGCCCACTGCACGCCCTCGGCCTCGAGGTCGGCGAGCGGCACGACCCGGTTCACGAGGTGCATCTCGAGCGCCTCGGCCGCCGAGTACTGGCGGCACAGGAACCAGATCTCCTTCGCCTTCTTGTCGCCGACAAGCCGCGCCAGGAGGCCGACACCGAACCCGGCGTCGAAGCTGCCGACGCGTGGCCCGACCTGCCCGAAGATGGCGTTGTCGGACGCGATCGACATGTCGCACACGATGTGGAGGACGTGGCCGCCGCCGATGGCATAGCCGTTGACGAGGGCGATCACCGGGATCGGCAGCGAGCGGATCTGGCGCTGGAGGTCCAGGACGTTGAGGCGGGCGACGCCGTCGGTGTCGAGGTAGCCGCCCTCGTTGCTCTTGTAGTTCGCGTCGCCACCGGAGCAGAACGCCTTGTCACCCTCGCCGGTGAGCAGCACGCAGCCGACCGACGCATCGTCGCGGATGCGGGCGAAGGCGTCGATGAGCTCGCGCACGGTCTGCGGCCGGAAGGCGTTGCGGACCTCGGGGCGGTTGATGGTCACCTTGGCAATGCCGGTGCCCGAGTGCTCGTAGCGGATGTCGCGGTAGTCGACGACGGACGTCCAGGTCACGGGCGTGGTCATGCGGCGGAAACCTCCTGCAGGAAGTCGAGGGCGAGGCGGCGGAAGTCGCGTGGTCGTTCGAGGTGGGGGGTGTGGCCGGCGCCGCCGACCACGGCAAGGTGGGCGCCCGGGATGCCCGCGGCCACCAGCTCCGCGCGCGGGCGGCCGATGTCGTCGAGGGCACCGGCGATGACCAGCGTGGGCGCGGTGATGCCGGCGAGGCGGTCGTGGAGCGGCTCCATCGCCCCCTGTCCGGCGCCCCGGAGGCTGGCGGCGAGACGGAAGGGGTCGTTGCGCAGGCGGATGGCACGCTGCCGGGCGGCCGCCGTGGGCGGGAGGACATGGTGCGTGGCAAACACAGGGTTGCGTTCCCACTCGGCGGTGAAGGCCTCGATGCCGCCGTGCTCGATCCGGGCGGCGAGGGCCTCGTCGGCGGCGCGGCGGGCTCGGCGTCCGTCTTCGTCGCGGATGCCGGCGGACGGGCTCTCGAGCACGAGGCGCGCCACCACTCGCGGGTGGGCGACCGCGAGCCGGAGCGCGATCCGGGCGCCCAGCGAGTAGCCCAGGACGTGCGCCGGCAAGGCGTCGAGCGTCCCCAGAATGCGTGCGAGGTCGTCGGCCGTCCGCTCCACGGTGGCGCGGGCCGGGTCCGCGGTCCGTGTGCGGCCGTGGCCGGGGAGATCCACGGCGATCGTCCGGAACCGGCGCGCGAAGGCGGTGCCGTGTCCACCCCAGGAGGTGCCGCGGCCGGTGAAGCCGTGGAGGAGGAGCAGCGGCTGGCCTTCGCCACGGGTGCGGACCTCCCAGCGAAGGCCGTCCATGACGATCGCGCTCACGCGAGATCCACCAGCTCCACGAGCGACGCGGCGACGACGCCAGCCACCTCACGGTGGAGCACCACGTTGCGTGCCCGGTCCGTCCGCAGCTCCAGGACGCGGACGCCGGGGCGACCAACGGAGTCGCGAACCGCAGCGTCCAGCGTCGTCCCGTCCGTCACGAAGTGGTGCTCCCCGCCAAGGCTCGTCACGATGGGCCCGACGTCGATGCCGTGCGGCGTGCCGAACAGCTCCTCGTAGTGCTCGGGGAGCCCGGTCCCCGGGACG
>Ga0315271_10000383_pt1 | contig 23777 bp, 15 predicted proteins | sample C3_top_MG_FD_204664 | JGI IMG/M metagenome (GOLD analysis project Ga0315271, IMG submission 204664) | Sediment microbial communities from Yellowstone Lake, YNP, Wyoming, USA - C3_top | ecosystem: Environmental > Aquatic > Freshwater > Lake > Sediment | place: USA: Wyoming | collected 2017-08-01
AGGCTCGGCGCGAAGAAGTTTTCATCGGGATAAGGTCCGCAAACAATCTGGACCACGGAAAAGCCCTTGGCCTTGCGGTCGGCGGTTAGTTCCTGAAAGCCTTCCCAGGTCATGCGCTTGCACAGACATTTCCACCAGGTGTCCCCCAGCCAGAGAAATGGCGTGCCGTCGGCATGCTCAAAGTAAGTCTTGCCCGGGTTCGTCTTCACAAAACCATGCTTCAGCAGCGGATTGTCGCCTTTGTAGGCCGCGACTGAGAGTGTCTTCTCTTTCCCATTGAGGCCGGAATTGGCCTTGTCGGTGCATTCAACGCGATAGGTGTATTTCCCCTGAGCCGGAGGCGCGAATCTGACCGTCCACTTCTTGTCTCCGGCCCAGAAGGCCGGAACCTTCCATTGTTTTTCGCCTTGCGTGAAGACGACATCGACCTCCACCTCCGTGAACGCATTCGGATAGGCTTTCGCGCTCTCATAGGATGTTTCGAACACCTCCCACTGGGCAACCTCGGCCCCGTATGACACAGCCTGCATCAGCACGCACAGTCCCGACAAGATAGATAATTTTTTACTCATTAGCTTTTATTCCTTCACGTGATTTCACCTTTTCCAGTACCAGCACCCAATCCTGGGGCGAAGGCAGCTGCGGGGGTTGATACTCATCAGCCGGTCCTGACACACCCTGGGGAGTTGGTTTAAGCGTGGCTGGACCAAACTGTGCCTTGGACAGCTCGAAGGTGCCGAATTCCTGGCGTTCGCCAATCTGGTAAAGCCATAGGCCAGCCTTGCCGCTTGCCACATTGCCGACCTCCACGGTGGGTGTGTGGTAGCTCTTATTGCCGTCGGTCAGCACCAGGGCCGCGTGCTGTCCGCAAGCCGCCGCGGTGAGCCGGAATCTGGGTCCGATTTCCGGCACGGCGACACGGCCGAGCTGATCGCCCCATGAGCCGTTCTTGCGGTCATGGAGATAGATCGCCTTCATGGTCGGACTGTAAAGCGCGACCAGATAATTGTCGGGATCCTGAAAGCGCAGGATGACGCCGGCCTCGGCATCGCTGTGGGCCTCGACGCTGGCCATTAGGTTGGTTTCGCTGATCTTTTCCAGGATCGTCACCAGGCCTTTGCCGCCGACCAGGCGACTGGCCTTGCGTTGGCTCGGCGTGCCGTAATCCTTCCAGGCCGAAGCGTCGGCTCCTGCAAACGTGTCCGCAAAGAGCAAGGGCTTCGTGTGGCCTTCAAAGGGCTTCAGCGCCGCGTCGGCTGTCGGTCTCCGCGGCGACGGACCGGACTTGACGACCGGCCCCAGGTCAAACCGTTTGCCCCAGGTCGGATCGAACAGAAAGGCGCGGTATTTGACGTCCGGCTCCAAATGCAGCACGGTGGGCGCGGTCAACTGGTAGTCGTTGTTGCCGGGAATGTATATGAAGCGCACCTCGCCGGGAATCCCGGCGGCGTAAGGCAAATCCCAGCGCCCTTTAAGCTCCGCCCACTTCTGGTGATTATCGTACCAGTCGGCATGCGGTTCGAGGAGTGTCGTGCTGTGAGGTTCGACCCACTCCGGATGGGGCTCGAAGCGCCACCACGGATACTCCTCCAGCAGCTTCTTGCCCAAGCCAAGCTGGGCCGACCCGGGGTAATGCATGGCCACATGCCATGGTATGGTCTCGTAAGCCGTGCTGCCGTGAACCTTTTCGGTGTTCATTTGCCAGATCCCGCCCGCGCCGTAGGTGTGACCGGCGGCTCCGTTGAGCATGCAGGTCCAGAACATGAATCGCTGGATGTCCTGCCGGCCTTGATCTTTATGCCATTCGTAAACCACCTCGCCGTTCACCACCGGCATGGGCGGCGTCTTGGAGTAGGACATGGTGACTTGCGACACCGTGATCGGAGCGCTGTCCCAATCGTTGTGCGCGGTCTGAAGAAAATCAAAATCCACCATGGCTTCATCCTTCACAACCTTCCGGCCCGACTGCATCTCCGGCACACCGGGTGGATGCATCGCGGTCAGGTGTTTGTAGGGATCAGCTTCCCGGACATACTTCGCCACATCATTCAAGTAGGGATGGCGCATCTCGCCCGCAACAATCCAGACGACAGGGTAAGCCCCGTAGCGTGCGATCAGATAGCGCCAGTGGCGGTTAAACCATTTCCCCTTACCTCCATCGATCGTCTCGTTGGAAATCATTTGCGTGTGCCAACCCCAAGCGCCCACCATGGCCGGAACGATTCCATTTTCCACGAGATGCCTGATACGGCGGTCGGCGTAGTCGAAATATGCCGGGTTGAGGTGCTCAAAGTCTTTTTCGTAAGGCATCCCTCCTTCGTTCTTCCAGCGGTCATCAAATAATGGCTCGTCCGGAAAGGGTCCGCCGCCAATGATCTGAACCACACTGAATCCCTTGGTTTTGCGGTCCGCCGTGAGTTGCTGGAATCCTTCCCAAGTAATCCGGCCACAAAGACCTTTCCACCAGGTGTCGCCCAGCCAGAGAAACGGCGTGCCGTCGGCATGCTCGAAATGCCGTTTGTCCGCAGCCACACGAAGAAAGCCATGTTTAAGCAGCGAGTTGTCGCCTTTGTAGGCGATGACTGAAAGCGTCTGCTCTTTTCCGTTGAGGCCGGGATTGGCTTTGTCGGTGCATTCGACGCAGTAGGTGAATTTCCCCTGAGTCGGAGGCGCGAAACGAACAGTCCACTTGCCGGGCCCAGCCCAGAACGCCGGGACGATCCATTGCTGGTTGTCGTGTTTGAAGACTACGTTGACCTCTACATCCGTGAACGCATTGGCGTATGCCTTCTTGCTTTCGAACGAGGTCTCAAAAACGCTCCATTGTTGTGCGGCCCAGGCCCCGTAGATCGCGGACGGCCTCAGCGCGCACAGGAGCAGCAGCAGGCGGATAACGTGTTTCATGGCTGGAGTGATGTGTCCTGGAATATCTCTGACAAGCGTTGCGAACGCGTTGGAAGTGGTGACTCGGCTGCCTTTATGGAGCTTTGGTGCGGAGCAATTATGGCGACTTCACCCGTTCCAACACCAGCACCCAGTCCTGGGGCGAGGGCACGTTCGGCGCTGTGAATCCTCCGGGCACCACCCGATGCACGGCTCCCGCGGCTTCAAGTTTCGCCGGCACAAACGGGGTCCGGGACAGTTCGAAATTGCCGAATTCCTGTCGGTCGCCAATCTGGAAGAACCACAGGCCGGCTTTCCCGCTGGTGACATTGCTGACCTTGACGGCGGGCGTGCAGTAGGTCTTCTGCCCGTCGGTCAGGACCAGGGCGGCGTAGTCGCCAGAGACGGCCGCGGTCAGGTGAATCTTCGGCCCGATCTCCGGCACTTCGACGCGCCCGAGTTGCTCACCCCACTGACCATCCTGTCGGTCATGGATGTAAATGGCCTTCAACGAAGGCGTGTAGAAAGCGACCAGGTAATGATCAGTATCGTGAAAACGGAGGATAATGCCCGCTTCCGCGTCGCTCCGGGCGTCCACGCTGGCCATGAGGTTCGCTTCGTTGAACTTTTCCACGACGGTCAGCAGACCTTTGCCACCCGAAAGCCGCCCGTCGCTGCGCTGAGTCGCCGTCCCGTAGTCTTTCCACGCTGAAGCATCGGCCCTCTCGAACCGGTCGGTAAACAGCAAAGGCTGGGTATGGCCTTCAAACGGCTTGGGGGCCGGGCCGGCGCTGACAAACATGCCCAGGTCGTATCTTTTGGCGTTGCCTGGGTTGAAGTAGAAGCCTTGGTAGGGCAAATCCCGTTCCAGATCTTTCACCACAACGCCGTTCCAGTTGTAGACACCGCGGCGCGGCTGATAAATGAACCGCACCTCGCCCGGGATGCCCGCCGCAAACGCGCCCGCATCGGTCCATTCAGGGTGCGGCTCAAACCGCCACCACGGATATTCCTCCAGCAACTTCTTGCCGAGCCCCAGTTGGGTCGATCCCGGGAAATTCATCCCCTCCTTCCATGTCGTCCAGTCGTAGATCGGGACAATGCCCGGGTCTCCATCCACGCTCATGTGCCAGACGCCGGCTGCCCCGTAGGTGAGACCGGCTGCGCCGCTGAGCATGCTGCCCCAGAAGACATAACGTTGCTCATCCTGGAAACCGGTTTGCATGTGCTGTTCGTAGCAATACTCCCCGATCATGGCCGGCATGGGCGGAGTTCGCTCGTAGGCGGCCTTCAATTTCGGAATCGCCCCCCGCGCCGCGTCCCAATCGCCGTGCCCCGTTTGCAGCATATCAAAGTTGATCACCGACTCGTCCGTCACCGATTTGCGCCCGGAGTCGCCCGGGTGAACGCTCGCCGGCCGGCCATACGGATCGATCTGCTGCACGTAACGGGCGATTTCCGTCCACTCCGGCCCGGCCGATTCACCGCCGATAATCCATATCGTGGGATAAGCGCCATAGCGGGCCACGAGGTTGCGCCAGTGCCGTTTGATATTTGCCGCCCCGGCTTCCAGGCTGTTGCAGTCACCCCTGCCCCATCCGCCGACGATCGCCGGCACGATCCCGGAATCCGCCAGACACTTGATGCGCCGGTCCGCGTATTCGAAATAGGCCAAATTAATCAACGTGAAATCTTTGGTTTTATAGGGCATGCCGCCTTCGTTCTCCCAGCGGGGCGTGAATCCCGGCTCATCGGGATAACGGCCACACACGATCTGCACGACGCTGAACCCCTTGGCCTTGCGATCTGCCGTCAGCTCCTGAAACCCTTCCCACGTCAAGCGCTTGGATAATCCTTTCCACCATGTGTCGGCCAACCAAAAGAACGGCGTGCCGTCCGCGTGCTCGAAATAACGTTTATTCGCGCTCACCCGAAGGAAACCGTGTTTGAGCAACGGATTATCGCCGCTGTATTTGACAACATGAAGAGACTGTTCCCTGCCTTGAAAATCATTGTTCTGTGCGTCCGAGCACGCGAGACGATATGTATACTCGCCTTCGAGCGGGGGCGCGAACCGTGCCGTCCACTTGCCACCGCCGGCCCAAAAGGCCGGGATAGTCCATTTCTGTCCGCCCTGCTCAAATGTGACGTTCACCTCCAAATCGGTGTAGGGATTGGCGTAGTGTTTCGTGGTCTCAAAGGAAGCCTCGAAAGCCGACCATTGGCCAACGTCGGCTCCATGTGCCGTGACCAGTGTCAACGCGCAAAAGAGCATTAACAGGGCATATGGCTTGGGTTCGGCCTGTTGATTGCTGGAGTTCATAATTCGTTGTCAGTCTGTGTTCCCACTTCAGGTTTCCATGCAATTCGTTTCCGGCTCACGGTTGGGCAGGATATGCCCGGATGGAAAAAAAGCGATTCGCATCCTCCGGGATCGGCGAAAGCAGGAGGCTGTTCTCCGGCGGAAACGCCACCAGGTTAGTGAGTCTATAGGCAGTCCAACCGGCGACCGGCGCCGCGAGACTGGTGCCGCTGACAAGATCGTAGCGCGTGCCTGGGGCGCTTCCCCAACGGATGCTGAGCGTGCCGGCGACCGGGTCGAGGTTGTAATGGCTGATGCGGAATGCCGGCTGGGAAATATCCGCCTTGCTTACGACGATATTGTCGATAGCCCCTTGGAAACGCCCGGTGGCCAACGAACCGGCCGGCCCGATGCGAAGGCGCACGTTACCCGAGCCATCGCCGGCATACTGGAAACTGTCGGGGGTAAAAAGCATGTTGCCAGCCCATGCCCCGGGCCAGTTGGTGTGGCTGGCCAATACACTATTATCCCCACGCAGGACCTGGATGGCCAGCGCGTCGCCGGTTTGCGTCGCCTGCGACGATTGCGAGTAGACCGCCGCGCTGGTTTCAAAATCCACGCGATACGCTTGGCCGGACGTATTTGCTGCAATCGCTCCGGAAGTGATGAAGTTGTCCTGATAGAACATGACGGCCCAGTCCGATGGATTCGAGAGCCCGCCGTTATTGGCGAGATCGGCCGCGTGGATGGCATTGTAACCTGATTTTGTCCACGCCCCCACACTGCCACTGTAGGCAACGTTCAGCGCGCTCTGATACTGGACCCCGTTCTCCGTGCCGCTGTAGCTGTTAAAATTCTCGGCAAAGATGAAATTGGCTGTCCCAACAACGGTTATCTGGAGCTGAACAAAGGTGGAGCCGCCGCCAGCCTGGACCACGGACACGATCCAGGTATTAGTGCCGATATCGAGTTGGCCGGGAACGCCCGTGAAACTGCCGTCCGGATGGATGGTGAGCCAGCCAGGACCCGCCACTCGGCTAAACGTGGCACCTGCCGGGCCCAACTGCCCGGAGCAGGCCTGGTTTGCGGCCACGTCGGCGCCGATCACCGGGTTCCCGACATTCACGGCCTGCATCACCAGGACCCAGTCCTGGGGTGATGGGATGGCCGGCGTATTCCATGTACCCGCAGTGGCGACAATGCCCTGGTCGAATCGCCGCCCGGTAGCCGGGTCAAAGAAGAAGGCGGCATACGAAACTCCGGGTTCGAGATCGTTCACCGAGATACCGCTCCAATTGTAAACGCCGCGGTTGGGAATATATATTACACGCGCTTCGTTGGGGATGCCGGCGGCAAAACCCGCGGTCGTCCACTCCGGGTGCGGCACAAACCGCCACCAGGGGTATTGTTCGAGCAGTTTCCGACACAGTCCCACTTGAGTTGAGCCGGGATAATTCCTGCCCACCTCCAATGGCGTCCAATCATAGACTGGCGTGGTGCCGGGGTCGCCCAATACACTCGCGTTCCAGACACCCGCCGCGCCATAGGTGTGCCCCGCCGCACCCGAAAGCACACATCCCCAGAACAGGTACCGCTGGACGTCTTGCAGGTTCTGCTGCATGTGGCGTTCGTAGCAGGCTTCACCGGTCAGCACCGGTTTCACGGGTGACAGGCTCCGGGATGTCGTAATCTGCGCAATGCTATCATTAACCGTCGTCCAACTGTTATGCCCGACTACATCCATATCGAAGTCGAACGCGCCGGAGCCCTCCAACCCTGTGCGGCCAAGGGAAGTGTGGTTGACGAGCAAACGATGATAAGGATCAAGACCGTGCAGGTATTGCGCCAACTGATACCAGGGCCCCTGGGTCTGGTCGGTTTCACCGCCGATAATCCAGACCACTGGGTAGGCGCCGTAGCGGGCTATTAAATAACGCACGTGCCGCTCGTATCCCGCGAGTCCCACTTGAGCTATCGTGCTCAAGCCACCCGCTTGAGGCCGCCCCCACCCGCTGACGATCGCGGGAACCAGACCCCTGTCTGCGAGGTTTTGAATCCGGCGATCCGCATAGGTGAAGTAAGATGGGTTGAGGATGCTGAAATCGTTCGTCAGGTAAGACTTGCCGCCTTCGTTTTCCCAGCTCGCCTGCATCATGTCTTCATCGGGATAAGGCCCGCAGACAATCTGGACGACGTTGAAACCCTTGGCGCGGCGGTCAGCGGTGAGTTGCTGAAAACCATCCCAGGTCAACCGCTGGCACAACCCCTTCCACCACGTGTCGCCCAGCCACAAGAACGGCGTGCCGTCCGTGTGCTCGAAATGCCGTTGATCCGCAGCCACGCGGATCGGGCCATGGAGGAACAGGAGATTGGTGCTCGTCGAGGCCAACACCGAGATCGAGCCGGTCACGCCGTGCAGCCCGGCATTATTCGTATCGCTGCACTCCGTCCGCCAGCTATGGAGGCCCACCTTGCCGGACGCGTAGCGGAAACGCCAATCGATGCCACCGGCCCAGAACCCCGGTACCCGCAACTGGGTTCCATCCGGCTGGGTCACGACCGCATCAAGCTGGATCTGCAGGAACGGGTTCGCATAGTCCATCCCGGAAACCAGTGCCACCTCCGCCACCTGGTTGGCCTCGACCGAAATCGCCGTTGGGGGAGCGGCCAACAGCGCGCCCAGCACCAGGCCGACGAGTCCCCCGGCATGGAAGGAGGCCGTGAGGATTCCGGGGGCGCAAAGGCCACGATGCTTTCGAGTGGATTGCTTCATTATTGTATCGGATGTGAATTGGTCATGGTTAGGGAGCCACTCTCAGGATGATATTGTCGATCTCCCCTTCAAAGGCCCCACTGGTGTAGGGCGCAGTTGGCCCGATGCGAAGACGGACGACGCCCGAGCCGTCGCCGACATACTGGAGGGCGCCGTGGCGCCCGGCGCTGAGGTTCGCGTTGGTCGGATTGCTCCAGGCTCCCGGCTGGTAAGTGCTAGACGCCAGCACGGTGTTGTCAGCGCGCAGAACTTCGACGCGCAGGTCGTCAGCCGCGGTCGTCCTTTGGCCGGCATCCGCATAGACGGCCGTGCCGTAATCGAATTCCACCTTGTAGGTGACGCCGCTGCTGTTCGCGGCGATCCCGGTGGTCAGGGTGATCACGTTGTCCTGATAGAACATGATGGCCCAATTGCCCGAGCCACTCAGGTCCACCGCGTGCATAGTGCTGTAGCCTGCATTCGACCACCTGGAGACACTCCCGCCGTAGGCGACTTTCAATCCCGTTTGATATTGCGTGTTGTTCTGATTGCCTGTGAAGCTGTTGAAATCCTCGGCGAGGCTCGTGGCGATCACCGTGATCTGGAGTTGGATGACGGTGGGAGCACTGCCGCCCTGGGTTACCGAGACGATCCACGTGTTGACTCCGGCATCGGTTTCTCCGGGCGTGCCGGTGAGGCTGCCGTCCGCACGGATCGTGAGCCAGGCGGGGCCTGACACCCTGGCAAAAGCAGCGCCCGCCGGCGGCAACTGGCCGGCGTAGGCCTGGCCGGCGGTCGCGTCCGGTTGGACCACCGTCGTAACATCCGCCCCCTCCATCACCAGCACCCAATCCTGGGGCGACGGCATGTTGGGCGTGTTCCACGACGAGCCGGAGGGGGTCACGATACCCAGGTCAAAGCGGGTCCCGCTGACCGGGTCGAAAAAGAATGCGGCATACGGCACTCCGGGCAACAGGTTGTTCACGGTGATGCCGCTCCAATTATAAACGCCGCGATTCGGGATGTAGATGAAACGCACCCCGGTGGGGACGCCCGCCGCGAAACCCGCCGAGGTCCACTCCGGATGCGGCTCGAACTGCGACCATGAATATTGCTCTAGCAACCGCTTGCCTAATCGCAGTTGGGTGGAGCCGGGATAGTTCATGCCCTCGCTCCACGTGGTCCAGTCATACACATTCGCGATGCCCGGGTTTCCTTCCACGCTGGCATGCCAGATCCCGGCCGCGCCGTAGGTGAGGCCGGGGGCTCCGTTGAGCAGGCTGCCCCAAAACACATACCGCTGCTGATCCTCGAAGCCCGTCTGCATATGGCCTTCATAGCAAAACTCGCCAATAATCGCAGGCATGGGAGGGGTCCGGGCATAGGCCGTCTGGAGCTTCGGAATGGCCCCGGTCGCGGCACTCCAGCCACCGTGCCCGGTCTGCAGCATGTCAAATGAAATGACTGTCTCGTCGGTCACCGCCGTTCGGGCCTCAGCACCGGGATGCATGGTGGACGGGCGGTGAAACGGGTCGATGGTCTGCACGTATTGGGCCACCTCCGTCCAATTCGCCCCGCCGGATTCGCCGCCGATGATCCAAATCGTGGGATAGGCCCCGTAGCGCGCCACCAGGTTTCGCCAATGCCGTTTCATGCCATCGATGCCGGCCATCGCCATCCCGTCGCAGTCGCCCCGTCCCCAGCTGCCCACGATGGCCGGGACAATGCCCGCATTGACCAGGCATTGAATCCGGCGGTCGGCGTAGTCGAAGTAGGCCGGATTCACCACTGTAAAGGTCTGTGTGAGGTAGGGCTTACCCGCCTCGTTTTCCCAGCTCGGCTGAAACACAGGTTCGTCGGGATACACACCACACACGATCTGCACGACGTTGAAACCCTTGGCGCGGCGGTCAGCCGTAAGTTGCTGAAATCCGTCCCAGGTCAACCGCTGGCACAACCCCTTCCACCACGTGTCGCCTAGCCACAAGAACGGCGTGCTGTCCGCGTGCTCGAAATGCCGTTGATCCGCGGCCACGCGAATCGGCCCGTGCCGGAACAAGAGATTGGTACTCGTCGAGACCACCACCGAAATCGAGCCGGTCACGCCATGCAGCCCAGCATTATTCGTATCGCTGCACTTCGTCCGCCATGTATGCGTCCCGACCTTGCCGGACGCGTAGCGGAAACGCCAATCGGCGCCACCGGCCCAGAACCCCGGCACCCGCAACTGGGTTCCATCCGGCTGCGTCACGACTGCATCGAGTTGGGCGTCCATGAACGGGTTGGCATAGTTCGTCGGCGACACCAGGGCCACCTCCGCCACCTGATTGGCCTCGACCGCCACCGCCATGGAGGGTGCGGCCAACAGAGCGCCCAGCCACAGGGCGACCAGTGCGCCGGCGTGGCGGGAGGCAGGGAGGTTTAGCCGACACTTTTTTGTCGTCATGACGTGCATAATGGTCTCATCTATTCCCAAGAAGTGGCGCCGGACTGCGCAGGGACTTCCATGAATTGTCGGCATTGTTGTCTGGGAGACTCAAGGCCTGACCAATCGGCAATCTCGATTCCTGCCCGTCAGCCTCCCGGCCTCTTCGCGGCTGATGTCGCCAACCTGCACGGTCTTCGATGCGGCGTGCACGAGTTGGGGCCAGAGTCAAGGCGGTCGAGTGGTGGGTGGATTCCAGGTCCTATGCCAGTAGAGCGTCCAGAGTTGCTCCAGCCGAACGAGGGATGTGTGGCCATCGCTGAAAGCGATGTTGATGGCCGCCGGCAATTTCGAGCCGATCGGCATGTTTGCAGCCGATGCAATCGGACCTGACCCATGACGCGCAATGGTGATGCAACTAATGGGCCCCAACGTGGTGGCGCCCACCAGCAAGTTCCGGGCTGGCGACTGGTTCTCCTGTGGCCAGCAATCCACCCACATCCCGTCGCAGAAGACTGGGGTTTGTGCGGGCTTAACGATGTCCGATTCCTTGCGGAACGCGTTTCCGGTGCTGGGGCGGTTATCTTCGACGGTCCAATTCCCCCCATACATCCAGCCGTTGAGCGCATAACTTCCGGTGAGAACCGGCACCCCGGTTGGATCAACTGCGCTGCCCGGCCAGACCCACGCGGTGGTGGCCGAACCGACAGGCGGCGGCTGCTGTCGGCTATAGGGCGCCACCGGGCAAAGCCGCGCCTTGGCCACCGCCGCATAGTTATCCATCAGGCTTTTCATCCACAGGCTGTCGTCGAGCCGGTAGGGGATTGTCCCCCCGTTGTCGTTCACATACATGAAGTTCGCCAGGCCGAGTTGCTTCAGGTTGTTCAAGCACTGAATACTTTGGGCCTTGCTCTTGGCGCGCGACAAAGCCGGCAACAACATGGCGGCGAGGATCGCGATGATCGCAATGACCACCAGCAGTTCGATAAGGGTAAAACCGCTCTTTTGTTTCGTACTCATAAACACAGGGTTGATCGTAACACGGCCCCTTCAGAAGCGGGGATGGCCAGCCCCCTGGCCATCCCCCAAACCTCAACCCAAACTCAATACTTCAGCCGGTAAAACACCGGAGTATTTGTCGGATTGATCGTGATGCTGAACGGCGGCGTCGCCCCGCTGATGCTGAACCAAGAGTTCGGAGCGGCCAGGCTTACCGAGTTGGACTGGAGCAGCCAGCCCTGGCCGGCGGGCCAGTTCAACACCAACTGATTGGCATTGACCGTGTAGGTGATGTTCGTAGGGCTGGGCGCGGACCCATAGTCAGTCGCCACCCGCAGATTATCCATCGCCCCGGCGAAGAACCCGGAGACGTACAGCGGACTCAAGCGGAGCCGGACCGGGCCGGTGCCGTCGCCCACATAGGTGAACCCATTCGTCGCGAAGCTCTGGTCACCGGCCCAGGCCCCCGGCTGATAGGTAGAGGTGGCCAGCACCGTATCGTCCGCTCGCAGCACATCAACCACTATTCCATCGAAGGCCGTCGTGGCTTGATTGCCATCGTTGTAAACGGCGGGACCGGCGACAAAATCCACGTAGTAGGTCGCCGACGCTTCGTTGGCGTTAATCCCGTTGACCAGCGTGATGCTGTTGTCCTGCCAGAACATGATGGCGTAATCGCCGGACCCCGTCCGATCCACTGCATATTCGGCGCCAGTGCCCGCTTGGTACCACGCGCCCAACTTCCCATCCTGGAAGACCTTCAATCCGGTTTGGTATTGAAGAGTATTTGCGGTTGACGTGAAGTAGCTGCTGAAGTTCTCCGAGAGCAGCACCGTGCGGTGAGAGGCTCGCGACGTGACCGTCAGCGCGACGGGCGAACTGGTCACCGAACCGGAGGAATTGGCAACCACCGCTTTGTAACTGGCGGCGTCACTCGCAGCGGCATCCACCACCGAGAAGCTGGCGTTGGCCGCACCCGGAATGAGCGCGCCATTCTTATACCAGGCGTAGCTCATTGCGTTGCTCGCGCCCACGGTGAAACGGAAGTTGCAGCCCTCCGCCACATTCCCCCCGGCAGGCGGGTCGGTGATCCCGGGAGGCGGAAGCACAGAGTCAGTCGCCACCCGCAAATTATCAATCGCCCCGGCGAAGTAGAAGTCGTAGGGAGCCAGCGGACTCACGCTGATCCGAACCGGGCCGGTGCCGTCCCCAACATATGTGAACCCATTCGTCGCGAAGCTCTCGTCACCGGCCCAGGCCCCCGGCTGGCAGGTATAGGTGGCCAGCACCGAGTTGTCCGCTCGAAGCACATCAACCACCAAGCCATCCGCGGCCGTCGTGGCTTGGTCGGGATTGGAGTAAACGGCGGGACCGGCGACAAAATCCACAAAGTAGGTCACCGACGCATCGTTGGCCGGAATCCCGCTGGCCAGCGTGATGGAGTTGTCCGTCCAGAACATTACCGCCCAGTCGCCGGACCCCGTCCGGTCCACCGCATGGATGACGCCCGAGCCAGCCTTGGTCCACGAGGACACATTGCCACCATAGGCAACCTTCAATCCCGTCTGGTATTGAAGATCGTTTTGGTTTCCCGCGTAGCCGCTGAAGTTCTCCCAGAGCAGCAACGTGGGATGAGAGGCTCGCGCCGTGACCGTCAGCGCGACGGGCGCACTGGTGACCGAGAAGGCCGCATTCGTCACCACCACTTTGTAAGTGCCGGCGGCATTCGTCCCGGCGTCAATGATGGAGTAGGTGGTGCCACCCGCCCCAGGAATCGGGGTGTTATCCTTGTACCACGCCATGCCAAGCGCATTGCTAACCCCGACGGTGAAGGTAAAGTTGCAGCCCTCCGCCACGTTACCCCCGACAGGCTGGGCGGTGAATCCCGGAGGCGTTGGCGGCACGTAGTCCGTTGCCACCCGCAGATTATCAATCGAGCCCTGGAAGCTGCCCGCGTTCGGCAACGGCTCTATGCGTATGTTGACCAGGCCGCTGCCGTCGCCAACGTACGTGAAACTGTTCGTAACGAAGCTTTGGTCACCGACCCAGCTCCTCGGTTGATTGGTGTAAGTTGCCAGAACGGAACCGTCCGCTCGGACCACATCCACCACGAGGCCATCCGCCGCCGTATTCGCTTGAGCCCCGTTGTTGTAACAGGCGTCACCGGAGACGAAATCCACGTAGTAGGTCGCCCCCGCCACATTGGCCGCAATCGGGGTGGTGTTCGAGATGATGTTGGCGCCAGCAACGGTGTTGCCGCCATAGAACATGATCGCCCAGTCGCCGGACCCCGTCCGGTCCTCCGCATGAATGGCGCCATCGCCCGACTTGCTCCAACCGGGTATGTTGCCACCAGTGGCGACTTTCAGCCCCGTCTGGTATTGAAGATTGTTTTGGTTCCCGGAGTAGCCGTTGAAATTCTCGGAGAGAAGCACGGTGCCGTGCGTGGCTCGCGCCGTGACCGTCAGCGTGACGGGCGCACTGGTCACCGACCCATACGCATTGGCGGCTACCACTTTGTAACTGCCGACGTTAGTCGTGCTGGCGTCCACCAGCGAGTAGCTGGCAAGACCCGCGCCCGGAATGAGGGTGTCATCCTTATACCACGCGTAGCTCCACGCGTTGCTGGCACCCACGGTGAGAATGAAGGTGCAGCCCTCCGCCACGGTGCCGCCGGCAGGGGCGTTGGTGATCCCCGGCAGCGTGACCGGCGGAGCCGAGCCCAGAATCTGAATGGCCGCGCGGGTCACATCGTAACCGGCGTTGGCATTGTAGTTATCAATTCGGAAAAACAGTTGGTCGCCGCCGTAAACCCCGATGCCGGTCTGGCTGGCGCTCAGAAAGGCGCCAACAGGCGTGAGGTTCGCCACCAAGTCCACATCCACCCCGGCGTGGCGCCTGGTGATTTTATAGGCCACTCCGTTGCCCCCTGGCATGCCCCGGCCAAAGCTGTAGTTGGCTTCAACCACCATGTTGCTGGGCGCCAGCCAGCACATGACCATGCGACCCGGATTCCCATTGTAAGGGTGCAGCAGCACTTCGCCCGGCGCCCAAGTGCAATAGTTGTTAGCGCCACCGCTACTATTCACCTGTACGGCTCCCGTGGTGTTCTTTCCGATGCACCCGTAACTATTGCCATTGTTCCACACGATCGGCGCAGTGGGGAAACCTATGCCCCAGAGGCTGTTCGCATTAAAGGTGTTATTCGTCAGCAGCGGAAACACCGGGGGGGTACCGGTATAGTCGTCATACCGGTACGACCAGGTGGTGCTGGCGTTATTGGCGGCGTAGGAAAAATCGTTGGCCAGCGAGGCCACGTAGGGCGAGGCGGCGCCCGTGGAGGTCACCGTCAAATCATCAATCGCCCCCGCATAATGGTCGTACGCGCCAGCCACCAGCGGGCTGATCTTGAGCCTCACCGCCCCGGTGCCATCGCCTACGTACTTGAAGCTGAACGATTGCCAAGTGGGCGGGTTGGCCCACGCCCCCGGATTGCAGACCCAGAAGGCCAGCACGCTGCCGTCGCCGCGGAGCACCTGCACCAACATGGCGTCCACCGCGGCTTTAGCCTGGCTACTGGTGTCGTAAACCGCAGGAGCGGCCGAGAACGCCACGGTGTACCCCACCCCCGCGTCGTTCGCCGCGATCCCGCTGGTGAGCGAAATGGCGCTGTTTGTGTAAAGCATGAGCGCGTAGTCCCCGGCTCCGCTCCGGTCCACCGCAATGACGTCGCTTCCGCCTGTTGCGGTCCACAGGGACAGGGTGCCTCCACTGTAAACATTCAACGCGGTCTGGTCCTGGCTAGAACTTGAAGTGGGATTCGCGTAGCCATTGAAGTCCTCGGTGAAGACAACGCCCGCCCAGGACGGCGGACTGAGGGTTAATAGAGTTCCGGCTCCAAGTAGCGCCAGGAGTTTCTTGATGATTTGTGGTTTCATACTGGATTCAGCGTTTCACTATTGTGGTCTAATGGATTTGGTTCTTGTTCTCTGTTTTTGTGGTTCTGGTCGTGATGGGCACCGTGGCAACAATCTGGTTAAGCCGTGTCGCCTTCTTGCCGCTTGCCAGTCGCCCCGGCTCAACCGGAAACCGTGCGACGAACGCCGCTTCTCCCCGCCAAACCACGGCAATAGAACTGGCATTTGCTATTGGCATATGTCACTCATAACACAACACGTCTCCATCGCAAGCCTTATTTTGCGTTTTTCTTACTTTTTTTTGGGGGCGCTCTTTTGGCGGACCCTTTGGGTTCTGCGCGGCTCAGGTCAACGTGCTCGCGTAAGCCATGATGGCGGCAGCCACCACTAGAATCGCGACGGCCGCGCCCATCTGTTTCACGGGTTTGCCGTGAACACCGCGCCACTCGCCGCTGATCAAGCCCAGCCCCTGCGCGCCGAGAATCTGCAGCGCAAAATAGATTCCAAACCCCACGGAGCCGCCCATCGGCCCCAACAACAACATGCCTGAGAACCAGAGTGCAAAGGCCAGGAACAGATTCAACCCCACCACGAGGGAGAAGCCGATCTCCTTCGGGCTTTGCCCGAGGACGGGCCAGGACCGCTTTTTCGTCATGAGCATCGCCGGATACACAACATTCACCAGGGCGCCGAGCATCATGCCCATGGCCCAAACGGAGATGGAGGCCGGCCACTCGCCAGCCCCGCGCTCCAACATCGCCTTCCGGATGGGGTCCTGGCTATAGACGAAGGCGAAGGAAGGCCCCACCGAGCAGAAGCCCGAAACCACGCACATGATCAGGCCGCCGAGGAACCCGCCCGATTGGCCGCCCTTCTTGTCGAGCATCTTGTCCCGCCCGAAGCCCGCCAGCGCGACCAGCACCACGCCGACCAGCATGAGCGCCGTCGCGCCCAAAATGGCAAGTCCGGCGGGAGAGTTCAGGTCGGCCGCTTGCTGGAATTTCCCCGAGCCTTTGAAGACCATCGGCACAATTACGCCCAAGGGGATGCCGACGCCGCTGAGGATGGCGAAGCTGAGCGACGCGCCAATGCGCACCAGGCTGACGCCCAACAGGACGTTGCCGATGCCCCAGGCCAGGGAAAACAGGTTGGATTTGATGAGGATTGCCGGATCCAAGCTGCGGTACGCCTCAACGGCGTGCGGGCAGAAGAAAAGCGTAATCGTCCACGGCAGGAAGAACAATCCGAACAACATGCCGGTGAACCAGCATTGCTCGAACTGGAACTTCTTCATCAGTTTCATTGGCCAACTGAGCGCACCCGCGGATGCGCCGCCGAGGCCGGCCACAACGATTCCAGACATCAATGCCATAGTAATTCTCCTGTTGGTTAGGTTTTACCGATCATTTTTCGAACTTTGTAAATCGCTCCAAGAACGCCGCCCGTGTCCCCCAGCCCCGAGGCTACGACCTCGCACTTAGTCAGCCCTTTGAACAACAGCCAGCACTTGTCGCGCATGGTCTGGTTGATCGTGGGCAGCACCCAATCGCACCGTTCCGCCAACCCGCCCACGATCACGATCTGTTGCGGCTGCACCGTCAGCACCACGTTGGCACAGAGCCTTCCGAGCAGGACCGCCACCCTCTCCAGAATCGCTCTGGCCACTTCGTCGCCTTTGTCGGCGGCGTCAAAAACCATCGGCGAAGTCACTCGCTCCGGGTCGTTGCCGCACAACTCGCGGAGGAGCGTTTGCTTGCCGTCCCGGACGGCTAACCGCCCATGGTTGGCAATGCCCCCGCCGGAGACCATGGTGTCCACGCAGCCCTTGGCGCCGCACTTGCAAGGCCAGGCGTCATCGCTGACGGTGGAGTGACCGAACTCGGGAAAGAGATTGTCGGGATTCTCCTGAACTTCTCCGTCCAGCACCAAGCCGGCGCCCAAGCCGGTTCCCCACGTCAGCACGGCAAAACGCGGACAGGTCTTGCCGGCGCCAGCCCAGTGCTCGCCCCAGGTGGCCATGACCGGATCAACGTCGGCCACCACCGGCACTCCATAGCGCTCGGCGATCGGTTTCGTTAGGGAGGCACCCGCCATGAAATCCCAATCGGGTCCCCAGAGGATGGCGCCGGTCTCGCGATTGACCACCGCGGGCACATCGATGCCGATGCCGAGCACGGCGCCGGGATCATATCCGGCTTCCTTCAGGGCCGCGTCGATGCCCTCGAAGATCTGCCGGTGGATTTCCTTCGGCGAACCGCGCAGGTAAGGTCGCTTGGTGAAATATTTCAGTTTGGGTTGATCCTCCGCAATGGCGAAGCGGGCGTTGGTCTTGCCGAAATCGATGCCGATGTAGCATTTTTGTGTGTTCATGAGGTTGTTTCTCTATCAGGTCTTGCGGTTGTTTTCGGCCGATATCTCCGCAAGGATCCGCTCGGCCATGGATTGATCGATGAATAGCGTTGAGACCAGGCCGGTTCGCAGGGCGCCCAGGACTGCTAGAGCCTTGTCATCCCCACAAGCCACAGCGACCAGCGAGGCAGCGGCTTTCAGTTGCTCGAGGCTGGCGGCGATCGTCCGGCCTTCGAACCCGCTCTTGAGAATCCGTCCACCGCGGTCGTAGTAGATCCCGCAGATGTCGCCCACAGCCCCGTCGTTGATCAAGCGCGGCAGGACTTCGTCGCCGATGTAAACGACCATGCCGGGCACTGGCGGCACCACCCCGATGCCCACGCAGGCGAGATCGAGTCGGTCCCATTGGCTGACGATGTCCCGGATGCCGTCCTCCTTGACCAGGGCGTCGCGCAAACCTGCTGAACTCACGATCATCGGTAGTGAGAGAAAGTGCGCTTTGACCCCGAGTTGCTGGGCTGCCTGCATCACCAATTGGTTCATCTGGCTATGAAGCACGGAATGCCCGCTGTCGCCCATTAGCGGAACAACATCGACATGTCGGGCTCGAGTGGGCTTGAGCAAGTCCGTCACCGCAGCGGTAGTGCGCCCCCAGGCCAGGCCGAAGGTGGCACCATCCGAAAGGCTTTCGGTGAGATGTTCGGCGGCCGCGCCAGCCACGGCTCGAAGGCTCAGGGTCTGCGAGCCGCGCGGATTCGGGATAACCGTGATGTGCTTGACCCTGATCGCCTTCTTCAGCGAAGCCCCCAGATCCGTGCAGACGTTCGTGGGATCGATGATCTGGATCCGTACGATACCCGCCTCGCGAGCGCTCTTCAGGTAAAGGTTGATTAGGGGTCGCGAGACTCCGAGGCGATCGGCAATCTCCTGCTGGGAGAGGTTCTCCTCGTAATAGAGTTGCGCAACCTGGACCAAGGTCCCCTGCTTGGAGGCATCTTCCTTGGGGGCTGCCAGTTTGGAGGTGCCCTGCTCGCGGGCGCTGCCGGTTGATTTGCTGGATCTTTTCATGGTTGCACCACCAGTGGAGCGTAGCGGGTGACAGGTGGCAAGCGGCGAGTGGTGAGTGTCACTCGATGAGCGCCAGGGTCGTATTGACAGGCACGGTTTCGCCCGCGGCGACCAAGATCTTCTGCACCACTCCGGAGACGGTGGACTCTACCTCCATGGTAGCCTTGTCGGTCTCGACCTCCATGATGATCTCGCCGCGTTCCACGAACTCACCTTCCTTTTTGCGCCAAGCCACGATTTGTCCCTCTTCCATCACCTCGCCCAGCATGGGCATTTTGAACTCGGTTGCCATTGTCTTGTGTAGGTTTGCTTGGCTGATTTCTTAGTGTTTTGCGGATTTGCCCGCCAGTTCCCGGGCCGCGCCGATGATTGAGTTCACGCTCGGGATGCAGCGGAATTCCAAGGTCGGGCCGTAGGGGATGCCGGTGCGCATGCCACAGTGGCGCTTGACGGGCTTTTTCAGTTCGCCAAAACAGTGCTCATGGACCACCGACGAGGCTTCGCCGCTCCAGCCACCCTCGGCAGAGGCTTCGGTGACGACCAGGCAGAGCCCGGTCTTTTTCACCGAGTTGACGATCGTTTGCCTGTCGAGCGGCCACAGTGTGCGCGGATCGATGACTTCGCAGGAAATCCCTTCCTCCTGAAGTTGCGCGGCCGCTTTGAGAGCGAAGGAAACCATCCACGAGGTGGCAACGATCGTGAGGTCCTTGCCGGGCCGTTTGACATCGGCCTGCCCGAGCGGAATGAGGTATTCCTCTTCCGGCACTTCGCCCTTGTCGAAGTAGAGGGACTTGTGCTCGATGAACATCACCGGGTTGTCATCGCGGATGGCGGACTTGAGCAGTCCCTTCACATCGTAGGGCGACGAAGGCATGACCGTGATCAGCCCGGGAATATTTACAAACCAGTTTTCCAGGCTTTGCGAGTGTTGCGAGGAATTGCGCCGGCCGGCTCCGCCCTGAGTTTTGAAGACGATCGGCAACTTCACCTTGCCGTTCGAGAGTTGGTGCCACTTGGCGGCGTGGTTGACGATCTGGTCCATCGAGATCGAGATGAAGTCGATATACATGATCTCCACAATCGGCCGCATGCCCATCGCTGCGGCACCAATCCCGCAACCGGCGAGCGCCGCTTCCGAGATGGGGGTGTCCTTGAGCTGGTCCGTCCCGAATTTCTCAAGCAGACCCCGTGACGAGCGGTAGAGGCTTCCCCACCGTCCGACATCTTCGCCGATTAGGAAGACGTTTTTATCACGAGTCATTTCCTCCTCGTAGGCCTGACGGATCGCTTCCCCAAAAGTAATTAACGGCATGAGTCGTAAGTAGGTTTAAGTCGTATTGTGGTGTCAGAGCGTGAGTGAAAGCGGCCCTCTCACTTCCGGGGCGTTCTCGAGTGCGATCCCGACGTGATCGACGGCAAACTCCAAGGTGGGAAATTCCTGTTGGAGCGCCCACTTCTCGAGGTTCGCCAGTTTTTCGACGATCGCCCGCTCCATGGCTTCCAACTCGGCGGGGTCGGTGCCACCGTCGATCAGGCGCTTTCTGGTTCGCACCAGCGGCTCGTGCTTGCGGGCCTCGACCACTTCTGCAGGGTTGCGGTAGGTCGCCTCGGGATCGCCCACGTAATGCCCGCGAATCCGGTAGGTCACCGCCTCGACCAGGACCGGCCCTTGGCCATTGCGGCAACGTTCGATCGCCGCCTCGGCGGCGCGGCGTGATGCCTCCACGTCGTTGCCATCCACCGTGATCTCCTCGAGTCCGTATCCGCGGGCGCGCATCGAGATCCGCTCACAGGACACGAACTCCTTCACCGGCATCGCTTCCGCAAACTGGTTGTTCTCGCACACGAACACCACCGGCAGCTTCCAGATGGCCGCCAGGTTCAAGGCTTCGTGAAAGGTCCCATGGTTCGAGGCGCCATCGCCGAACAGGCACATGCAGACCTGCCCGGTCCGCTGTTGCTTCATCGCCAGGCCGAAGCCGGTCGCGAGTCCCAGATTGCTGCCCACCACCGAGCCACAGTAGAAATTTTTCTCCGAATCGATGAACTGCATCGCCCCGCCCAGACCGCCGCTGCAGCCGGTGCGTCGGCCCATCATCTCGGTTAGGACCCCTTCCAAGGTGCATCCCTTGGCCACGGCGTGGCAGTGAGGGCGGTGGGTAGAAAGCAGAACATCATCGGGCTTCAGGGCGCCGCAGAAGCCTACCGCCACTGCTTCCTGACCCTCGTAGGGATGGTAGCCCGAGTAAATGAGATCCCTCTTCTTGAGATCCATGCACTGCTGGTCAAACAGCCGCAGCAGGAGCATCTGCTCGTAGAATTCCTTGAGCTTGTTCATCATGGTGTTTCGGCTTTTTCAATCGCAATGACCCGCACTGGGCAGGAATCCAGACCTTCGACCGGCAGTGGCAGGATGATCATTTCGAACCGGGTTGACCGGAGTTGATCCAGGTTGGTGAGCGACTCGACCATTGCCACATTGTGCTCAAAGAGCATCACATGCACCGGCTGGTCGTCCCGCCCCCGGATTTCGAGGCCGGTGGCGTCGGTGGCGATGCAGTGGATACCGATCTCTGCCACGAGGTAGCGGGTGGCCTCGAGCGAAAGCACCGGGCGGTCATGCGCTTGCGGCGTCTTCCAGAGCTTGTGCATGTCGGTTCGGATCACCGCGATGTCCCCTTTGCGCACCTCTACCCCGGAATCAAGGATCTCCTGCCGGGTGATCTCCTCGTCCTTCTTTTTGTGCGAAAAGTCCAGCAGCACGGCCTCGCCGATCAGGCGCTCGAGTGGATAGTCCGCGGCGCTCATGCCTTCCTTCAGGTGGTGGTAGGGTAATTCCACATGGGTGCCGACGTGCGAACTCATCTTGACCTCTTGGATGATATACCAGATGTCCGCCCGGCGCTGGATGGTATGCGTGCTGGCACGGGCGGTCTTCGCCATGACTTCGTCAGCATTGGAGGTCGCGATCTCCAGCGTAAACTCCTCCTTCCCCGGAACCATCCGGTGGCTGAGTTCAACGATGCGTCCTGATTTCAAGATGCTCATAAGGGTTTTCTTCTGGGTTAGCGGGCTGTGGCGATCTCCCGCAGCGCGGCGGACTCGGGAAAGAGGGTCGGATCGGTTAGAAACGGCAGTGCGGTAAGTCCGTCGCGAATCGCCTGGTAGGTCACCTTTTCGTTCAACTCCGGGAGTTGGCAGAGGTCCGCGGCCTGCAGCACGCGCAAGGGCAGGCGTTCCGGGTAATTGGTGTTGAAGACATGGCTGCCGCCGTTTTTTGCCATCTCGTAGTAGATCGCTCCCTTGCGCGCCTTGAACGGGTCGTAGCGGCCCTTCATCCCGTCCATGACGGCATACGCGAAAACCAGCGGCTCGGGTCCGGGGTTGATCTGGAGATGCCCGTAATCGGGCGGCACCACAAAGGTCTCGCCCTCCCGCACCTCCACCATCACTGCGTCCTCGATCTTCTCGAATGGCGGGCTGGCTTTCTGCAACAGGAAATGCCCGACTCCGGAAAGCACGGTGTAGATTTCCGGCGTGCCCATGTTGCACGGTTGGACGGGCGGGTGAAACTGGCCCGAACTCTTGACATACTCGCCGCTGAAGACACCGGGGACGAAGATCACGATGCCGTAGGCCACATTCGCCTTCGCCCACAACGGCGCATCCTCCCGCAAGTGCAGCGCCGAGGTGTAACGGTAAACCACCTGGTCCTCCTCCTGGATCGGGTTGGCCCACACCTCCTTGAGATCGTGCAGCTTGCGCACGCAATACGAGGGATCATTCAATCCCTCCCCGAGAATCAGCTCACATGTTTCCGAGTCGAATTTCACCGGCAATCCGCAGGCTTCCTGAAGGTTCTTGATCATAGTTTGTTATTCTTTGTTAGGTTGAAAGTTTACTAGCCGACACTCCCGCCGAGGGTCTGGAGAAAACGCGCCACCTCCGCGCCGTCGAGGATGCGGTGGTCGGCCGTGACGGTCAGTTCGATGACGCGGCCCGCGACGAGTTGGCCCTCCGGGTCGGTCCGCACCGTAGTCCGTGGTCCCCCCACGCCCATGATGGCGCCTTGCGGCGGGTTGATCAGCGGTGTGAAGCGGGTGACCCCGAACATCCCTAGATTGGTGATGGTGAAGGAGGCGTCCGCGAAATCCCCCACCGCCAGGCGCTTGGCCGCCGCCCGTGAGGCCAGCTCCTTAAGGGAGTCGCCCGTTTCCTCAACCGAGAGCGTCTCAGCCTCACGGAGCACCGGCGCCACCAAACCATACGGAGTGTCCATCGCCACCGCCATATTGACATGCTCGGGCTGGATCACGGCGTCCTCGTCAAACCGGCTGTTCATGCGCGGATGCTGGACCAGCGCCCGCGCCGTCAGCCAGATCAGCAGGGCCGTGACGCTCACCCGCCGCTCTTCCTCGTCAATCCCGGCGTTAATACGACTCCGACGGGCCGTCAGCTGATCGGCATCCAGTTCCCAGCTCACCGAGAACTGGGGAATCTCCCGCGCGCTTTGCAGCATCCGCTTGGCCATCGTCTTTTGCACCATGCCCAAAGGCACTCGCCGCAACCCGGGATTTTTCTTCCCCGGAGCAGTTCCATCATTCTGATTGACTGGCATGGCCGACCCAGTGGTCATTGGAGCCAAACTAGGAGTTGAATTGACTAATGTCAATAGCACGGTACAAAATAGTAGAAGCTGAATGCAGTGCATCGGCCGCAGGCAACGGGCAGCAGCAGCAGCGTGCCGCGCCCCTGTGTGTGGATGCCGCGCCGGCGGAATCCGAGCTTTTGGCAAAAACATAGGGAGCGAGCAGATCTGTCGCTCCTTAAATGACGGGCGGTTCGCCCGAATTTGCATCCTGAAGGAAAGAGAATTTTATGAAAAATAAACTTGTCGCCATGGAAAACGCCTTCTTCGACGCAGAGCCCCAATACAATTGGGAACAGCGTTGCGCTGCCGTTGCCGAGGCAGGCTTCGACGGCGTTTACGTCGTTCCCTGGCCGCTTACCGACGATTGTTTTAAAGGCTATCTGCGCGACATTACGTCTGCACCGGCCGCACATGGACTGACGGTGTCCACA
>Ga0315271_10000385_pt1 | contig 23745 bp, 23 predicted proteins | sample C3_top_MG_FD_204664 | JGI IMG/M metagenome (GOLD analysis project Ga0315271, IMG submission 204664) | Sediment microbial communities from Yellowstone Lake, YNP, Wyoming, USA - C3_top | ecosystem: Environmental > Aquatic > Freshwater > Lake > Sediment | place: USA: Wyoming | collected 2017-08-01
GTTGGTGGAGGTAAGCGGGATCGAACCGCTGACCTCTTGCATGCCATGCAAGCGCTCTCCCAGCTGAGCTATACCCCCAACGAAGCCGCGCATTCTATAGATGCCTCACATGCTTGTAAAGCATTACTCTTCAGCGCGGTGTTGCCATTTCCAGCGGCTTACAGCTATTGCCTGCCCTGACTATTTTTCAGGGTGTTTGCGGGTATTGATATTGGCGGAGACGGAGGGATTCGAACCCTCGATGCAGGTTTAAGCCCGCATGCTCCCTTAGCAGGGGAGTACCTTCAACCACTCGGCCACGTCTCCGAACCGCCGCGCATTGTAGCGGAATGCGCGGGTTAAAGCCACCGCTCGAACAGCGCAATCGACTCGACATGCGCGGTATGCGGGAACATGTTGGCAACGCCGGCTGCGGCCAGGCGATAGCCTTTGGTGTGAACCAGAATATCGGCGTCGCGCGCCAGCGTGGCGGGGTCGCACGAAACGTACACGATGCGGTAGGGCGCGCCGCTGTCAGGGAGCGAATTGACGACATCGATGGCGCCCGAGCGCGGCGGATCGATCAGCAACTTGTCGAAATGTCCCAGCGCGGCGAATTTTTCCAGTGTCATCTCGAACAGGTTGTCGACCGCGAAGCGGGCCTTGAGTGGTTGATCGGGCAGGCGGTTGCGCAGCGCGTTTTCGCGCGCACGCGCGACCAGTTCTACGCTGCCTTCGATGCCGACTACATCCGCACCGCTTCTGGCGATGGGCAAGGTGAAATTACCCAGCCCGCAGAATAAATCGGCGATGCGCTCGCCCGCCCGGGGTTGCAGCAGGCGCATGGCGCGGCTGACCAGGGCGCGGTTGATCGCGACATTGACCTGGGTGAAATCGGTTGGCCTGAACGGCATGTCGAGGCCGAATTCGGGCAGGCTGTAGCTGAGTTCGGGCGCACTCTCGGGCCAGAACGGGCGCACGGTGTCGGGGCCCTTGCTTTGTTCCCACACCTGCACCTGATGCAGTTCGGCAAATGCCCGCACCTTGACCGCATCGTCGTCGCTCCACGGATCAAGCAGACGGAACAGCAGCACGGTGACATGCTCACCGACGGCGACCTCGATCTGTGGAATGCGGTCGGCGTTTGATAACTGCCCAGTCAACTCGCGTAGCGGTTGGATAAGTGCCGAGACATCCGGCGTGAGCACTTCGCAGTGCGTCATTTCGGTGATAAAACTGGAGCGTTTCTCGCGGAAACCGACCAGTGCGCCGCCTTTTTTATCGACCCAGCGCGCCGATAGCCGTGCGCGGCTGCGATAGCCCCAGCTCGGACCGTGCAGCGCAGGCAGGATGATCCCGGGTTTGACCTTGCCGATGCGGGCGAGGTTGTCTTCCAGCACGCGCTGCTTGGCGGCGACCTGGGCGCCGGGCTCCAGATGCTGCATCGAGCAGCCGCCGCAACGGCCAAAATAGTCGCAGCGTGGCGTGGTGCGCTGTGGGCTGGGTTTGAGGATGGCGACGGCATTGGCCGAGTTGTATTTGGCGTGTTTGCGATAGACAGTGATTTCAGCCTGTTCGCCCGCCAGCGCGCCGTCCACGAAAGTGACTTTGTTGTCGATACGCGCGATGCCGTGGCCCTCGTGATCGAGGGAAAGAATATCGACGACCAGATTCATGCCCAGGCCGCCAGAAACTCCTGCCAGTGCGGCGCGGGGTGCGTGGCGACGGTGTTGCGTGCAAGGTCGATCTCGGCGGCGTAAGCCGCATCGGTCAGGGTGCCGCGCATTTTCTGGAAGCGCAGGTACACCAGCCAGGTGTTCATCACGTCGGTTTCGCAGTAGTTGCGGATGGCATCGATTTCACCGCGCTGAAAAGCGTCCAGCACTTTCGAGCCGTCCATCCCCAGTTTGCCGGGAAAGCCGGCGAGCTTGGCGATTTGGTCGAGCGGGGCGTTGGCGCGTGGCTGGTACATCGCCAGCACGTCCATCAGGTCGAGGTGGCGGGTGTGGTAGCGCCCCAGATAGCTGTTCCATTTGAAGTCCTTGTCGTCGTCGCCCCAATCCCAGTAGCGTGCGGCGGCAATGCCATGAATCAGCGCGCGGTAATGCAGCACCGGCAGGTCGAAGCCGCCGCCGTTCCACGAAACGAGCTGCGGCGTGTAGCGCTCGATGCCGTCAAAAAACCGTTGAATCAGTTCGGCTTCGCTGCTGTCGGCTTCGCCGAGCGACCACACCTTGAGCTGGTCGCCGCTGCGCAAGGTGCAGGAGATCGCGACGATGCGGTGCAGGTGGTGCGGCATGAAGTCGCTGCCGGTTTTTTGGCGGCGGGCGAGCAGCGCCATTTCGGCGAGTTCGGCCTGCGGCAGTGCAGTGTCGTCGATGCCGTTGACTGCGGCGAACCCGGCGAGGTCGGGGATGGTTTCAATGTCGAAAACCAGAGTGGGATGCATAGGGCAGGCGTGGGAAAAAACCGCCATTTTACGCTGCGGCAGGCTTAACCCGGCTGGTGCGAGCCGACCGGGTTCAGTGCAGGGCTGCGTCGAGCGCCGAGGCGGCCATCAGCGCATCCAGATAGGCCACGGAAATCTGGTGCAAGGGAATATCCAGTTGTTTGGAATAGACGGCCAGAGCCTCGGCATCGTTGCTGTCGCAGGCGTGCGCCAGTTGCAGCATCGCGCCTTCGGGCGAGCCGTGCGTGCCCAGCGCGTGTGCGGTGGTCGCGGAGAGTCCCAGCTTGCGGATCAGCGTTTCCAGCGGCAGCGACAGCGCGTGCGGGGCAATCGACAACAAACCGACCTCGAAGGCGGCGGCAGCGCTTTCGGCCGGTGCGCCCAGGCGGGTGATTTTGCCCATGAACAGCGCCCGGGTGAGCGCGGTGATGGCGTAGTGCCGCGCCTCCGCGCTGGGGTGGGCGCCGCTCAGCGCCAGCAGCGCCGCCACCCGGCTGGCGCGTTGCGGCCCCAGCATGATCAGCGCATGAGCGGCCGATTCGGCGGGTCGGCTCAGGCCGCCGACCTGCGAGTTGGCGATGGCGAGCAGGCGCGGCGCCAGCTCCGGATTCAGCCGTACAAACTGAATCAGCGTGTCGATCGACTGACGCAGCGCGATGGCCAGCAAATCGAGCTGCACGGCCTGCTCGGCTGTGTTGTCGGCAGGTTGGGTGTCGCCGGAAAAGTAGCTTCCTTTGAACCAGGTGTGCTCGGGCCAGTTCGCCAGGGTGTGGGCGTGACGCACGCCCGCCACGATCAGGCGTGCCGATACGGCAGGCGGGGGGGCGTCGGCGTGACTGGCCAGGTAGCGCCAGGCTGAAGCGCTATCTTGCACGATGGCGTTGCCGGGGTTGAGCGTGGGGCAAAACGTCAGCCCGGCCTCCTGCAGCGCAAGGGCGCGCGCCAGATGCTGTTCATTGTCGAGGTTCACGCACCAGATGAGCTGACGGTGATTGAGTTGCTGTGGAATGTCGCTGAACAGCATGCCCGCGCTGATATGCACCAGCAAGGGCAATGACCCGATCAGGCCGCCCTGCGCCAGCGAATACAGCCCGGTCAGCAACATGTCCTCATCCATTTGCCGAAGCTCGGGCGGGGCGTCGGCGGGCACGCTGTGTTCGCGCAGCACCAGTTGATGGGCGACCAGCGTGGAGGCGGAATCGAACAGCGGATCAAACGACAGGAAGCGCGCCCGCAGGATTTCCTCGCGTATGGGGTCGCTGCTGTCGATGCCCAGCATTTGCGTCACCACCACCGGTTGCCCGGATTCGCTGGTATTGATGCCGCCGCCGACGATGCGCGATGGTGTGGGGTCGTCAGAATTCATGTCATTCACTGCGGGATGGGTTCAGCTATTTTAGCGCCGTGAACTCTTTTTCGTATGCATCGGTCATCATGCGGGATTGCCGCATACCGTGAAAGGAAGCCAGCATGATGATGAAAAAATGCTTGAATACGATGGTCGCCGGGCTGATGGGGATATCTCAAATCAGTTGGGCCGCGCCGCGCGATGAGGTCGTCAGTACGGTCGCCGATCAGCAAAGCGTGGCAGTTACCATTTACAACGACAATCTGGCGCTGGTGAAGGATGGTCGGCGAGTCAAGCTCGATCATGATCTCAACCAGTTGGCGTGGCGCGAAGTGTCGGCGCAGATGCGTCCAGAGACGGCGCAACTGCGCAATGTGTCCAATCCCGCCGGGTTTCGCTTGCAGGAACAGAATTTCGATTTCGATTTGCTGACGCCGCAAAAGTTGCTGGAAAAGTATGTCGGACGCGAAGTCGCCGTCATCAAGGTGAATCCCGCTACCGGTGCGGAAACCCGTGAAAGCGCCAGCGTGCTGTCGATCAACAGCGGCGTGGTGCTGAAATTTTCCGATCGCATCGAAACCGGCGCGCCGGGGCGGCTGGCATTTGCGGGCGTGCCCGATACCCTGCGCGACAAGCCGACGCTGGTGATTTCCCTGATCAACCCGGTGGCGGGGCAGCAGAATCTGGAATTGTCCTACCTGACCGGCGGCCTGTCGTGGCGCGCCGACTATGTGGCCGAGCTGAATGCGGGTGACGACGCGCTCGATCTGAACGGCTGGGTGACGCTGACCAACCAGAGTGGGGCGGCGTATCCCAACGCGAAACTGCAACTGGTGGCGGGCGATCTCAACCGGGTGCGCGACATCCAGCCGGCGTCGCGCGCGATGATGGCGGCGGCGGTCAAGCTGGCCGACGCTGCCGAGATGCAGCAGGAATCGCTGTTCGAATATCACCTGTACACCCTGCAACGCCCGACCACGCTGGGGGAAAACCAGACCAAGCAGGTGGCGCTGATGTCGGCGACGCAGGTGCCAGTGAAGAAAACGTTTCTGCTGCAGGGCGCGGATTATTACTACTCCGGGCAGCACGGCGAGATCGGCCAGAAACTGAAAGTGGGCGTGTTTGCGGATTTCCAGAACAAGGGCGAGGGCTTGGGCATCCCGCTGCCCAAGGGCGTGATTCGGGTCTACAAGAAAGATAGCCAGGGCAATGCGCTGTTTGTGGGCGAAGACCGTATCGACCATACGCCGAAGAACGAAACCGTGCGCATCAAGCTGGGCGACGCATTTGACGTGACCGGCGACAAAAAGCAGACCGCGTTCCAGAAGCTGGCCGGCGCCAGCCGTTACAACTATGTGTTCGAGTCGGCGTATGAAATCGTGCTGAAGAACGCCAAGGCGGAAGCGGTGACGGTCACCGTGCGCGAGCCGATGCCGGGCGACTGGACGATGCTCGCCGAATCGCTGCCGCACACCAGGGCGGCGTCCGGCACTGCCGAATGGCGGGTGCCGGTGCCCGCCGAGGGTCAGGCGACGTTGACTTACCGAGCGCGCATCAGGTACTGAGCGCGCGCCGCCGGCGGATGTCGGCGATCAGGCCGAGGGTGGAACTGTCGTGTTCGCCGACCGCGTGCGCCGAATTCAGCCGCATTGGATTAAGTGCGGCGCGGATCGGCGGCGCCAGTTGCTTGCCCAGTTCGACGCCCCACTGGTCGAAGCTGTTGATCTGCCAGACCACGCCTTGCACGAACACCTTGTGCTCGTAGAGCGCGAGCAGCATGCCCAATGTGTGCGGGTCGAGCTGCTGGTAGAGCAGGGTGTTGCTGGGGCGATTGCCGGGGAAGACCTTGTGCGGCGCCAGCGCGTGGGCTTCGGCGCGGTTCATGTCTTGGGCGATCAGTTCGGCTTCGGCCACCACGCGCGATTTGCCTTTCAGCAAAGCCTCGGTTTGCGCCAGACAGTTGGCCAGCAGCCATTCGTGCTGGTCGGCCAGCGGCGTGGGGTTGACCGCCGCCGCCAGAAAATCGGTCGGGATCAGTCGCGTGCCCTGATGCACCAGTTCAAAAAACGCGTGCTGGCCGTTGGTGCCGGGCGCGCCCCAGACGATGGGGCCGGTGTTGTAGTTGACCATGCGGTTGTTGCGGTTGACGTTCTTGCCGTTCGATTCCATGTCGAGCTGTTGCAGGAAGGGCACCAGCAGCCGCAGGCGCTGGTCGTAAGGAAAGATGCCGTAGGTGTCGGCACCCCAGAAATTGGCATACCAGATCCCCAGCATGCCGAGGATGACCGGCATGTTGGCTTCCAGCGGCGCTTCCCTGAAGTGGATGTCCATCGCATGGGCGCCTGCCAGCAGCGCCTGGAAATTGTCCCAGCCGATTTGCAGCGCGATCGACAGGCCGATCGCCGACCACAGCGAATAGCGCCCGCCCACCCAGTCCCAGAAGGTGAACATGTTGTCCGGGTCGATGCCAAAGGCTTCGACCGCCTGCGTGTTGGTCGACAGCGCCACGAAATGGCGCGCCACCGCTGCCGGCGCACGCAATGCAGCCAGCAGCCAGGCTTTGGCCGAATTGGCGTTGGCCAGGGTTTCCAGGGTGGTGAAGGTTTTCGAGGCGACGATGAACAGCGTGGTCTCGGGGTCGAGATGCGCGAGGGTGCTGGCCAGATGTGCGGGATCGAGGTTGGAGACGAAATGCACCCGCACGCTTTCCAGCGCGTAAGGGTCGAGCGCGGCGCATACCATCGCCGGGCCGAGATCGGAGCCGCCGATGCCGATGTTCACCACGTCGCGGATGGGTTTGCCGGTATGTCCTCGCCAGTTGCCATTGTGGATCGACTCGACGAAACCTTGCATGCGCTTGAGCACCGCCGCGACTTCGCGCTCGACATCGACCCCTTCCACCATCAGCGGCGGACGCACCGGCGCGCGCAAAGCGGTGTGCAGCACGGCGCGCTGCTCGGTGAAGTTGATGCGTTTGCCGCCAAACATGGCGCAGCGCAGCGCCTCCAGACCCGACTCGCGCGCAAGCTGAATCAGGTGTTGCATGGTGTCGGCGGTGACGCGGTTCTTCGAGTAGTCGAGTAGCAGGTTGCCGCAGCGCAGGGACAGTTGATCGAAGCGGTGCGCGTCGTCGCGGAACGCGGTGCGCATGTCAAACCTGCGCATGGCCTTGAAATGCTGTTCCAGGGTGTTCCAGGCGGGCAGTTGTTTGAGCGGTTTCATGATCCGGCGGTGTAGAGGTCGAGCTTCAAAGGTATCATAAGCGGGTTGCGCAGGGTCTGCTCAGGCGGCGGTGCAACGCCTTCTTTATGATGCTTTGGGATAAGACAGCATGGTCACCGTGACACCACATAAACTTGTTTACATCACCTATTCCATTCTGGATCAGCGCGGCATGGTCGTTGAGCAGTACGATATTCCGGTGGGTTATGTGCAGGGCGCCAACAGCGGCATCCTGCCGGCGATCGAATCAGCAGTGGCGGGTCGCCGTGTGGGCGAGCGGATTGAAATCGCGCTGACGCCCGAAGAAAGCTACGGAGTACGCGACGAGAGCCTGGTATTTGTTGACGACATGGAAAATGTGCCGCCCGAATTCCGCCGCGTCGGAGCCGAAGTCATGTTCGAGAACGAGTCGGGCGAGACCAAGGTTTTTTACGTGACATCGATTCAGGATGGCCAGCTCACACTGGACGGCAATCCCTCGCTGGCCGGGCAGAGCGTGACGTGTCTGGTGAGTGTGATGGACATCCGCGACGCGACGTCCGAAGAAATCCGCAACGGCCGCCCGCTGGACGTGCAAACCGGAACGGTTCATTAAACCCGGGCACGGTTCACTGTGGTAAATCGCGGACGAAAAAAAGCCGGGATATATCCCGGCTTTTTTTGCGCTGCCCGCGAATTTACAATTTACTTGGCTGGGCAGGCCTTGTCGTTCGGGATTTTGCCCGGCAGCAGCAGGAAGGTCTCGAACGGACCCATCACTTTCATCGCTTCCACTTTGGGGCCGACGAACTTGAGCTTGCCGAACATCATGGCCTTCATCGGGCCGTACTCGCCTGCGCCCATTTCGTCCCAGTGGGCGGTGGTGGCGTGCATCTGGTAGTCGGATGCGTATTTCATCTCGGCATTGGGGGTGCGCAGAGCGCCGCCATATTCGCAGATCGCTTTGCCATCCTTGGGTATGATCTTCATTTCGGTCTGGGTGGCTTCACCGCAGTCGGTGCGGTACAAGTGAATGATCTTGTAGCCGCGGCCGTCGTTGTTTGCGATCCAGTGGGTGGACAGACCGGTGGTCAGGGTGGCGTCCTTGTTCCAGTACTCACAAGCTGCAGCAGTCCACTCAGCAGACATCAAGGGGGGAGCAGCATGGGCGGTAGTTGCAAAAACGGCCATGGCGGCCAGGGCGATCGACGTGTATTTCATGGATTCCTCCTCCAGTAAGATTCAGGTTACAACTTGGTAGTGTGCGAAGAAGAAATTCTTCGAGGCTGCACGGTAACCATGCTGCGCTGGCTTGTCAATGCGGCAAGCGATTTTTTACGCAGCCATACAGCCAGGTGCCGTGCAGCGCACCCGCCAGAGCGATCAATGCGCCGATTGATCCCATCCCGACCAGCGAGAAAATGGGACCTGGGCACAAGCCGATCACCCCCCAGCCCAGACCAAAAATAAAGCCGCCGACGATATAGTTGATACGCCCCGGCGCCTTGCTCGGGATGACGATGGGTTCGCCATCCAGGGTGAGGATGCGGCCATAGCGCTTGAGCAGCAGCACACCGGTGAGGCCGGTGGCAATGGCGCTCGCCATGATGCCGAACATGTGGAAAGACTGGAAATGGAACATTTCCATGATGCGATACCAGGACGCGGCTTCGGATTTGATCATCACAAATCCAAATACCAGCCCGGCGAGGAGATAGGGCAGCAATCGCATGGCGGCTTACCAGAGCAGGGAAAACAGGTGTGGCGTGATGAAGTGAGCGGCGAGCAGCCCACCCGAAAAAATGCCCAGTACCGCCAGCATGGATTGCGGTTGCAGGGTGGACAGCCCGGTAATGGCATGACCCGAGGTGCAACCGGCCGCGTAACGGGTGCCGAAACCCACCAGTACGCCGCCGGTGAGCATGACGACCATGCTCATCCAGGTAAAGTCGAACAGGACGGGAGGCAAAAACCCCTCGCCGATCGGGACATTCCAGTAGGAAAACATGGTGAGCGCGGCCACTGAGAGAGCGATCGGTTCAGGATTGGCGAAGACAATGCCGGCCAGGAATCCGCCCAGCACGGCGCCGAGGGCAAACACCAGGCTCCAGTTGTGTTCGCGCCAGTCGTAATGAAAGAAATCAACCTCCACCACTCTGGGCTGCGTGATCGCGCATATGTGGCGAAGATTGGAGGAAATACCGAACGATCGATTCCCTATCCACAACATGAGCGGCACCATCAGTCCGATCAGCGGGCCGGCTACATACCAGGGCCAGGGCGCATGCAGCCAGGCGAGCATGGTGTTCATATGAATCCTTGGAACAAGAGAAATGGTTTAATTTATTTTTGTGGTGTGCCTATGAGGGCGTATTTTTCACACCTGAGCGGCATAAAGTAAACAATTGAAGCAATTAACGTGCCATATATTCCGGTAAGTTTAATGCGGCACACAGCACGATTCCCCCAGTTTCATGTTCAGGATTCCGACAGTTTGTCAGAATCATTCCTTCGCTCTGCCAGTTTGACAGTCTGGTGCGACAAAGTGGCGCGCCAAAATCAGCCAGATGCATCTACTTCATGCTGACCAGGCCGGTTGGAGAATGGATTATTTCTGCTAGTGGCCGGATGCAAAGCTCTGTTCGACCAGTTGGATGCGGGGGATAAGCCGCGCCAGTTCGGCTGCATTACCCTGGATTTCCGCCTGTTTTTCCTGCAATTTCAGGTAGGTCAGCAAAGGCTGACGCCAGCCTTGAGCCGAGGCGGTTTCGGTTGCCAGTGTCAGCGTGGCGGCGTTCGCTTGCTGGCGCATCACCAGCAAACTGGCGTCGAGCAGACGAGCCAGCGGGTCGTCGATGTTAACCAGTAGCGCGTGCCGCGTGCCGGGTGTGGCGTTCACAAAATCTCGATGCTGTTGCGTCAGCAGCGCGACATCGCCCGCTTCCCAGCGCAAACTCAAAAACTGGTAATACGCGTGATCGGTGGCGTTGGGTTCGATCCGGGCCAGCTCGACATATTCGGCGCAGGCGTCGTCGATCAGCATGGCGCGGCGGGTGGCGCAGCGCACCAGCCACAGCCGCGCGGTATCGGCCACGCGCCCGGCGCCGCCGGTCGCAGTAATCGCTTGCTGAAAATAACGCTCGGCCAGGGTGTTTTCGCCCAGCAGCGTGTGTTTTTGATAGCGTTCGATTAAATCGGCTGAGTCGGTTTTCCAGTCGGGTGGAGGTGGGCCGCCGCTGCCGCAGGCGGTGAGCAGAATCAGACCCAGCGCGGCCAGCAGGGCTTTCATGGCAGCTTCACCTCGGGGTCGCGCGCGAACGGCCATTTTTTGTTGATTTCGTTGATCAGCGCATTCGCCTTGCGCACGGCGTCGTCGATTTCGGCGCGCAACGCAGCAATGTCCTGTGTGCCGGCTTTGACATCGGCGGAAATCGCCACCGCGTTGGTCATCAGCGCATCGGCTTTTTTCAGGCTGGACTGCGCGTCGCCCAGCATCAGCCGCACCTGCGCCAGCGACTCACGCGTGCTGTCGGCCACGCCGTTCTGCGCGAACAGCCACTGATCGGTTTTGCCCGCCAGACCATCGAGCCGGGAGACCAGCGCACGGGTTTGCGCGAGCGTGTCGATCACCACGCGGGCTTTTTCCGGACTGCCGAGCACGCTTTCGAGCATGCCGTATTCGCCGGTCATGCGTCCGGTTACCGTTTTCACGTTGGCGAGGGTGGCGTTGATTTCGCCATCCTTGCGGGTGAGGTGTTCGACGTTGGCGAGAATCGCTTTGACCCGTTCGACCAGCAGCGGAATTTCTTTGCTGATGTCAGGGGTGAGCAGCAGCATGGTGGAGTTTTCGGGCAGGGCGGGGCCGTTGAGATTGCCTGAATCGACGCTGATTTTGGCGCTGCCGAAGATGGGTTTGTCCAGCGTGAAACTGCTGTCCTGCCTGAGCCACTTGGCATTGCGTTCCCGCAATTCAAGTTGAATGACGATGCCGCCGCCGTCGTTCAAGCCGAGCGAGGAGACGCTGCCGATCTCGATGCCGGAAAAAACCAGCGGCACCCCGGGCGCCACACTGTCGGCGCTGGCTGCGGCGAGTTGCAGGCGATAAGTCTGCTCAAAAAAACCACGCGCATGCAGCAGATACGCCATGAACGCCGCGCCCAGCAACAGCGTGGTCAGGGTAAACAGCCCTACCTTGAAATGCAGTGTGTTCATTCTGAATAAAGCGCCTGGTTATATAAAACCTGGTTCCAACTGAAGTCGTAAATTTCCCACGTGCCGGTCAGTTCGGCCTGCGCCGCCAGTTGGCGGATAAAGCGCGGGTAGGGCACATCGTAAAGCATGGCGCCGGGGCGGTCGATGACCAGCCGCGGGCGCTTGAGGATCAGCGCACGCGCCAGTTGGGTGACGAAACGCTGCGCCGGCGTCATGTCGGGATCGCGCAGCGGCGCGATCTCGCCATGCCCCAGCCGATCCAGCATGGCTAGTGCCTGCCGGGTCGATTCGGCTGCGCCGTAATGGCGTTGATAGAGCGGGATCAAGGCGATGTTGTCGAGCGCCGACAGATTGGCGCGCAGGGGCAGATCGAGCGCAACGCGTGCCACATCATCCGGCAGCGCGGCGACCGCCGCCAGCAGTTGAGTCCGGTCGGCAAACGGCGTCAGATGTATTTGAGCGCTAATGACACCACCTCGATCACCACAATGACGAAGAACACCCGCATCATGCCGCGCAGCACGGATACCGGCACCATGAAGAGTTTTTTGGGCGTTTCCAGCCCGGCGGTGATCGGGATCAGCGTCACCGCCAGGCCGAACAGCGCGCATTTGACGAGCAGCCCGGCCACGATCCTGAAATCGAAAATTTTGGCGATGGTGCGGGTAAAGAGTTCCAGCCCTGCCGGGGTCAAACCATACATCGACAGATAGGCCAGCAGCAGGGCAAGCAATCCGGCCAGACAGGCCAGCGCGATGACCGAAACCACCCCGCCGATCAGGCGCGGCAGAAATTCGAGCTGCATCGGCGGAACCTTGCAATGCGCCAGCGCGTCCAGTTCATTATTGACCCGCATCAACGCGACTTCGGTGTTCATCGCGCTGCCGGAGCGCAAGGCGATGAACAGTGCAGTGATAAAGGGCAGCAGCTCCAGCACCAGTACGCGGATGGTCATTTCACTGGCGAATTCAGTCAGGCCGAAATCACGTGCGGTAGACAGAATGATGCTGATGAGAAGCCAGGAAATGACCCATACATAACCGAGAAAAACCGGCAGAATCTGGATCGCAGTGAAGTACACCTGCTTGATCACCACGTCGTAGGTGGCGCGGTTCCAGGTGCTGCGATGCAGCAGCAGCAACACGGCCTGGGTCAAAAAGGCGAAGATGCCATAGCCGACGACAAACCAGCCGACGATTTTTGCGCCGAGCGATTCGATGGAGGCCGCTAGAAAATGCATCGCGGCATCTTAACGCCATCAATGGTGCTTGCACCATCGGCCGACAGGCCATACAGTTTTGCCGTTCTACGGAGAAGACCCTCATGAAACGATTTTTGATTCCGGCCGCCGCGCTGCTGTTGAGCGCTGCGGCCACATCCGCGCTGGCTGCCGCCGGCACGGTTTTGCGCGACGACAAACTGTATAGCCAGCCGAGTGCGGCGGCTGCTGTGGCGGGCAGCGCGACCAAGGGCGCCAGCGTCAACATCCTCGCCAAGCAGGGCGGCTGGCTGCGGGTCAGCACGGGCAAATCCAGCGGCTGGATCCGGCTGTTGTCGGTGCGCGCCGGAGCGGGCGGGCTGGGCGGCGCCGGGCTGGGCGATGTGGTGGGCGCGGCCACCACCAAGTCCGATCCCACTCGCGTGGTGGCGGTGGCGGGGCTGCGCGGGCTCAATAATGAAGACCTTAAACAGGCGCAATTCAATGCCGACGAGCTGGCACGGCTGGATGCCTGGGGCGTGACGGCCGCGCAGGCGAAAAGTTTTGCCGCTCAATCCGGATTGGCTGCGGTCAGTGTGCCGGCCTTGGCTGCGCCCGGGTCAAGCCCAAAATCCAAGCCAGCGCAGGAGCCATCGCCGTGGGAGAGCAATTGATGAAACTCAAATGGATCGCGGTGGGTGTTGCGCTGGCCGCGTTAAGCAGTGCGGCCAGCGGATTTGATCTGGGAAAATTGCTGGAGGAACGGGTTAATCAGGAGTTGAACAAGAACAAGAAAACCCCGCCCGCATCAACAGCGAGTCCGGCGACACCCAGCGCCGCCGCGCCGTCACCCGCCAAACAGAAAGTGGACATCAATCAGCTCGGATTTGCACTGTTCGGCGATTACTCTCCGGAACAGGAAAACCGTATCGGCAAGCAGATTGCCGGCAACCTCCTGGGCGCGGTGCCGCTGGTGCGTGACGATGCATTGCAGCGCTATGTCAATCAGGTCGGCAACTGGGTTGCGTTGCAAAGCGGCAGCAAGGGCGTCACTTGGCGCTTTGGCGTGCTCGATACCGAAGATATCAATGCGTTTGCCGCCCCCGGCGGCTATGTGTTCGTGACCAAGGGTTTATACCGGCTGCTGAATAACGAAGCCGAACTGGCCGGCGTGCTGGGGCATGAGATCGCCCATGTCACCCAGAAGCACCATCTCAAGGTGCTCAAGCAATCCAGCCTGATCGGCGCGCTGGGGCAGGTCGCCAGCAGCAAGGCGAAAAGCAGCGACCAGGTGGTGCAAAACCTGATTGGCAATGGCGCTGAAATCATGGCGCGCGGACTCGACAAGGATGCCGAGTTCGAGGCCGATCGCGTCGGCATGGTGTACGCCGCGCGCGCGGGCTACACCCCGTGGGGCTTGCCCGATGTGTTGCAGGATCTGGCGGGTTTGCCTGCCAAGGACAGCCGCACCAGCCTGCTCACCCAAACCCATCCGCACCCGGCTGATCGTTTGGCGACACTGGGCGAGGCGGTGGGCGGCCAGCTCGACGCGGTGCAGGGCAAAGAACTGGCCGACCGGTTTTACCGCATCAAGTGAAGCACGCGCCTAAATGGGTGCAGGCGGGATTGTCCGCGCTGTTTGTTGTGCTGATGGCGGCGCATGTCGCCGGGTTGATCCGCATCGCACCGATGCAGCGCGCCGAGGCCTGGTTATATGACAGTTGGTTGCAGCGCACCGCAGCGGCCGGAGTGGATGACCGCGTGGCCATTCTCGACATCGACGAAGCCAGCCTGAAGCGCATCGGCCGCTGGCCCTGGAATCGCGACACGATGACCGCACTGGTCAATCAGTTGTTCAACCATTACGGCGTGGCGGCGGTGGGGTTCGATGTGGTGTTTGCCGAGCCGGACGCGAGTTCGGGACTCGATTCGCTGCGTCAGTTGGCGCAGCACGAATTGGCCGCCAGCCGGGATTTTCAGGCGGCGTTGAAGCAGCTCGCGCCGCGCCTCGATTACGACGCCCGCTTTGCCCAGGCGCTCGCCGGGCATCCCGTCTCGCTCGGTTATTACTTCATCCCCGCCGGTTTCGGCGATGCCAAAACCGGCATGTTGCCGCCGCCGTCGCTGCCGACGGCGATGGGCGAGGGCGCCCCCACCGGCTACGGCGCGAACCTGGCGGTTTTCCAGAACGCAGCAGCGGGCGCGGGTTTCTTCAACATGCGCGCCGACGCCGACGGCACCGCGCGGCAAATGCATCTATTGACGCCATATGGCGCGGGTACTTACCTGGCCTTGTCGGCATCGACGTTGCGGGTGGCGTTTGGCGCTGAACCTGTGACTGCGGGCGTGAATAAAACCACGCTGCTGGGGCGGCAGTACGCCGCGCCGTGGCTGGAAGTCGGCGGCATCCGGGTGCCGCTTTCCGCCGATGGCAGCGTGCACGTGCCGTATCGCGCCGGTTCACCGTTCCCCTTTATTTCAGCGGCGCAGGTGCTGGCGGGCAAGGCGCCGATCACGCAACTGGAAAACCGCATCGTGCTGGTGGGATCGACCGCGCCGGGGCTGGCCGACTTGCGGGTGACGCCGTTTTCCAATGCTTTTCCCGGGGTTGAGATTCATGCCCACCTGATCGCCGGGATGCTCGATGGTGTCACCCGCGCCACGCCGCCGTGGGCGGACGATGCGCGCTTGCTGGCGGTGCTGGCGCTGGGCGCGCTGCTGACCGGCGTGTTACTGCGCTTCGGCCCGCTGGCCGGGCTGCTGGCCACGCTGCTGTTGCTGGGCGGGCTGCTTGCTGCCTATGCCGCCGCTTGGTCGCGCTTATGGGTGGTGCCGCTGGCGGCGCCGATGCTGACGTTATTCGGCCTGTATGCGCTCAATACTGCATATGGATTTTTTGCGGAATCGCGCAGCAAGCGCCAGATCACCAAACTGTTCGGCCAGTATGTGCCGCCCGAACTCGCCGCCGAGATGAGCCGGGATCCGGCGCATTACACGATGGAAGGGCTGTCGCGCGACATGAGCGTGCTGTTTTCGGACATTCGCGGCTTCACCGATTTTTCCGAAAAGCTGCCGCCCGCCGAACTCGCCGCAGTGCTGAATGCCTATCTCTCGACCATGACGCGCATCGTGCAGCAGCAGCGTGGCACCATCGACAAATACATCGGCGACGCCATCATGGCGTTCTGGAACGCGCCGGTGGATTTGAGCGACCACGCCAGCCGCGCAGTCGCCACCGCGCTCGACATGCAGGCCGCCTTGCCGCAGTTGAATCGCGAGTTCGCCGCACGCAACTGGCCGCAGGTCAAAATCGGCATCGGCGTCAACACCGGCCGCATGAGCGTCGGCAACATGGGCTCGGAATTCCGCATGTCCTACACTGTGATGGGCGACGCGGTGAATCTGGGCTCGCGGCTGGAAGGCATCACCAAACAATACGGCGTCGGCATTCTGGTGACCCGGTCAACAATCGAGGCTGATCCGCTACATGTGTTCATGAAAATCGACGTGGTGCGGGTCAAGGGCAAGGCGCTGCCGGTGGCGATTTTCGAGCCGCTCGGAGCCGCAGTGGGTTTATCCGAAGCCCTGAAAGCCGACGCTGCCGTGTTTGAAGCCGCGTTCGCGCGCTATCAGGCGCAGGACTGGGATGCCGCTGAGTCCGCCCTGCGTGAACTCAACGCCCGCGCGCCGCGCATGCTCTACGACATCTACCTCGAACGCATCGCGCATTTTCGCGTCGAGCCGCCGCCCTTGGATTGGGATGGCGTGTTCGTCTACACCACCAAATGAATCGATAAAACAACATGAAACTCACCATCCTCGGTTGCAGCGGCGGCATCGGCAGCGGGCGGCACACCACCTGCTTACAGGTCGATGACGACATCCTGATCGACGCCGGCACCGGCATCACCACGCTCAGCTTCGAGCAATTGCTGGCGATCGACCACGTCTTCATCACCCACTCGCACCTCGATCACGTGCTGGGGCTGCCGTTGCTGCTCGATGCCGTGGGCGAACAACGCAGCACGCCGGTGGTGGTGCATGCGCTGCCCGAGGTGCTGGATATTCTGTCGACGGATTTGTTCAACTGGCGGCTGTGGCCGGATTTCCGCGAGATTCCCAGCACCGCCGCTCCGTGGCTGCGTTTTGAACCCATGGTCATGGGCGCAGCAGTCACCCTGGGCGAGCGCAGCTTCATTCCGCTACCGGTGCAGCATGTGGTGCCGGCCTGCGGTATCCGGATTCGTGTCCCGGCGGGCAGCCTGGTGTTCAGCGGCGACACCTGCCACAGCGACGCCTTCATCGCCGCGTTGAACGCCATCCCCGACCTGCGCCATCTCATCATCGAAACCTCGTTCGAGAATGCGCTGGCCGGCATCGCGCGCGATTCGCAACACCACTGGCCGGATTCGCTGGCGGCGGAACTGGCTGGCTTGAGTGTTCGCCCCGCAATCTGGATCACCCACCTCAAACCCGGCAACGAGGCCGCGATCATGGACGAACTGCGCGCCGCTGCGCCGGACTGGACGCTGAGCGCCTTGCAGCAGGGGCAGGTGATTGCGCTGCCAGCTTGAAATTATTCGCTGGGCGTAAAACAAAAAAAGGGGGCCGCAGCCCCCTTTTCATTACAAGCTTGAATGATGCCGTCAGCGCATCAGAACTTGAAGACCAGACCGGCGGTGAGCAGATCAATGTCCGCCTCGCCGGTGCCGCCATTAGAGGATGAACTGCCCACTTCGAAATAACGTTCCCATTCCAGGCGGACTCCAATCTGCGGGTTGATGTTGTACTGCCCGCCCAGGCCAAACGACCATGCGATGTCGGTGTCCCCCGAGTTGTTGTTGTAGGTGCCGGCAACCGGGCCATTGACTTCGGTATTCAGGATATTCATCCCGCCACGAGCGAGCAGGACAAAGCTGGGATTGAGCGAATACGTTCCGAGCACCTGGAGGATCATGCCGCTGGTGCTTCTGGTGCCGCCTGGCACGCTGTAGTTGACGGTTCCCAGATCGACGTAGCCTGCTTCCATGGAAATATATTCATTCATTTCCATTCCGATAAAGGCTTTCCAGGCCGTGTCCGAATCATCGCATGTGCCCGTGATACAGGAATCGGTGGTCGATTCCCCCAAGCTTCCGCCAAAATACGGCGCCAGGGTGAGGTCGAAAAATCCAGCCGTGGCGGGGGTGGACAGAACCAATGCCGAGGCCATGGCTGCGGCGAAATGCATGTTGCGCATGTAAAACTCCTCCTAAAATTTTAGTGTGATGATGGAAAACGAACCAGGAGACTGGCGCTGACCAAGGTGAAACGAAAGCAGATTAATCGAATTTATGGCTTTTAGATAGCTGAAATGTGCGTCAATGTCGAGTCGTTGCCAACAGGCGACACTCGCTATTCCGGGTGGCGTCGTGGAATACCGGGCATCGGCATCGTGCTAGACTGCCTCAAAATTTGAGGCGAGCGATGGCCGCGGAGACTGATCTTTCCCGTACCGAACCGGCAAGTCCGCAACGCCTGCAACAGGCGCGCAGCGCGGGCGATGTGCCGCGTTCCGCCGAACTCACGGCATGGCTGGTGCTGCTGTCGGCGCTGGGCATGTTGGGCTGGCTGGCGCCGCGCTTGCTGAATGCCTTGCAGATACTGACCCAGACCGCATTCATTCACGCCGCGCAGCCGTTTTCTCCCGCTTTTGTTGCCGCCTCCCAGTCAGCCCTGTGGGCGGTTTGGCCTGTGCTGGCGGCCATTTTTGTCGCCGCGCTGGTGGCGCCGATGCTGCTCTCGGGCTGGGTGTTTGCGCCGCAGTTCGTGCAACCCGACTTGAGCCGCGCATCTCCTTTCAAACCCTTAACCCGCCTGTTTTCCGCCGATTCGCTTTTTGATGGATCGCGGGCGCTATTGAAATGGGTGCTCGCAGTGGCTGCGGTGAGTTGGGCGCTGGCAAACGGCTGGCCAGGGCTGCAAGGTTTGAGCGGCAGCGAAACGCATATTGCGTTGGCTGCGACCGCTGCCTGGGTGGGGCATGGCGTGCTGGTGCTGGCGGCGGCGCTGGCGCTGACGGCGGCGCTGGACGCAGGCTGGCGCTGGTGGCGTTATCTGCGTCGTCACGCGATGACCTGGCAGGAGGTGCTGGCCGAGGCGCGCGAAGCCGAGGGCAGCCCGGAAATGCGGGCAAGGGTGCGCGGCCGGCAGCAGCAGATGGGGCAGCGCCCTCTCCCGCAAGCGGGCGAGGGAGCAAACGCTGGGCCCAAGGCGATTAATGAGGTGATCGGGTGAGCGCGCAGGGCGTGATGGTGCTGGGTATGCCGGTGAACCGGCTGGCGGTGCCGGGTCTGGTGCTGCTGATTCTGGCGATGATGGTGTTGCCGTTGCCCGCTTTCATGCTCGACGTGCTGCTCACGCTCAATATCGCGCTGGCGATGATCGTGATGCTGGTGAGCCTGAACGCGCGGCGTCCACTGGATTTTTCGGTGTTCCCCACGGTGCTGCTGTTGACCACCTTGTTGCGGCTGTCGCTCAACGTCGCGTCCACCCGCATCATCTTGATGAAAGGTCAAACCGGGCCGGACGCGGCGGGCAAGGTGATCGAGTCCTTCGGCAATTTTCTGGTCGGCGGCAATATCGCGGTCGGCTTCGTGGTGTTCCTGATCCTGGTCATCATCAATTTTGTCGTCATCACCAAGGGCGCCGGGCGCATTGCCGAAGTGGCGGCGCGCTTCACGCTCGACTCGATGCCGGGCAAGCAACTGGCGGTCGATGCCGACTTGAATGCAGGTTTCATCAACGAAGTCGAAGCGCGCACCCGCCGCGGTGAAATCGGCCGCGAAGCCGATTTCTACGGCGCGATGGACGGCGCCTCCAAATTCGTGCGCGGCGACGCCGTCGCCGGGATGATTATTCTCGTTGTCAACCTGATCGGCGGCATTGCAGTGGGCATGTTGCAGCACAATCTGGGGATCGGCGAAGCGCTCGACCGCTATGCGTTGCTGACTATCGGCGATGGACTGGTGACACAGATTCCCGCCCTGATTATTTCGACTGCGGCGGGCATCGTGGTGAGCCGGGCGTCCTCCGAACAGGATTTGTCGCGCGAGTTTTCCACCCAGATCTTCGGCCGGCCGCAAACGCTGTACGTGGCGGCTGCCGTGCTGACTGCGCTGGGGGTGATTCCGGGCACGCCGCATCTGGCGTTTTTGACGATCGCGGCAGTGCTGGGCGGCCTGGGTTTCTGGCTGATGCGGCGCCAGCGCGCTGCCGAGTTCGACACCGAGCCGCCGGAACTGATCGAAGCGGAGACCGCGCCGCTCGACGTCACCTGGGGCGACATTCCACCGATCGACGTGCTGGCGCTGGAAGTGGGCTATCGCCTGATTCCGCTGGTTGACCGGCATCAGGGCGGCGCGGCGCTGGCCAAAATCACCGAAGCGCGCCGCCGCTTCGCCACCGACATGGGGCTGGTGGTGCCGCTCATCCGCGTGCGCGACAACCTCGACCTCAAACCCAATAGCTATCGCATCACGCTCAAGGGCGTCGATGTGGCGCACGGCGAATTGCCGAGCGGCCAGGTGCTGGCGGTGGACATGGGCGATGTGCTGGGACGGCTCGACGGATTGCCGGGCGTGGATCCGCTGACCGGCCTGGCCGGGGTGTGGATCGAGACGGGGCGGGAAGAAGAAGCCGAGCTGCGCGGGTTTGTGGTGCTGGAAGCCGCTGAATTGATCGCGCGCCAGGTTGAATCCGTGTTTCGCCAGCATGCGCCTGAGCTGCTGGGGCGCACCGAAGTGCAACAGTTGCTCGATACCCTGACGCGCAGCCATCCGGGGCTGGTCGAGGACGTGACGCCGCGCTATTTGCCGCTGACCAGCGTACAGGCGGTGTTGCAGCAGTTGATTGCGGAAAACGTGTCGATCCGCGACTCCCGCACCCTGTTTGAAACCCTGGCGGCGCGCGCGCCGACAAGCCAGGCAATCGACGAACTGGTGGAAACGGTACGCGCCGCGCTCGGGCGCAGCATCGTCGATCGCCTGTTTGAAGGCAGCGATACCCTGCATGTGATCGGCCTGGCTGCGGCGACCGAAACCCGCTTGCTGAACGAAATGGGCGACGAAGGCGAAGCCCTGTTGTCGCCCGCCACGCTGGATGCCTTGAACGAAGCAGCCGAACGCGCACTGGGCGAACAGGAGCGCGAAGGCTATCTGCCGGTGTTGCTCACCTCGCCCAGCCTGCGCGCCATCCTGTCGCGCCTGGTGCGGCGCAATCTGCCGCAGTTTGCGGTGATAGCCTATGCCGAAGTGCCTGCCGATAAAATGGTGCAGGTGAGCACGGAACTGAGCCTGGGATAAATTCAAGCGTGGGTGAATTGAGTATGGAGGAGGGCGCGTGAGCGTACGAAAATTTGTGGCGGCGAATGCGCGTGAAGGCCTGGCGCGGATTCGCCGTGAGTTGGGGGACGATGCAGTGGTGCTGTCCACCCGGCCGCATCCGCAAGGGCTTGAACTGGTCGCCAGCGCATACGGCGATTTGGCGGTGCCGGTGGCGAGCGAAGTGCCGGACGCGGCCGGCAGCTCACGCATCCTGGCCGAACTGGGACGCCTGCGTGGCATGCTGCAAAACCAGTTGGCGGGTCTGGCCTGGGGCGCGGCGCGGCGGCGCGACCCGCTGCGGATTGAAATCTTGCAAACGCTGTTCGCGGCGGGTTTTGGCAGCACGCTCGCCCGCAGCCTGGCCGCGCGCCTGCCGCGCGGACTTACGCCTGACGCCGCCCAGCGCTGGCTGCGCCAGGTGCTGATCCGCAACCTGCCGGTGCTGGGGCGGGAAGCCGATCTGTTAGCGAAGGGTGGCTGTTACGCGCTGGTCGGCTCCACCGGCGCGGGCAAAACCACCACCCTGGCCAAACTCGCTGCGCGTGGGGTGGATGCACACGGCGCCGCGCAGGTGGCGCTGGTGGCAGCCGATGCTTACCGCATCGGCGCGGCGTCACAATTGACGGTGTATGCCGACCTGCTGGGCGTATCGCTGCATGTGGCCGCAGATCAAATCAGCTTGGCGCAGCTGTTGCCGCAACTGACAGCCAAGAAACTGATCCTGATCGACACGGCGGGCCTGGCGCCGTCCGACCCGCGCACCCGTGAGGTGAAGGCGCTCGATGCGCTGGGCGTACGCCGGCTTGCAGTCATTTCCGCCAACCAGCAGGGCGCTGCAATCGAGCAGGCGATGACGCATTTTGGTCAGGGCGCGGCTGCCTGCATACTCACCAAACTCGACGAAACCCCGCAGCCGGGCGCAGCACTCGACAGCCTGATCCGCCATCGTCTGACGCTGGCGTATATCAGCGGCGGCCAGCGCGTGCCGGAAGACCTGCACGCGCCGAATGCCGCCTACCTGATCGACCGCGCGCTGAAAGGCGCTCAGCTTGCCACGCCGTATGCGCTGGAGGCCGAAGACTGGCCGCTGTTTGCCGGTGTCGAGGCCGAACGCGCGGAGTGCCGCGCCCCAAAGAGCGTCAATGCCGCTTGACCAGGCCGCCGGACTGCGACGGCGCAGCGCCCGGCAGCCGCTGCGCTGCATCCACTGCTTGTTCGATTCCGCTGTATCCACGGTAAAACTTGCGCATGCGCTGCATCTGCGCGGGGCGACCTCGCTGCTGGTTGACAGCAGCGGACGGGGGTTCGCCGATGCTCCCGCGCGCAGCCTGTTCGACTGGAAACAGCAGCTCCAGCGCGGACAACTGCGTACCCTGCCTCAGTCATACGGCGATGGCTGGCACGCGCCCGGCGTGCGGGCGGACGAACCCGCCTTGCTCGGCGTGGCGCGCGGCTACGATCAGGTGGTGTTCGACGTGGGATCGAGCGATACCGACTGGGTGCTGATGCCAGGTGCGGTTGATGCGGTGATCGTCGAAGCTCAGCCCACGCGCGAATCGATGCTGCGCGCCTATGCGCTGCTTAAAACCCTGTCACATGCAAAGCATGGTTTGAGCGTGGGTTTGCTGGGCGATCCGGCAGCGTGCGACCAGCTTGTGGCCGCGTGCAGCCACTTTCTGGAGCGGCGCTTTGCGCAGGCCATTTTCAGTGTGGCGCATGAAGTCGATGCATTTTCCATGCTAGCCGCTAGAATGACGGACGAGGAGACGAGTCTCATGGCTTGTTATAAAACAGCGCGTTATAAAACAGAAAGCACGGGAACATGGCCTTGAACATGGCGGGTAAACAATCGTCACCAGACGAACAGGTCACCAAATATGCGCCGCTGGTCAAGCGCATTGCGTATCACATGATGGCGCGCCTGCCCGCCAGCGTCGAGGTTGACGACCTCATTCAGGTCGGGCTGATCGGGCTGATGGATGCGGTCGGACGCTTCGACGGCACCCAGGGCGCGCAGTTTGAATCCTATGCCACCCAGCGCATTCGCGGCGCCATGCTGGACGAGTTGCGCGAGGCCGACTGGCTGCCGCGTCACGTGCGGCAAAAATCGCGGCAGATCGAATCCACTATCAACCGGCTGGAACAGCGCAACGGCAAGTCGCCGACCGAGCACGAAATCTCCGCCGAGCTGGGTATTCCGATCGACGAATATCAATCCATGCTGGGCGACGTGAAATGTTCGCAACTGCTGTACTACGAAGATTTTTCGGATGACGACAGCGCCAGTTTCCTGGAACGCTATCTGGTCGACGGCAGCAACGACCCGCTCGCGGTGCTGGAAGACGAGGGCTTCCGCGACAGCCTGATCGCTGCAATTCACCATCTGCCCGAACGCGAGCGCAGCATGATGGGCATGTACTACGAACAGGACATGAACCTGAAGGAAATCGGCGTGGTGCTCGGCGTGTCCGAATCGCGTGTCTGCCAGTTGCATTCGCAGGCGGTGGCACGGCTGCGCGCCCAGCTCAAAATCTGGAAAGACTGACGCAGTGCCGCCCGACCACAGGGCGGATCGTGAATAAATCCGCGATAATGACGGCTTGTTTATCCCGCGTGCATTTGCCGTCATGAGCCAAGCCGACCTGAAGAAAAAAGCCCTCGACTACCATCGCCTGCCCAAGCCCGGCAAGCTCTCGGTGGAATCCTCCAAGCCCTGCGCCACCCAGGAAGATTTATCGCTGGCCTACACCCCGGGGGTGGCGCAGCCGGTGCTGGAAATCGCGAAAAACCCCAAGACCGCCTACGACTACACCAACAAGGGCAACCTGATTGCGGTGATCACCGACGGTACCGCGATCCTGGGTTTGGGCAACCGCGGCCCGCTCGCCGCCAAGCCGGTGATGGAAGGCAAGGCGGTGCTGTTCAAGCAGTTCGCCGGGATCGACGTGTTCGATATCGAAGTCAACGCCAAAACGCCGCAGGATTTCATCAATGT
>Ga0315271_10000386_pt1 | contig 23744 bp, 14 predicted proteins | sample C3_top_MG_FD_204664 | JGI IMG/M metagenome (GOLD analysis project Ga0315271, IMG submission 204664) | Sediment microbial communities from Yellowstone Lake, YNP, Wyoming, USA - C3_top | ecosystem: Environmental > Aquatic > Freshwater > Lake > Sediment | place: USA: Wyoming | collected 2017-08-01
GAGATGCGCCGAGAGGTCTCGGCCGTCCGGGAGCTGATCTACTCCGACTAGCGGGTGCGGCCGTCAGCGGGCCGGCGCCAGCAGCAGCTCCACCGTCGTCCCGGCGCCCGGGGCCGTGTCGAGGCGGACCTCACCCCCGGCCGTGCGGACCAGGTGGCGGACGCTCGCGAGCCCCAGGCCGCTGCCCTCACCCTCCACCTTGGTCGTGAAGAACGGCTCGAATGCGCGTGCCGCCACGTCCCGCGCCATCCCCACCCCGGTGTCGTGGACGGCGATCCGTGCGAAGCGGCCCGGGCCCGGGCGCTCCGCCTCGTCGAGCACGGCCTCGCCGACCTCCACCGTCAGCCGGCCACCGTCGGGCATGGCGTCCCGCGCATTGAGGACCAGGTTGCACAGGATCTGCTCCAGGGTCCCGTCGTCCAGCACGACTTGGACCGGGTCCGGCCCGCCACGCAGGACGAGCTTGATCCCCGGGCCGGCGAGGCGGGCCAGCAGCGGCTCAATCCGGGCGACCGCGGCCACGAGGTCGATGGGCTTGAGCGGGTGGTCCGACGCCCGCCCGAAGTCCAGCAGCTGGCGGACCAGGGCGTTGCCCCGCTCCGCCGCCTCGATGATCCGCTCCAGGTCCTCGGATCGCGATGGATCCTCCTCATCCACGGCCATCTTGCGGGCATGGATGCTGATCCCCAGGAGGACGTTGTCGAAGTCGTGGGCCGCCGCGGCGGCCAGGCGCCCGACGTCCTCGGCCCGCGCCCGGCGGAGCAGGCGGTCCCGGAGCAGCCGCCGCTCGGTGACATCGATCAGCAGGCCGAACCAGCGGTCCTGTTGCCCGCTGTCGCCGCGGACCGCGCGCAGGTGCTCCGAGACCCAGATCAACTCGCCGTCGCCGCGGCGGATCCGGTACTCCAGCTCCACGCGGTCAACATCAGGGTCGCTCCACGCGGCGTAGACACGCTCGCGGTCGTCCTCGTGGACCATCGACCGCCAGTCATGCTTCGATGCCAGGCGCTCCGGCTCGTAGCCCAGGATCTTGGTGGCCTGGTGGCTGGTCCAGATCCGGCCGTCGCGGTCGATGGCGAAGACCACGGCGTCCAGCTCGTCCACGAGGGTGCGGAACTGCTCCTCGCTCGCCCGGAGCTCCGCCTCGGCGGCCTTGCGGGCCGTCACGTCGAAGGACACGCCGATGCGGCGGAGCTGGTTGCCGCGCTCGTCGAACAGGGTGCGCACGCGCTCCAGGAACCAGACGATTCGTCCGTCCGACGTGATGGCGCGGTACTCGAACTCGGCCGTGTCGTTCGCGCCGGTGCTGGTCTCGACCAGGCCGAGGTCATCGGGGTGGACGGTGGTCCGCCAGAAGCCCGGCTCGTACCAGCGCTCCGGCTCATAGCCCAGGATCCCGCGCACCTGGGGGCTGATGTACTCGTTGCCGTTGTCCTGCGCCTTGGTGACCCACGTGATGGCGTCGCCGCGCTCGATGAGCTCCCGGTACAGGCGCTCGCGGGCGAGGATGGCCTCCTCGCGCTCCTCGGCGGCGGCGTGGGCGGCGGTCACGTCGTCCAGCACGCCGTAGAGCCGGTCCCAGCCGTTGGCGCCCCGTACCCGGTGCGCGCGGTCCCGCAGCCAGATCCACGTCCCGTCGCCCCGCTGGAAGCGGTACTCCAGCGTCCACGCCTCGTCGTCGCCGTCCCAGGTGGCGCGGCAGGCGGCGAGATCATCGGGGTGGACGAAGCGCTCGTAGGTGTCGAACCCGGCGATCTCGCCCGGATCGTGGCCCAGCACGCGGGAGGCCGGGGGGCTGTACCAGATGGGGCCGTCGGCGCGCTCGCGGTAGACGACAACGCCCTCCAGGCCGTCGATCGTCCGGCGCAGCCGTTCCTCGCTCTCACGCAGCCGCTCGGCCGCCTCCCTGGCGGCGGTGGTGTCCCGCCAGATCATGCTCACGCGCCCGTCGGGCAGCGACGCGAGGCGCAGGTCCAGCCAGCAGGTCCGGCCGTCACGGACCATCGAGACCTCGCCGCTGAACGGGGTCCCGTTGGACGCCGCCCGGTAACGCTCGAAGAAGCCGTCCTCGAAGTCCGCCGGCCAGATCTCCGACAGCCGGCTGCCGGTGACCGGGGGCTCGCCGCCCGCCCCGGTCACCGTCACCGAGGCCACGTTGCAGAATGAGAACAGGAAGTCGCGCACAGTGCCGTCGGCGTCGCGCACCGGCTCCAGGATGACAAACGGGTCGGAGCCCAGGTCCACGGCCAAGCGGAACTGCTCCTGGGCCATCCGCTGGGCGGTGATGTCCAGGGTGACCCCGATGCGCCGCGGCTCACCCCCCTCGGGCCTCGGGAGCACGGTCATCTGGTCCCGCATCCAGCGCAGGTTGCCGGAGCCGTCGAGCAGCCGGTACTCCACGCGCGCCGAGGTGTTGCCGGTCAACAGGCTGATCACCTCGCTCCGTCGCGGCTCGGGCTCGGGCTCGGCGATCAGCGTCTTCCAGGTCTCCGCGGCCTCGAACACGGCCGCAGGGTGACCGAGGACGCGGTCCGCCGAGGGGCTGAACCAGGCGCTCCCGTCCGGGTTGGCCTCCCAGACCACGGCGTCCACGTGCTCGAAGAGCTCGCGGTAGCGAGCCTCGCTCGACGCGAGCGCCGCCACGCGATCGGCAACCTGGCGCTCCAGGGACTCCGCCGCGTCACTGGCGCTGCGCTCTGCTGCGCGGAGTGCCGTGACGTCGGTGAGGGTCGCATCCACGCGGACGACCCGACCGGCCTCGTCCAGCCCGGCGGCGAAGACCGCGCTGTACGCGAGCGGGCGGTCCGCCCGCACCATCTCGAGCATCGCCCGCCGGGGCTCGCCGCCGGCCACCACCGCCTCGAGATCCGGGCGGACCGACTCCCAGGCCCCAGGGCCCAGCAGGTCACGCACGTGCCGGCCGACGAACTCGACCTCACGGCCGGGGGGCTGCGTGTGGGAGATCCAGACCACGACCAGGTCGCGGTCGACCTGGATGGCGAAGGTGTCGGACAGGCGGAGGGCCGCCAGCAGGCGCGCGTCCGCCGGGTCGCTCACGTGATCAGCCCGTGCCGGATCGCGTAGCGCGTGAGGTCCGCGTTGCGCTCGGCGCCCAGCTTCTCCAGGACCCGGGAGCGATAGGTCGTGACCGTGTTCGAGCTGACACCGAGGGTGGCGGCGATGGCCGCCGTCGCCTCGCCGCGCGCGAGGGCCAGGAATACGGCGTGCTCGCGGTTCGACAGGGTCTCGTGGGGCGGGCCTGGGCGGGCCTCGGTCGCGGAACGCTCCACCCGGGAGGCCAGCTCGTCCGCGAGCTCGTGCCCGATGTACCGCCGGCCCGCGGCAAGCGCTCGGACGGCATCGCCCAGCTCGTCCATCAGGGCGGACTTCCCGACGAACCCGCGGGCGCCCGCGAGCAGGCACCGCACGCCCCACTCCCGTTCGCTCTGCATCGTGTAGACGAGGACCGGGAGTGTCGGACGCAGGTCGTGGACCGTCTCGATCACGGAGATGCCACCACCGGGCATGCCCAGATCCAGGACGAGGACGTCGGCGGCGGTCTCGAGCACGCGGGCGACGGTCTCCTCGCCGGTCGCGGCGGTCCCGACCACGCGGGCGTCGTCGCCATCGATCAGGAGCTTGGCCAGCCCGTCCCGGACGATCGCATGGTCGTCGGCCACGATCACCCGGATCATCGGTCGTTCCCTCGTCGCCTGGAGCCCCGTCGGGCGGGCGGGCGCCCTCCAGTCATGGCGGGCATGGTAGCGCGCGGGTGGGCGGACGACTGGGGAGAGTCGCGGCGGCCCCCGGGCGCCGCCATCTGGACCCGGAGCCTGCCTGGCCGAAGTCAGCGGCTACGGTTTCCCCCCAACGTGACGATGTCCGGGAGCTCCACCGAACCCCCTAGGGCGTATCGTCGACCACGCAACGACCTTCGTCTGTCTGGCCCGGCCACGGACGCGTGTAGGGGTAGACCAAGCACCGCGGGCCGATTGCCGCAACCTTCTGTGGATGGAGTGTCCCGATTCGGTGGACAACCGCACGGGCGCGTGGATGGGCGGGCCTGTGGCGGGGATGGATACGTGCACGAAACACCCGTCCTTGGACCCCGTCGTGGACGACTTCCCGGGCGACCCCGGTTGATCCACGATCCCATCCCCCGGCCATCCCCGAACGATCCGCAGCCATCCACCGCGACGCGGGACCCGCCAACAGGCCCGGCCCGCACGACCGAGCGCGCCTGTCCACGCAATCCACGGCAATATGACGGTGATGACGGAGTGAGAAGATAGAGACACACTCCACGAGTTACCCACCATGCGGGAATCGGCCCGCTCGTCGGCCACCGGGATCCCCGACGAGGCGCAGGCCCAACCCGACGGAATGCCCGCCAACACTGGAGACGAACCCGACGTGAAGCTCTCGGTCATGCAGGAGAACCTGGCGCGCGGCCTGTCCGTGGTGTCCCGCGCCGTGTCCAGCCGTAGCACCCTGCCCGTGCTCGCGAACGTCCTCCTGCGGACGGAGGATGCCGGCCTCAAGCTCACCGCCACGAATCTCGAGATCGGGATCACCTACTGGGTGCCCGGCAAGATCGAGGTAGACGGCGCCACCACGGTCCCCGCCCGCCTGCTGACAGACCTCGTCGGCAGCCTGCCCGGCTCCGAGAAGGTGGACCTGGAGCTCCAGGGCACGGACACGTTGCACCTCCGCTGCGGGCGTTTCGCGACCCACGTCAAGGGCATCGACGCCGATGACTTCCCCGCGATCCAGACCGCCGGCGAGCGCCCCACCACCCGTGTCAGCCAGAAGGTCCTCAAGCGCGCCCTCGATGAGACGGCGTTCGCCGCAGCCAGCGACGAGGCCCGCCCCATCCTGACCGGCGTCCTGGCCCGGTTCGAGGGCAGCCGCCTCACCCTGGCCGCCGCCGACAACTACCGGATCGCCGTGCGCACGATCGACATCATGGATCCGGTCGAGTCGGCTTCCGTGGTGATCCCAGCCCGCGCCCTCCACGAGCTGGGCCGGATCCTGTCGGATACGGACGATCCGGTGGAGCTGGTCCTTGCGACCGCCCGCAACCAGGTCCTGTTCCACCTTGAGGGCATCGACCTCGTGTCGCGCCTGATCGACGGCCAGTTCCCGAACTACCAGCAGGTCCTGCCGGCCAGTCACGCGACGCGCGCCGAGATGGATCGCGAGGAGCTGCTGCGGGCGGTGCGTCCGGCGGCGCTGATCGCCTCGTCCTCGGCCAACATCGTCAAGCTCCAGGTGGGCGGTGACGGCGCCGGGATCATCGTCACGGCCACGGCCGAGGTCGGTGACTACACGGGCGATGTCGAGGCCACGGTCGAAGGCGATGCCACCACGATCGCCTTCAATGCCCGGTACCTCAACGACGTGCTCAGCAACGTGTCGGCGGACCGATTCTCGCTCGAGCTCAACGGCCCCCTGTCGCCGGGCGTCTTCCGGCCGGTGGGTGACGCGGACTACGTCCACGTCGTGATGCCCGTCCGGACGACCTCCTGACGGACCCGCACCCCGGATCCGGGCACCTCGCCACCGATACCCCGATCCTGCGGGGCATCTCCGTCCGCGACCTGCGCGGCTACGCCGCGCTCGACGCCCAGTTCGAGCCTGGTCCACAGCTCGTCTGGGGTGCCAACGCGGCGGGCAAGACCAGCCTGCTCGAAGCCATCGTCCTCCTGGCCTGGGGCCGCTCGCACCGGACCAGCACCGAGGGTGAGCTCGTCCGCTGGGGCCAGGAGCTGGCCCGGGTGGAGGCCCGTGTGGGTCGCCGTGACGTGCCACCGGACCAGCGCGATGCGATCGAGGTGGCCCTGGTCCGCACGGCCTCGGGTGGCGCCCGCAAGCGGATCCGCGTCAACGGCGTCGCCCGGCGTGCGGGCGCCCTCCACGGCGTGTTGCGGACCGTGCTGTTCGCGCCGGAGGAGATGCTCCTCGTGGCCGGCTCCCCGTCCCTGCGCCGCGAGGCCCTGGACCGGCTGGCCGGCCAGCGCTCCCCGGCCTACGTCCGGGACCTGGCCACCTACGGCCGCGCGCTCCAGCAGCGCAACGGCCTCCTGCGGGCCATCCGCGAGGAGCAGGCGGACCGCTCCGAGCTCCGGTTCTGGGACCAGACCTTGCTCGAGGCGGGCACGGCGGTCCGCGAGGAGCGTCAGCGCCTGCTCCGGGACCTCGCCGGGCCCCTGGCCGCGGCCCATGCTGAGATCGCGCCGGACGAGGCGGGCGAGACCCGTCTCGAGGTCACCTACAGCACCAACGCCCCGCAGCACCACGGCGAGACCGTCCGGGACGCCCTGGTCCGCCGCCTCGCCGAGACGGCTGACAAGGAGGTCTGGAACGGGACCACGCTGATCGGCCCGCACCGCGATGACCTCGTGTTCGAGATGGCGGGCCGGCCCTTGGCCACGTTCGCATCCCGGGGCCAGCAGCGGACGGCGATCCTCGCCTTCAAGCTGGCCGAGCTGGACCTCCTCACCGAGCTCGACGGGCGGCCACCACTCCTGCTCCTGGACGACGTGTTCTCGGAGCTGGATCCGGAACGCCGCTCGCACCTGGTGCGCCGGATCTCGGAGCTGCCGCAGGCGTTCGTCACGACCACGACGCTCGACGACCTGGACCCTGCGCTCCGATCCGTTGGGACGGCATGGGCGGTGACGACCGGCCCCGACGGGAATTCACGGCTGGAACGGGACGATGGGGGCCGGGCGGGGTGAGCGACCGGGACAGCCGCCACGACCCCGATGCCCCCGGACGACGACGACGGCCGGACCGCATCGGCGACCTCCTGCCGGACGCAGCCCGAGCCCTGGGTCTCGAGAAGGAGCTGCGCCTCGCCAGGGCGACCGCCGCCTGGGACGCCCTGGTCGCCGAGCGCGTGCCGCCGGCCGCAGGCGCCTGCCAGCTCGTGCGCCTGGAGGCCGACGCGATCGTCGTGGCCGCGGACGAGCCGATCGTGGCCGCCGAGCTGCGGATGCGGGCCATGGAGCTGCTCGAGGCGTTCGCCGTGGCGCCGGGTGGCGCCCGCGTGCGGTTCCTCCGCCTCACCGGCGTCACCGGCGAGGCCGGAGGCGACCGGAAGGGTGCCCGGCCCCCCCGCGTATAATCCGTTCCCCGTTGCGCGTCCGGGCAGGATCACGCGTCACTCGAGCACCCGGGTACGCGTCGCTCACCACATGAGGCTCAGTTCTTGGCCGTCCGTCTCCAGCTGAAGCTCGGCGCCGTCACCGAGCAGGACCGGCTCCCGGACTCCCCCGACACGATCGTCGTGGTGGAGCCGTCTGTTGGTTCCGTTGGCCGCACGAAGGGCAACCTGTACCTGCTCGTCACCTCCACGGTGACGGGCCAGAAGGCGCGCGAAGCGACGCGGATGATCGCGGAGACCGTCCGCAACGAGTACTACTACGACGAGTCGGCCGGCATCCGCCAGTGCCTGACCAAGGTCCTTGGCGTCGCCAACAAGCGTCTCGCGCACCAGCGGGACAAGCTCGGCCTCGGCCACCAGTCGGACGGTTCAGGTCCCATCGGCGTCGCGGTGGCCGTGGTCCGCGGCCGCGAGATGTACGTCGCCACAGTGGGACCGGCCGACGCCTACCTGATCCGCCAGGCCCGCCTGTCCACCCTGCCGGACCCGAACGGCGAGCGGGGCATGCCCAGTGAGGGCCTGGAGCCCGAGGTCTGGCGCGGCGAGCTGTCCGTGGGCGATTCCCTGTGCCTGGTCTCGAAGAACGTGGTGGGCCGGATCGGGACCGATGCCCTCAAGGACGCCCTGGTCACGCTCCACCCGCAGTCAGCCATCGAGCACATCCACGCCCGGTTCACGGCGGCTGACGGCACGGGCAGCGACGGCGCCTTCGCCTTCGAGGCCGCCGAGGTTGGTGCCACGTTCAAGCAGAAGACCCTGGTGCCGGTCCGGCCCGCCGAGCCGCTCGCCGGAGCCCCGGACAAGTCGCCCATCCCGCTCGCCGACGAGGTGGCCGCCGGTGCCGCCGCCGTCAGCGCGGGCGCCACGAAGGCCAAGGACGCTGCCGGCAACGGGTTCGGGCGGTTCGTGGCGCGGATGCAGGACCTCCTGCCCAGGCGCAGCGCCAAGTCGCGCAAGGTCACCGCGGCCACCCGCCGGATGGAGACCCAGCGCCGGGCTGCGGTCGCGCTCCTCGCCTTCATCGCCATCGCCTCCTGCCTCGTGCTCGCCGTCTACGCGTTCGGCGGCAGCAAGCCGGACACAGGGGCCATCGAGTCCCTTTCGGCCGCTGAGCAGGCCTTCACGGACGCCCAGGAGGCCGTGGCCGGCGTGAGCGGACCCGGCATCGACCTGATCGCGAACGACCCCAGGAAGGCCCTCGAGCTGCTGACCACCGCGTTCACCAAGCTCGACGAGGCCGAGCAGGCCGGGTACCCGGTCGCGAAGGTCGAGGCGCTCCGGACCACGGTGATGGCGGGCCTGGACCGGCTGTACGGCGTGGTCAATGTGGCCACCTCGCCCATCTTCACGTTCCCGGCCGACGTGCCGGTCCAACTGGCGGCCCTGGTCCGCGGCTCTGACGGGGCCCCATACGTCCTCGACACGGCCAACAAGACGGTCTGGCGGATCGACCTCAACAAGAAGACAGCATCGCCCATCCTCAAGAGCGGCGACCGTGTGAGTGGGGTCAAGGTGGCCGACCCGGCCTTCCTCGTCACCGGCGGCCCAGACGTCCTGGTCCTCGACTCCAAGAACCAGCTCTGGCGCTGGCGACCTGTGGGCTCCAAGGGCACCCTGCTCAAGATCAAGGTCGTGGGCTCCTCCTCGTGGGGCAATGACATCAAGGCCATCGACACCTTCGTGGCCAACTTCGATGCGGCGTTCTACAAGCTCTACGTGGTGGACGCGTCCGAGCAGAACATCATGGTCCTGTCGCCTGCCAACGACGGCTCCGGCTACCCCGTCCCTCCCACCGGCCGCCTGCCCACCAACCGGCCCGTGGACGGCATCACGGACCTCCTCCTCGACGGTGACATCTACGTGGCCGAGAACGGCGCCGTGGCGCGCGTGATCCCGGCAGCCGGCTGGACCGCGCAGCTGCCCAAGGACACCCAGGTCCGCCCGGAGTCCTATTACACGATGCTGGCCTCGCCCAACAAGCCCAATGGGGACTCCAGCCGGCGCGACGGGACGCTGTACGCCTTCGACCGCATCAACCACCGCGTCGTGGCCTTCAACAAGGGCGACGGGGCATACCTGGCGCAGTACCAGCTGGCGGGTGGGAACGAGGGCTGGAGCGACCTCAAGGGCATGGTCATCATGCCGGGGGCGGACCTCGAGGCACCGGTCACGATGTGGTGGATCTCGAGCACGGGGCTCCACAGCTCGGTCCTCGAGGCGGTCCCCGACGCGTCCACAGCCTCGCCGTCGCCGGGCCCGTCAGCGTCCGCTGCGGCGCCGGCCACCCCGGCGCCGACGAAGACCCCGAAGCCGAAGAAGACGCCGAGGCCGTGACGGCTGCGGCCGGGTGGTGATCCCGCTCCGCGACGCGCGCCCACCGCGTCGCACCCCCTGGGTCACGCTCGCGATCATCGCCCTGTGTGCGCTCGCGTTCGCGTGGGAGCTGGTGGTGGAGGCGACCAGCGGCGACGACGGCCTCAACCGCCTCGTCGAGCAGTTCGGGTTCGTGCCGGCGGACGTCGTGGCGGCGTTCCAGGCGGGCGACTACCTCTCGCCGGCCGTCCTCCACACCTTCACCTCGATGTTCCTGCACGGCGGCTGGCTGCACCTGCTGGGCAACCTCCTCTACCTCTGGATCTTCGCCAACAACGTCGAGGACCGCTTGGGCCGGATCCTGTTCCTGGTCCTCTACCTCGCGGGCGGGATCGCCGCCTCGGCGGCCCACCTGCTGTCCGACCCGACTTCGACCGTGCCGGCGATCGGGGCGTCCGGGGCCATCTCCGCGGTCCTCGGCGCGTACCTCGTGCTCTACCCACGGGCCCGCATCCAGTCCCTCGTGTTCCTGGGTTTCTTCTACCAGCTGATCGCCGTGCCGTCGGTGCTGGTGCTGGGGTTCTGGTTCGTGCTCCAGCTCATCGACGGCATTGCCGCGCTGGGCCACGGGATCGAGGCGGGCGGGGGTGTCGCGGTCTGGGCGCACATCGGCGGGTTCGTCTTCGGGATGCTGTTCGCGCTTCCCTTCCGGTTCCTCGGGCGCCGGTCGGCGACCGTGGGATAATCGCGCCATGGCCGGAGACCGCGCGCACGACATCGAGATGGTGGTCGAGAGCGTCCGCGTTCACATGCGGACGGGCCGCCACGTGCTCCTGCTCAAGGAGATCGGGCCCGGGCGCATCCTGCCGGTCTGGATCGGCCAATGGGAGGCGCAGGCCATCGCGATGCGCCTGCAGGGGATCGCGGCCGAGCGGCCGCTCACCCACGACCTGTTCCTGAGCGCGCTCGCGGAGCTGGGCGTGCGCCTCGACCGGGTGGTCATCACCTCGCTCGCCGACGAGACATTCCACGCGCTGCTCGTCCTGATCGCGGCGGACAGCCGCCACGAGGTGGACGCCCGGCCCTCCGATGCGATCGCGCTTGCGGTCCGCGCTGAGTGCCCGATCTACGCCTCCACCGTGGTGCTGGACCAGGCCGCGGCGCTGCCCGATGGCGACGATGACGATGGCGACGCGGACGCTGACGAGGACGAGGACGCGCAGGCCGCGCGCCACGACCGGCATGCCCGCCTCGAGGCAGGCTCGCTCGAGGCGACGGGCGAGCGCCTGGACCCCACGAAGCTCGACCTCTTCCGGGAGTTCGTGAACTCGCTGGAGATCGAGGGCGACCAGCGCGGCGGGACGACGCCGCAGGGGTAGGGTTCCGGCCGCGTCCCGGGCGTGCTTGCCAGGCTCGGGCGACCCGGCTCAGAGTCGGCGCGACGTCTTGCGCGCAGAGCTCATGCGCTGAATCCGCAGAATCTTGCCCGGGCTCTGCGGCAGCGGCCCAGGATCGACCCCGAGCCGAGTCGGGCGGAGGGTCGCCGCTGGTCCGCGCCAGGGTCAGGAAGCCCCTGCCCCGGCACGGTCACCGCCACGCCCGCGTGACCATCATGGCCGGCCCGGTGGCGATGGAGCCGATCCCGGATTCGGAGCGGGACCCGTCGGCACCGGTCCTCGCTTCGGCTCCGCCCTGCCTGTAGGCGACGTGCCAGGCCGAGCCCGGGCATCGCGACTCAAGCTGGGGTCACCACGATGTCTTGCGTGCAGAGCTCATTGCTCGAATCGGCGGGATCGCGCTCGAGCCCTGCGGCAGTGGTCCTGAGTTGACCCTGAGCCGAGTCGTGCGCTGGCGCGCGCTGCCCGTCGTGAGCGGCAGGCCTCGCGGTTACTCGCCCAGGATCGGCCGACCGCGGCGGCGGGCCTGCTTGCCGTTGGCCCACAGGCGGAGGCGCAGCAGCCAGAAGTCCTTCACGGCCAGCCAGATCACGCTGACCTTCGCGCCCGTGGGGGAGCCGGCGGTCCGCGGGTAGTGCGGAATGCCGACCTCCGCGATGGAGCAGCCCTGCTCCTTGACCTTGATCATCAGCTCCGCGGAGAAGAACGCCCCGGACGACTCCACGCGCACGCCCTCGAGCGCCTCGCGGCGGAACAGCTTGGCGGCGCAGTCCACGTCCCGGACGCGCAGGCCGAAGAAGATCCGGTTGGCCAGCTTGTAGGTCCGGGCGTAGGCGATCCGGATGAACGGGTCCGCGCGCTTGATCCGGAAGCCCACCACCACGTCGGGATGATCCGCCTCCGCCATGCGGGCCGTGAGCCGGGCGATGTCGGCGACCTTGAACTGGCGATCGCCGTCCGTGAAGGTCAGCAACTCGTAGCGGGACGCCTCGAAGCCGGAGCGCAACGCGCCGCCGTAGCCCCGGTTGGGCATGTGGTGCACCACGCGCACGATGTCCGGGTGCTCGGCCGCCAGCCGGTCCGCGATCTCGCCCGTGCGGTCCTTCGAGCCGTCGTCCACGGCGATGATCTCGAAGACCTCGGCGATGCCCGGCAACGTGTCGAGCGCCTCGGCGACCAGTCCCTCGAGGTTCGCCTCCTCGTTGTGGGCCGGGAAGAAGTACGACAGGCGGGCGACCCGGGCGGGTGCGGCGGCCCCCGGTGCTTCGGCGGGAGCGGTCATGGTGCTGTCTCCAGGTGGCCCGTCACGCGAGAGATCCCGCTGGCCCGGTCGGCGGGCTCGACCGGGTAGCGCGCGAGGAGATCCTGCGGGCCGGTTGCTTGCGCTCGGATGACGGATGCCGGCCGCGTACCGAGAGTAGCGTCGATCACGACGTCCACGTCGACCGCGTGATCCAGATGCTCCTCGAGACGGGTCCGGGCGGCGTCAACGCCAGGAGGCATTGCGGCTACCACCCGAGGAGCTGGCCCCAGGTCACGCCCCACAGGTTGACCAGGAGACCGGCCACGACAAGGGCCCAGGCGAGGAGGCGCGGCCGGCCGTCGGCACGCGCGGCGCCCAGGGCGACCATCGGCAGCAGGAACGGCAGGAAGTCCAGCGAGAACCGGTAGCCCCACTGGACCCAGCCCTGGCTGAAGTGGGCAAGGTTGAACACCATGATGATCCCCACGGCCAGCCCGGAGCCCACGGCGAGCCTGGCGAACCCACGGCTGCGGAATGCGAACAGCGAGAGGAGCAGGCCCGGGGCGGAGAGCAGGATGCTCGTGCCGACATCGGACGGGATGGCCAGCGGGCAGGTCATGTCGAGCAACGCGCGCTGGGCGCCGGGCGCGGTGCACAGCTGCTCAACGTCACGGAAGCCCAGCGTGTCCGGCTTGATGTCCGGGAGGATGTAGGGCGCCTCTCCGAACATGATCGCGATGTTCTGGGGGATGTAGCGGAGGTCCTCCACGGACCAGTCCGTGTGGTAACCGAGGGTGGGGTACCCGTACGCCTCGAGCTGGTACTGGTAGTCGTAGCCCGGGTGCATGAACGAGCCCGTGGTGAGGAACGTGTAGCCCAGCAGCAGCCCCACGGGCACGACGCCACCAAGGGCGGCCGACAGGAGCCGGCGGAGCCGCGTGCGGCCGCCCCCCACCAGGATGAAGAACGGCGCGGCGAAGATGAGCGGCAGGCGGGCCGTGACGGCGATGCCGAGGAGCAGCCCGGCCACGACCTGCGACGGGTCCGGCGGCCAGGCCGACCGCCACACCAGGCGGAGCCGGGACGCGCCGGCGTCCTCGTCGAGCTCCCGGCGCACGATCTCCCGGTCGTCCTCGTCCCAGGGATCCTCGTTCGCGGCCTCCCGGTCGTTGCGCAGCGCGACGCCCACAGCGAGCAGCGCCACGTTGACCGCCACGAGGTGGGCCAGGTACCAGGTGCTGCCCACGGCTGCGGCCCACCACCAGACGGTGCCGGTGGCGAACAGGACCGTGGTCAGCGCCCGGACCGTGGTCCGGATCCGCAGGCCGCCCAGCATCCACCACGTGGCCAGGACACCGAGGCCGCCCAGGGCGAGGGCCACCAGCTCCTGGTCGGTGGAGAGGCCCCAGATCGCCACGAACGGCAGCAGCACGAGCGCTGGGAGCGGAGGGAACGGGAGGAGCGCCCTGCCCGTCTGCTCCCCGTTGGCGTCGAGGATCGGGAAGACGTCGTTGAAGTAGTCGTTCTGGGGCAGCTCGGCGCCTGTCGGGACCGGGTACGTGAACCAAGCCCGGCCGTGGAGGTAGGCGTCCGCCTGCCACACGAAGTGGTTGTAGAGGTTGTAGTGCTCCTGGTTGGACAGCCAGTACACGCCCAGCGCGGAGAGCGCGAGGAGGATCCCGATGACCCAGGTCATCGGGTTGCGGGAGCTCTGGCTGGGGCGGGAGGCCTTGGGGACCCCCTCGGCTATACTCGGCGGCACCTTCACGCTGCGTAGGAGGCTCCCCGTGACCGCTCTGGGTTCGGGTGCGCCCGACCGGGAGACGACGACGGACCGAGCCCCCCGGCGAGGCTACGGCCCACAGATTCTGGCCGTCCTTCTGGGCGGCCTGATCTTCAGGCTGATTCTGGCCTATGGGATCCCCGGCCTCCGTGGCTCGGGGTTCGATACCGACCTCACGCTGTTCCGCTACTGGGCGGACGTGCTCGCCCAGTATGGGCCGTGGGGCTTTTATGCCAATGCATCGTACGCGGACTACACGCCGGGGTACCTCTACGCCCTCTGGCCCATCGGCCTGCTGGGTCAGGCGATCGGCGGCGTCGGGGACCTGATCAAGATCCCGGCAATCATCACGGACATCGTCATGGGCTACCTCGTGTACGCCATGGCGCAGGAGCTCGGCGTGACAGGGCGGCGAGCCCTCATCGCCGCCGCCGTGGTGGTCTTCAACCCGGTCACCTGGTTCGACTCCGTCATCTGGGGCCAGGTGGACAGCTTCGGCACCGTCTTCCTGCTGCTCGCCGTGCGCGAGCTCTGGCGCGGGCGCAGCGAGCGGTCGGCGATCCTCGCCGTGTGTGCGGCCCTGGTGAAGCCCCAGCTGGCCATCCTCATCCCCATCGTGGCGCTCGTGGTCATCCGCCGTGCCCTGTGGCCCTCCGGCGGCTGGGGCAGCGAGGAGGCGCCCACGGCCGGCGGCTTCGCCTGGGAGCGCCGCAGCGGGCCCATCCGCATCCTCACGACGGCCGTCGCGGGCTTCATTGCCGGCGTCCTCATCTGCGCACCCTTCGGGCTGACGGTGATCTGGCCGTCGAGCACGGCGCCCTTCGTGGACTCCTCGCTCCTGCGCCTGGTGCTCGGGACGGCCGGCCAATACCCGTACCTGACCGTCAACGCCTACAACGCCTGGGCCCTGTTCCCGGTGGACGGGGCGAGCATGGCTTCAGGCGGGGGCTGGCTGTTCGACTCGCCGGCCAAGGACGCCGTGGTCTGGGGGACGATCGGCCCGTTCAACGCTGCCACCGTTGGCGCGATCCTGCTCCTGGGTGTGGCGGGGGCCGTGGCCTGGGCCGTGGCGCGCCGCCCGGACCGGCTCACGATCCTGGTCGGGACGTGCGTCCTGGCGTTCGCCTTCTTCGCGGCGCCGACCCGCGTCCACGAGCGGTACCTGTTCCCGCTCTTCGGCCTCGCGGGGATCCTGATCGCCTTCTCGTGGCGCTGGCGGATCGCCTACGTCGCCGCGTCCATCGCCACCTTCCTCAACATGTACGTCGTGCTCACGACGCTGTACGGGGACAAGAACCCGAATGTCTCGGACTGGCTGGGCATCGGCGAGCTGATCCGTTCCCCGTTCGGCATCACCGTGGTGGCGCTGCTCCACACTGGCGCCTTCGTCTGGGCGCTGCTCCAGCTGCGGCCGAAGGCGCGCCAGACGCTGGTCACGGAGTTGGACGCGGGCAGCCAGGACGAGGAAGAAGACGTTGCGACCCTGGTCCCGCGGCGCCATGCCGGCGACCAGGCGCACCCCGTCGCGGCAGTCGCCGGCGCCGCGGGTGCCACCGGCGCTACCCGGTCGGCATCCCGATCCTCTGGCCTGACCGTCACGGCCGAGCCCACGGTGCTCCCCGCCTGGTACGACCGGCCGTCCTGGACCGAGCTGGGTCCGATCGAGTGGTTCCGTGCCCGCCTCTCCGAGACGCCCATCCGCCCGGACCGCTCCCGGAAGATCCGCCACGAGAAGCACGGCCGCCTCGACCGCATGGACCTGTTCATCCTGGTCGTGCTCGTGGTGGCCTCGCTGGGCCTGCGGACGTTCCGCCTGTCCGAGCCCGCCCGGATGCACTTCGACGAGGTCTACCACGCCCGCACCGCCACCGAGTTCCTCCAGGAGTGGCGGTACGGGGTGCCCCCCCTCACCATCTACGAGTGGACCCACCCCCACCTCGCCAAGTACATCATGGCGGGCGGCATCGTCCTGTTCGCGGGTCAGGACGTCCAGGCGTCCAGCGACCTCGGGGTGCCGGTTCGGGACGCGGCCATCGAGCCCCGACGCGACGATCCCGTGGACACGGGCAACCGCGCGGGAGACCGCGTCTGGGTGGCCACCGGCAGCGAGCTTGTCGCGTATGACCTGCAGACCCGGGCGGTGGAGGCGCGCTGGGCGCTCCCCGGCGCGTCGGTCGTGGCCTACGACGAGACCGGCGCGGAGATCGTGGTCGGGACCGACACCGGCGACGTCCTGACGGTCGACACGACGGCGCTGGACACCGACCGTGGCGCGAACCCGGACGTGCCGCCCGCGGAGCTGGTCCCGGTGACGACGCTGGACGGGCCTGTCCGCCGCATCGCCGCCTACGAGGACGGGACGCACGTCGCCGCGCTCCTCGACGGGGGCGTGATCGCAGTGCTGGACCTCGCCGCGGGCGCGGAATCGGGGCTGCCCCCGGAATCGGGGCGCGCCACAATTGACGGCGCCGTCGCCATGGCGTCCATCGGGAGCTCGGACGGGGTCATCGCCACGCCGGCAGACGTGACGGACCCGGCCGCGGCCGCCGCGCAGCTCTTTGCTGCGCTGGGCGGCGACGCGGCGGCCTACGAGGAGCAGCTGCGCCAGACCGACACCGACACGGTGATCATCGACGCCGCGCTCACCACGGAGGGGCGTGCTGCGCTCCAGAAGGTCATCGACGACGGGACCCTCACCGGCATCGCCATCGGCCCCGTGCCCACGATGGCGGTGGCCGGGACGTCGGGTGTGACGTTCATCTCGACCAACGGCGCCGTGTCGGCGACCGTGGACCTGCCCGCGCCTGCCATGGGCCTCGCCCACATCAGCGGCGTGGACGAGGGCACGCAGCTCTACGTGACCACGAAGGACGATGCCGGCCAGCCGGAGGTGTCCGTGATCGCCGTCTCCGGCGACAAGGCGAAGGACGGCCCCGAGGAGGATTCCTCGTTCCCGCTCCCGGCCGCCGGGACCACCGTCCTGTTCGACGAGGCCGCCGAGATGGTGGAGATCCTGGGCCAGACGCCGGACGGCGCCGGGACCACGGTCTACGTGGTGGAGCCGCATGGGAAGAGCGTGTTCGCCGACCACGAGCTCTCGTTCGTGCCATCGGCGCTGGTCATGGACCACAACGAGAAGTTCCCGGGCATCAGCCGCGGCGCGATCCTCGCGTTCTCGGACGCGGGAGAGGCCGCGACGTTGGACATTGGCCAGTACGCCTTCGCCTGGCGGCTCCCGGGCGTGATCTTCGGCGCCCTCACGGCCGGCGTCCTCTATCTCCTGGGCCGGATCCTCTTCCGCCGCCGGATGGTGGGCGCCCTGGTGGGGCTGTTCGTGCTCCTGGACGGGATGTTCTTCGTCCAGAGCCGGATCGCCATGAACGATGTCTACACCGGGTTCTTCATCCTGGCCGCATACCTCGGCTTCGCCTGGCTCTGGGTGGTGCCACGGCCACGCTGGCACTTCTGGACGCTGATGCCGGTCATCGGCGTGCTGCTGGGTCTCGCGCTGGCGTCCAAGTGGGTCGCCGCCTACGCCATCGGGGCCCTGGGTATCCTCTACCTCGCGCGCTCCGCGCTGGGCCGGATCCTCCTCATCGCCGGGATGATCGCGGTGACCGGCGTGCTGGGCTGGATGGCCCTCGCCGTCCCGCTCAACTCCGACGGGGCCGGCAACCTCCCCTTCGTGCTGATCATGATCGGCCTGACGCTGGGCGCCGTGGTCGTGACCGTCTACCACCCGGTGGCCTGGTCGGACGACGAGGTGCGGTTCGCCGTCGGCGCGCCGGCCGCCGCCGGCATCCTGGTCGCCCTCACGTCCATCGCCCTGGGGAAGGCCGAGACCGCCATCACCCTGGGCCCGGTCCAGGTCACGCCGCTCCACGTGGGTTTCGCCGGCGTGGTCCTGGGGATCCTCGCCTACGGCGCGTTCATGGTGGGCGGCAAGCTGGGCATTGGGCCACTTGCCCCACCCGAGCCCGAGGGCGAGGCTGGACCGCCGCCCGCATCGCCGGCCCCGGACGGCTGGCTGCGCATGGGCTGGGGCCTGGGGATCCCGGTGGTGTGGCTGGCGGGCTGCCTGCTGGTGGTGCCGGGCATCGTGTACGTGATCTCGTACGTGCCCTGGGCCTTCATGTTGAACCACCAGTTGGTGCCGGGCTGGCCGGAAGGCCACACGGGCCAGACGCTGCTCACGCTCACTGGCGACATGTACCGCTATCACAACGACCTGACCGCGGCGCACGCCGCCTCCTCGCCATGGTGGGCGTGGCCGCTCAATCTCAAGCCGGTCTGGTTCTACCAGGGCAGCTACGCGGGCGGCACGGCCGGGTCCATCTACGACGCCGGCAACATGGTGATCTGGTGGCTGGGGATCCCGGCCATGGCCTTCGTGGCCTACCAGGCGTTCAAACGCCGGAGCCTGCCGCTGGCCCTGATCCTGGTCGCCTTCCTGTGCCAGTGGATCTCCTGGGCGCGCATCGACCGCGCCGCCTTCCAGTACCACTACTACACGAGCCTGCCGTTCGTGGTGATGGCCCTCGCCTACTTCGTGGCCGAGGTCTGGCACGGCACGTCGCGCCGGATCTGGCTGCTGGCCAGGTGGTCTGCTGCCATCGCGCTGATGGGCCCCGTCCTGCTCTGGCTGCTCCGCTATCCGCTCTGCTCCATCGCCAACGTGGAGGCAGTCAACAAGGGGTCACAGGCCTGCCACGGCAACCCCGGCAACCTCGTTGTCACGCCAGCCACCGCCGCGCTCGTGGTGATCACCATCGTCACTGTGGTGGTGCTGGTCAAGCTGCTGGTTGACCTGGGACGGCCGCGGGCCGATGAGACCTCGCTCACCGCCCGGGACCTGGCGCCGCTGGGCATCACGGCGCTGGTGGGCCTTGGGGCCCTGATGCTGTCGCGGATGCTGCCCGACGAGGACCCGCTGTTCACGATGAACGGCGTGGTGCCGGAGCTGATCGCGCTGATCGCGGCCATCCCGCTGGGACTGGTGGCGATCCAGGTGGTGACGGCGAGGGACGCCCGGCGGTTCACGGCGGGCCTCGTGGCCGCGGCCGCGACCTGGTTCGTGATCCTCTACCCGAACATCTCGGCGCTGCCGCTGCCGGCCGCCGTGGTCAACGCCTACCAGGGGCTGCTGCCGACCTACCTGTACGCCTTCCAGTTCGGCGTGAACACGGTGGACCGGAGCGGGGCGATCTCGTTCTCGGATCCGCGGTTCGCCGTGCTGATGGTGGTGCTGGTGATCGCGTGCGCGGTGGTGGCGTACTCCGCCTGGGCCTGGCGCCAGGCGCTCGCACCGGCACCGGCGCCGCTCAGGCCTGGTGACGATGGTCCCGGGGACGGCGACGGCGCCGCTCCGCCCGCCGGGCCGTCAGCCGCGTAGCAGTCAGCCGCGCAGCGGCGTAGCCGTCAGCCGCGCAGCGGCCCTACGGTGCGCTGACGGTCGACTCCCGGCCGCAGGGCGGCGCAAATCGGACGCCTCATGCCTGAGGGCCTCGATTCCTGGCCGCGCAGCGGCGATGTCGTGCGGTCAGCGAACGGTTCAGCCGTCGGGCGGCTGAGGGTGTTGGGAGCGACCCTGAAGACCTACCCCTCGCGGGATGTCCCGGTGTGCCCGCCCGGCAGGATGAGGCCGGACCGCGGGGAGGGCGGAACCTCGGCGGTGAAGTGCCGCGGCAGCGCCCCTGCTGCGGCCACGCGACGGATGACGAAGCCGTAGTAGTCGTCCACCTTCGCGGTCACCCGGGGCCAGCTGAACTCGTCGGCCCGGATGATGCCCGCGGCGGACATCGAGGCCGCCAGCTCCCGGTCGTCGAGCAGCCTGCCCACGGCGGTGGCGATCGCATCGGAGTCCTTGGGCGGCACCAGGAGCGCCTCCCGGCCGCGCCGCACAACGCCCTTGTAGCCGTGGATGTCCGACGCGACGATGGGCGCGCCGGCCGCCATCGCCTCGAGCAGCACGATCCCGAACGACTCGCGCCCGGTGGCCGGCGAGACGTAGACGTCGCAGGTCCGGAACAGCTGGTCCTTCTCGTCGTCCGACACGCGGCCCAGGAAGTGGACGCCCTGGAGGCGGCGGGTGGCGATGTAGCGGCGCGCCTCGCGTTCCTGGGGACCGCCGCCCACCAGCAGGAGACGGGTGTTCTCGTAGCCGTTCTTGCGCAGCGTGCGGTACGCCTTGAGCAGCTCCAGGACGCCCTTGCGGGGCTCGAAGCGACCGACGAACAGGATGTTGCGGGTGCCGTCCTGCCAGCGGGTGAGCGGCACGGCGCGCTGGAAGCGGGTGACGTCCACGCCGTTGGGGATGACCTTGTAGTCGCCCGGGAAGTAGCGGTCGATGAAGTGGCGCGCCGCCGCGCTCACGGCGATGCGGCCGTGGAGCCGCTCCCCGTACCCGCGCAGCGCCCGCGCCCCGAACTCGTACGAGGGCGACCAGCCACCGTACGCGTGGAACGTGCCGATGTTCACGCTCCTGCTCTGGTTGAGCAGCACGAGCGACAGGAACGGCACGAACGGCTCGTGGAAGTGGAGGACATCGAAGCGCTCCTCGTCGAGGAGATCCCGCGCCTGCGAGACGAACCGCGGTGAGAGCGTGACGGTCCCCATCGAGCCGTTCGACGGCACCGAGAAGCCCTTGCCCAGGCGGATGACATCACCCTCGGAGCTGCGCTGGAGCCCGTGCGACGAGGTCAGGATCCGGACCTCGTGGCCGCGGAGCCGGAGGTTCTCGTACAGGTAGCGGACGTGCTGGGTCACCCCGCCCGGGAGGGGGTAGACGTAGGGGGAGACCAGGCCGATCTTCATGCTTGGCCCCCCTTCGTCATCGGGCTGGCCCCGGCCCCCGCCTTGGCCCCGGCGTTGGCGTCCGCGCTGGCGTTGGCCTCGGCCTCGGCGCGGGCGGCCTCGCGGTCGAAGCGCTCCGGGCGCACCTGCCCACCGGGGTAGCCCAGGTCCCGGCCCGTGCCGTCGCCGCGGATCCGGCCGCCCACGGTTGCACGCCAGCCGCGCGCGTACTTGCGCAGCTGCCCGCCGTAGACGCCCACCTGCTCGAAGGAGCCGTGGAAACCGCCGCGCGGCTGCGTGGTGTGGGCCGTGATCGCGGCGCGCACATCGTCGGGCGTCCGGCCCGGGAACGTGGTCCAGCAGGCGCCGATGGCGGTCTTGATGTGTGCGTCGCTGCTGCCCACCTGGGTCACGCCGTGCCGCTCCGCGAACCGGACGGAGGCCGTGTGGCCGTACTTGCCGAAGGCGGTCGGGTTGAAGGTCTCGAGGGCGTCGGGATGCACGGCCGGGTTGTCATCGCCAAGCAGGGACCGCAGCGCGGACCCCTGGGCGCACATCGGGAAGGGAACGAGCGGGTGGGCCGGGATCGCGAGACCGCCCTGGTCGTGGATCGCCTCGATGGACCAGCGCAGGCCCTTCATCGACGGCACCGGGCGCTCCAGGAACAGCCCGAGGAGGTGTCCGCCACGGGTGCTGATCTCGGAGCCCACGATGACCTTGACGCGCAGGCCGCGGTCCTCGGCCATGATCCTTCCGGCGACCGCGGCGTCGATCCGCTCGTGGTCCGCGATGGCGATGACGTCGAGGACGCCCTCGCCCTCCACGTGGTCGAGGATCTCCGTGGTTGACGAGGTCCCGTCGGACGCCAGCGTGTGGATGTGGAGGTCCGCCCGGCCGAGGCGCACCACCGGGTCGAGTCCACCACCGGTCTCGAAGGTCATGCCGCGGCCCCGGGTCCTGCGACGGCCCCGGGTCCTGCGACGGCCCCGGGTCCTGCGACGGCCTCGGGTCCTGCGACGGCCTCGGGTCCTGCCGCGCCACCCACCACGAGGTCCGGCCAGATCGGGTGGAAGGCGCCCCACCACTGCTCCGGGGCGTCGGCAAGGATGGTCTCGAAGGCCGCTGCGATGCTGGTCGTGAGGGCCGTCATCCGCTCCCGGCGCGACCCATCACCCGGCAGGGGCACCTCGATGAGCTTGCCGCTGTAGCGGCCGCCCTTGATGCGCCGACAGGACCCGGCGTAGACCGGGACGCCGGCTTCGAGGGCGAGCAGCGCCGGTCCCGGTCCAATGGGGGCGTCATGCCCGAAGAACGGCGTGGGGATGCCGCTGCGGGTCAGGTCGCGGTCGTTGACGAGGCCCACGGACTCACCCCGCCGCAGCGCCTTGAGCAGCGGCCGGCGCGCCTCCTTGAGCGGGATGATGTCCACGCCCACGCGGCTTCGCGAGGTGACGAACCAGCGCTGGAGGGCGGGGTCGGAGACGGTCTCCATGGGCGCCGTGACGCGGTGGCCCACGAGGTGTGACAGGTAGATCACGGGCAGCTCGATGGCGCCGAAGTGCATGCCCACCAGCACGATGGGCTTCCCGGACATGAGGGCGTCCTTGACCTCCACGGGCGTCTCCACGTCCACCCGGGAGATCGCCTCGGCCAGGTCGTAGCCACCCGCACGCGCCACCTCGAGGTAGTACCGGGTGGCGTGCCGGAAGCAGGCTCGCACGAGGCGCTCCAGTGCCTCCGGGTCCGTGGCGGCGCGCCGGGCGCGCAGCGGACCCCGGCCCTGGGCCGCAAAGCCCTCGCAGACGCGGCCGAGGTTGGCGCGCGCCTGGGCGGCCTTGGCCGGCGCGGCCCGGTACCAGAGCTCGCCGATGGCGTCCGCGGCGGCCACGAGCGGGGCCTCCGGCAGGATGGAGAGGACGCGGGCGGCCGCGAGGAGCAGGTTCCCGCGGACGGTCCGGGACGGCGCGGCAGGCGCCCCCGGATCACGGGACTCGATTGGCGCCGCCCCGGTCACGAGCTTGCGGCCCCGTTGTCCGGTGTGGCCTCCGCGGCGAGCGCGACATCGACGGGCGCGACATTGGCCACGCGCGCCGGCTTCGGCGGCTTGCCGGCCAGCATCTTCTGCGCTCGCTGCTCCAGCTCGGCGGCCTCGGCCTCGTTGTCCGGCCAGATGGGCTTGAAGTTGTACCACTGCTCCGGCGCGGCCCGGATGGTCCGTTCGAGGAAGTCCGCGATCCGCTGCGTGGCGCGCTGGATGTCCGCGGGATCCGATGAGGGCACGGTGAAGGCGCCATCGGACTCGAGGCGGAACTTGCCGTTCTTCTGGCGGCGGCAGGCCAGCGGCGCGATGATCGCGCCCGTCTTGGCGGCCAGTGTTGCGGGGCCCGCCGGGAGCGTGGTCCAGGAGCCGAAGAGCTTCACCGGGATGCCGTCGTTGCGATACCCCCAGTCCACGAGCAGGGCCAGGATCTCGTTGTTGCGCAGGATGGAGAACAGCTCCCGCAGGTTGCGCCACGGGACGACGTGGACGCCGAACGACTCGCGCTCCTGGCGCAGGATCTCGAAGATCTCGGGGAAGGCGGAGTCGTCCGCGACCACGTTGTTGGGGTAGCCCTTGCCCGCGATGGCCGCCGCGATCGCCTCGTTGTTGCCCACGTGGCCGGCGGTGACGATCATCGCCTTCCCGGACGCGCGCCAGGCGTCCATGATGACGTCCATGCCGTCACCCTCGATGCTGTTGGCCCACTCCTCCCTGGGGCGGGATGGGAGCCGCATCAGCTCCACCATGTACGAGGCATAGCCCTGGTACGCGCGGAGTGCCATGCGCCGCACCCGAGGGTGGTCAGGCGGCAGGCCGAGGACCTTGGAGAAGTTCCCGTTGGAGAACCGCCGCTTCTCCGGCCAGACCAGGTAGGAGAGCTGCGAGCCGCCGGCGATCACCGCCCGCGAGATGGCGGGCGGCGTGAACGCGAGGACGGCGGACACCGACTTGTAGCCGATGACCGCCGCCTTCTCGACGAAGCGGGGTGGGGTCGCCTCGAGTCGCCG
>Ga0315271_10000387_pt1 | contig 23735 bp, 24 predicted proteins | sample C3_top_MG_FD_204664 | JGI IMG/M metagenome (GOLD analysis project Ga0315271, IMG submission 204664) | Sediment microbial communities from Yellowstone Lake, YNP, Wyoming, USA - C3_top | ecosystem: Environmental > Aquatic > Freshwater > Lake > Sediment | place: USA: Wyoming | collected 2017-08-01
GCCAGTGTCGATTTCGGGGTGATGCGCGGCGGGTTGCGGCACGCCCCACAGGCGTGCCACTTCGGGTAGCACGCGCTCCAGCGCGCCGCAGTCGCGCAGCACCTCGAACATCCGGCTCGGCTGCGACTCCATCAGGCCGCGCGACAGCTCCTGCCATGCGCGCTCGGCGACCAGCGCATCGGCCTCGCCGTCGGCCACCATCTGCCTGCACAGCGCCGTGGTCTCGGCTGCGACGCGAAAGCGCGGCCAGCGTGCGGCAAAACGCGCCAGCCGCAGGATGCGCACCGGGTCCTCGACGAAGGCCGCGGAGACATGGCGCAGCACGCCGGCTTGCAGGTCGCTGCGGCCACCGTAGGGATCGATCAGGGTGCCGTCGTCGGCTTGCGCTATGGCGTTGATGGTCAGGTCGCGCCGCGCCAGGTCTTCCTCCAGCGTCACCGAAGGGTCGGCGTGGACCGTGAAGCCGCGGTAGCCGGGGCCCGACTTGCGCTCGGTGCGCGCCAGCGCGTATTCGTCTTTGGTCTCGGGGTGCAGGAAGACCGGAAAGTCACGCCCGACCGGCGTGTAGCCCGCCGCCAGCATCTGCTCGGCCGTGGCGCCGACGACGACCCAGTCGTGGTCCGTCACGGGCAGGCCGAGCAGGCGGTCGCGCACCGCGCCGCCGACGCGGTAGATTTGCATCAACCTCGACGCGCGCGTGCGCGCCAGGCGTCGAGGACGGCGCGGCCGTCGCGACGGCCCAGGTAGCCGGGGGCGATCTGCGCCAACGACGACGCTTCGATGCCCAGCGAGTCGAGGCCCGGCAGCGTGCCGCTGGCCACGTTGGGCACGCGCAGCGACGCCAGGTTGTCGCGCGACAGCAGCGGCGGCCCGGGCAGCCACTCCATGCACAGCGCCTGCAATTGGCCGAGTGCCCGCGGCAGCGGCAACACCGGCCGCTCGTGCCCCGACCAGCGGCCGGCCAGTCGCACCAGTTCGGCGAGGGTCACGACGTCGGGCCCCGCGCATTCGATCGTCTGGCCGATCGTCGCCGGCGCATCGAGGCAGCGAACGATGGCCTCGGCCACGTCGTCCAGCCACACCGGCTGCAGGCGCGCATCGCTGCCGGCCAACGGCACGAAAGGCGCAATCGCCTGCAACTCGGCGAACAGATTGAGCAGGCGGTCCCGCGCACCGAAGATCACCGACGGCCGCAGCAGCGTGAGGTCCAGCTGCGCCGCGCGCAGGGCACTCTCGCCAGCGGCCTTGCTGCGCAGGTAGTTCGACGGCGCGCTGGGCGACACGCCGAGTGCACTGACATGCACGACGCGCTGGATGCCGGCCGTGGCGCAGGCGGCAGCGATGCGCTCGGGCAGCCTGGCATGCACCTTCGCGAAGGCCGCCGCATTGCCGTGCAGGATCGCGATCAGGTTGATCACCGCGTCGCAGCCGGCCAGCACGCTGGCCAGGGCCGCATCGTCGTGCACGTCGGCCACGCGCACGTCGACGGTGGGCAGCGCACGCACATGGTTGGCGTGCAACGCGCGCCGTGTCGGCACCACGATCGCGCCGCCGGCGCTGCGCCGCGCCAGGCGCTCGCAGACGGCACGGCCGACGAAGCCGGTGCCGCCGAGCACGGCGATGCGCGCCGCGCTCACGACGCAAGCCCCGCGCGGCGCGCCGGCGTGTTCGCTGCGTTGCACCGGTTCATAGACCAAGCTCTGCGCTGCGTGCTGAGGTATTCGCCTTGGGAGCGGCCCGGCGGCTCATGGCAGGTCGGCGTCGGCCGGCGGCGCCGCGCTCAAGCGCGGGCCGATCAACGCGCCGAGCCGCGCTTTGAGCGACGGCAGCAGCGCATGCACGACCGGCGGCGCGGCGACGACTTCGGGCTCCGGTGCCGCCGATGCAGACGGCACCGGCGCGGGGGGCGGCGCTGGCGGCGGCTGCGCGACCTGCACCCGCCCGTCCAGCAACGCGGCGTACACGGTGGCGTTGGACAGCACCTTCTTGACGTAGTCGCGCGTTTCGTTGAACGGGATGTTCTCGGCCCAGATGGCGGGCTCGAGCAACGCGCCTTCGCGCCAGCGCCGCGAGCGGTTCGGGCCGGCGTTGTAGGCCGCGGCGGCCATCAACTGCGAGCCGTCGAAATCGTCGAGCACCAGCTTCAAGTAGCCGGTGCCGATCTTCAGGTTGACGTCGCGGTCAGTGATGGTATCGGCGCTGAAGGTGACGCCGATCTTCCTCGCCGTCCAGCGCGCGGTGGCCGGCATCAGCTGCATCAAGCCCGACGCGCCGACGCTGGAGCGCGCATCGGCAACGAAGCGCGACTCCTGCCGGATCAGGCCATAGACGTAGGCCGGGTCCAGCCCGAGTTCGGCCGACTTGGCAATCACTTCGCTGCGGTAGGGCATCGGGAAGCGCTGCGCCAGGTCGATCTCGCTGCGGGTGCGCTCACTGGTGTTGATGCAGCGGTCCCAGACCGCCTGCTCGCAGGCCCGCTCGGCGGCGGCGCGCAGGGCGCGGTCGTTCATGCCGCGCAGGCTGAAATTCCACTCGCGCACGCCCTCGTTGCGCAGGCCCAGCGAGATCAATTGCAGCGCGCGGGCCAGGCCGGGATGGGCATTGGCCGCCGCGCGTTCGTCCGCCGTCAGCGGCGCGGGCAGTGGCGGCAGCGGCACCGGCTGGTCGAGATCCTCGGCCGCCAGGTTGCCGTAGAAGTGCAGCTTGCCGGCGAGCTGATTCAGCGCCGCCAGCGCCTGAGTCAGCTGGTGATCGCCGGCCGCGCCGGGCGCGGCGGTTTCGCGCATCGCGCGCGCCCGCCAGTAGCGCCAGGCCGGCTCGCGCTGCTCGGCCGCGCTCATGTGGTCGATGGCGCGCTGCACCACGCGCCAGCGCTCGGTACCCAGGCTGACACGCAAGGCGGCACGTGCGTCCCAGGCCAGCACCTCATCGCTCCACGCCGGCGCCAGGTTGCCGCGTTCGGCCTCGCTCCACGCGTTGGCGTAGTACGCGGTGGCTTCGGGGGCCAGCTTGAGTGCCGCCTGACGCCCGATCTGGGCCCAGGCCCAGGCCACCAGATCTGTGGGCAGCCGCTGTTGCCAGCGCTCGCGCAGTTGCGCGGCGGCGACATCGGCGTCGTTGCTCGCCATGCGCGCCAGTGCCACCGCCGTGATCTCGCTGTTGGCGCGCGTGCCGACCGTGGCGCCCGCGTTGAGGTACAGCGCCGGGTTGTCGAATGCGCGCGCCACCTGTACCTGCAGCGCCGGGGCCACCAGCGCCGCGGCGGCGCGCGCGGCCTTGGGCCTGCCGGCCTCGGTCGCAATGCGCACCTTGCGCCAGATATCGTCGGCCGAGAACACGCGGGCCTCGGCCAGGGCGACGGCCATCTGGCTGCAGCCATCATCGAGGTCGCGCTGCGCCAACCAGGCGTCGAGCGCACGCACGCGCAAGTCGGCCGCCCGGTCCTTGCCGTCGACAGCGGCCACGTGCTCGGCGAGCAGGGCGTAGCAGGTGACCTCGCGGTCGTCGTTCATGCGAAAGCGCGGGAACTCGCGCGCGAAGTTGGCCCAGTCCTGGCGCTTGCCGAGCTCGAGCAGCCAGTCGTTGCGCAGCCTGTCTTCGACATAGGTGCCGCTCCAGCGCGCGTAAAAGGCGTCGAGCTCGGGTTGCTGCGCCTGCGCCAGCCGGTTGCCAAGCTCCCAGTAATCGACCCACATCGCCAAAGGATGGCGCTGCGCGGTGGCGCGCACGCGCAGCAGCGCGAGCCGCGGTGCGTCCTTCTTGCGCAACGCGTCGGCGGCTTCGACGACCACGTCTGCCGGCGTGGGCGGGGCCGCCGCATGGGCGGCGCCCAGCCACGGCAGGATTGCGGCGAGCAGGGTGAGAACGGTGCGGCGGGTGGTCGGGAATCGGGCGGGCATGGCTGCGGGCAGACGCCGGGTGGTCGTCCGCCGGATTGGTACTGCAGGTCGGATTGTCGGCTCTCCCAATGGTTCAGGCCGTCGCGGCGTTGACGGCCCGTTCGGTGGCGTTGCGCGTTTGCTCCGCCTGGCGGGCCAACCAACGGGCAAACAGCGTCACTTCGGGCCGCACGGCCAGGGTGTGTTGGCACTCGATCAACCAGTAGGCGAACGGCGACACGACACGGTGCGAAGCGCCGAACGGCTCGACCAGCTCGCCGCGTTCGAGCGCCTCGACCACCAGCGGCAGGCGGGCCAACGCCACGCCCTGGCCGGCCAGTGCGGCCTGGACCTGCTGGTAGGTGAAGTTCAGCAGCAGCCAGCGCGCGGGTTCGAGGCCGGCCACACCGTGCTGGCGCAGCCAGTGGCGCCAGCCCAGGTATTCGGCGCTGGGGCGGTGGTCGTCCTCCTCGAGCAGGGTGTGCCGCGCCAGGTCGGCCGGTGCGGCCAGCGGGGGTGCCAGCCCTCGCGCCGCCTGCTCGGCCAGACCGCGTCCGATCGCCGGCGTGACCACTTCGCCGAACAGTCGCGTGGCAGCGGCCGGGGCCACGTCGGGATGGCAATAGCGCAGCGCCAGGTCGACGTCGGGGTCGTCGAGGTCGGCCATCTTGTCGCTGGCCGAAATGCGGATGTCGATGTCGGCGTGTTCGCGCTCGAACGACACCAGCCGCGGCAGCAACCACAGCGAGGCGAATGATGGGAAGGTGGTGATGCTGACGTGGCGCCGGCCGCGTGCGCTGCGAATCTGGCGCACGGTGGTGTCCAGCCGCTGCAGCAATGGCAGCACGCTGCGCAGCAATGAGGTGCCGGCAGCGGTGACTTCGACGCGGCGCGTGCCGCGGTTGAACAACGGCGTGCCGAGTTCGTCCTCCAGGCCCTTGATCTGGCGGCTGATGGCCGGCTGCGTCAGGTGCAACTCCTCGGCCGCGGCCGAGAAGCTGGCGCGTCGCGCGACCGCTTCGAAGGCCCGCAGCGGACCCACGGCGAGTGGCCGGTGGATCGGTCTATTCATGATCGTTTCGCATCAATGCGAGTCTCGATTCTCATTCGACACACACCCATTATCAGCCGATCATTCACTCACGGATTGGGTACAGACAGGAGTTTGCCATGGAACAGGTATTGATGCGCGATGTGCAACGTTGGCTGGCTCCACGGCCGGCTTGGCTGGTGGCCCGCGAAGGTACGCTGTGGGTGACACGCAGCGGCGACCCAGAGGACCATGTGCTGCCACCCGGCGAGCGATTGGCGGTGTCCCGTGGCGACGACCTCGTGGTCCAGGCCTGGCGCCGCGATATGCCTGCGGTGTGGGACTGGCAGCCGCGCGCCACGCCGTCGGTTCATCGTCTGCGCCGTGTGCTGCCAGCCTGGGTCTGGGCCGGCAGTGCGCGCGCCTTGCGTGGTGCGGCCGAGGGTTTGGCGGCCCTGGCACGCAGCGCCGCGGCCAGAGCCAACCGCGCCCAGGGCTGCATCTGAGCGGCTGACTCCATCGCCTCGGCCGGCACCGCCCAGTAGCTGGTTGCGGTGGCCCGGCCCCTGGCTTGGTAGATGAAGGGCTCGCCGCCGGCGCCTTCGAACGCCGGCTGCGACTGCGCGTCGGCTTTCAGGTACAGCCGGTCCGACGCGATCAGTGCGAAGAACAGCTCGTCGCAATACAACCCGTGGCCGCCGAACATGCGGCGCGCGCGCACCGCGCCGAGCGGGGCCAGCAACTCGAGACAATGGTCGACGAGGTCGCTGCTCATCGGGTCAGTCTAGGTCGGCACAATGCGCACTTCAATGCCCGCGCCGCCGTACATGACCCCCGACTTCAACCTGACCCCGCCGCGCGACAAGAAATTGCTGCGGCGCCAGCTGCAGGCCGAGCGCATGGCCTTGCACGACCGCCACCAGCGCGCGATGTACCTGCAGGAGGTACTGCGCGTGTGGCTGGTCAATCGCGACGAGACCGCGATCGGCGCGTATTGGCCGATCAAGGGCGAGTTCGACGCCCTGCCGGCGTTGTACCGCTGGACCGAGGGCGAGGACGTGAAGGGCCGGCACCGCCAGATCGGACTGCCGGTGATCGATCGCGATACCAAACGCCTGCGCTTTCACGTCTGGTACCCCGGCTGCCCGATGGAGGACGACGCCTACGGCATTCCCAAGCCGAAGGACACCGACCGCTTCGAGCCGCAGTTGCTGCTGGTGCCCTGCGTCGGCTTCGGGCCCAAGGGCATGCGGCTGGGCTACGGCGGCGGCTTCTACGACCGCACGCTAGCCACGCTCGAGCCGCGGCCATTTACGCTCGGCGTCGGCTACTCGCACGGCTTCGTGCCGTGGCTCGAAGCCGAGCCGCACGACGTGCCGCTGGACGCGGTGCTGACGGAAGACGGCGTGGCCTGGCAACGCGACGCTTGACAGGCGTGTCGGGTCGCCACGGGGCCCGATCACGGGTCCGAAAACAGCCAGTCGTGCCACGGCATCGCGGCCATGATGGCGCCTCGCAGAGGACCGCCATCAAATGACTTCGCCGCCGACTCGCTCCATCACCACACTGGCCTGGTCCAACCTGGCCGCGCAATCGGCCGAGCAACTGAGCCTGGCGGCCGTGCCCATCGTGGCCGTCCTCGCCCTGGGCGCGGGGGCGGGCGAGATCGGGCTGCTGGCCTTCGCGCAAAGCCTGCCGTTCCTGCTGTTGTCGATCCCGATCGGGTTGTTCGCCGACCGCGGCTCGCGCCGGCGGCTGATGTTGGCGTCCGAGTCGCTGCGAGGGTTGGCGTTGCTGGCATTGCTGACGGCCGTCGCCATTGATCGCTTGTCGATCGGCTTGTTGGCCGTGCTGGGCTTCATCGGTGCCATCGGCACGGTGGGCTTTAGCGTGGCAGCGCCTGCGCTGGTGCCTTCGCTGGTGCCGCGCGAGGGGCTCGCCCAGGCCAACGGACGGCTCGAGTTGGCGCGCAGTGCGGCTTTCGCGGCCGGGCCTGCGCTGGGGGGTGCTCTGGTGGCATGGGCCGGCGCGAGTGCGGCCTTCGTGCTGGCCGCCGTGCTGTCGGCCGCGGCGCTGGCCCTGCTGTGGCAACTGGTCGAGCCGCCGCGCGCGGCGATTGCACCGCGCCACCCTTGGTTCGAACTGCGCGACGGTGCGCGCCTGGTCTGGCGCCACGCCTTGCTGCGCCCCATCCTGTTGACGGCCGTGGTCTGGAATGTCTCGTGGTTCGTCCTGCAGGCCGCCTACGTGCCGTATGCCGTTCGCGTGCTGGGATTGAGCGCCGCGGCGATCGGCTTCACCCTGGGCGCGTACGGCGCTGGCATGGTGACGGGCGCGTTGCTGGCACCGCGCGTGGTCGCTCGTTTGCCGTTCGGCCGCGCGATCCAGCTCGGCCCGGCGGTATCGGTGCTCGCGGCGCTGACGCTGGTCGCCACCATCGCCATGCCATCCGGGGCTGTCGCCGGTCTCGGCTTCTTCCTGTTCGGTGCCGGCCCGATCGTCTGGACCATCACCTCGACGACCTTGCGTCAGACCGTCACGCCCGGTGCGATGCTGGGCCGCGTGTCGGCGATCTTCCTGGCGGCCAACACGGGTGCGCGGCCGATCGGTGCTGCGCTCGGCGGCTTCGTCGGCGCCACCTGGAGCGAATCCGCCTGCCTGGTGCTGGCACTCGCGGGATTCATCCTGCAGGCCGGTGTGATTTTCGACTCCGAGCTCCGCGTGCTGGCGCGGCTGCCGGCGCCGGCTGTCTGAGCCCGATCGGGTTTCGCTCGTCGAGCTGACCGCGTTGCATTGCCGCGGCGGGACCCGCCAAGCTCACGCCTTCAAACCGAGTCAAACGGGGGGCGCCCAGTGACGCCGGAAGGCAACACGCCGCTTGCGGCCAGCGACGTCGCACAGGTCACCCCAGCCGCAACCGCCTGCAAAGCTCGACTGTGAGCGCGGACTGGTTGAGGGTGTAGAAGTGCAGCCCCGGCGCGCCGCCGGCGATCAGCTTCTCGCACAGGCCGGCGATCACGTCCAGGCCGAAGGCCCGGATCGACGCGGTGTCGTCCATGAAGCCCTCCATCTTCAGTGCCACCCAGCGCGGGATGTCGATGCCGTCGCGGGCCGAGAACTGGGCGATGCGGGCGAAATTGTGGAACGGCATGATGCCCGGCACGACCGGCACCGTGACGCCGAGCCTGCGGGTCTGCTCGACGAAGTGGAAATAGGCGTCGGGGTTGAAGAAGAACTGGGTGATGGCGCTGCTCGCGCCGGCCTTGATCTTGTCGGCAAAGTGCTGCAGATCGCGCGCGGCGTAGCGCTGGCCCGGGTGGTATTCGGGATAGGCCGCGACCTCGATCGTCCAGTCGTCGCCCTGCGCCTGCCGGATCAAGCGCACCAGTTCGGCGGCGTAGCGCAATTCGCCGCTGACCGCGGTGCCGCTGGGCATGTCGCCGCGCAGCGCGACGATGCGGCGGATGTCTTGCGCGCGGTAGGTGGCCAGCGTGGCGACGATGCCTTCGCGCGTCGAACCAACGCAGGACAGGTGGGGTGCAGCGTCGAAGCCGGCCGCTGCAATGGCCTGCACGGTCTGCAGCGTCTTGTCGCGCGTCGATCCGCCGGCGCCGTAGGTGACGCTGAAGAATTCGGGCTTGAAGTGGCCCAGCTCCTGCACCACGAGCTTGAGCTTGTCGTCGCCGACAGCGGTGTGCGGCGGGAAGAACTCGAAGCTGATCGGAACGGAGGTGCTCATGTCTTCTCGGCCCAAAGAAAGTATTCACGGTTGCCATCGCCACCGGCGACGGCGCTTTCGAAGTAGTCGCGCACACCGAGGCCGATCGCGCCGCAGGCGGCGCGGATGCGGGCCTCGACGCGCGCATGGGCCGCCGGGTCGGCGACGATCCCGCCCTTGCCGATGTCGGCCGGCTGCAACTCGAACTGCGGCTTCACCAGCATCAGCAGGTCGCCGCGCAGCAGCGGCGCCAGCGCCGGCAGCACGAGCGTCAGCGAGATGAACGACAGGTCGCCGACGATCAGGGCGAACGGCATGCGCGGCAACGCCGCGGCGTCGAGGTGGCGCGCATTGACGCCCTCGATCGCCGTGACGCGCGCGTCGGCGCGAAGCTTGGGATGCAGTTGGCCATGACCGACGTCGACGCCGACCACCGAAGCCGCGCCACGCGCCAGCAGTACGTCGGTGAAGCCGCCGCTGCCTTGCCCGACGTCGAGTGCGTGGCGGCCAGCCACGGCCAGCCCGCAGCGGGTCAGCGCGGCGTCGAGCTTGAGGCCGCCGCGCGACACCCAGCGCAACTCGGCGTCGTCGGTGACCTTGATCTCGCAGGCCTCTGGCAGGTCTTCGCCGGCCTTGCTTGGCACGGCCCAGCCTTTGGGCCCCAGCCAGCGCACGCCGCCGTGCATGATCAGGCGCTGCGCGGCCGAGCGTGTGGGCGCGAGGCCGCGTTGCAGGATGAGTTGGTCGGCGCGCATCGAAGCTGGTTGCCTTCCCCAGCAAACGCCGCGGATCGGACTTTGCCCGGCCGCTGGCGTTGCCCCTCGAGGGGGAGCGGCGAAGCCGCTCCGGGGGTGGGCGTCAGTATCTGTAGGTATCGGCCTTGTACGGCCCCTGCTTGGGCACGCCGATGTATTCGGCCTGCTCGTCGGTGAGCTCGGTCAGCATCGCGCCGACCTTCTTCAGGTGCAGGCGCGCGACCTTCTCGTCCAGGTGCTTGGGCAGCACATAGACCTTGCCCTGCTCGTAGAAGTCGCTGCGCGTGAAGAGCTCGATCTGGGCGATGGTCTGGTTCGCGAACGAGCTGCTCATGACGAAGCTCGGATGGCCCGTCGCGCAGCCCAGGTTCACCAGCCGTCCCTTGGCCAGCAGGATGATCTTCTTGCCCGGCTTGCCGTCCACGGACGGGAACTTCACGTGGTCGACCTGCGGCTTGATTTCGTCCCACTCGCACTTGGCGAGCGAGGCGACGTCGATCTCGTTGTCGAAGTGGCCGATGTTGCAGACGATGGCCTCGTCCTTCATCGCCGCCATGTGCTCGTAGCGGATCACGTTCTTGTTGCCGGTGGCCGAGACGAAGATGTCGGCCTTGTCGGCGGCGTACTCCATGGTCACGACCTTGTAGCCCTCCATCGCCGCCTGCAAGGCGTTGATGGGGTCGATCTCGGTGACCCAGACCTGCGCCGACAGCGCGCGCAGCGCCTGCGCCGAACCCTTGCCCACGTCGCCATACCCTGCCACGCAGGCCACCTTGCCTGCGACCATCACGTCGGTGGCGCGCTTGATCGAGTCGACCAGCGACTCGCGGCAGCCGTAGAGGTTGTCGAACTTGCTCTTGGTCACCGAGTCGTTGACGTTGATGGCGCGGAACATCAGCGTGCCCTTGGCACTCATCTCCTTCAGTCGGTGCACGCCGGTGGTAGTTTCCTCGGTCACGCCGATGATCTGCGCACTCTTGCGGCTGTACCAGGTGGCGTCCTCTTTCAGCTTTGCGCGGATCGCGGCGAACAGGCAGGTCTCTTCTTCGCTGGTGGGCCGCTCGAGCAGCGACGCATCCTTCTCGGCGCGCTTGCCCAGGTGCATCAGCAGCGTGGCGTCGCCGCCGTCGTCGAGGATCATGTTCGGGCCTTCGCCATCGGTGCCCGGGGCGCCAGGCCGGGCACCCTTCACGCCTTCGCCGAATTCGAAGATTCGGTGCGTGTAGTCCCAGTAGTCGGTGAGCGACTCGCCTTTGTACGCGAACACCGGCGTGCCTTGCACGGCCAGCGCGGCGGCGGCGTGGTCCTGCGTGCTGAAGATGTTGCACGAGGCCCAGCGCACTTTGGCGCCCAGGGCTTGCAGCGTCTCGACCAGCACGGCGGTCTGGATCGTCATGTGCAGCGAGCCGGTGATGCGCGCGCCCTTCAACGGCTGCTTGGCGGCGTACTCGGCGCGGATCGCCATCAGGCCGGGCATCTCGGTCTCAGCGATCCTGATTTCCTTGCGGCCCCAGCCGGCGAGCGACTGGTCGGCGACATGGTGGTCTTGGCGGGCGGTGGCGGGTTGCAGAACGGCGTTCATTTCGGGCTCCAAACGGTGAGGAACCTGCGCGACGGCCAGCGGGGACATTCGGTGCTCACCCACGACGCCATCGTGCAGGTGAGCGCGGTTGCAATGGTGACTTCCGAGCCTGGCCCCAGGACGGGGTTGCAACGCTCCTCGGAAGCAGCGCATTGTAGCGGGATGCCGCGCGGCGTCGAGTCGCCCGGCCCGCGTCGGCGACGCTCAACCCTGCGGCTGCGGCCGGCGCGCGAACTCGTCGCCGATCCAGCGCACGAATGCAGCCACCTCCGGCGCGGCGGCCCGCTCCGGGCGCACGACGAGGTAGTAGCGGTAGCCGGTGGCCAGTATCAGACGAGGGAACGGCGTCACCAGTTGTCCACTGGCCACCGCATCGGCCAGCATCGGCGTCAGGCCCATCACCACGCCCTGGCCGCGCACGGCGGCCTGCATCGCCTGGTCGACGAAACCGAAGATCAGCTTGCCCCCGGAGGCCGGCTGCGGCGGCACGCCGACGCTTTCGAACCAGCGGGCCCAGCCGCCCGCGCGCCAGGCCTGCCAGCGCTCGTCGTCCATCTCGATCAGCGGCAGGTGCTGCAAATCGGCCGGCTTGCGCAGGCGTGTGCCGGCGCGCTCGAGCAGTTGCGGGCTCAACGCCGGCGTCGCGAACTCCTCGCACAGCTGGGTGGCGTGCCCGGCGTCGCCGAGCCGCGAGGGCAGGCAGCGCCGAATCGCCAGGTCGAGACCCTCGGTTGCGAGGTCGACCACGCGGTCGCTGGCGTCGATGCGGATCTCGATCTCAGGGTACTGACGCTGAAACACGGCCAGCCGGGGGCCTAACCACAGGGATGCAAACGACGCATACGTGGTCAGGCCGATGCGCGGGGGTTGATCCAGGCCCCGAATCTCGTCGACGCAGCGGTCGATGCCGGCCAGGGCCTGCGCGACCACCATGTGTAGCTGCCGGCCGTCGGCGGTCAACTCCAGGGCCCGCGTCTTGCGCACGAACAGCGCCCTGCCGACCTGGCTCTCCATCGTAGCGACCTGGCGGCTGATCGAGGACTGGGTCAGCGCCAGCTCATCGGCCGCCAAGGTGAATGATAGGTGCCTGGCCGAGGCCTCGAAGCCGCGCAGCGCCGCCAGTTGGATCGGGCGGCGGCGACGCGCTCGGGCCTGTTTGGTCTGACTTGGGCGGGTGGCCATCGTCGACACCATACATGCAATCTACGCATGCATCAACTGCGATCGTTTCGTTTGTCGTGGCGCGGCCCAAGGCATTCAATAGCGCCATGCCGCAGCGCGGCTCATGGAGGCTTCAAGTGAACATCGCCATCACCTCTTCGCAGCCAGTCACCCGTACCCAAGAGCTGGCGCACCAGCAGTTGCTGGTCCTCGCCGACCGCCCCGGCACGCGCATCAAGGTGCTCTCCGGCCGCGCGTGGTTGACCGAGGAAGGCCAGCCCGAGGATCGCTTCGCGCAGCCAGGCGAGGAGTTGCGTGTGACACACCGCGGTCGCGCCATCGTCGAGGGCATCGGCCGCACCCGGCTGCAGCTCGTGCAACCGGCGATGGGAATGGCAAGGCGTCTCGGCGCGCTGTTGCCTGCGCCGCAGGCTTTGCTGCCGCGCGCATTTGCGCTCGTGCTGTCGCTGGTCATCGCCCTCGGGTTGCCTGAAATGTTGGCGCGCTCGTTCATGCAATTCGACAGCCAGGTCGCGCTGACCGTGGCGACGCAGGCGCCGCCCGTGGTCTGAGCGGCCCCGTGCCGCGTGGGACACTGTGCCGCGATGGCCCAGCGTCCCCGCCCCCTCGCCGAATTGCCGACCGGCCTGGCGCGCCAGGTGGTCGGCGTCTTTACCGATATCGACGACACGCTCACAAGTGACGGTGCGATCGAGCCTGCGGCGCTGGACGCGCTGCGTTCGTTGCGTGTCGCCGGCCTGCCGGTGATCGCCATCACAGGCCGGCCGATGGGCTGGAGCCTGCCGTTCGCGACGGCCTGGCCAGTGGCGGCCATCGTCGCCGAGAACGGCGCGGTGGCGATGTTCCGCGACGGCGACAGCCTTCACACCGCGTACGCGCAGGACGAGGCCACGCGAGCGTGCAACACCCTGCGCCTGCGTGCCGTGTCGGCCATGGTGCTGAGCGAAGTGCCCGCCGCGACGCTGGCGCAGGACAGCGCCGGCCGCGTTACCGACATCGCCATCGACCACAGCGAGTTCGCGCACCTCGACGCCGAGTCGGTGGCGCGCGTGGTGGCCGTGATGCAGCGCGAAGGCATGAACGCCACCGTCAGCTCGATCCACATCAACGGCTGGTTCGGCGACCACACCAAGCTGTCGGGCGCGCGCTGGATGTTGCGCCGTCTGTTCGGCCGCGACCTCGACGCCGAGGTCGGGCGCTGGGTCTATGTCGGCGACTCGACCAACGACCAGGCCATGTTCGGCCACTTCCCGCTCTCGATCGGTGTGGCCAACCTGCGCCAGTTTGCCGACCACTTGCACACCTGGCCGGCGTACATCGCCGTTGGCGAGCGGGGCGCGGGCTTCGCCGAGGTGACGCACGCACTGATCGCCGCGCGGGTGCCGGCATGAGCGCGCCGAGCCGCCCCAAGCGCGAATACCGCAGTGCGCAGCACGAAGGCACACCAGTGCGCGCGCGTGGCCGCTCCAAAGCGCTCATCCCGGAGCGCACCGCGCGCAGGGCCGTCCAGTGAGCGTCCCGGCGCCCGCACCGTCGCCGCTGTGGACAGCCGCCGCGTTGGCGCTCGGCGCTGCGGTGGCGCTCGGCCTGGCGCGGTTCTCCTACGCGCTGCTGTTGCCGCCGATGCGCGCCGACCTCGGCTGGAGCTACCTCACCGCCGGGGCCATGAACACCGTCAACGCAGCGGGCTATCTGCTGGGCGCCCTGCTGGCGCCACGCTGGCTGGCGCGCCACGACGCGCGCGCACTGATGCTGGCCGGCATGTTCGTCACCGCGCTGCTGCTGGCGCTGCACGGGCTGGCCGGCAGCGACGCCGTGTTGTATGCGCTGCGCGGCGTGAGCGGGATGGCCAGCGCGGCAGCTTTCGTCGCCGGCGGCCTGCTGGCGGCGCGGCTGGGCAGCGCCAGTGCCGTGACCGAGTCGCGGCGTGCGTCGGCCGGCCTGGTGCTCGGCATCTACTACGGCGGCGTTGGATCGGGCATCGTCGTCTCGGCCCTGCTGGTGCCGGCCTGGCTGGCGCTGGGCGGCGCCGCCGGCTGGCGCTGGGCCTGGGGCGGGCTGGCCGTGGTTGCGCTGTTGGCGACCGCGCTGGCGCTGCGCGCGACACGCTCGGTTGCCAGCGCGCCAGGCGCGCGAAGTGCGCACGCGGGGTTCGAGTGGCGGCCGCTCGGCTTCGGTCTGGCCGCCTATCTGCTGTTCGGCTTCGGCTACATCGGCTACATGACCTTCGTCATCACGCTGTTGCGCGAGCAGCAGCTGCCGGCCGCGCAGATCGTGGCCTTCTACGTCCTGCTCGGCGCCGGCGTGATGGCGTCGTCGTGGCTGTGGGCCGGGCTGCTGCAGCGCCACCGTGGCGGCGGACCGCTGGCCCTGTTCAACGGCCTGCTTGCATTGGCCACCCTGCTGCCGGTGCTCAGTGCCCAGCCGCTGGTGGTGTTTGTCTCCGGTGCCCTGTTCGGCGGCGTTTTTCTGTCGGTGGTGGCGTCGACCACGGCGCTGGTGCGCCACAACCTGCCGGCCGCGGCATGGCCGGGCGGTATCGCAGCCTTCACGATCGTCTTCGCCGCCGGCCAGATCGTCGGGCCGAGCCTGGTCGGTTGGGTGGCCGACGGGCCTGGCGGGCTGGCGCACGGCTTCGTCGTCTCGGCCGCGGTGCTGGCCTTGGGCGCGCTGCTGGCGACGCTGCAGCGGCCGGTCGCCGGCGCGCCAGCGCATTAGGGCCCATTCGCAACGCCGTCTGTCGTGTGAACAGGCCCTGGCTTGGCGCGCGGCGGCTCAGGTCACCGGCGCCGGGTTGAACAGCACCAGCGCGTTGTGCAGCTTCCAGTGTTCGGCCCAGGTCTTCTTGCGGCCACTGGCCACTTCGAGCATCAGGCGGAACAACTCCCAGCCGACGTCTTCGATCGTCGCGCTGCCGTCGGCGATGGCGCCAGCGTTGACGTCCATCAGGTCGTGCCAGCGCCGCGCGAGGTCGCTGCGCGTCGCGACCTTGATGACGGGCACCGCGGCCAGGCCATACGGCGTGCCGCGCCCGGTGGTGAAGACATGCAGGTTCATGCCTGCGGCCAGTTGCAGCGTGCCGCAGATGAAATCACTGGCCGGCGTCGCGGCATAGGTCAGGCCCTTGGCCTTCAGTTTCTCGCCGGGCGACAGTACGTTCGAGATCGGCGACGAGCCGGACTTGACGATCGAGCCCATCGCCTTCTCGACGATGTTCGACAGTCCGCCCTTCTTGTTGCCCGGCGTGGTGTTTGCGCTGCGGTCGGCCTTGCCGCGCTGCAGGTAGGCGTCGTACCAGGCCATCTCGTCGATCATGCGTTGCGCGACCTCGGGCGTGGTCGCGCGCGCGGTGAGCTGGTCGATGCCGTCGCGCACCTCGGTGGTCTCGGAGAACATCACGCTGGCGCCGGCGCGCACCAGCAGGTCGGTGCAAAACCCCACCGCCGGATTGGCGGTGACGCCAGAGAACGCATCGCTGCCGCCGCATTGCACGCCGACGACGAGTTCGCTGGCCGGCACCGTCTCGCGCCGGCGCGCGTTCAGGCGCTCGAGATGCTCCTGGGCGGTGCCCATGATCGAGTCGATCATCGACATGAAGCCGACATGCGCATCGTCCTGCAGGCAGACGACGTCGAGCTTGGCCTCTTCGCTGGCGCCGACGTCTGCCACGTTGCGCTCGTCGACGGCCTCGCCGGGCCGCCCCAAGAGGCGAACGCCCCCCCGGGGGGCCGACGCCGCAGGCGTCTTGGGGGCACGTATCGCGAACGAGCCCGGCGGCAGCAGGCGCTCGGGCTGCAGCTTCTCGCAGCCCAGGCTGACCACCATCACCTCGCCGCCGAAGTTCGGGTTCAGGCTGATGTGGCGCAGCGTGCGGATCGGAATCTCGGCGCCCGGTGCATCGATCGCGACGCCGCAGCCATAGGTGTGTTCGAGACCGACCACGTCGTCGACATGCGGGAACCTGGGCAGCAACTCGGCCTTGATGCGCTGCACCGCGAAGTCGAGCACCCCCGCCACGCATTGCACGGTGGTGGTGATGGCCAGGATGTTGCGCGTGCCCACCGAGCCGTCGGCATTGCGGTAGCCCTCGAAGGTGTAGCCCTCGAGCGGCGGCTGCGGCGCGGGTTTGACCGTGGCGATCGGCAAGCCATCGAGTCCGCGCGCCTCGGGCATCTTCAGCAGGCGTTCATGGACCCAGCTGCCGGCCGGGATGTCCTTCAGCGCGAAGCCGATCGGGATGCCATAGCGCAGTACCGGCGCGTCGGCGGCGATGGCGGTCAGTGCCACCTTGTGGCCCTGCGGCACGCGGTCGCACAGCACCAGCCCGCCGGCCAGCACCGACCCGGGCGGCAGGCCCCCATCGTTGGCCACGATGGCGACGTTGTCGCGCTCGTGCATGCGGATCGTCAGCGGGGCGGTCGGCATCTGAACCGGGCCTCGGTCGGTGAACGCGTCGGCGCTCAGGACGCCACTTGGTGATTGGCCATCAGCTCCAGCGCCCGCACCAGGGCCGAATGGTCGAGTTCGGCCATGCCATTGGCGGCACAGGCCTGCATCAGCTGCGCGGCACCGGCGGTCTGCGGCAGTGCCACGCCGAGCGCGCGCGCACCGGCCAGCGCCAGGTTCAGGTCCTTCTGGTGCAGGCCGATGCGAAAGCCTGGATTGAAGGTGCGCTTGATCATGCGCTCGCCGTGCACTTCGAGGATGCGCGACGCGGCAAAGCCGCCCATCAGCGCCTGGCGCACCTTGGCCGGGTCGGCGCCCGCCTTGCTGGCAAAGACCAGGGCTTCGCCGACCGCGGCGATATTCAAGGCCACGATGATCTGGTTGGCAACCTTGGTCGTCTGGCCGTCGCCGTTGCCGCCGACCAGCGTGATGTTCTTGCCCATCAGCTCGAACAGCGGCTTGACGAGATTGAACGCCGCCTCGGGGCCACCGACCATGATGGTCAATGACGCGGCCTTGGCGCCGACCTCGCCACCGGACACCGGCGCATCCAGGTAGTCGCAGCCGAGTTCGTTGATCTTCTTGGCAAATTGCTTGGTCTCGATCGGCGAGATGCTGCTCATGTCGACGACCGTCTTGCCCTTGGAGAGGCCCGCAGCCACGCCGTTTTCACTGAACAGCACCGCCGCCACGTCGGGCGTGTCGGGCACCATCACGATGACGATGTCGGCCTTCTGTGCCACCTCCTTGCCGGTCGCACAAACCGTGGCGCCGGCGTCGGTGAGGGCCGCCGGTACCTTGCCGAAGGTGTTGACGTAGAGCGTGTGGCCTGCGGTGAGGAGGTGGCCCGCCATCGGCGCGCCCATGATGCCCAGTCCGATGAATCCGATCTTCATGGTTGTCTTCCTTTCGAGGTGAATCAATAGCTGCCCGATGCGGCCACATTCGGCGCGGCGCGCATCTTGGCGAGCACCTGCTGCGATCCGGCGGCCATCAGCCGCGCGTCGGAGCCGATGGTGACGAAGCGAAAGCCCTTTGCAATCCGCGCCAGCGCGCCCTCGGCAATGCCGTTGTGCACGCCCGCCTTGATGCCGTGCGCGGTGGCACGCTCGAGAATATGGTCGATGGCCTGCGCCACCGGCGGGTCGACGTCGTCGAACACCGGCCGGCAGCCCAGCGCCAACGACAGATCCGACGGTCCGATGTAGATCGCGTCCAGGCCTTCCACCGACATGATCGCGTCGAGATTGTCCAGCGCCTGCGCCGTCTCGATCATCGCGAAACGCACAATGGTGTCGTTCGCATGGGCGGGGTAATCGGCGCCGCCGTAGAGCAGCGCGCGGATCGGGCCGAAGCTGCGCGTGCCCTTGGGGGCGTAACTGCTCCAGGCGACGAACTTCTGCGCGTCTTCGCGCGTGTTGACCATCGGGCAGATCAGGCCGTAGGCGCCGGCATCCAGGCTCTTCATGATGATGCCGGGCTCGAGCCAGGGCACGCGAACGATGGGCACCGTCGGCGTGGTGCTGATGGCCTGCAGCATCGGCACCATGGCCTGGTAATCGATGACGCCATGCTGCAGGTCGATGGTCAGCGTGTCCCAGCCCTGGTGGGCCATGGTCTCGGCCGAGAAGCTGTTGCCGATCGCCAGCCAGCCATTCACGGCGGCCTGGTCGTTCTGCCACAGCGTGCGCAGGCGGTTTTCTCTCATGTTTCGGTCCTTTACTGCAGGGGTGCCGCGGAGACGAGGGTTCCGCTGGCAAAGAAACGTTGCCGATTGTCGAACACCCGGTCGACCGCGGGGATCGGCGTCAGTGCGGCCAGGATGACGTGATGGTTCATCGGGTGGTCGGTTCGAGCGAAGGCTCAATCGAGGGTGATCTTTCGGTCGCGGATGATCAGGGCGTAGCGCTTGCGATCGGTGTCGATCAGCTGCGCGAATTGCGCCGGCGTGTTGGTGTGCGGCACGCCACCGAGTTCGACCAGGCGCGACTTCACGTCGTCGGCAGCGATCACGTCGCGTACGTCGGCCGAAATCTTCTCGACGACGGTGGCCGGCGTGCCGGCCGGTGCCAGGAGGCCGATCCAGCTGATCGAATTGAATCCCGGCGCCGCCGACTCGGCGAGCGTCGGCACATCGGGCAGTGCGGCCACGCGCTTGTCGCTGGTGACGGCCAGCGCACGCAGCTTGCCTGACTTGATGTGGCCGCTGGCCTCGAGCACGGTCATGAACGACAACTGCACGTGGCCGGCCAACAGGTCGGAAATCGCCGGCCCCCCGCCGCGGTAGGGCACATGAAGGATGAAGGTACCGCTGGCCTGCTTGAACAGTTCGGCGGCCAGGTGCGGCGCGCCGCCCGAGCCCGAGCTGCTGTAGCTCAGCTTGCCGGGTTGTGATTTCGCCAACGCGACGAATTCCTGTGCCGTCTTTGCCGGCACGCCGGGGTTGATCATCATCGCCAGCGGCAATTCGGCCACCAGCGAGATCGGCGCGAAGGCCCGGTCGGCGTCGTAAGGCATCTTCGTATACAGCGACGGGTTGATCGCCTGTGTGCCCACGTTGCCCATCAGGATCGTGTAGCCGTCGGGCTTGGCCTTGGCCACCATGTCGGCGCCGATCTGTCCGGCCGCGCCGCCCTTGTTCTCGACGATCACCTGCTGACCCCACTTGAGCGACAACTTCTGGGCCACGATGCGTGCGCCGGTGTCGGTGCCGCCGCCGGGCGGGAACGGCACGACCATCGTCACCGGGCGCGTCGGCCAGGCCACGCCTTGCGCCTGCGCGGCGGCGGCCATCACGAGGCCGGCGAACGCGGTGATCCATTGCTGCTTCATCATCAGGCTACCTTGGTGGGAGCTCAGCGAACCATACAGGGACGCTTGGGGTCGAATTTCCAGTTCGGCACCAGGTACTGCATCGCGATCGCGTCGTCGCGCGCACCCAGGCCATGCTGCTTGTAGAGCTGATGCGCTTTCTCGACCTCGACCATGTCGAGCTCGATGCCCAGACCCGGCTTCTTCGGCACCTGCACATGGCCGCCGACGATCTGCAGCGGCTCCTTGGTCAGGCGCTGGCCGTCCTGCCAGATCCAGTGCGTGTCGATCGCCGTCACCTTGCCCGGTGCCGCCGCGCCGACGTGCGTGAACATGGCCAGCGAGACGTCGAAGTGGTTGTTCGAGTGCGAACCCCAGGTCAGACCCCAGTCGCGACAGGTCTGGGCCACCCGCACCGAGCCGGCCATGGTCCAGAAATGCGGGTCGGCGAGCGGGATGTCGACCGACTGCAGCGACAGCGCGTGGCTCAGCTGGCGCCAGTCGGTGGCGATCATGTTGGTCGCCGTCGGCAGGCCGGTGGCGCGGCGGAACTCGGCCATCACCTCGCGGCCAGAGAAACCGTCTTCCGCGCCGCAAGGGTCTTCAGCGTAGGCCACCACGCCGCGCATGTCGCGCATCAGGCGGATGGCGTCCTTGAGTAGCCAACCGCCGTTGGGGTCGAGCGTGACCCGGGCCTGCGGAAAGCGTTCGTGCAGGGCCGTCACGGCATCGATCTCGGCCGCGCCGGCGAGCACGCCGCCCTTCAGCTTGAAGTCGTCGAAGCCGTAGCGTTCGCGCGCGGCCTCGGCCTGGCGCACGATGGCCTCGGGCGTCAGTGCCTGCTCGTGGCGGAGACGGAACCAGGCATTGTCGGCACCAGCGTCGCCGGCGTAGGGCAGGTCGGTCTTGTTGCGGTCACCGACGTAGAACAGGTAGCCCAGCATCTCGACCGACTCGCGCTGCTGGCCCTCGCCGAGCAGCGCGGCCACCGGCACGCCGAGTTGCTGGCCGAGCAGGTCGAGCAGGGCGCTCTCGACCGCGGTCACCGCGTGGATCGTGGTGCGCAGATCGAAGGTCTGCTGGCCGCGGCCGCCGGCATCGCGGTCGGCGAACTTGCGCTGCATGCTTTGCAGCACGGCCTGCACATTGCCGACGGGCTGGCCGACCACCAACGCGGCCGCGTCGTCGAGCGTCTGGCGGATCTTCTCGCCGCCCGGCACCTCGCCGATGCCGGTACGTCCGGCGCCGTCGGTCAAGATGAGCAGGTTGCGGGTGAAGTACGGGCCATGGGCGCCGCTCAGGTTGAGCAGCATCGAATCGCGGCCGGCCACGGGCACGGCGCGCAGGGCGGTGACGACGGGGGTGTTGATGTTCATGGTGCTTGGGTCTCGCTAGTCATCGTACAAGCTGGGGGCCGCGCCGCCACCGCTGATGCCCCGCGGCGGCGGGCGGCTTTCCCATCGGCTGGGAATCGGCTGCCGCGTCAGGCTTGTGCGGCACGGCGACGCCGCTCGCGGCTGTTGGCCAGGTGGGTGCGCATCGCGGCGCGTGCGCCGTCGGCGTCTTGCCGGGAGATGGCGTCGAAGATGCTTTCATGTTCGGTGTTGACGCGCCGCAAGTAGGCCTGCCGCTCGGTGTCGAGCGTGGCCGCGGCCGGGTCGAGCCTGGCCCGCGGAATGATGCGAGCGCCCAGGGTGTCGAACAGGCTGCCGAAGTGGGCATTCTGGGTCGCGCGGGCGATCTCGCCGTGGAAGCGGAAGTCGGCGGCCACCGCATCGCGGCCGGCTTCGACGGCGGCGGCAAATTCGTCGAGCGCGGCACGCATTACGGCCAGGTTTGCGGCGCTGCGGCGCTGCGCGGCCAGGCCGGCGGACTCGGTTTCGATGCCGATGCGCAGCTCGAGCAGGGCGATCACGTCGCGCAGCGTCTCGAGTTGCTGCGGCCCGATGCGAAACGCCGCCTCGTCGCCGCGGCCGACGACGAAACTGCCCACGCCGTGCCGGGTTGCGACCAGGCCCGAAGCCTGCAATCGGGACAGCGCCTCGCGCACCACGGTGCGGCTGACACCGAAGGCGGCCATCACCTCGCCCTCGGTCGGCAACTTGGTGCCGGGCTCGACGCGGCCGTCGCGGATCGGCGCCTGCAGGCCCTCGACGACTTCCTGGGCGAGCGAGCGCGGACGGCGGCGGGTGACAGTGTTCATGCGCTGAGTTAAGTGCAAACCCCGAGTCGCTCGCCTTGACGGGGCATCGGCGAGCCGGAACAATGCGCCAGTTGTACGACAACAGACAAGTTGCTGCAACCGGGCTGATACTGACACGCGCTTGCGTTGACCACCGATGACCACCGCCTCCACCACCACCTTGCGCTTTCGCCGCCTGCTGCTCACCGGAGCCGCCGGCGGCCTGGGCCGCGTGCTGCGCCCACGCCTGAAAGCCTGCTGCGACCGGCTGCGCCTGAGCGACATCACCGATCTGGGCCAAGCTGCCGCGGGCGAGGAGTTGTGCCCGGCCAAGCTCGAAGACAAGGCGGCCACGCTGGCGCTGCTGGAAGGCGTCGACGCGGTCGTGCACCTGGGCGGCATCTCGACCGAGAACGCCTTCGAGCCGATCCTCGAGGCGAACATCCGCGGCAGCTTCCATATCTACGAAGGCGCGCGACTGCACGGCACCAGGCGCATCGTCTTTGCCAGCTCGAACCATGTCACCGGCTTTTACAGGCAGGACCAGACCATCGACACGAGGGTACCTGTCCGGCCCGATGGTTACTACGGCCTGTCGAAGGCGTTCGGCGAGAACCTGGCGCAGTTCTACTTCGACCGCTACGGCATCGAAACCGTGAGCCTGCGCATCGGCTCGTCGTTTGCCGAACCGAAGGACAGGCGCATGCTCGCCACCTTCCTCAGCTTCGACGACCTCGAGCGCCTGGTCATCGCCAGTCTGTCGGCACCGACCGTGGCGCACACCGTGATCTACGGCGTGAGCGACAACGACCTCACCTGGTGGGACAACACGCCGGCACGCCATGTAGGTTACCGCCCGCTGGACAGCTCCGAAACCTTCCGTGCCGCCATCGAGGCGCGTCAGCCGAGCATCGACCCGACCCAACCCGCCGCTGTCCATCAAGGCGGCGGTTTCGTGACCCAAGGCCCGTTCTGAGGCCATTCCAGGAGAACATGATGATCCTTCGCCGTACCCTGATTGCCCTCGGTGCGCTGGCCGCGCTGTCTGCCGCCCCTGCGTTCGCACAGAACATCGTGCTCAAGGCCACTGACACCCACCCGGCGGGCTACCCGACGGTGGTGGCGGTCGAGAACATGGGCAAGCGCCTCGAGGCCGCGACCAATGGCCGTATCAAGGTGCAGATGTTTCCGGGCGCCGTGCTCGGCCAGGAAAAGGAAGTCGTCGAGCAAACGCAGCTCGGCGCGATCCAGATCGCCCGCATCTCGCTGGGTGTGATCGGCCCGGTGGTGCCCGACGTCGACGTCTTCAACATGCCCTTCGTCTTCCGCAGCATCGACCACATGCGCGCGGTGATCGATGGCCCGATCGGCGACGAGCTGCTGGCCAAGGTCAGCGCTAGCCCGGCCAAGTTGATCGGCCTGGGCTGGATGGATGGCGGCGCGCGCAACCTGTACACCAAGAAGCCGGTGCACAAGCCCGCCGACCTGGCTGGCCAGAAGGTGCGCATGATGGGCAACCCGCTGTTCGTCGACACCATGAATGCGATGGGCGGCAACGGTATCGCGATGGCCTACGGCGAGGTCTTTACCGCGCTGCAAACTGGCGTGATCGACGGTGCGGAGAACAACCCGCCGAGCTACTTCACCGCCAACCACTACAACACGCCTGCCAAGTACTACGCACAGACCAACCACCTGATCATTCCGGAGATCCTGGTCATGTCCAAGGTCAGCTGGGAGAAGCTGACCCCGGCCGATCAGGCCCTGGTGAAGAAAACGGCGCGCGAGGCCCAGCTCGACCAGCGCGCCCTGTGGGACAAGAGCGTGGCCGACTACACCGTCAAGCTCAAGGCGGCGGGCATCGAGTTCATCACGGTCGACCAGAAGCCGTTCTACGACGCCACGGCCCCGGTGCGCGCGAAGTACGGCGAGAAGTTCGCCGACCTCATGAAGCGCATCGACGCCGTCAAGTAACTCCTCAGACTGGCGCCGCGCGGGCCGGAATGGCACGCGCGGCGTTCCCGCACCTGGACCCGCACTGGCGCTTCATCCATGACCGAAACCTTCCACCGCTTCAATGACCGCGTGTATCTCGCGTGCATCTGGATCTCGGGCATCTCCATCGTCGTCATGGCGGCGATCATTCCGTGG
>Ga0315271_10000388_pt1 | contig 23722 bp, 21 predicted proteins | sample C3_top_MG_FD_204664 | JGI IMG/M metagenome (GOLD analysis project Ga0315271, IMG submission 204664) | Sediment microbial communities from Yellowstone Lake, YNP, Wyoming, USA - C3_top | ecosystem: Environmental > Aquatic > Freshwater > Lake > Sediment | place: USA: Wyoming | collected 2017-08-01
CAACTCCGGCCCCAACACCAACGGCAGCCAGTTCTTCATCACCGAGGTGGCCACCACCCACCTGAACGGCAAGCACACCATCTTCGGCGAGGTGGTCTGCGGCTTCGACCTGGTGCCGCGCATCGCGCGGGCTGGCAACGGCGCCACCCGCCTCGACAAGGTGGTCATCAGCGCCACCGCCCCCACCTGCAAGTGAACGGAACCGACATGGCCGACCAGATCCACGCCACCTTCAAGACCTCCCTCGGCGACATCGTCATCCGCCTCCTCTCCGAGAAGGCCCCCAAGACCGTCGAGAACTTCCTCGGCCTCGCCGAGGGGACCAAGGAGTGGACCCACCCGGGGACCGGGAAGAAGTCCAGGACCCCGCTCTACGACGGCACGGTATTCCACCGGGTCATCCCGGAGTTCATGATCCAGGGCGGCGACCCGACCGCCACCGGCACCGGTGGCCCTGGCTACCGGTTCGAGGACGAGATCGGGCCGGACAACCGGTTCGACAAGCCCGGCCTGCTGGCCATGGCCAACTCCGGTCCCAACACCAACGGGTGCCAGTTCTTCATCACCGAGGTCCCGACCCCGCACCTCAACCGCGGCCACACCATCTTCGGCGAGGTGGTCAAGGGCGGCGAGCTGGTGCCGAAGATCGGCCGCGCCGGCAACAAGAAGGTGACGCTGGAGAAGGTGGTCATCACCCGCGGGGCGATGGCGTAGGCCGCCAGCCACCTCGAGGCAGGGAGGCCCGGGGGCGCCCGGAGGGGCCATGTCGCCATGGCCGCTCAGGTGCCCGCCGGGCCTTCGCGTGCTAAGGAGGGGCGTGCCCAGCAAGAAGCCCAAGTTCCGCGCCGGTTTCGTCGCCCTGATCGGCCGCCCCAACGTCGGCAAGTCCACGCTCCTCAACCGGCTGCTGGGCGAGCACATTGCCATCGTCACGCCCCGCCCACAGACCACCCGGACCCGCATCCTCGGGATCGTCAACGGCGACGACTACCAGCTGGCCTTCTTCGACACCCCGGGCGTGCACCAGGCCAAGGGCGCGCTCAACCGCCGCATGGTCGAGACTGCGCTCTCCACCCTGCAGGAGGTCGACGCCGCCCTGCTCATGATCGAGGCCGGCACCGGCCCCGGCGGGCGGGTCGAGATCGGCGAGGGGACCCGCGCCGTCATCGCCGAGGTGGCGCGCAGCCGCAAGCCGGCCGTCCTCGGAATCAACAAGGCCGACCGGGTGCCCAAGGAGACGCTGCTGCCGGTCATCGAGGCCTACAAGGACCTGCACGCCTGGTCCGCCATCGTGCCCTTCTCGGCCATGAAGGGGGAGAACGTCGACGACCTGCTGGCCACCCTGGTCGAGCTCATGCCGGAGAGCGAGGCGCCGCTCTTCCCCGCCGACCAGCTCACCGACCAGGCGGAGCGACAGCTGGCCGCCGAGTACGTGCGCGAGCAGGTCATGCTCAAGACGCGCCAGGAGCTGCCCTACTCGGCCGCCGTCGAGGTCGAGGAGTTCGACGAGTCGGGCCGCCGCGAGGACGGGGGGCTGGTCCGCATCTCGGCCCTGATCCGCGTCGAGCGCGACTCGCAGAAGGCCATCGTCATCGGCAAGAAGGGCTCCCTGCTCAAGGAGATCGGCACCGCCGCGCGGCTGCGCCTGGAGAAGCTCCTCGGGGCCAAGGTCTTCCTGGCCCTGACCGTGAAGGTGGACGAGCGCTGGACCGAGAAGGACGCCGCGGTCCGGAGGCTGGTGCCATGAGCCCACGCCCGGTCATCGCCCTGGTGGGCCGGCCCAACGTCGGCAAGTCGACGCTCTTCAACCGCCTGGTGGGCCGCCGCCTCGCCATCGTTCAGGACGTCCCCGGCGTGACCCGCGACCGCAACTACGCCGACCTGGTCTGGCAGGGCCGCTCCATGTCCCTGGTCGACACCGGCGGCTTCGAGCCGGAGTCGCGCGACCGTCTCATGCAGCAGGTCCGGCAGCAGGCCCAGCTGGCCACCGAGGAGGCGGCCGCCGTGGTCCTGGTGGTCGACGGCCGCGAGGGGCTGACCAACGTCGACCGCTCGGTGGCCGACCTGCTGCGCCGCTCCAAGAAGCCGCTCTTCGTCGCAGTGAACAAGGTCGACACCTCCAAGACCGAGGGGGAGATCCCCATCGCCGAGTTCTACGAGCTCGGCTTCGGCGACGTCTTCGCGCTCTCGGCCGAGCACGGGCGCGGCACCGAGGAGCTCCTCGAGGCCATCGTGGCCGCCATCGGCCTGCAGCCGGCGCCGCCGCCCCCCGAGTTCGAGCCCTTCGGGGACGAGGAGCAGGAGCCGGAGGAGGTCAGCGAGCACCAGCGCCCCACCGGCGACATCCGCATCGCCATCGTGGGACGCCCCAACGTCGGCAAGTCGACCTTCGTCAACACGCTGCTCGGCAAGGAGCGGTTCGTGGTCTCCGACGTGGCCGGCACCACGCGCGACGCCATCGACTCGCTGGTGGTCCACGGCGGGCAGCGCTTCGTGGTCACCGACACCGCCGGCATCCGGCGCAAGGCGACCATCTCCACCACCGTGGAGAGCTACTCGGTGGTCCGCTCCATGAAGGCCATGGACGACGCCGAGGTGGTCGCGGTGATGCTCGACGCCACCGAAGCCGGCGTCGACCAGGACGCCAAGCTGCTGGCCCTGGTGCTGGAGAAGGCCAAGGCGCTGGTGGTGGTGGTCAACAAGTGGGACATCGCCGAGAAGGAAGGGGCCACCCAGGCGTGGTACCGGGAAGAGCTCGGCAAGCGGCTCCCCTTCGTGGCCTTCGCCCCCATGGTCTTCGTCTCGGCCAAGGACGGCACCGGGGTCGGGAAGGTGCTCGAGAAGGCCGCCCGGCTGGTGGAGCAGTACCGCGCGCGCTTCCCCACGCCGCAGCTCAACGAGCTGCTGGAGCGGGTCCAGGAGGAGCACCCGGCCCCGACCTCCGGTGGGCGACCGGTCAAGCTCTTCTACATCGCCCAGGTCGCCTACGCGCCGCCGACCTTCGTCATCAACTGCGGCCGGCCCGAGGCCATCGGCGACAGCTACCGGCGCTACGTCGAGAACCGCTTCAGGGTCGCCTTCGGCCTCGAGGTGCCCATGCGCCTGGTATTCCGGGAGCGGAAGCGGCGCAAGCGGCCAAAGCGCACAAAGGAATGATCCGCCGCCGGAGCGGGTTCTTCCGAGGGCCGCTTGACGCTTGACGCTGGCAGGCCTCCCACCTAGATTGCTGCGACTTTTCCAATGCTTGGGCGCATCCAGCCCCGCGAGGTTCCATGTCGAAGAGCGCCGAAATGAGCCGCAAGGAGATCAAGCAGCCCGACCAGTTCCAGGTGGCCGCCGGAGAGGCCGCCTCCTGGCTCACCGGCCATCGCCGGCAGGCGCGCGTCGCCGGCATCGCCGCCGCCGTCCTGCTGGTGGGCGCGGTCGTGTTCCTCTCCGTCAGGGATCGGCGCTCTGCAGGCGCCGCCGCGCTGCTCTCCGAGGTCTACCGGACCGCCGGCGCCGAGATCAGCACGGTGCCGCTCCCGGGCGTCCCCGGCCCATTCTTCCCCAGCGATTCGGCCAGGCAGCAGGCCGTGGCCCAGGCCGCCGAGAAGGTGCTGGCCGGCTACCCCGGGACCTCCCAGGCGGCCCTCGCGGCACTGGCGAAGGGCGACGCGCTGCTCCGCCTCGGCCAGTTCGAGCCTGCTGCCGCCGCCTACCAGCTGTACCTGTCGACGGCGCGCCGCACCGACTCCTTCCGCTTCGCGGCGCTGGAGGGGCTGGCCCTGGCGGCGGAAGGGAAGGGTGACACCGAAGGGGCGCTGGCCGGCTGGATCCGCCTGGGCGCCGAGGTGCCGGCCCAGGCCGACCGGGCCGACCTGGAGCGGGCGCGGCTGCTGGCCGCCACGGGCCGGGCCGATGAGGCCCGCACCCTGCTGAGCTCCTTCGCCGACGCCCACAAGGCCTCGATGCTGACCGGCGAGGCCGCCGAGCGGCTGGCCAGGCTGGACGGGAAGTAGATGGTCCTTGCCGCACTGGCCGCCCTGGCACTCTCCGCGGCGCCGGCCGAGATCGGCCGGATGCCCGCGGCGCCGCGCGAGATCTTCCGCATCGCCTGGATGAAGCAGCTGGCGGCCACCGAGTTCGGTGACTACCAGGTGCTCGAGCTGGGCGGCCCCGGGGTCGACGCCACCGGCCAGTACGTGGTGGTCGGCACCCGCGACGGGTGGCTCCACGCCCTGCGCCCCGACGGCGCCATCGCCTGGGAGTTCCAGGCCGGCGGGCCCTTCCGCGCCACGCCGCTCTTCGAGGCGGGCACCGTCTACACCGGCAACCACGACGGCAAGCTTTACGCCCTCGAGCTGCGGACCGGGGCGGTGCGCTGGTCCTACGACGCCAGGGAGCAGCTCGGTACCTCTCCGAAGCTGGTGAACGGCCTGGTGGTGGTGGCGAGCCTCCAGGACACCGTCTTCGCGGTCGACGCCGCCACCGGCGCCTGGAAGTGGCACCACCGCCGTGACCTGCGCGAGGGGTTCACCGTCCAGGGGGCGGCCAGCGTGAGGACCGACGCCACCACCGTCTACGCGGCCTACTCGGACGGCACCGTGACGGCCCTCGAGGCAGCCACCGGCCAGGTCAGGTGGGAGCAGCACCTCGCGCCGTCGGGTGCCTACCAGGACATCGACTCGATCGCCATCGACGACGGCCGGCTCTTCGCCGCCGCATACTCCGGCGCCATCCTGGCGGTCGACACCGCCACCGGGAAGACGCTCTGGAGCCAGCCCTACGCCGGGGCTTCCCGCCTGGTGGTGGCGCAAGGTGCGGTGCTGGCGGTCACCAACACCGAGGTGGTCTCGCTCTCGCCGCGCGACGGCCGCCCCAACTGGAAGGTACCGCTCAGGGGTGCGCCCTCCGGGACCTTGGTGGTGGTGGGGCGCTGGCTCCTCGTCCCATCCGGCATCGAGAACGGCCTGCAGTTCTTCGAGGTGGCCAGCGGCCGTCTCATGCGGGTGCTCGATCCCGGCTCCGGCGTCTCGGCGACGCCCGGCGTCTTCGGGCGCCGCGTCTACGCGCTCTCCAACGCCGGCAACCTGCTGGCGCTCGACCTCGACTAGGGTGCGCCATGCGATCCGTCCGCGTGGTCGCGGCGGTGATCCTCGGACCAGCCGGCATCCTCGTCAGCCGTCGCCTCGACGACGCCGAGCGCGGCGGCCAGTGGGAGTTCCCTGGCGGCAAGGTGGAGGCCGGAGAGGCCGACGCCGATGCCTTGGTTCGCGAGATCGCCGAGGAGCTCGGCTGCGGCGTCGAGGTTGGTCCGCTCCTGCTCGTCCACCGCCATCGCTACCCGGATCTCGAGGTCGAGCTGGTCTTCCACGAGTGCCGGCTGCCGGACGGGGCCGTGCCGCGCGCCATCGGCGTGGCGGCGCTGGCCTGGGCCGAGCCGGGGACGCTCGCCGGCTACGACTTCTGCGCGGCCGACCTGCCGGTGCTGCCGGCCATCGAGGCGGCCGCCCGGCGCTGAAGCCAGGCGGGTGGCGCTACCTCCGCTTCGCCTTGCGCGGCGCGCCGCGGGCCGGCTCGGGTTCGCCGGCAATCTGCACCGGCCACTCCAGCGGGGCGAAGCGCCGGCCATCGGCCCCGTGCAGCTCGCGGGTGGAGGCGCCGTCGACGCGCAGCCGCAGCCTGGCCCCCGGGGCCAGGGCGGCGGCCGGGGTGAGCCTGAGGACGGTGGCCTGGCCCACCTCACGGGTCCCCGACGAGGGGACCATGCCGTCGGCGCCGTCGAGGAGCGAGAGGCGGGCGTCGGCGAGCGCGACCGGGAGCTCGACCAGGAAGCTCGAGCCCGCCTCGATGATGGTCTCGGCCGCTGGTGAAAGCGGCCTGGTGGAGGTCTTGCCGGTTGCGAAGGCGGAGGTCCCACGGAGGTCCAGGACCGGTGGAGGCAGGGCGATGGCGTTGGCCGCCGCCACGTTCCCGGCGGCGGCCGCTTCGGCAGGCGCGGGACCGGGCGCCGTGGAGGCGACGGGATCGCCTGGCGAAGGGGCCTGGCAGGCCGCCAGGGCCATCGCGGCGAGTGCCAGGAAGGGTTGCGAGCGCATGGTGGGTGAAGCTACCACGCACCCGCCGCAGCGCTCCTGGAGAAGCCGGGCTAGGGAGTCGCCTTCGCCGGCGCCCTCCTGAGCGCCGGCGCCAGGGTCAGGATGAAGAGGCCGAGCATCCCCAGCGAGACCAGCAGGTCGCGAACCTCGACGGGGCCGGCCCCGGCAGGAGCGAAGGACGGCACGACCAGCAGGTAGCAGTTGAGCCAGAGCCCCGCCAGCTGACCGAGCAGCACCACGGCAAGGACCCGCGGCGAGCGGCGCCCGGCCGGGTGGAGCAGTCCCAGGAAGGGAAGGGCGAAGACCAGGATGAGCACCGTCCAGACCACGGCGGTCCAGCCGTCGGTGAGGCGGCGGAGCGTCCAGGTGATCTCATCGGGCAGGTTCCCGTACCAGAAGGTGAGCGCCTGGGAACAGAACAGGTAGACCCAGAAGATGGCCAGGGCGAAGACCAGGGCTGCGGCGTCGCGCCGGGCCCGCTCCGGGAGGCTGCCCCGTGCCAGGGCCATGAGCGTCACCAGGGCGGTCCCCGAGAGGAAGGCCCCGGTGAAGAAGTAGGGGCCGATGAGGGTGCTCGCGAAGATGGGATCAGGTCCGAGGACGAAGTCGAAGGACCAGGTGGAGAGCACCACCCCGTAGAGGACGAGGAACCCCACGGCGGCTGACAGGGACGGCGGAGGGGCCGCGCCGTCGGGGCGCCGGAAGCGGAGCCAGGCGAAGCCGAAGAGGATGCCGTTGAGGATGACGTTCCGGCCGACCAGGCTGGTCGGGCTGAGCCACCCGGTCGCGGTGGCGAAGCGCGGGAGCGCGCCGGCCAGCACCAGGGCCAGGAGCAGCGCGGCGGCCGGCAGGTAGGCGACCAGCCCGGCCGCGGAGTCGGTGAGCGGTCGCGTCCAGCGCGCCCCGAAGATGCGGAAGAGCGCCCGGAAGGCGACCGCCCCCAGCGCCAGCCCGCCGAGGAAGAGCCACGCAGCCAGGAACGCGCCGAAGGTCCGGGAGGCCTCCACCGCCCCCTTGCCGGTGACCAGGGCCCCGACCCCGAGCACCACGGCACCCACCGCCGTCCAGGTCGCGCGCGGGCCGATGCCCGCGTACGCCGATCGAGGCCAGGTCATGGCGTCACCCCGTCCTGCGGTCCGAGCGTGCCCACGCAGCCTTCCCGCTGGAGCACCCGGACGAAGGCCACCAGGGCCCATCGGTCGCGCGAGGAGGTCCCCTCGCGCATGGGCGGCATGGCCTTCCCACCGGCGGTGAGCGTGCCGTAGATGAAGCCGTCGCTGCGCCTGCAGATCGAGACGTGGCGAAGGTTGGGGGCTGGCGGGAACCTGGCCGAGACCGGGCCGTCACCCTTGGCGTCCGGGCCGTGGCAGGCCGTGCAGTGGACCGAGAAGAGCACCCGGCCGCGCGCCTCGATGGCCCCGTCGAAGGGCGCTGGGGGTGCCAGCTCGGCGTCGTCTTCGCGGTCGGCCAGGGTCTCCACCCCGCCCAGGGGGATGGAGCCGGCCGGCGGCGGGCGCGCCTCGGCCAGCGGCTGGATCGACGGCTGCTGCTCCATGCTGGCGGGCCACTGGAAGTTGGAGCTGCAGCCGGCCAGGGCGAGACTGCCCAGCAACAGGAGGCGGCCGGTCATGACCGGACCTCGACGGCGTCGCCGAGGGCGCCCCGGATCCTGCCGGCGTCGGCGCCGCGCGCCTGTGCCGCCGGGATCACCACCACGATCCGCTCGGTGTCCACCAGCCGGCGCGCCGCGGCGGGGACCTTTCGGCGCGCCAGGGCGCAGAGCACGACCAGGGCGGTGAAGTTGAAGGCCCCCGCGAACAGCAGGGTGAGCTCGAACATGACCACGCCGAAAGCCGGCCAGGAGACGATGGGCTTCCCGCCCACGATGATGTTGAGCGAGCGGGAGGTGATCACCTGCAGCGCCGTGGCCGCACCGAGGCCGGTCAGGCCTCCCACCAGGGCGATGGCCCCGAGGTACCGCCAGGGCCCCGGCCGACCGGTGAGGTGCACGGCGGGGTAGGGGGCCGGGCTGATCACCCGCGCCCCGGACACGTCCATGGCGCTCAGGCGACCCAGCGCCGCCGCCGCCAGGTCGGGATCCGTGAAGACGGCCACCAGGTCATCCGGCATGGCTCACCTCGGTCTCCTCGGCGGCTGGCAGTGACAGGGCGTGCTCGTGCTGCATGGTCTCGGCCACGGACATGGACGGGAAGACCTTCACGAAGATGAGGAAGAGCATGCCGAACCAGCCGAACCCCCCCAGGCAGATGAGCAGCTCCGGCCAGGTGGGGGTGTAGTGACCCCAGTTGGCCGGGTCATAGGAGTGCGCCAGGGTGGTGACGATGAAGAGGAATCGCTCGAGCCACATGCCGATGGTGACCAGCACGGAGATGACGATCAGCGCCGGGAGGCTGCGGCGGACGCGGGCCCAGAAGCAGGCCAGGGGCGCCACGCCGTTGCAGACCATGACCAGCCAGAAGACCCAGGCGTAGGCCCCGGTGGCCCGCCACCGGAAGGTCTCCACCTCGGCCGCGTTGCCCCGGAAGAAGGCCATGAAGAACTCGGTCAGGTAGACGAAGGTCATCACCACGGACATCGCCAGCAGCAGCTTGGCCAGCAGGTCGAAGTGCGCCGGCTTGATGTGGCGCTCCAGCTTGTAGCCGCGGCGCAGCCCGGCCAGGAGCAGGATGGCCATGGCGATGCCCGAGAAGATGGCGCCGGCCACGAAGTACGGGGCGAAGATGGAGGAGTGCCACCCCGGCATCAGCGACATGGCGAAGTCCCAGGAGACCACGCTGTGCACGGAGACGGCCAGCGGGATCACCACCGCCGCGAAGATGGGGTAGGCCTTCTCGAAGAGCGTCCACTCGGCGTCGGTGCCGGAGAAGCCCAGGGAGAGCATCCGGTAGAGCGGCCGGCGCCAGCCGGTGACGTGGCGGGAGAGCAGCGCCAGGTCGGGCAGCATGCCCATGTAGAGGAACAGGCCGCTCACGGTCACGTAGGAGCTGATGGCGAAGACGTCCCAGGTGAGCGGCGACCTGAAGTTGGGCCAGAGCTGGCGCTGGTTCGGATAGGCCAGCACGAAGAAGAAGAGCCACGAGCGGCCGATGTGGATGATGGGGTAGAGCCCGGCGGTGAGGATGGTGATCACCGTCATCGCCTCCGCGGAGCGGCCGATGGCGGCGCGCAGCGGGGAGCGGGTGAAGTAGAGGATGGCCGAGACCAGCGTCCCGGAGTGGCTCACGCCGATGAAGAAGACGAAGGTGGTGATGAGGGCGCCCCACATGACCGGCTCGTTGAGGCCGAGGACGCCGAGCCCACGTCGCAGCGCCAGCGACCAGGCCCAGCCGCCCAGCGCGACCAGGCCGACCGAGGCGGCCAGCCCGGCCCAGTAGAGCCAGGACGTCGAGGCCATGGTGGCGAGCGTGTCCCGCTCTATCTGGGTGATCTTGGAGTCGCTCACGTCAGGCCTTCTCCCTGCGGCGTGCGAGGTAGACGACGCCCGGCTCGGTGTTGAGCTCCCCGAGGAGCTTGTAGGCGCGCCCGTCGGCGGCCCTCCGGGAGATCTCGGAGGACGGGTCCTTCAGGTCGCCGAAGACGATGGCCCGGGTCGGGCAGGTGGCCGCGCAGGCCGAGATGATCTCGCCGTCGCGGAGCTGCTTCCGGCCGTCCAGCCGGGCCTCCTCCTCGCCGGCGACGATGCGATGGATGCAGAGGGAGCACTTCTCGGTCACCCCACGATCGCGAACGGTGACGTCCGGGTTGAGGCCGAGCCGGGAGTTCCCCTGGCGCGGCCACTCCGAGAAGTTGAAGCGGCGGACGCCGTACGGGCAGTTGTTCTCGCAGTACCGGGTGCCGATGCAGCGGGCGTAGACCTGCGCGTTGAGCCCCTCCTGCGTGTGGTAGGTCGCATAGGTCGGGCAGACCGACTCGCAGGGCGCGTTGCTGCAGTGCTGGCAGCCGAGAGGGAGGAAAGAGGCCTCCGGGCCCGCAGGGGTCTCGTCCACGAAGGCCTGGATGCGGAGCCAGGACATCGAGCGCCCCCGCTGAACGTCTTCCGCCCCCACGATGGGGAGGTTGTTCTCGACGTAGCAGGCGGCCGTGCAAGCACCGCAGCCGGTGCACCGGTCCAGGTCGATGGCGAGGCCCCACCGGTGGTCGGGGTGCTCCACGGCCGGGTACATGGTGGGGAGCGGCTCCTGTGGTGGGAGCCTCGGCGCGGCGCGGCTGACGCTTCGCGCCAGCTCGTGGCCGTGCTGGTGCCGGCCCTCTTCGGGCAGGTGGAGCGGGCGCTGCAGGCCGGTCCGCGCCGCCGTGACCCGCGCCCCGAGTCCGATCGGCCCGCCCCCGTCGAGCAGCGCGGTGGCGTCACCCACCGGCACGCCGACCAGGCCGGGCCGGATGGCGGGGGTGACGTGGGCCGGCAGCTCGACGCGGCCGCCTGGCCCCTCCACGGCGACCACGTCACCGGCCTTGACGCTCAGGGCCAACGCCGTGGTCGGGTGGAGCTCGACCCAGCCGGTCCAGGAGAAGCCCGAGAGCGGGTCGGGCATCTCCTGCAGCAGGGCGCTGCGCGGCGTGCGGCCGTCGAGGTGGCGGATGGTCGGCGCCACCACCAGCGGGAACCCCATGCCGGGGCCCCGGAGAGGGGCCCGAGCCGGCAGCGCGCCGAGCGCGCCAGGCAGCAGCGTCACCGGGAGTGGCTCGACCGCCTCGAACCGGCCGCCGTGCTCGATCTCCTTGGCCGTGAAGCTCTGTCGCAGCGCCTCCCCGAAGGTGGCCTCGGGGAGGCCCGCGGTCTTGCCGAGCGAGCGGGCGGCCGCGAGCAGGACGTCGGCGGCCGGGCGCGTCCCCAGCACCGGCGTCATCACCGGCTGCTGGATGCCCAGCACGCCGGGGCGCGGGGTCACGTCCGACCAGCTCTCCAGGAAGTGATGGTCAGCCAGGACCAGCTGGGCCTGGCGCGCCGTGGCGTCCAGCTCATTGGTGAAGGCCACCACCAACGGCACCCGCGCCAGCGCCTTGCCGAGGGCGGCGTGGACGGAGCCGTAGCCGAGCGGATCGGCGTGGTGGAGGATCACCATGCCGATCTCGCCCGCCGCGGCCTGGCGCGTGAACTCGGCGAGCTCCATGGCGGGCGGGCGCGGAGCGCCCCCGAGGAAGCGGAGCGTCTTCCCCACGTTGCCGAGCAGCGCGTTGAGGACGTAGACCGCCTCGGCGAGCGCCGTGGCGTCGCCGCCCGCCGCGACACGGCCAGGTCCCAGCACCAGGCTCGGGCTGGCGGCGACGAGGGCCGCCGCCAGCTCCCCAACCGTCCCCCTGCTCAGGGCGGTGCGCGCCGCCACCGTGGCAGCGTCGTAGGGCGCCAGCCGGGCCCGCAGCGCCTCCAGCGTGGCGGGCGCAAGCGCCGCCCGGGCCCCGACGCGATCGAGGACCTGGCGAGCCAGGCCGAGCACGAAGGTCAGCTCCGTCCCCGGCTCCACCGAGAGCCACTCGTCCGCGGAGGCCGCCGTCAGGGAGAGGCGCGGCCCCAGGTAGATCGACCGCCCACCCGCGGCGCGGTGATCCCCGAGCGCCCGGGCCGCCTCGACGGGTGAGCCCTCCTCGACGAAGTCGTCCCCGATGGAGAGCAGGAGCCTGGCCCCCGCGAAGTCGTAGGTCGGCGTGGCGACCGTGCCGAAGGCCCGCCGCTGCCCCTCGCGGAGCCACCAGCGCTCCATCGGATCGAAGGTGACCACCTGCGAGGCGGGTTGGCCCATCGCCGTCAACCAGGCGCCGAAGAGGGCGCCCAGGCTGCCGCGCTCGGGCCGGGTCAGCACCACCACCCGCTGCCCGGCCGCCAGCGTACGCTGCAGGCCGTCGACCAGCGCCCCCTCGGCCTTCTCCCAGGACACCTCGGCGCCGCCGAGCAGCGGGGTCCCGAGCCGGGTCGGTGCGTAGAGCCGCTCGATGGCCGCCTGCCCGCCTGGGCAGAGCGCCCCGAGGCTGACAGGATGGTCCGGGCTCCCCTCCATCTTGACCGCCCGGCCCTCGCGCACCCTCACCGTGGCGCCGCAGGCGGCCGGGCACTCGCGACAGACGGTCCGGTAGTTTCGCGCCAGCCCGGGCACCAGGTCGTCCGGTGGCGCCGAGTAGGGCACCAGGTACCGGGGGAGCTTCTCCTTGCAGCCCTCGAGGAGGCCGACGCCGAGGACGCCGATGGCCGATCCGAGAAAGGTGCGACGTGTCAGTCTCATGGGCGTCCCGTCACTTGTGACAAACCGTGCAGTCCCGTGGGGCCTTCTTCTTCTCGTGGCACGCCAGGCACTGGCCCATCGTGAAGGGCTGCGCCTGCCGGACCACCCTCTGGGAGGCCACGTCGCCGTGGCAGTCCTTGCACTCCAGCCTCTCCTTGGAGCGGAGGTGGGCGCGGTGCGAGAAGTAGATGAAGTCAGGCAGGGCGAAGACTCGCTCCCAGCGGAGCGGCTGCTCGGCCTTGACCCGGGCCGCCAGGATGCGGACCCCCAGCTTCTCCTTGGCCACGAACTTGTGGCACCCCATGCACTTGCGACCCGAGGGGATCCCGGCCACCGGCGACTGCTCGGCGAAGACATGGCAGGCGAGGCAGGGGATCTTGCAGTCCCCGGCATGGGCCTTGTGGCTGAACGGCACCTCGCCGGCCGGAGCTGCCTCCCCAGGTGCGCCGAGGGTGATGGTGAGCGGCGGCAGGGGAGCAGGTGGGGCGCCCGGCGGCCCGGGGGCGATCGCCGGGCCACAGGCCGGGAGCTCGGCCGCGGAGGCCTCCGGGCCGGACGGTCCGGTGGCGGGCGACCCGTCGGCGGGAGCCGCCGGGTTGCAGGCCAGGAGGGCCACCACCGCGACGAGCAGGGCGTGGCGGGCGTCGATGCGCCTCACGTGGGCCCCCTCAGCGCTTCACGTTCAAGGTCAGCGTCACGGTCTGGCCAGCCACCACGGTGACGCCCTTGTCGGGCGCCTTGAGGCGCGAGTTCCAGACCGCCACCTGCCAGGCGCCGGCAGGGACGTTGCTGATGGTGAAGTTCCCCTTCTTGTCCACCACGGCCTTGTAGGGCGTGGGGGCCACGAAGATGAACGCCAGCATCTCGGGGTGCATGCTGCAGAGCTGGCTGTAGGAGCCCTCCTGCCCGAAGGTATAGGAGCGCTCCTCGTCCTTCTTGAAGGATCCCAGGTTGAAGCCTTCGTTGTCCGGCGAGTAGACGTTGTGGACGACCCCGTCGTGGTTCTGGAACTTCACCGTGTCGCCGACCGTGATGGCCATGACGTGCGGCACGAAGGCCATGGCCCGCTGGTCCATGACCTTCACCTCAGGCCGGGCGGCGCCCTTGGGGCCCTTCAGGTAGACCACCGTCTCCTCGAGGTACTTGGAGGGGGTGGCCTCGACCTTGCCGGTGATGGTGCCGCCCTCGGCGGCGGCGACTGAGGAGCTGGCGACGAGGAGCAGGAGCTGGGCGAGGCGCATGGCGTGGTTGGACATGGTGGTCTCCGGCTTCAGGTCAGTTGGCCCAGGCGAGGAAGAAGCCGATGGTCTCGAACTCGCTCAGCTTGGTGGCCCCGGAGGCCGGCGCCGAGGACACATGCTGGCCGTAGTCGGAGGCGCCGCCCATCCAGGCCGGACCGGGAGTGGGGAAGCCGTTGGTCTTCTCGTAGTTGAAGACCGTCACCAGCTTCACGTTGGGCCGGATGAGGAAGGCGACGCCCGGCTGGATCAGGGTGTTGCTGATCGATTCACCGCCGTCCGGCTTGAGCCCGAAGCGCTCGACGCGGACCGCGGGGACCAACCAGGGGTAGACGACGTAGGAGAGCTCGCCGAAGGCCACCGTGCCGGTCACCTTGCCGCCGGTGTCGCTGCCGTGGTTGTGGGCCTCGTTGTAGAGGCCGACGTTGAGCTCGGCCGAGCGGTAGGTCCCGCGGGCCCCCAGTCCCAGCACGTTGGCGGTATCGGTCGGCGTGACGGCCGCCGTCACGTCGGTCCGGGAGTTGGACTGGTAGCCGAAGACATAGACGCCGAAGGCGTTCTCGGCCCAGGGGTGCGCCGCGTCCTCGGCGCCGGAGGAGCCCTCGCCGTCGAGCCGCATGCCGCCCACCTTGAAGCCGAGCCGGCCGTAGAAGTTGTCGGTGGAGGCGAGGACGGCCGTCTTGCCGGCGTTGAGCCCCAGCGCGTAGTCGAAGCGGCCGGCGATGACGCCGTTCACCTCCATCCCGGTGTAGTTGTCGACCAGGGTCCAGGGATCCTGGCCCAGATCGTCGGGGCGGTAGATGGCGGTCACCGGTAGCGTGGGGAGCATCGAGTCGCCCAGGTAGGAGGAGTGCGGGCCGTACTGGGTCACGTTGGGGAAGCCGTGCCCCACGATCAGGTTGACCGCGTGCTTGGGGCCGAGCAGGTTGTTGAAGAGGAGCTGCGCGTGCTCGACGTCCGCGCCGCCGTCGGCGAAGGTCAGCTCGGCCCAGACCGTGATGCTGTCGTCGAGGGCCGTGCCGGCCCAGATGTGCCCCTCGGGGGCGAGGTCCTGCAGCGTGAACTTGGCGCCATTGGCGGCGACGCCGGCGCTGGAGGTCTTGGACGGGGTGATGACGGCCTTTCCGTTGGCACCGATCGAGAGCGGAACGGCCGCCGGGATGCTCGAGGGCCAGGCGGTCTCGGGGAAGGTTTTCTTGTTGGCCTCCTGTCCCATGGGGATCTGCTCGGCCTTGACGAAGTCCGAGTCGACGCCCGGGAACATGTAGCCGTTGCGCCTGAAGGCCTCGCCGAAGGGCGTGAGCTTCGGGTAGACGGTGTGGCAGGTGAGGCAGCTGGTCGAGTACTTCCGCGCGAAGGCCGGGATCGCCGAGGCGGGCGTGGCCAGGATCATGGCCAGGGCTGCCAGCAGCAGGCGCAAGGCAGTGGTCTTGGGGATGGTCATTCAGATTCTCCGGCAGGAAGAGGAGCTCGCCCCGCGACGGGCGGAGGCGAGAAGGGACGGCTGACGTGCCCACCGGTAGTGCAACCCTGAAGCCAGCTGCGCGGGAGCGCACACCCCCTGTCGGCTCGCACCCTTGAGAGGCGACGGGAGGCCGCGGCGAGGCGTCGCCTGGCGCCGCTGACCTGCGCCTTTGGCAGCCACCTGCCAACGTGACAGGTGCCGAGACTTGTTGACCAAATCAGTCCATAATACCCGGTGTGCCCTCACCTACGCGCACGAAGCCGGCACGCCCCGCGGCCCGGGTCTGGCACCGGCTCAGGTACAAGCTGGTGATGCTGCTGGTGACGGCGACGGCCATCGTCTTCGCCCTGCAGTCCTGGCAGACCATCCGCTACGTGAACGCCGCGGTGCTCGACGTGACGGCCCAGGCCAGCATCGCCGATATCAACGAGATCCGGGCCGTGCTCGAGGAGCAGATGCTCTCCGAGGACCGCAAGGCCTTCCTGCGCCTGGTCGAGGTCATCGGCCAGGCCCCGGGCGTCAGCTGGGTCGCGGTGGTCGACGTCAACGGGACCTCCAAGGTGACCAGCGCCCCGGGCTCGCCGATGGTGCGCTTCGACGAGGACTCCCCGGAGCGGCGCCAGCTCCTCGCCTGGCGCGCCTCGGGCGGGACCGGCCCCGTCACCATGCTGCAGCAGGACGGCGCCGTGCTGCGCACCCTGGCCCCCATGCCGAACGGCAAGGCCTGCCAGCGGTGCCACAGTGCGGCGCCCAGGGTCAACGGGATGCTGATCATCGACCGGTCGCTGGCGCCGCTCCAAGCCACCATCGCCCTGTCCCAGCAGCACCTGCTCATGGGCGGCGTCGTCCTGCTGGCGCTCCTGCTCGGGATCATGGGGCTGGCGGTCGAGCGAACCGTGCTGCTTCGGCTCGAGCGGCTGCAGGTGACCACCCGGAGCCTGGGCGGCGGGGACCTGTCGGCCCGGGCCCGGGATCCCAGCCTCGACGAGCTCGGTGACCTGGCCCGTGACTTCGACGACATGGCGCAGCGGCTGGAGTCGGCCATGCTGGCGGTCGCTGCGCAACGCCGGGAGCTGGAGGAGCTGGTCAACGGCATCTCCGACGGCGTGGTGCTGCTCGACCTGGAGGGGCGGGTGGTCACCGTCAACAAGGCCTGCGCCCGACGCATCACCGGACCGCCGCCGGCGCCGGGCACCGCCTACCGGGACCTGATCCGGGCGGCCGGCATCGAGTCCGTTGACGACAAGCCGCTCCCCGCCGAGCGCGCCCTGGCGAGCGGCGTGCTGGAGAAGGAGATCGTCCGCGCCGGGGGCGGGGAGCGGACCGAGGAACTCTACGCCCAGCCGCTGCGCTCACCGGGCGGCGACATGACGGCGGTGATCGAGGTCTGGCGCGACATCTCCGACCGGCGGGAGCTGGAGGCCGACCTGGAGCAGTCGGAGCGGCTGGCGTCGCTAGGCGTGCTCGCCTCGAGCGTCGCCCACGAGGTCGGCAATCCGCTCGCCTCGATCATCACCGCCGTCGATGGGCTCCTGGCGCGGCTGCCTCCGGAGGCGGGCGCAGCGCCCGACGAGATCCGCGACTACCTCGAGATCGTGCGGAAGCAGGTGTTCCGGTGCCACGTGGTGACCCAGCGGCTGCTCGGCTTCGCGCGCATCCCGCGCGGTGAGGACGGCGTGGTCGACGTGGCCAAGGCGGCCAGGGAGGTGCTGGCGCTGGTGAGGCACGAGGCCCGGGCGCAGCGGGTCGAGTGCGAGATCCTCGCTCCGGACCTGGTCCTGGCCACGGCGCCCGACATGCTGCTCGAGCAGGTCTTCCTCAACCTGGTCCTCAACGCGCTCAAGGCCATGCCGTCCGGGGGCCAGCTCGTGGTCCAGGTGAGCGGGGAGGGAGATGGTGTGGCCGTCTCCTTCTCCGACACCGGCCCCGGACTGACGGAGGAGGTCGGCAAGCACCTGTTCCAGCCCTTCCGGCGGTCCAAGCAGAGCCGGAACGGGACCGGGCTCGGGCTCTTCATCAGCCAGGCCCTCATGGCGCGCGCCGGCGGCTTCATCGAGGTCGAAAGCCGACCCGGGCTGGGCACCACCTTCACCGTCCGCCTCCGCAGCGCCCCGCAGCGGCTGGTCCCGACCCAGCCCGACCGACCCAGAGGCCCGCTCGCATGAACCTCCTCATCATCGACGACGACGACACGCTCCGCTCCCTCCTGTCCGCCGAGCTGGGCCGCTTCGGGCACGCCGTCCAGGTGGCGGCCACGGCCGAGCAGGGCATCCGCCTGGCCCAGGAGACCGAGCCCGACGTCCTGCTGCTCGACCTGTCCTTGCCCGATCAGTCGGGCCTCGACGTGCTGAGGAGGCTCCGCGCCGAGCAACCGGCCCTCGAGATCGTGGTCCTCACCGCCCACGGGACCATCGACAGCGCCATCGCCGCCATGAAGATGGGGGCCTACGAGTTCCTCCAGAAGCCATCACCGCTGGCCGCCATCGAGCTGGCCACGCGGCGCGCCCTGGAGCACCGGCGGCTCGGCGAAGAGAACGCGCGGCTCAAGGACGGGCTGCAGCCGTCCTTGCTCTCGACCGACCTCATCGGGCGCGGGGCCGAGATCGAGGCCCTGCGGCGGTTCATCCAGAAGGTCGGGCCGACCGACTCCACCGTGCTGCTGCTGGGCGAGACCGGGACCGGCAAGGACCTTGTGGCGGCCGCCATCCACAAGGTCAGCGGCCGGCGAGACCATCCGTTCGTGGCGGTGGACTGCGCCTCACTCAACGACAACCTCCTGCAGTCGGAGCTCTTCGGCCACGAGCGGGGTGCCTTCACGGGAGCGGTGAAGATGCGCCACGGCCTGTTCGAGACCGCCCACGGCGGCACCATCTTCCTCGACGAGGTCGGCGACGTCAGCCCGACGCTGCAGGCCAGCCTGCTGCGCATCCTCGAGTCCTCCCGCTTCCGCCGGGTCGGCGGCACCCGCGAGATCACCGTCGACGTCCGGCTCATCGCGGCCACCAACCGGGACCTGGAGCGAATGATCGCGGAGGGGCGATTTCGCCAGGACCTCTTCTTCCGGCTCAACGCCATCCACCTCGAGCTGGTGCCGCTGAGGAAGCGCAGGGGGGACGTGCCGGTCCTGGCCGATCACTTCCTGGCGCGCCACAACGCGCGCTACGGGACGAGCAAGCGGCTGGCGGCCGATGCGGTCGAGGCCATGCAGGACTACCGCTGGCCGGGGAACGTCAGGGAGCTGCGCCACGCCGTGGAGCGCGCCGCGGTCCTCGCCGACGCAGACGAGGTCCAGGCCTCGGACCTGCCTGCCGAGCTGCGCAACGTGGCGCCGAGGGAGGTGGCGGCCGGCCAGGAGGGCTCCTTGCTTCCGCTGATGGAGGTGGAGCGGCGCCACCTGGAGTGGGTGCTTGGGCACGCCGGCGGGCATCGCGCCAAGGCCGCGGCGATCCTCGGGATCAGCGAGCGGAGCCTGTACCGGAAGATCCAGGAGTTCCACCTCGAGGAGACACCGCTCGGCGTGGGCGCCGGCGACCTGGAGCGCCGCTGACGCGTCCCGAAACGTGGGCAGGGGCGAGCCTCGAGTCCGTCCGGAGGGCTACCGGAAGCCTGGGCTAGGGCCTGGCCTTCGCCGGGGCCGGCGCCATGACCGGCTTCGCCTCAGGGAAGCCACGCCGCCGCATCAGCGCACCGACCCCGGCGTCATGGCCACGGAAGGCCCGGTAGCCCTCGACCGGGTCGACGGTGTTGCCGACCGAGAAGACGTGGGCCTTCAGCCTGCCGGCCACCGCCGTGTCGTACGGCCCGGTGGCCTCGGTGAAGGCCTCGAAGGCGTCGGCGCTGATGGTGTCGGCCCAGAGGTAGCTGTAGTAGCCGGCGGCGTAGTCGTCGCTGGAGAAGAGGTGGCCGAACTGGGGCAGCCGATGCCGCATGGCGACCTCCCGGGGCATGCCGAGCGACTTCAGCGTCTCGTGCTCGAAGGCGGCCGGATCGACCGGGCCGGTGGCGAGGTGGAGCCTCATGTCGACCAGGGCCGAGGCGAGGTACTCCACCGTGTTGAAGCCCTGGTTGAAGCGGGAGGCCTTCTCGACCTTGGCGAGCAGCGCGGCCGGCATGGGGGCCCCGGTCTGCACGTGGTGGGCGTATCGCTCCAGCAGCTCCGGCGTGGAGAGCCACCGCTCCAGGATCTGCGATGGGAACTCGACGTAGTCACTCGGCACCGAGGTGCCGGAGACCGACCGGTAGCTGACGCTGGAGCAGAGGCCGTGGAGCGCATGGCCGAACTCGTGGAAGAGGGTCTCGGCGTCATCCCAACCGATCAAGGTCGGCTCTCCCGGCGCGCCCTTCACGAAGTTGGAGTTGTTGGAGACGATGGTGGTGACCTCGCCGTCGAACCGCTCCTGGTCCCGGTAGGCGTTCATCCAGGCGCCCGAGCGCTTGCCGGGCCGCGCGTAGGGGTCGAAGAACCAGAGCCCCACCGGCCTGCCGGCGCCGTCCTTGACCTGCCAGACCCGGACGTCGGGGTGGACCACCGGGACGCCCGCGGCCGGGGTGAAGTGGAGGTCGAAGAGCCGGCCGGCCACCCAGAACATCCCCTCGCGGAGCTGATCCAGCGCCAGGTAGGGCTTCACCTCGGCGGCGTCGAGATCGTACTTCTGCTTTCGGACCTTCTCGGCGTAGTAGCGGTAGTCCCACGGCTCGATGGTGAGCCTGGCGCCCTCCTTGTCGGCGATGGCCTGCATGTCGGCCACCTCCTCGTGGACGCGTGCCACCGCCGCCGGCCAGACCGCCTCCATGAGCGCGATGGCGCGCTCCGGGGTCCTGGCCATGTTCTCATCGGTGTTCCAGTGGGCGTGGGTCTTGAAGCCGAGAAGCCGGGCGCGCTCTCCGCGCAGCGCGAGGATCTCGGTGATGATCTTCTTGTTGTCGCGGGCGTCGCCGTGGTCTCCGCGGGAGAGGAACATCCGCCAGGCCCTCTCGCGGAGCGCGCGACTGGCCGCGCTGGCAAGGAAGGGATCGACGCTGGAGCGGGTGTTGGAGATGACCCACTTGCCCGGGAGGCCGGCTGCGGCGGCGGCCCCGGCGGCGGCGGCGCGGGAGGAGGCCGGAAGGCCGGCCAGGTCCGACTCCTTCTCGATGACGAGGCGCAGCTCCGACTCCTCGCCGAGGAGGTGCTGCGAGAAGGAGGTGAAGAGGGCGGCGAGCCGCTGGTTGATGGCGGCGACCCGTTGCTTGGCCGCCGGGTCGAGGCGGGCGCCGGCCCGGACGAAGGAGTTCCAGTAGACCCAGGTGAGCCGCTGCTGCTCGGGCGTGAGTCCGGCCTGTGATCGGCCGTCGTAGACCGCCTGGATCCTGGCGAAGAGCCCGGCGTCCTGGACGATCCGGTCGCGATGGGCGGCCAGGCGGGGATCCATCTCGGTCTCGACCGCCTGGAAGGCCGGGGTGCTCATGGTGCCGCCGAGGACGTCGTAGATGCTCCTGACCCGGCGCAGCATCCGGCCTGATCGCTCCAGGCGAACGATGGTGTTCTCGAAGGTCGGGGCCGCCTTCTGGGCGGCGATGGCCGCGACCTCGGCCAGCTCGTCGCCCATGCCGGCCTCCAGGGCAGGCCTGAGCTGATCGAGCGCGACCTTGTCGAAGGGCGGGACGCCGCCATACGGGCCGGCCCATGGAGCCGTGAGCGGATTGGGGGGCTGGGCCTGGGTCACGGGGGCGGCGGTCAGCATGAGGGCGCAGGCGAGTCCGGAGAGGAGCATGGTCGAGGTGACCTCGGTGAGGACGGTGGCGGCAGGGGGAGCCCGGGTGCCCGGCCCCGAGTGGGGGGACGAGGAAGGGAGGCTGGAGGCTCCCCGTTGTGACGCCGCTGTCCCAGGCGGCCGCTAGCCCGTGCCGCGCTCCAGCAGGTCGAAGGCCGAGGTGATCTCCGCTTCCAGGTCCGGGTCCCTGGACTGGAAGAGCGAGACCACCACGGGGCGGCCCGGCTGCGAGGCTCGGTGGCCAGGCATCGCGGCTGGACGGGCCCTCGGCGCCGCCGCGGCCGGGGCGGAGTCCGAATCATCCGAGAGGAACAGGGCCACGGCATCAGCCAGCGAGGCGTTCGTCAGGGTCGTCGTCGTCATGGGTCTCCGTGGTTCGAAGGGGTTGATACCTTCTCCATGAGCAGCAACCGGGCCAAGAGGAAGCCGGCGTGATGGCGGGAGGTTGGGGCTCCGTCGCACGCCCAGCCCCTTGCCGAGGCGGTCATTCTGAAGCACCGGCCAGTCAATCTGGAGGTCGCTGCTGGACCCCCAGCAGGTGGCCGGGACGGGAGATTCGCAGCTTCGCGCCAGACTCTAATGTCCGATAATATGTATTATGGTGACTCGGTCAATGGGGCAGGTTCAGCCCCGAACTACTCTGGGATGGGAGCAATGACCAGGCTGGAAGAGCAGGCTTAAGGGCCGGTGACTACAATAGTTTCTCCGCCTCCCACACTACTCTGGGACGGGCCTGGCCGATCGCCTTGCCGCGGCGCGCCGCAAACGCCATATACCCCTCGCGGGCCAGACCGGTCCCAGGGGGCAACCTTCAGATGGCAGAGACCGTGGTGGCGATGGCGGAGCGGAGCAGCAACCGTCGGGAGACGCAGCTGCTCGAGCTCTACGCCGAGGCGCCGCTGCCGACGCACCGCGGCCTCTTCCGGACCGTGGTCTTCCGCGAGAAGCGGACCGGTGCCGAGCACGTCGCCATGGTCATGGGTGACGTGGCCGGCGACGCCGTGCTGACCCGGGCCCATTCGGAGTGCCTCACCTCCGAGGTGCTCGGCTCGCTCAAGTGCGACTGCCGGGCCCAGCTCGACCGGGCCCTCGACGCCATCGCGGCCAGCGGCCGCGGCGTGCTGCTCTACCTGCGCCAGGAGGGACGCGGTATCGGGCTCGGCAACAAGATCAAGGCCTACGCCCTCCAGGCCCGCGGCCACGACACCTACGAGGCCAACCGGCTGCTCGGCTTCGGCGACGACCTGCGCAGCTACGACGTGGCGGCCGACATGCTCCGCCTCCTCGGCGTTCGCAGCGTCCAGCTCATCACCAACAACCCGCTCAAGCTCGACGGGCTGGCCAGGGCCGGCGTCCAGGTCCGGCGCCGGGTCGCCCTGCCCTCGCCCTCCAACCCGCACTCCGAGGCCTACTTGCGGGCGAAGCGGGAGCAGACCGGCCACCTCATCACCACCGACCTCGAGCTGGCCTCCGCCCGGACCGCCTCCTAGCGACGCGGCCCAGGGCCGGAGCGCCACCGGCCCTCACGGGCCGCGCAGCAGGTTGCGGGCGATCACCATCCGCTGGATCTCGCTGGTCCCCTCGTAGATCCGCTGCACCCTCGCGTCACGGTAGAGCTTGGCCACCGGGTACTCCTCGGTGTAGCCGTACCCGCCGTGGATCTGGACGGCCGCGTCGACCACCCGCTGCGCCGCCTCGCTGGCGAACAGCTTGGCCATCGAGGCGGCCTGGGTGATGGATGCCCCGACCTCCTTGAGCCCCGCCGCCCGCAGCGTCATGAGCCGGCCGGCGTCGTGGGAAGTGGCCATGTCGGCCAGCATGAAGGCGACGGCCTGGTGCTCGGCGATGGGCCTGCCGAAGGTCTTGCGCTCCTTGGCGTAGGTCGCGGCGGCGTCGAGGGCCGCCCGCATGGTGCCGGTCGCCTGGGCGGCGATGCCGATGCGCCCGCCATCGAGCGCCGAGAGCGCGATGGCCATCCCCTGGCCGACCGCCCCGAGCCGCGCCTCGTCGGGCAGCTCCACCCCGTCGAAGGCGAGCGAGACGGTCGACGAGCAGCGCTGCCCCATCTTCTCCTCGTGCCGGCCGACGCTGAAGCCGTGCATGCCCGGCTGCAGCAGGAAGGCGGTGATGCTGCGCCCGCCACCCAGCTCCGGATCGGTCCGGGCCCAGACCACCACCACGCCGGCCACGTCGCCGCTGGTGATCCACTGCTTGGCGCCGTCGAGCACCCAGCCCTCGCCGCGGCGCACCGCCCGCGTGGAGATGGCCGCCGGGTCGCTCCCCGCGCCGGGCTCGGAGAGGCCGAAGGCGCCGGCCAGGTACTCGCCCGAGGCGAGCCGCGGCAGGTGACGGTCCTTCTGCTCCGGCGAGCCGTACCTGGCGATGATCTCGGCCACCATGTTGGTGACCCCGACGATGACCGCCACCGAGGCGTCGACCGCCGCCAGCTCCATCATCGAGAGCGCCGCGGCCACCGCGCCCGCCTCCGAGCCGCCGAACTCGGCAGGGACGTTGACGGCGAGCAGCCCCAGCTCCCCGAGACCGCGGATGAGCTGGACCGGGAACTTCTCCGAGCGGTCGTTCTCCCGCACCGCCGGGGCGATGCGCTCGCGGGCGTAGGCGCGGGCAGTGGCCGCCACGGCTGCCTGGGCTTCGCTCGGTTCGAAGGTCATGGGATCCCCGCGCGCCGGCTGGCGCCGCACCCGCTAGTCCTTGAGGACGCCGGCGGCGATCACCAGGCGCTGGATCTCGCTGGTGCCCTCGTAGATCTCGGTGATTCGGCTGTCGCGCCAGTGGCGCTCGGCGTCGTACTCCTTCACGTAACCGTAGCCGCCGTGGATCTGGATCCCCTTGGAGGTGACCCGCTCGCACATCTCCGAGGCGTAGAGCTTGGCCATGGCGCTCTCGGTCGAGTGGCGGACCCCCTTGTCCTTCAGGTAGGCGGCGCGCC
>Ga0315271_10000390_pt1 | contig 23681 bp, 18 predicted proteins | sample C3_top_MG_FD_204664 | JGI IMG/M metagenome (GOLD analysis project Ga0315271, IMG submission 204664) | Sediment microbial communities from Yellowstone Lake, YNP, Wyoming, USA - C3_top | ecosystem: Environmental > Aquatic > Freshwater > Lake > Sediment | place: USA: Wyoming | collected 2017-08-01
GTGTCGCAGCCGGGCGCGCCGTCGGCCAACGACAAGGCGCAGCCGTTCTGTTCGGAGGCCGCGGACAGCAAGCAGGCGGCGGCTCCGGCGGCGCAGGCCCCGGCGACCAAGCCGGCGGTGGTGGCTACCAAGCCCGCCGCGCCGGCGCCGACGGTTGCCGCACCCAAGCAGCAGCCGTCGCAGCCGCAGGTGGTGGTGAACCGTCGTCCCGCGCGGCGCCCCATGCCGGTGGCGCCGGTGCCGACGTACACGGAACTTCCCGCGCGCGCGCCGTCCAGCGGCGTGTCGCTGGCGAACACGCGTGCGGCGGGTGGCGCAGCCGATGCGGGCGTCACCGAGGCGGTGACGCCGGCGCAGTTCACCGAACGGCTCAATGCCTTTGTGGCCGCGGCGCTGGAGATGACCAACGCGAAGATGCCGGAAGTGGCGCGCGATCCCTACGAGAACACCGCCGAGTATCAGGCGCGGGTGGCGCAGGCGTTCGGCGTCTTCCAGCGCCGCGAAGCCGAGTTCTACGCCAAGAACACGCGCACGTTCGTGGTCTCGATCCCGGTGAAGGACGCGAAGTATGACGCCGATCGCGAGCTGGTGGAGTTCGCGGCGGACGCCATTGCGCTGCCCACCACGCGCTCGTTTGCGGCGGCCGACGGCGCCCGCCTCAGCGTGGCGTGCTATACGCGCCCGGTGTTCTGGTGCAGCCCCGATAGCGGCATGCAGTACGACGGGACGGATCTGTGGCGCGTGGCTCGCGCGACGGCCCGGTCGGCTGACGTGTTGCGTTCGCCGCTGACGCTCGTGGCACGGTTCGTGGTTGGCCGGCGCGACGATGCGCGGTCCCCCGCAGTGTCCCTCGTTTCGATGGAACTGCAGGCCAAGGGTGCCGCGATCTCGCGTTGGGAGGCCAGCGCGCGCTGATGCCGTGAGTGCAGCGGCGACGCGTCTGATCCCCTCACGCCCATGACCGTCGCCCCTCTGACGCTCGTCACCATCGAGGACGTTCGCCGCGCCGCCGCCCTGCTGCGCGGCGTCGCCGTGCGCACGCCGCTGCTCGCCGCCGAGTCGCTGCAGGAGCTGTGCGGGGTGCCGGTCTGGCTGAAGCCGGAAATGCTGCAGCGCGGGGGCGCGTTCAAGTTCCGCGGCGGCTACTCGTTCCTGGCCTCGCTCAGCCCCGAGGCGCGCGCCCGCGGCGTCATCACGGCCTCCAGCGGCAACCACGGCCAGGCGGTGGCGCTCGCCGCCCGCATGTTCGGCGTGCAGTCGACGATCGTGATGCCGACCACGGTGCCGGCCGCCAAGAAGCGCGGCGCGGAGCGCCTCGCCACGCGCTGCTTCTACGTGGGCACCACGACGGCCGAGCGCATCGCGAAGGCCCAGGAGCTCTGTGCCGCCGAGGGGCTGACGTACGTGCCGCCATTCGACGATCCGACGATCATCGCGGCGCAGGGCACCGTGGGGCTCGAGATCGCCGAGGACCTGCCCCGGGTGGGCACGGTGCTCGTGCAGGTGGGCGGCGGCGGGCTGTCGAGCGGCGTGGCGATTGCCATCAAGGCGCTCGCGCCGAACGCACGGGTCATCGGCGTCGAGCCCGAGGGCGCGCCCAAGCTGACGCGCGCTCGCGCGGCCGGCGCCCCGGTGACGATTCCGGCGAGCCCCGATGGCCTGGCCGACGGCCTGCTCGCCGTGCGCATCGGTACGCTGAACTTTGCGCACCTCGCCGCCGCGCTCGATGACGTGGTGACGGTGCCGGACAGCGCGCTCGTGGGCGCCATGCGCCTGCTGCTCGACCGGCACAAGCTGGTGTGCGAGCCGAGCGGCGCGATTGCCGTGGCGGCGCTGATGACCGGGCGGGTGAAGCCGCAGGGCGACACCGTCTGCATCCTGAGCGGCGGCAACATCGAGTGGGATGGGCTGCGGGAGCTGCTCGGCGATGGGTGACACCCGCGTGCTCGTGGTGGACGACGATGACGCCCTTTGCCAGTCGCTCGCGGCCACCCTGGGCGATGCGGGGTACGTGGTGCGGACGGCGGGCGATGCGGCCGGCATGCGCGGCGTGCTGGGCGAGTGGACGCCGGACCTGCTGATGCTCGACATCAAGCTGCCGGACGCCGACGGCACGCAGCTGCTTCAGGAGCTGAAGGGCAGCGCGGAGTGGCGCGACGTGCCGGTGGTGATGATGTCGTCGCGGACGCCGGACGAGATGACGGAACTGGCGCTGGGGCTTGGCGCCGCCGACGTCGTGCGGAAGCCGTTCCGCCCGCGCGAGGTGGTGGCGCGGGTGCAGGCGCAGCTGCGGCTGCATGCCATGCTGCACGGCGCGCGGCAGGCGCTGCGCGACGTCGAGGTGGAGCTGGAGCAGGTGCGCGAGGATTCCGAGAACCGGCGCAAGCTCGTGGACATCCTGCACGAGGTCACCGGGGACCTGTCGTCGGACGAGATCTACCACATCCTCGCGCGGCGCGTGGCGCGCGCGCTGGCGCTGTCGCGCTGCTCGGTGATCCTCGCGCGCCCGGGCGACCGGGTGGGCGTGGTGGCGACGGCGTTCGACAATCCCGCGCTGCGCAACTACGAGATCAACCTCGACGCGTACCCCGAGATCCGCGCGGCGCTGGAGCACGGGCATCCCGTGCTGGTGGAAGACCTGCACACGAGCCCGCTCTACGAGGACCTCCGGCGCGAATGGGCGGCCAATGGCGTGCAGATCCCCATTCGCTCGGTGATCGCGCTGCCCTTCACGCTGGGCAAGGTGCAGGCCGGCGTCTTCTTCCTGCGGCGCATGGTGGACGAGCCGCCGCTGACCAACGAGGACGTGGAGTTTGCCGACGCCGTCATCAAGGCGGCGGTGGCGGCCATCCACCGCGCGCAGCTGATCGAGACCACCAAGGCGGACAATGCCCGGCTCGAGGTGCTCGCGCACACCGACCCGCTGACGCAGGTGCTCAACCGCCGCGCGCTGACCGTGCGCCTGGCCTCGGAGCTGGAGCGCGCCCGTCGCTACGACTCGGTGATCACGCTGCTGATGGTGGACCTGGACCATTTCAAGCTGATCAACGACACGTACGGCCACCTGGTGGGCGACGAGGTGCTCAAGGAAGTGGCGACGCTCCTGCAGAACGAGGTGCGCAGCGTGGACGTCGTGGCGCGCTACGGCGGCGAGGAGTTCGTGGTGGTGCTGCCCGAGACGTCGCTGGTGGGCGCCACGACGTTTGCCGAGCGCGTGCGCGAGTTCGTGGAAGCGACGCCCTTTGCGAGCGCGCAGGGCGAGCCGGTGCGGATCACCGCGAGCATTGGCGTGAGTTCGTATCCTTCGACGACGGTCCACTCCGTGGACGATCTCTTTGCCCGGGCCGACGAGGCGCTGTATCGCGCCAAGGCGGACGGGCGCAACCGGGTTTGCCTATGAGCATGCGCTGTCCAGCCTGCGGCACGGCATACACCGACGACGCGAAGTTCTGCACGCGCGACGGCACGCGCCTGCAGCCGGTCGCGGCGCCGGCCGCGCCGGCGCCATCCCTTGGTGGTGCCGCGCCGCTCGCCGCGGGTACGACGCCGCGCGCCATGACGCCGCCGGTGGGCGTCCCGGCGCAGTTCAACCCGGCGGCGCTCACGGGCCAGGTGCTCGAGGGACGCTACAAGATCCTCAAGAAGCTCGGCGAAGGCGGCATGTCGTACGTCTACCTTGGCGAGGACATCGCCACCAAGGAGCAGTACGCCATCAAGGTGCTGAGCCCGAACCTCGTGAAGGACAACAACGCGATGGCGCGCCTGCGCCGCGAGGCGGCGCTGGGCATGCGGCTCGCGCATCCCAATGTCTGCCACATCGTGCGGCTGGGCGAGACGGAAGACGGCGTGGTGTACGTGGTGATGCCGTACGTGCAGGGCGAGATCCTGAGCGACCGGAACAACCGCAAGGGACAGATGCCGCTGGCGGAGGTCGTGCCGTTCGTGCAGCAGATCGCCGCGGGCCTGCAGGTGGCGCACGAGCTCAAGATCATCCACCGCGACCTGAAGCCCGAGAACATCATGGTCACCAAGGCGGCCGACGGCACCGAACGCGCGGTGGTGATGGACTTCGGCCTGGCGAAGGAGCGCAAGGCGGGGGGCGAGCTCGAGAAGCTGACGGCAACGGGCATCATCCTGGGCACGCCGGAGTTCATGAGCCCGGAGCAGCTGCGCGGGAAGCCGCTCGACCCGCGCACGGACGTGTATTCGCTGACGCTGATGACCTACGAGATGCTCACGGCGAAGCTGCCGTTCGAGGGCAGGAACCAGCAGGAGATGATGATCGCGCGGCTGCGCAACGACCCCATTTCCATCCGGTCGCGCCGCCCCGACATTCCCGAGGCGGTGGAGAAGGTGCTCAACAAGGGCATGTCGCGAAATGCCGATGACCGCTACCCGTCCACCGTGGAGTTTGCCAACGCGCTGACGGAGGCCGCCGCCGGCAGCGCGAACGGCGGAGTGCTGGGCAAGCTGTTCGGGCGGTAGGACCACGGAGCAGCGGCGGATGAAACGCACTGTCGCCGTCGTGATGGCGAGCCTGCTGGCCGTCGCCGCGCTGCCGTCCCAGCAACCGGCCGTCGAGCGTTACACGTTCGCGCTCACGCTGCCCGGCGCCGGAAAGCACGTGCAGGGCATCGCGACGATCGAGTTCGCCTCCCGTCCGGCGACCGATTCCCTCACGCTCGACCTCGATGCGGCGATGACGGTCCGGGACGTGGGGTTCGGCTGCGGTGAGCTGCCGGGCGATTTGCGGAGCGAGTCGCGCTTCGTGCGTACGGGGAACCTGCTGAAGGTACCGGTGCCGCCGTCGGCGCGTGGAGCGGATACCCGGTGCCTGCGGGTCAGCTACGACGGCGAGCCGGCCGACGGCCTGATCATCGGCACCGACAGCGCCGGCCGCTGGGCGGCATTCGGCGACAACTTCCCGAATCGCGCGCGGTATTGGCTGCCGACGTTCGACCGGCCGTCGGCGAAGGCCAAGGTAACGTGGCGCATCACAGCGCCCGCTGGCCTCGAGATCGTGGCAAACGGGGCGCGCGTCGGCATCGCCACGGCGTCCGACGGCCGCACGATGACCACGTGGCGCGAAGACCGCCCCATCCCCACCTACGCCATGGTGATCGCCGCCGGACCGCTCGTCATGCACGACCTCGGCAAGACCGCGTGCGGATTGGCGGAGGACGGCGAGTGCGTACCGCAGATGGTGTGGACCGCGCCCGAGCAGGCGAAGTTCATGCCGGGCCAGTTTGCGCACGCCGGCGAGATCGTCGACTTCTTCGCGAGGACCATCGGGGCGTTCCCGTACGAAAAGCTGGCCCACCTGCAGACGACCACGCGGTACGGCGGCATGGAGAACTCGAGCGCCATCTTCTACGCCGACCAGCTCTTTCGCCGCGCCAATGGCATCAGCGACGGCCTGATTGCGCACGAGACGGCGCACCAGTGGTTCGGCGACGCGGTGACGGAGCGTGAGTGGGCGCACGCCTGGCTCAGCGAGGGATTCGCCACCTTCTTTGCGGCGCTCTGGACCCAGCATGCGCGCGGCGGCGCGGCGTATCGCGCCGAGCTGACGCAGATCCGGCGGCAGGTGATTGCCGCCGAGGTCGCGGGCACGCGCGCCGTGATTGACAGCATCGAGACCGATCCGAACCGGCTGCTGAACGCCAATACGTACCAGAAGGGCGGCTTTGTGCTGCACATGCTGCGCACCCAACTGGGCGACAGCGTGTTCTTTGGCGGGCTGCGCGCGTACTTCGCCGAGCACAAGCACGGCAACGCCATGACGCAGGACCTGCAGCGGGCGCTCGAACGCTCGTCGGGGCGCGAACTGGGCTGGTTCTTCGACCAGTGGCTGCGGCGGCCCGGCTGGGCGGAGGTGCGTATATCGTGGCAGTGGAACGCGGCGACGCAGCGGGTGACGCTCGACGTCACGCAGGGCGCGCGATTTGGCGCCTACCGGATGCCGGTTGCCGTAGACGTCACGAACGCCGACGGCACGCACTCGCGCGTGACGGTGGCGGTCGCGGCGAGCGCGACGCAGCGCGTCGAGCTTCCCGGGGTGTTCGCCGCACGGCCGACGGCGCTTGCCTTCGACCCCGATGTCGCATTGCTCGCGACGTTTGTGGCGAAGTGAGGGTCACCGCCCGCCTCGCCCTGCCCGCGGCGCTCCTCGCCCTCACCGCGCTGCACGCGCCGGTCGCGCGGGCGCAGGGTGCGCGCACGGTTGCGCCGTCTCCTGCCGAGGCGGCGCTGACGAGCGGGAACCTGGACGATGCGGAACGCGCCCTGTATGCCGCCGCACGCCGCGCGCCCCGCGATCCGGCGGCGCGCGGCGCACTGGGCGCGTGGCTCGCATCGCGCGGCGCGCTGCGCATTGGCGCGGTGCTGCTCGAGGAGGCGCGGCTGTTCGGCGGCGAGCCCATTTCGATTGCCGCGCGACTGGAGCACGTCTACACGTGGCTGCGCGACTGGCCATCGCTGGCGGCGCTTCCCGGGTCGTCGTTGTCGCCCGCCGAACGGAAGCGCGCGCAGGTGCTCGCCGACCTCGGCAGCGACGTGCAGGGCGCCGACACGGAGCAGCTCACGTTTGCGCCGCTCGAGGTGGGCGCGCTGGGGCGCGTGCCGATGCTGATTGGCCGGGACACGCTGTGGGGCGAGGTGGATCCGCAGGTCGAGGGGCTCGTGCTGCCCGGGCTCGGCCGCGGTGCGGGACTGATTGACGTGATCGGCGAGGACCGCCGCGGCCAGGTGGCAATCGTGCGCGCGCTCTCGCTCGGCGCACTGACGCTGCGCAACGTGCCGGCGCGGGTTGACGCATCACTTGGGGTGGGTCGCGCACGCCTGGGCTTCGACGTCTTCGCGTCGCTGGCGCCGACGGTGGACTCGCGCGCGGGGGTGGTGACGCTGCGCAGGTCGGGCAAGCTGGATGAGCCGGTATCGGCCAACGGGCTGCCGATGCTGCTCGGCTTCCCGGGCGTGCGGCTGGCGGTGCGACGCGGCGAGCCGCTTGCCCCCATCACGTCACCCGCGGGTCGCATGGCGCTGCGCGGCCATCCATGGACCGTGGATGTGCGGCGCGGCCTGATCTGGGTGGACCCTTCGCGTTGACGCACCGGTGAGGCACCTTACCGCGTATCAGGCGATTCCCGCTTGTGGCGCGGTGACGAGTGGCTTTCCCGTTCCCGCGCGAGGCCGGGGTGCCTGACTGACGTTCCGGGGACGAAGTCGGTAATTTCAACGGATGGCGGCGCCATCTGGCGCGCCGACTTTCACTCGCACCTACGCTCCAATGAAAATGCTTGTGCTTGGCGCCGGGCTTCAGGGCTCCGCATGCGCCTACGACCTGCTGCAGCAGGCGGATGTGACCGAGGTTCGTCTCGCCGACAAGTCGGTGGAGCACCTTCCTGCATTCCTCACACCATACATCGGGCACAAGCTGCACCCGATGGCGCTCGACGTCACCGACACGGCACAGGTGGCCAAGGCCATGGCCGGCGTGAAGGCCGTGATGTGTGCGGTGCCGTATTACTTCAACCTCCCCATGACCGAAGCGGCCATCGCCGCCGGGGCGCACTTCAGCGACCTCGGGGGCAACACCGAGATCGTCTTCCAGCAGAAGGCGCTCGATGCCAGGGCCGCAGCGGCCGGCGTGACGGTCATACCCGACTGCGGACTCGCGCCGGGCATGGTGAACATCCTGGCCCAGCTGGGCATTTCGCGCTGCGACGCGGTGGACTCGGTGAAGATTTTCGTCGGCGGGCTGCCGCAGCATCCCGAGGCGCCGCTCAACTACCAGATCGTCTACTCGCTCGAGGGCGTGCTCGACTACTACACCACGCTCTCGTGGGTGATTCGCGACGGCAAGCGCCACCAGGTGAAGGCGCTCTCGGAGCTCGAGCCGGTGACGTTCGACGACATCGGCGTACTGGAGGCCTTCCACACGGCCGGCGGCCTGTCGACCATCGGCTTCCGGTATGAGGGCAAGATCCCGACGATGGAGTACAAGACGCTCCGCTATCCGGGACACGCGAAGATCATGGAAGCCATCCGCGACCTCGGTCTGCTCGAGCTGGAGCCGATTGAGGTGAAGGGTGTCAAGGTGTCGCCGCGCGATGTCGCCGTGGCCGCGATGGGACCGAAGTTGAGCAAGCCGGACAGCCGCGACCTGGTGGCGCTGCGCGTGCTCGTGCGCGGTACCAAGGACGGCAAGCCGGTGACGCATACGTTCGAGCTGGTGGATCGGCACGACGAAGCGACGGGCATCACGGCGATGGAGCGCACGACGGGATTCTCGCTGGCCATCACCGGGCTGCTGCAGGCGCAGGGCAAGGTGGCGCCCGCCGGCGTGCACACGTCGGACGAAGTGATGCCGGCCGAGCTGTATGTGGCCGAGCTGGCCAAGCGCGGCGTCATCATCAAGCAGAGCATGAGCTAGCGCGACGGTGCGCGATTGTCGATGGCAGGCGCGGCGCCGGAGCTTCCGGCGCCGCGCCCTGCTTTTGTTCCATCTTCGGTCGCTGATCTCGCGCACATTCACGGAACGCCGTCCGGTACGCCGGGTACCGCTACACAGAGACCCCAAAGGAGGATGTATGGGTGTCATTCGTACGGTAGTGGCGGTGGGCGCGCTCGCGTTGAGCGTCCCGGCGTATGCGCAGGGCGGCCGGTTCGGCGGGGATCGCTCGCGTTCGGAGCAAAAGAGCGACAGCCGGAGCAACGATCGCGGCAATGGTGGTGCACGCGGCGCTGATCCGCGCGGGACTCCACGGTCTGATGCACGCACGGCGCGTCGCGCCGAGCCGCGCGCTGAGCCGCGCGCTGAGCCGCGCGCCGAACGACCTGTGGACCGGCCGGTGGTGCGACGCGTTGATCCGCGTGCCGAGCCGCGCAATGACCAGCGGAATGACCAGCGTGGCCGTCCCGCCCAGCCGTGGAATCGCGGTGACGATCGGGCGGATCGCGGGCGGTCTGAGAACCGCGACAACGGTCGTGACTACGGCCGCGGCAACGGCCACGCGTACGGACGCGTGGAGCGCGACAACCGCGGCTACGACCATCGCGTGTACGACTACGATCGCGGGCGCCGTGAGGCGGTCTTCATCGGTGGGTGGTTCCAGGTGCACGGAGTGAGCATCACCATTCGCAGCCACATGGACGGCCGCTACCGCTACGATTTCCGTCGCGGCCTGTACCTCGATCCGTTCGTGCTGGCCCGGCTGGAGCTGCTGCCGTTCGACCTCGAGCTGCAGCTTGGGGACCTGCCGCCCTACTACGAGCGCCGGATCTACGGGCGGACGGTGCTGGTGATCGACATGCGCACGCGGATGGTCGTGGACGTGTACGATGTGGACTGGTAGCACCGGGCGTGATGGCTGATGCACGAAGGGCGCGAGGACTTGTCCTCGCGCCCTTCAGCTTCTCCGCTTCGGACGTGGTCTACCTGCTGTACGACGCCAGCGTCGCGCCCATGGCGTCCATTGCTTCCTTGGCCCGCCAGCGGTCGTGCCCGTTGTAGATGAACGAGAAGGCCAGCCGTTCGCCGTCCTTCGACATCACGTAGCCGCCCAGCGACGCCACGTCGTTGGTGGTGCCGGTCTTGGCGTGCAGGTTGCCCATGGCCGGTGTGTACCGCATGCGTCGGCGCAGCGTCTCGGTGCGGCCGGCCACCGGCAGTGACTGCTCGAGCACGTCGTGCCACGGCGCCCGCGACGCATAGCCGAGCAGTTGCACCATGGCGCGCGGCGTCACCCGGTCGGCCGTGGACAGCCCGCTGCCGTCGGCGGCGTACACGTCGGTCGGCTGCACATTGGCTTTCTCGTACAGGAAGCGGCGCAGCAGGATGTTGGCGTTGTCGGCCGAGCCCACCACGCCGACGCTGCGCGCCGCGTTGCGGAAGAGCATCTCGGCGAAATGGTTGTTGCTCTCGCCGTTCATGGTGGTGACGAGTTCGCCCAGCGTCGCCGACGGAAGCACCGCCACGCGCGGCGCGCCATTGGCCGCCTTGCCCAGGCGCACCTGGGCGTCCACGACGATTCCCTGCGCCTCGAGTGCGGCGCGGAACGCCGCGGTTGTCATGAGGGCGGGATGCTCGGCGACCACCTGCACGCTGGAGCCGCTGCCGGCCGCGCCGACCGTGCCGCGGACCTCGATGCCGTCTTCCGTCTGCCGCACGCCAATGCGCGCGCCGCGGCCGCTCACGACCTTCACGTTGTTCACGACCGCCAGCCCCGACAGCGCGGGCTCGAAGCTGATGGCGGCGGACTTGCCTGCGGCCTTCACCCGGACGGTCAGGAGGTTCTCGTTGTATGAAAGCGCCGACACGCGGGCGGCGTAGTGCGCGCCCAGGTAGCGCGAGCGCCAGCCCTCTGGCACCTGGCGATCCTCGAACGCGCTGGCGTCGCCGACTATGTCGCCCGAGACCCGCCGGACGCCGGCCTGCCAGACGAGCCGTGCGATGGCGGCCATCGGCGTCTCGCCGGAGGCGCCATCGGCAAACCGGCGGCTGAACGACGGGTCGCCGGCGCCACGGAGGATGAGGTTGCCGCGCAGCACACCGTCGCTGCCCAGCGCACCTTCGCGCAGCACTTCCGTGGTGAATCGGTAGTCCGAACCGAAGCGCTCGAGCGCCACCGCCGACGTGAAGAGCTTCATGGTGCTGGCGGGCAGCAACTGGTGGTCGGCGTTGCGGGCAAACAGCGTGTCGCCATTTGCGAGCGAGACCACCACCACGCCCCACTCGCCACCGCGCGAAGCGCGATCGAGGATGGAGCCGAGGTCGCCCGCCAGCTGTTCGGCGCCCTGCGGCGTCGTGTACCCGATGGCCGTGGACGCCGGCGCCTTCTTTTTTGCGACCGTCCGGACCGTGGCCTTGGTGCTGGTCGTCCGCCGCCGCTTGGTGCTTGCGCGGCGGCCATCGGCGGTCGCACCCGCGGTGGCCCGCACCGACGCCAGGGCCGGATTGGCCTGGGCGGGCGTGCTCGCCGGCGCCGCGGCGCAGGCAAGGGCTGCGACGCACCAGCGGCGAAGGCGAACGGTGTGAACGGAAGACGGCATCAGCTCGGCGGTCCGGGGGGTGAAGGAGGGCGGCAGGGCGACCGCCCCGGCGTCAGACCTTCAATATGATGTTCTTGCGGTACAGCACGACGAGGATAGCGTACCAGAAGAGGACGAACGAGACCGCAAAAGCCAACGAGGCGTCCCGCGGCTCGAGCCACGAGAGGAACACCGTCTTATACACCGCAGCCTGGACGGATATTTGCTTGCCGTCGTACTGCACCGTCCACAGCGAGTAGATGATGCGCGCCATCGCGCCCGATCCCACAAAGGCGACGATCGGGTTCACGCCATATATGACGAGCGGACGGGTCCACCAGGTCACACCCTGGACGTCGATGATCCAGGTGATGGTGGCAATGCTCACGGCGGCCATGCCGGCGGTGAAAATGACGTAGGAACTGGTCCAGAGCCCCTTGTTGATGGGGAACGACCAGTGCCACATGAGGCCGGCCATCATCAGCAGGGCGCCGACCGCGAACATGGCGTTCAGCCGCTCGGTGAGGGGACGGTCCTTCTGGGCGATCCACCGGCCGCAGAGCACCCCCATGAGGGCCGTGCCGACGGCGGGAATGGTGGAGAGCGGGCCCTCGGGGTCCCAGGTCTTGGACGACTTCCAGAGGTGGCCCTCGAGCAGGGCGCGGTCGAGCCAGGCGGCGAGCGTCCGCGACGGGTCATCCAGGCAGAGGGCGCCCATGGCGCAGCCGCCGGGCACCGGCAGGAGCGTCATGGCGAACCAGTAGCCGAACAGGATGACGACCAGCATCTCCACGACCTGCTTGACCGAGGCGCGCAGCGTGAGCAGGCCGGCGATGAGGTACACGACGCCGATGCGCGGCAGGACCCCGGGAATGCGGATCTCGGTGAAGCGCGTGAGCGGGTAGAACGGGAAGGCCGACAGGCCCCAGCCGATCAGGACGATGAGGATGCCGCGGCGAATCACCTGCCGGCGCAGCGCGGCGTCCGAGTCGCCGCGCGCGCGCCGGGCCGAGAGCGAGAGGTGCGTCGTGATGCCGACGATGAACAGGAAGAACGGAAAGATCAGGTCGGTGGGCGTCCATCCGTTCCACGAGGCGTGCTCGAGCGGCGGGTAGATGGCGCCCCAGCTCCCGGGATTGTTCACGAGGAGCATGCCCGCGACGGTGAGGCCGCGGAAGACGTCGAGGGCGACGAGACGCTCGGTGGTGCCCTTCGCGGTGGTCATGGCTTCTCCGAGAGGGAACGACGACCACTGAAAGTGCGCCTCGGCACCCTCGCTGTCTACGGGGTGGCACGCTGCGCGGACCGCCCGGATGCGACAAGGGGACTGGCGGCCTGCCCAGTCCCCTCGTCTTCCTGCGCGGCTTTGGGGGGGCTCAGCCGATGCGCAGGTGGTTGAACAGGAACATCAGCGCGATGAGCGTGACGCCCGCAATGGCGAGCGGGCCCGTGAACAGCACGCGGAAGATCTTGTGGTCGTACTTGAGGTGCATGTAGAACATCACGACGACGGTGAACTTGACCGCCGACATGATGAGCAGCACGGGCACAAACGCCTTGCTCGCCACGAAGGCCGGGATGTAGTACGCCCACACCTCCGCCGCCGTGATGAGCGTGAGCCACAGGGCGACCCACTTGTACTGCTTCCAGGTGGGGTGCTCGTGCGTGTGGTCGGCGTGGGCGCGATCGCTGGACATGGTCGTTGGCCCCTTACTTGATGAGGTAGACGAGCGTGAAGATCACGATCCAGACGACGTCCACGAAGTGCCAGTACAGGGCGCAGATGTCGACGATCAGCGTGTCCTTGGGCCCGAGCCCGCGCTTCATGTCCATGAACAGCAGCGACATGAGCCAGAGCACGCCGACCGCCACGTGCGTGCCGTGGAAGCCCGTCAGGGTGAAGAACGACGACCCGAACAGGTTGGTCTTGATGGTCAGCCCTTCGTGCACGAACGACGTGAACTCGTACGCCTGGAAGCCGAGGAACGTGGCGCCCATTGCCGCGGTGGCGAACAGCCAGAACTTGGACGAGCCCAGCAGGCCCTCGTAGCCCGGCTTGCCCTTGTTCTCGACGGCGGCGAGGGCGAGCACCATCGCCAGCGACGACATGAGCAGCACGAACGTGGAGGCCGACGTCACCGGGATGTTCAGGATGGCCCCGAACTTCTGGCCCGACGGCGAGGTCCACGCCTCGTGGGGGAACGGCCCGACGACGGACCGTCCCTTGTAGATGAGGTAGGTCGAGATGAGCGACGCAAAGAGCATGCACTCCGACCCGATGAACGCCCAGATCGCGACCTTCCGGTTGTCGAGCCCGGTGGTGGTGTAGTGCTGGTGTTCGTGCGCCTCGTGGGCGCCCGGCGCAGCGGCTGCGGCTGAAGACACGGTCATGTTCTCCGGGTTACTCGAGGGGGCTCGTGAGCCACGCGTACAGCGAGCCCACCATGAAGGCCGTGCCGCCGAGCATGGTCGTCATGGCCAGCGCGAAGTGGCCGCTGTGCAGGACAATCAGGCCGCTCAGCATGATGATGATGCCGAGGGCGACGCAGAACGGCTTGAAGGTGTTGAACGGCATGGGGATGCCGAGTTCCTTGGCCGTCTTGCGCACGGTCTCCTCGTGCATCGGCACCGCGTGGGCGTCGGCAATGGTCGCCGAGTCGGCGTGCGAATGCTGGATGCCGGCGGTCCGCTCGGGCGACTTGAGGTCCCACATGGGGTACCGCGAGGTCACCTCGGGAATCTCGGCGAAATTGTACTCCGGTGGCGGCGAGGGGATGGACCACTCGAGCGTCGGCGCGCCCCACGGATCGTTGCCCGCCAGCGGACCGCGGTTGCGGCTGCGGAAGAAGTTGACGGCAAAGATGATGCCGGCGAGGACCAGCATGTACGTGCCGACCGTCGACATCAGGTTGAAGAGCTCCCAGCCCTGGCCCGCGTCATACGTGTAGACGCGGCGGGGCATGCCGAGCATGCCGCTGAAGTGCATGGGGAAGAACGTCAGGTTCAGGCCGACGAAATTCAGCCAGAACTGCCACGACCCGAGCGTCTCGCTCATGAAGTGGCCCGTCATCTTCGGGTAATAGTGGTAGATGCCCGCAAAGATGCCCATCATGGCGCCACCGTAGAGCACGTAGTGGAAGTGCGCCACGATGAAGTACGTGTCGGTCTGCTGCATGTCGGACGGCGGCGACGAATGCATGACGCCCGAGATGCCGCCGATGGTGAACATCGCGATGAGGCCGATGGCGAACTTCATGGACGTCGGGAAGCGGAGCGAGCCGCCGTACATCGTCGCGATCCAGTTGAAGATCTTCACGCCCGTGGGCAGGCCGATGAGCATGGTCGCCACGGAGAAGATCGAGTCGGCCACCGGGCCCATGCCGACCGCGAACATGTGGTGCGCCCACACGCCGAAGCCGAGGAAGCCGATCATGATGCCCGAGTAGGCCATGACGTTGTAGCCGAACAGCGGCTTGCGGCTGTGCGTCGGGAGCACTTCCGACACGAGGCCGAACGCCGGCAGGATCAGGATGTAGACCTCGGGGTGGCCGAAGATCCAGAACAGGTGCTGCCAGAGCAGCGGGTCGCCGCCGGCGCCTATCTCGTAGAACTGCGTCCCGAAGAAGCGGTCGAACTGCAGGAAGAAGAGCGCGACCGTGATGACGGGGAAGGCGAGCACGACGAGGAACTGCACGACGAACGACATCCACGTGAACATCGGCATGCGCATGAGCGTCATGCCCGGGGCGCGCATGTTGATGATCGTCGTGATGAAGTTGAAGGCCGCGGCCAGCGACGAGATACCGAGGATCTGCAGGCCGAGGACCCAGAAGTCCATGTTGAAGCCGGGCGAGTACGTCGGCCCCGACAGCGGGGCGTAGCCGAACCAGCCGCCGTTGGGCGCCACGCTGAAGAAGATCGGCAGCGTGATGAACAGGCCGCCCAGCGCGTACACCCAGTACGAGAAGGCGTTGAGCCGCGGGAAGGCGACGTCGCGCGCGCCGATCTGCAGCGGGATGAGGTAGTTGAAGAAGGCGGCGGACAGCGGCATCACGACGAGGAAGACCATGGTGGTGCCGTGCATCGTGAACAGCTGGTTGTAGAACTCGGCCGAGACGACGTGCAGGTTCGGCTTGGCCAGCTGCGTGCGGATGAGCGCCGCCTCGAGGCCGCCGACCATCAGGTAGAACAGGGCGGTGTAGAGGTACAGGACGCCGATGCGCTTGTGGTCGACGGTGGTCAGCCAGCTCCAGAGGCCGGTCTGCTCCGACGACTCCGACGCGGCGGACGCGCCGGCGGCGTGTGTCGGGGCTGCGGGGTGTGCCATGAGTTCGGTTTCTCCGGGGGCTACTTGAGTGACATCAGGTAAGCGACGACGTCAGCGATCTGCTTGTCGTCGAGCCCACCGGCCGTGACCTTCATCTTGACGAACGGGTTGAACTCGCCCGTGCCGAACGTCGGCATGACGGTGCCCGGCTTCATCATCGGTGCATTCTTGATCCAGAGGGCGAGCGCCTTGGCCTCGGTGCGGTACAGCCCGGCGGCAAAGGTGTGGCGCGTCCCGATGTGCGTCAGGCTCGGCCCCTTGGCCTGGTCGTCCGTGATGTACTGCGTCTCACCCTTGATGTTGTGGCAGGTGAGGCACGGCGCCTTGGCCAGGTTCGTCACGATGTCGCGACCGGCCTTCGGGTCCCCCGAGGCGAGCAGCGCCTCGTTGAACGGCGTGGCCGGCAGCGGCGTGGAGGGCAGCGTGTAGGCCTTCATCTTCTCGAGGGGATAGACCCACACCTCGGGCGCCGCGGACGAGGCGGAGGCCGCCGCCGGCATGCCGGGCATGTCCGGCATTCCCGGCATGGCGGCCATCTTCACCGGCGTCGCGGGCTTGGCCTTGGCCGAATCGGCGGCGGCCATGGCGGCGGCCATGGCGGCGGCCGCCGCCGGCGAACCGACCGCCAGCGTCCTCTGGTGCGCCACCCACTTGTCGAACTCCGCGGGCGTCACGGTGAAGGCGCGGAAGCGCATGTTCGCGTGGCTCGAGCCGCAGTACTCCGCGCAGGCGCCGTTGTAGGCCTCCGACGTGAGGTCGGCCTTCGGCGTGAACCACAGGTAGTTCGTGTGATTCGAGATCAGGTCGCGCTTGCCGCCCATCTGGGGAATCCAGAAGGAGTGCAGCACGTCGCGGGTGCGCAGCGAGAAGCTCGCCGTCTTGCCGATGGGCAGGTACACCTCGTTGGCGGTGACGATGCCGTACTGCGGGTAGCGGAACTCCCACCACCACTGATGCCCGATGACCTCGATCTGCACCGAGGTGTCCGGCGCCTTCCGCTGGGTCTGGAAGATGGTCCGCACCGTGGGCACGGCGAGGAAGACGAGGATGAGCGCCGGAATGGCGGTCCACGTGATCTCGAGTGCCGCGTTGCCGTGAATCTGGCGCGGCGCGGGGCCGCCCTCGCGACGGCGGAACTTGAAGATGGTGTAGACCAGGAGCACCTCGACCACCACGAACACGACCGTGCCAAGCAGCAGCATGCGGTCCCAGAGGAACACGGCGAGCGTGTTGAGCTCGGTGTTGTGGCTGAACGTGGAGTTCGGATAGTCTCCACCACACGCAGTGAGCGCCAGCAGGACGATCGCGAGTACCGCGACCGACTGGAGCCGGCGCAGATGCAGCTTGGGCATCAGCTGTGACGATTGGAGGTGAGGAGCCTGGCCGTGCGCCGGGCGGGGGCACGCGTGTCAGGAAAAACCGCCGAAACTTACCCTGTCCCGCCGGGTGATTCAAGTACTTCCGGGTGCGGGAAACGCCTACAAGTCGTTGTCGGGTCGGCAATTATCGCAACGGCCGCCGGAGTGCCCGGCGGCCGCGACGGCGAGGATCACTCGGGCGCGATGTCGATATCCACCGAGTGGTCCCGCTTGACCTTCTTTTCGGCGAAGTCGATGAGCTGGCGGATCTGCCCGATGTGCTCGCGGTAGGCCCGGACCTTCACCTGGTCGCCACCGCCACGCCCGGCCACGAGGATCATCGAGGAGACCACGTCGGCGATCATGCCGAACTGCCCCTTCAGCTGGCCCACGAGGGGGGAGGCCATGCGCTTGAGCTGCATCGGCATGACGCCGATGGGCTTCTTGTTGGTCACTTCCATCGCCATGCGCTCGACCATCCCGTGCAGCTGCTGCACGCTCATGAGCGCCTCTTCGAGCGTCTTCAGCTTCTGCGCGCCTGCGCCGTCGAGCTTGGTGCTGCCCATGGGGGATACCGCAGAGAGAGAAACAGAGTGCAACGGAATACAACAGAGTACTACAGATAAACGTAGCCCTCGGCGCGCCGTACCGTCAGCACCGTCGCCGTCTGTTGTACTCTGTTGTTTTCTGTTGTGTTCTGTTGTTTTCTGTTCCTACACCATTTTCGACGGATCGAGCGCCTTGTCCAGTTCCTTCCTGGTCAGGAGCTTGCGCTCCAGCACGAGTTCGTAGACCCCGCGCCCCGTCGCCAGCGCCTCCTTGGCGACGTCGGTGCAGGCCTCGTAGCCGATGACCGGCACCAGCGCCGTGACGATGCCAATCGAGCGCTCCACGAACTCGCGCAGGCGGTCGGGATTGGCCGTGATGCCGGTGATGCACCGGGTCCGGAGGATCTGCACCGCCGCCGTCATCTCGCGGATGTTCTGCAGCAGCCGGTACGCAATCACGGGTTCGAAGACATTCAGCTGCAGCTGCCCGCCCTCCGCGGCCATGGTCACGGTCATGTCGCCGCCAATCACGTCGAAGCAGACCTGGTTCACCGCCTCGGGAATCACGGGATTCACCTTGCCGGGCATGATGCTGGAGCCGGGCTGCATGGGCGGCAGGTTGATCTCGCCGAAGCCGGTGCGCGGGCCGCTGGAGAGCAGGCGCAGGTCGTTGCAGACCTTGCTGAGCTTCACGGCGCAGCGCTTGAGCACGCCGGAGAGCTGCACGAAGGCGCCGGTGTCGGACGTTGCCTCCACCAGGTCGGGCGCGGTGATGAGCGACAGGCCGGTGATGGCGCTGAGGTGCGCGCGCACGGCCTCGGGGTACCCGGCCGGCGCGTTGATGCGGGTGCCAATGGCCGTCGCCCCCATGTTGATCTCGCGAATGAGCGCCTGTGCCTCGCCCAGCCGGTCAATGTCCTCGGCGATGGTATGCCCAAAGGCGGCAAACTCCTGCCCGAGCGTCATGGGCACGGCGTCCTGCAGCTGCGTGCGCCCCATCTTGACCAGCGCCTTGAATTCCTCGCCCTTGCCGAGGAAGGCCTCCACGAGCTCGCGCATGGCGTCGCGCAGGCCGCTGATGCTGGCGTGCAGCGACAGCTTCACCGCCGTCGGGTAGACGTCGTTGGTGCTTTGCGACGCGTTGACGTGATTGTTGGGATGGCAGTGGTCGTAGTCGCCGCGCTTGTGGCCGAGCAGTTCGAGCCCGCGGTTGGCGATGACCTCGTTGGCGTTCATGTTGGTCGAGGTCCCCGCGCCGCCCTGGATCATGTCGACCAGGAAGTGCTCGTGATGGCGGCCATGCTGCACTTCGTGGCACGCCGTCACGATGGCGTCGGTGACGCCGGCGTCGAGCAGGCCGAGGTCGCGATTGGCGCGCGCCGCGGCTTCCTTCACCTGGGCCAGCGCGACGACGAGCGCGGGGAACTCGCGCAGCGGCACGCCGGTGATGGGGAAGTTCTCCAGGGCGCGGAGCGTCTGCACGCCATACAGCGCGGCCTCGCTGACGTCGCGTTCCCCGAGCAGGTCGTGTTCGCGGCGCGTGGTCCCGCCGCCGAAGCCCATGGCACGGCCGTGCCCGACCAGGGTGGCCGAGGTGTTCTTGAGGCGCTGGGCAATGGCGCGCGCCGCCTTGCCGAGCAGCGCGGCATGGAGCTGCGGGGTGTCCTTGAGCGCCGGGGCCAGCTCCTTCATGCGGAAGAGCACCACCTCGGTGGGCTCGAGCGCGCGCGCGGTGGTGCCGTGGTGCGTCTCGTCCAGCAGGATGCCCTCGCCCAGCACCTCGCCGGCGCCGTGGGTGGCCAGGCGCGTGACGATGCCGCCCTCCGCCTGGTCAATGGCGACGCTTCCGGACAGGATGACCGCGAAGAACGACCGCGGGGCCCCCGCGCTGAACAGCGCCTCGTCCACGGCGTACTGCGCCGGCGTACCGCACTTGGCGAGCGTCCACAGGAGCGTGTCGGTGAAGCCGGCGAAGAACGGGACGGTCTTGAGCTGGTCCTTTAATGGCATGAAGGCGAACCGGATGTCGGATGACGGAATTGGAATTCGAGGATGCGAGCCGGGAATCCCTTGAATTGGGCGCGTGTCTCGCGCGGGCGGAAGGGTGCATTCCGGGTCCAATTCCCCGATCCGGACTGAATTCCGAGCTCGCATTCCAATTCCGGAATCCGAATTCCGGTTCCATCTTAAGTTGAGCCGCGAACCCGAACCCGGACCCGGATCCCTGATGCTGAACCGCCGCGATTTCCTTGAACGCTCCGCGCTCCTCTCCGCCCTCGGGTTCCTGCCGCGCGCCATCAGCGCCGAGGAGTACGAGCGCGACGTGGCGCGCGCCGTGCTGCCGGCCGGCTTTCGCGCCCGCCCCGTGGTGGTGTCGAGCGCCAACGGCATTCGCGGCGTGAAGGTGGCGTACGACAAGATCATGGCCGGCGAGGACGTGCTGGACGGCATCATTGCAGGCGTCAACATCCAGGAGCTCGACCCCACCGACCAGTCGGTGGGGCTCGGCGGCCTGCCCAACGAGGAGGGCGTGGTGCAGCTCGACGCCAGCTGCATGCACGGCCCGACGCGCCGGGCCGGGGCCGTGGGCTGCCTCGAGGACATCGCCACGCCGTCGCTGGTGGCCAAGGCGGTGATGGACTACACCACGCACGTGCTGCTGGTGGGCGCCGGCGCCAGGAAGTTTGCGGTGGCGCTGGGCTTCAAGACGCAGAACCTGCTGACGGACAAGAGCCGTCAGGACTGGCTGCGCTGGAAGGCGCGCCTGAGTCCCACGGACAACTGGCTCGACCACGACGGCGACGTGAAGGTCAACTGGACGCACGGCACCATCAACATGAACGGCGTGAACGCGTCGGGCGAGCTGAGCTCGGTGACGACCACCAGCGGGCTGGCGTGGAAGCTCGACGGCCGGCTGGGCGACTCGCCGATTCACGGCGCGGGGCAGTACACCGACAACGATGTTGGGTCGGCCGGATCCACGGGACTCGGCGAGATCAACATCAAGACCTGCGGCGGCTTTCTGACGGTGGAGTTCATGCGCCAGGGCCTGGCGCCGCAGCAGGCGGCACTCAAGACGCTCGAGCGGATGGTAAAGATGACGGAACAGCGCCTGCTCGACGACCGCGGCCGGCCGCGCTACGACATCCAGGTGTACGCGCTGGCGAAGGACGGCCGGTATGGCGCCGCGTCCATGTATGAGGGCGCGCCGTTTGCGGTCTGCGACGAGAAGGGGGCGCGCCTGGAGCCCTGCGCCTTCCTGTTCCGCAACAGCGAGCGGCCGCGCTGAGCATGGCGGACCATCGCGACGACTTCGGCACAATTGGCCGGCGCATCCTCACGCCGGTGGCGGTGCTGTTTGTCGTGTACATGGTGGGCGTGGTGGGCTACAAGGTGATTGGCGGCGTGAAGCACAGCTGGCTCGACGCGCTGTACATGACGACCATCACCCTGACGACCACCGGGTATCGCGAGGTGATTGACATCACGGAGCATCCGGCCGGCATGGTGTTCACCATCCTGCTGCTCCTGTTCGGCGCCACCGCGGTGGTGATGACCGGTTCGATGATCACGGCCTACGTGATCGAGGGTGACCTGACGGCGGGATTCCGGAGGCGGCGGATGCAGAAGCTCGTGGACGCGATGCGCGGGCACACCATCGTGTGCGGCGCGGGGCAGACCGGATCGGCGGTGGTGCGCGAACTGGCGCAAACCGAGCGGCCGTGCGTGGCCATCGAGAGCAGCGACGAACGGGCGGCGGTGTTCAGCCGGCTCTTTCCCTCGGTTCCGGTGCTGGTGGGTGACTGTACCGACGACGAAATGCTGACGCGCGCCGGCGTCGGCTACGCATCGGGTGTCGTGATCTGCACGGACGACGAAAAGGTCGCGCTGGTGACGACCGTGCTCGCGCGGCAGATGGCGCCCAAGGCGCGGCTGGTGGCGCGCGCGGTCAACGACAAGGCGGCGTCGCGCCTGCGTCAGAGCGGGGCCGACGCGACGGTGTCGCCGGGAAACATCGGCGGCATGCGCATGGCGAGCGAGCTGCTGCGGCCGAGCGTGGTGACCTTCCTCGACCAGATGCTGCGCGAAGAGAACCGCAACCTGCGCATCGAGGAGGTGCGGGTGGAGCAGGGGAGCGCGCTCGACGGAAAGCCGGTGAACGCGCTGCAATTGCATGAGTACGGCACGGGGCTGCTGCTGCTCGCGATGCGCGCGCGCGACGGCGCGTACATGTTCAACCCGGCCGCGTCCACGGTCGTGCTGGCGGGCTGCCACCTGATCGTGATGGGCGATCCCCCGTCGGTGGAACACCTGCAGCAGGCGGGTCAGGCAGGATAGCGCTTTCTCCACCGCGCCATTCCGGCCGAGCCGGATTGGCGCACGAGAAATCAGTGCGTCTTGAACACGCTCGTGGCCTGCTCCAGCCGCTGCGCGGTATGCGACAGCTGGCCGGCCGCTGCGGCGATTTCCTGGGTGCTGGCGCTCTGCTCCTCGCTGGCCGCGGCGACGTCCTGCATGGCGTTCACGAAGGCCTGCGTGCCCGTGTTCAGCAGCGAGAGCCGCTGCTGCAGCTCGCTCACGAGTGAATCGCCGGCGGTGGCTGACGAGGCCATGGCCTCGGTCCAGTCATCGGCTTCGCGGACGGCTTCTTCCACCTGCGTGAATGAGCGGCGGCCGTGCTCGGTGGCCTCCGTCACCGCCTGCACGCGGTCGAGTGCGCGGGCGCTGGCGCCACGGGCGTCGTCGAGGCGGCTGAGGATGCCGCGGATGAGCGTTTCGGTCTGCTCGGCGGCGCTGGCCGTGCTGGCCGCGAGCCGCCGCACCTCGGTGGCGACGACCGCGAACCCCTCGCCCTGCTCCCCGGCGCGCGCCGCCTCCATGGCGGCGTTCAGCGCCAGGAGCTTGGACTGCCGGGCGATCTTCTGCACGAGCGTGACGAAGGCGCGAATCTCGTCGGAGGCCGCGCCGAGCGCCTCGACCGCCTGCGCGCTGGCCTGCACGTCCTGGGTCAGCGCCCCCAGGCGGCTGACGTTCTCGTCGAGTCGCGTGTGGTTGTCGGTGGCCAGGGACTTGAGCCGCCGGTTGCGCTCCAGGCCGTCGCGCGCGCCCGACGCGAGCGTCCGGGCGACCTCGCCCAGCTTGCCGGTGTCGTCGGTGAGCGCATGGATGGTGCCGGCCATCTGCACCGCCTGCTCGCTGAGCGTGCTGGCCGTGTTGGCAATGGCCGCTGCCGCCTGCGCGAGATGCTCGGTGCCACCGGTGATCTCGCCGGCGAAGGTCGTTGTCTCGCCGGTCGAGGCGCGGATGACGGCAGCCAGCCGCGCGAGCTCGGACGTCATGCCATCCATGGCGCGTGCCAGGCGGCCCATCTCGCCGCCGTGGCCGGCCTCGGAGGGCCGGGTGGTCAGGTCGCCGGCCGCGACGGCTTCGGCGACCACCGCGAGTTCCCGAAGCCGGTTGCCCACCGTTGGGGAGACGATGAAGGAGAAGAAGGCCGTGCCGACCAGGCCGGCGAAGGCGACGGCGAGTGCCGCCAGCGGGATGAAGTATCCCGATTTCCAGGCCTGGATCCAGATGTCCCGGGTCACGCCGCCCAGCGCGATGGTCGAGAGTGCCGACGCCCAGAGCACCCACGTGGCAAGCCGATCGAGGGCGTGTTCCTGCTGCTCGGCCGGCGCTCCGCTTGTACCCCGTTCTGCCGAGGCTAGATTTCCTTCATCCCCGTGGCTCACGCACTTCCTCCAAGCCAGCGCGGGGCGCCCAAGCTTCACACCCCACGCATCTAATGACTGATTCCCATCCGCCGGTCATCCCGGACGAGCCGGTCGCCTACGATCCTACCGCCATCGAGGCGAAGTGGCGTGCCCGGTGGCTCGAGCGCGGCACCAACACGACCGACCTGCAGGGGGAGCGGCCGTACTACCAGCTGATGATGTTTCCCTATCCGTCCGCGGAAGGGCTGCACATCGGGAATCTGTACGCGTTCACGGGAAATGATATCCATGGGCGCTTCCAGCGGCTACAGGGACACACCGTGTTCGAGCCGCTCGGGTACGACGCCTTTGGCATCCACTCGGAGAATTTCGCGCTGAAACAGGGCGTGCACCCGATGGAGCTGATCCCGCGCAACGTCACCAACTTCCGCCGGCAGCTGGACCGCGCCGGGCTGATGGTGGACTGGAGCCGGTCGGTGGACACCACCGACCCGGCGTACTACAAGTGGACGCAATGGGTCTTCCTGAAGCTCTACGAGCGCGGGCTGGCCTACAAGAAGCAGGCGGCCGTCAACTGGTGCCCGTCGTGCAAGACCGTGCTCGCCAACGAGCAGGTGGAGGGCGGCCACTGCGAGCGCTGCGGCACCGCGGTGGAGCAGCGGTCGCTGGAGCAGTGGTTCTTCAAGATCACGAGCTACGCCGA
>Ga0315271_10000391_pt1 | contig 23667 bp, 19 predicted proteins | sample C3_top_MG_FD_204664 | JGI IMG/M metagenome (GOLD analysis project Ga0315271, IMG submission 204664) | Sediment microbial communities from Yellowstone Lake, YNP, Wyoming, USA - C3_top | ecosystem: Environmental > Aquatic > Freshwater > Lake > Sediment | place: USA: Wyoming | collected 2017-08-01
CAGCTCGGCCAGGTCGGCGCGCAGGGCGCTGTCGATGGCCTGCAGCACTGCGTCCTCGACTTCACTGATCCGCAAGCCGCGCACGTCCACCTCATGCTTCGCTTCCACCTCGGGAATATCGCCAATGTACGTCCCGGCCGGCTCCTTGTCCCGCAGGTGCCGCTGCGAGATGCGAGTCAGCGATGCCGTGGGCACCGTGAGCTTGAGCGCCCCCACCACGACCACCGCCTCGCGCTCGCGCAGCTCGAGCAGCTTCCCCGCCTTGCCCCCGAGGGTGGAAACTGCGACCGCATCTCCCACCACCAGCGGTGCGGGCACAGCGCTGTTCCCCTGCCCCTGCCTTAACCCTGCCCCCACCCTCTGCCTTAACTCTGCCTCTGCCTCTGCCCGTTCTCGCGCCTCAAGCTCATCTATCGCGATCTTCTCAAGTGCCGCCCGAGCCTCGAGTTCTCGGCGAGCGACAACCGCTGCCTCCTCAACCCCAATCGCCCCCTTCTCCTTCAGCGCCGCGATGGTCCGCTCCAGATCCGCCCGCGCGTCGAGCAAGTACCGCCGCGCATCGTGCCGCGACGCCTTCTCGAGTTCCCGCTCCTTCCGCCGCACTTCTCCTTCCCGCTCCGCGATCCGCCGCCCGCGCTCGGCCACGTCGTCCTGATCCGCCCGCAGCTGTACTTGCGCTCCTGCGCTCTCGCGATCGCGGATCTCCAGCACTTCCAGCAGCCGGTGGATGTCGCGCTCCGCCTGCGGCACGCGTGCCTCGGCGCGCGCAATCACGTCCTCGGGCATCTGCAGGCGGCGCGCGATGCTCAGGCCGTACGACCGCCCGGGAATGCCCTTGATCAACCGGTACGTCGGCGCCAGCGCGACGGCGTCAAACTGCAGCGAGGCGTTCACCACGCCCGGCACTTCCTGCGCCAGCTCCTTCAGCGCGCCCAGGTGCGTGGTGGCGATGGTCTGCGTGCCGCGACGGGTCAGCGTCTCGAGAATGGCACCGCCCAGCGCCGCGCCCTCCAGCGGATCGGTGCCCGAGCCCAGTTCATCCACGAGCACCAGCGACTCATCCGTGGAATCCGTCTCGATCTCCGTGAGGTTCTTCAGGTGCGCGCTGAACGTCGACAAGGACGCCTCGATGCTCTGCTCGTCGCCGATGTCGGCAAAGACGCCATCGTAGGCGGCAATGCGGCTCTCCGGCCCCACCGGCGCGGGAATGCCGCTCTGCTGCATCAGCGACACCAGCGCCAGCGCCTTCAGCAGCACCGTCTTGCCGCCCGTGTTGGGGCCCGAGACCAGCAGCGTGCGCTCGCCCGGCAGCATCTCCAGGTCGAACGGCACCACGTCGGCGCCGCGCGCGAGCAGCAGCGGATGCCGGCCGTTCCAGATGCAGAAGCCTTCGCGCGACGGCACCAGTCGCGCCGGCGCGCACCGCGCGGCCACCGCGTAGCGCGCGCGGGCGAACAGCGCGTCGAGCGCCACCAGCGCCTCCAGCGACGCCTCGAGCGCCTCGTGGTGTGGGCGCAGCGCATCGGTGAGCTCGCGCAGGATGCGGTCAATCTCGCGCTGTTCCTCGATGGCCAGCTCGCGGATGCGGTTGCCCATCTCCACCGCCGCCGGCGGCTCCACGAAGACCGTGGCGCCGCTGCCGCTGGTGTCGTGCACAATGCCGCCCGTGGCCTTGGCGCCCTCGCGCCGCACGGGAATCACGTACCGCCCGTTGCGCATGGTCACGCTGGCATCCGACACCTGATGATGCGGCTCGAGCTTGGCCATCAGCCGTTCGAGCAGGCGCACCAGCTCGCCCTCGGCGCCCGCCATCTCGCGGCGGACGCGGCGCAGTGCCGGCGACGCGTCGTCGCGCACGGTGCCGTCCTCGTCGAGCGCCTTTTCGAGGCGCCGCTCCAGCTCCGCGTCGCGCGCCATCGCATTGGCGTACGGCGCCAGCAGCGCGCGCGTCATGGCGCTCACCCGGTCGGCCGACAGCGCGTCCTGCGTGCGGCGCGCCGAGGTCAGCAGCTGGCCCGCGCCGCGCAGCGACACGCCGTCGAGCATGGTGCCTTCGATGCGCAGGCGGGGCAGCGCGGCGGTGATGTCGGGAATCGGCTCGCTCGACCAGCCGTCGTCGCCCGTCACCAGGCCGCGCATGGCCTCCACGCGCGCATGCTCGGTGGCCAGCGCCGCAACGTCGGTGGACGGTTCGAGTGCCTGCACGCGCGCCGCTCCCAGCGACGAGCTCGCGTAGCCCGCCACGACCTCGAGCACGCGCGGGAATTCCAGGACCGTCAGCGCATGCGGACGAAAAAAGCCGACCGGGCGATCGAAATCGCTCGTTCGGCTCTGTTCGGGTACCACGATAGGAGGTGTCACTCCGACTTGCCGAGCTCCTCGCGGACGATGCGGTTGATCGTGCCCCCTTCGGCGCGTCCCTTGAACTGGGACATCACCTTTCCCATCACGGGCCCCACGCCAGAGGCGCCGGCCGCAATGGTGGCACGGACCGCAGTCCGGATGTCATCCTCGGTGGCAGCAGCGGGGAGGAAGCGCGTGAGCGCCGCCACTTCCGCTTTTTCCTGCTCCGCGAGTTCCGCGCGCCCACCCTGTTCGTACATCGGGATGGACTCGCGGCGCTTTTTCACGCCCTTCTGCAGCACCTCGATGACGTCGTCATCGGTGACGGGCCGCTGCAATTCGATCTCGCGGTTCTTGATGTCTGAAAGGATCGTCCCCAGGAGCAGCGTCAGCGGCTTGTCCTGGGCCTTGCGCGCGGCCACCTGCTCCGCGCCCAGCCGATCCTGCAGTGCCGACATCTAGTTCGACCGGGTACGACGGTTCTTGCGCATGGCCGCATTCATCTTGCGCTTGCGGCGTTCGCTCGGCTTTTCGTAATGACGATGCTTGCGCAGGTCTGACAGGATTCCTGCCTTCTCGCACTTCTTCTTGAAGCGCTTCAGCGCACGCTCGAAGTTCTCATCGTCATGGATGATGACTTCCGACAATCTGGACTCCCCCCTTCATGGCGGTTGCGCGCCGGCTTGGGAACTGGTTCTGGGTAGCCGTTAAGATTAGCCCAGTGAATGGGTTAGGGCAAGGCTCTGTGCCAGGGCAGAGGCAGGGGCAGGGTGAAGGCAGAGGCAGGGGCAGAGTGAGGGCAGGGGCAGGGGCAGAGTGAGGGCAGGGGCAGGGGCAGAGGAGGGCAGAGGCAGGGGCAGAGTGAGGGCAGAGGCGGGGGCAGAGTGAGGGCAGAGGCAGGGGCAGAGTGAGGGCAGCGGCGGGGAGAGGTTAGTCCTCGGGATTCGGCGACCTCGGCGGTCGACCGCCCCCTCCAGGCTCGCGATCCGGCCGTCGCGCGCGGAACCCCGTCTCGCCTCGCTCCTGGACGGACCGGACCAAACCGATCAGCAGTTGTCTAACCTGCGCCAGCATCAGCATTCGGAGTTCCACGGCAGCTGCGGGCATCGCATACGAAAGGCTCCGAAGCCACAGCATCGACTCGCGCTGCGACCCAAGCGCGTATCCATAGAAGCGCGCCCGGTCCGTCAGGCCGCGCCGGCTGTACCCCTCGGCGATGTTGGCGCCAATAGACCCCACCGCGCGCACGAGCTGTCCTAACGTCCTCTCGTCCACGTGCGCCTGCAGCGCCACGGCATCCCCGTTGACCTGATCAATGAGGCACCGCGCGACTCGATACGCGTGTAGCTGCCAGAGCTTGTCGCTGGTCTCGAATGGAGAAACGCCCGGCTCCCAGGCCGCGAGAACTTCAATGACACGTGGATCCATGGAAGCGAGTTTACGGGCTGTGGACACAAGCTCTCGCACCGAATGGCCGCGCATGCAATCGAAACGTCGCCCCTGCCCCTGCCTTCACCCTGCCCCCACCCCCTGCCTTCACTCTGCCCCCACCCCCTGCCTTCACTCTGCCCCCACCCCCTGCCTTAACCCTGCCCCTGCCCCTGCCTCTTCGTAGATTCATCGTGTGTCCGACCACCCTCACGTCTTCATAGACCCCTCCGGCCTCCGCTGGAAGCGCGTCCGCCGGTTTGCCGTCTGGGTCGGCATTCTCTCGACGCTGCTCGCGCTCGGCCTCGTGGTCTCCATCATCATTCCGCCGCTGCTCCCGCAGCTGCGCGATGCGCGACGCGTCACCGGCTCCCTCAAGCGCACCGGCCTCGTCACCTCGCGCTCCGAGCGCGAACGCGTCGTCGCGCGGCGCCGGCTCGCGGCCGCGCTCGCGCTGCACCCGGCCCCGACCGCCATCCGCGCCGAACGGCTCAACGTCACCGCGAACAAGAAGACGGAAAAGTCGCGCGCGGCCGCCCCCGCCGTCGGCGCCAATCCGGTACGCCCGCCGCTCGTGGTGGGCTTCAACGTGAAGTGGGACGACAACTCGTTTGCCGCGTACGCCGCGCACGCCGAGAAGCTCGACTGGGTGGTCTCCGAGTGGGTCTTCGTCGGCGTGGGCGGCGACTCGCTGCGCTTCGACGTGGACGCGCGCATCCCGTTCACCAACGCGACGTTCGACGCCGACAAGCGGCCGCGCATCCTCGCGATGGTCAGCAACTTCGACACGCACAGCGGCATCTTCGCCATCGAGGACATGCGCAAGCTGCTCGCCCGCCCCGCCGCGCGCCGCAAGGCGGTGGCGCAGCTCACGGCTGCCGCCGAACGCTACGGGCTGGCCGGGGTGACGCTCGACTTCGAGGAAGTGCCGGCCGACCTGCACGACCAGTGGCTCGCCTTCCTGCGCGAGCTGCACACGGCCTTCGTGCCGGCCAAGCGCCTCGTCACGGCCACGCTCTCGGCCGGCGCCGACTCCACGCTGGCGCACGACGTCGCGGCCACGTGCGACTACGTCTTCCTGATGCTGTACGACGAACACTACGGCCGCGGCGATCCGGGACCCGTCGCCAGCCAGGGGTGGTTCGAGGCACGGGCTACCGAACTGTCCGCCGCCATCGGCCCCGCCAAGACCATCCTGGCGCTCGGCACCTACGGCTACGACTGGAACGACGCGGGCGGCCACCTCAACGGCCGCGCCATCAACTTCCAGGAAGTGATGACGGCGGTGCGCACCAAGGGCGCCAAGCTGCGCTTCGACGAGACGTCGCTGAACCCGGTGGCGTCATGGACCGACCCCGACAGTACCAGCCACGTGGTCTGGTATCTCGACGCTGCCACCGCGTGGAACCAGCTGACCACCGTCGCGCACCTCAAGGTCGCCGGGGCCGCGCTCTGGCGCCTTGGCGACGAGGATCCCGCGCTCTGGGCGCTGGTGGACCGCGACCCCACCCCGCCGTCGCCGCGCGAGATCTCGCTGATTCCCGCTGGCTACCAGGTGGAGTTCGACGGGCTGGGCGAGCTGTTGCGCATGGAACAGGCGCCCACCGGCGGCTCGCGCGTCGTCCGCGCCGACCCGCGCACCAACCTCATCGTCGCCGAGTCGCTCACCACCACGCCGTCGCCGTGGGTGATCAAGAAGTTCGGCGACGCCGAGGGCAAGGTCGCGCTGACGTTCGACGACGGGCCCGATGGCCGGTGGACGCCGGCCATCCTCGACACGCTCGCGAGCCGCGGCGTGCACGCCACGTTCTTCGTGGTCGGCCGCGACGCCGACGAGCATCCCGGCCTGCTGCGCCGCGTCTATCGCGAAGGGCACGAGATCGGCAACCACACGTACTCGCACCGCAACCTCTCGCTCACCAAGCCCTGGATTGCGCGGCTCGAGCTCGTGGCCAACGCGCGGCTCATCGAGACCATCCTCAACCGGCGCACGGTGCTCTTCCGTCCGCCCTACTTTGGCGACGCCGAGCCCACCACGGCCGACGAACTCGAGCCCGTGGCCGTCGCCACGCGCCTGGGCTACACCACCGTCGGCGTGCACATTGACTCCGAGGACTGGCGGCTGAAGGACCCGGCGATGATTGTCGCCGAGACGATGCGCAAGCGCCGCGACGGCAACAACATCGTGCTGATGCACGACTCCGGCGGCGACCGCACGGCCACCGTGGCGGCGCTGGGGCCGATCATTGATTCGCTGAAGGCGCGCGGCGACACCATCGTGCTCGTCTCCGACCTGGCCGGCGTGTCGCGCGACGAGGTGATGCCGCCGCTGCCCCCGCGTTCGATGGTGGAGCGGTGGGTGGACGTGCTGGCCTTCGGCATCATCGGCGCGCTCGACTGGGGGCTGTACTGGCTGTTCTTCGTCGCGGTGCTGCTCGGTATCGGCCGCCTGCTCTTCATCCTCGTGCTGGCCGGCATCCAGAAGACGCGCCGGCGCCCCGTGCCGCACGACGGCTTCGCGCCGCCGGTCACGGTGGTCGTGCCCGCGTACAACGAGGGCAAGGTGATTGCGCGCACCATCACGTCGCTGCTCGAGCAGGACTACTCGGGGGAACTCGACGTGGTGGTGGTGGACGACGGTTCGCCCGACGACACCTACCAGGCGGCGCTCACGGCCTTCGCGGGGAATCCGCGCGTGGTCGTGTACACCAAGCCGAATGGCGGCAAGTCCACCGCGCTCAACTTCGGCATCGCGCGCGCGCGCGCCGACATTGTCATCTGTCTCGACGCCGACACGCAGTTCGAGCCGCAGACGGTGGCCGAACTCGTGGCGCCGCTGGCGGATGCCAGGGTGGGCGCGGTGGCCGGCAACGCCAAGGTGGGCAACCGGCTCAACCTGGTCACGCGGTGGCAGGCGCTGGAGTACGTCGTGAGCCAGAACCTCGACCGCCGCGCCTTTTCGCTGCTCGACTGCATCACCGTCATTCCGGGCGCCGTCGGCGCGTGGCGCAAGGAGGTCGTGCTGGCGTGCGGCGGCTTCCGCAGCGACACGCTGGCCGAAGACCAGGACCTCACCATCGCGGTGCACAAGGCCGGCTGGTCGGTGGCCTACGCCGAGCGTGCGGTGGCGTGGACGGAAGCCCCCGACACGCTGCGCGGACTTGCCCGGCAGCGCTTCCGCTGGTCGTTTGGCACCTTGCAGTGTGCCTGGAAGCACAAGGACGCGCTGCTGCGCCGCCGGTTCGGCACGCTGGGCTTCGTGGCGCTGCCCAACACCTGGCTGTTCCAGCTGATCCTCACGGCGCTGTCGCCGCTGGCCGACCTGCTCTTCGTGTACGGCCTGCTCTCGGTCTGGATGACGTGGCAGTCGTTTGGTGAATCGTATGCGCTGGTGGACCTGTATCAGATCCTGATGTTCTACGCGGTCTTCCTGGTCACCGACTGGCTGGGCGCCGTAATTGCATTCCGGATGGAGCCGGACGAGGAGTACACACTCACATGGCTCATTGTCTTGCAGCGGTTCGTGTATCGCCAGCTGATGTACTGGGTGGTGTTGCGCTCGTTCTTCTCCGCGGTGCGGGGCGGCGTGGTGGGCTGGGGCTCGCTCGAACGCAAGGCCACCGTCGTCCTGGAGCCTTCGCGGGAGCTGCGATGACCGCCGCGCGGCGCGCGCGCCGGAGCGTGCCATGAAGATGCCGCGGCCAAAGCTCGCGCTGGGCGTGCTGGCCGGCGCGCTGGTCTTCAGCGTCGCGTTGTGGGCGCTGCACTCGCAGCTCGCCACCCTGCACTATCGCGACATCCGCCTGGCGCTCAACAGCGTGCCGCGCTCGCGCCTGGCGCTCGGGCTCGCGCTCACCGCGCTCGGCTACTGCGCACTGGTCAGCTACGACTGGCTGGCGCTGCGTTACATCCGCCGCCCGCTCCCCACACGCAAGGTCGCCTTTGTGGGGTTCGTCTCGTACGCCATTGCGCAGTCGCTCGGCTTCCCCGTCCTGATCGGCGGCTCGCTGCGCTATCGCTTCTACTCCGCGTGGGGCCTGTCGAGCGCCGACATCGCGCTGGCCATCGGCTTCAATGCGGTGACGTTCTGGATCGGCGTGCTCAGCATCGGGGGCGTGGTCTTTGTCATGGAGCCGCGCGCCACGCCCGACCTGCTGGGCCTGCCCGTGGCCTCGCTCGCCGTGGTCGGCGTGCTGCTGCTCAGCGTCGTCATCGCGTACATCGCGGCGAGCTTCGTGCGCACGGCGCCCCTGCACGCGCGTGGGTGGGAGTTCTCCCTGCCCCGGCCCACGCTGGCCATCGCGCAACTGGTCATCTCGTCGTTCGACTGGGTGATGGCCGGCGCCGTGCTGTACGTCGTGCTGCCCGAGGGGCAGCACAGCGTGGCGTTCGTCCCGTTCCTGAGCGCGTTCCTGCTGGCGCAGGTGGTCGGCATGCTCAGCCACGTGCCCGGCGGGCTCGGCGTCTTCGAGACGGTGATCGTCATCCTGCTCAAGGACGAGATTCCCAACGCCGGCCTCGTCGGCGCACTGCTCGCGTACCGCGTGGTCTACTACTTGGTGCCGCTCAGCGCGGCGCTGCTGCTGCTGGCCACGCACGAGGTGGCGCGCGCCCGCAAGGGCATCGCGCGCGCCGCGCAGGTGGCGGGGCGCTGGGTGCCCGGCGTGGTGCCGTCCATCCTCGCCGTCACCACGTTCGTGGCCGGCGCCATCCTGCTGCTGTCGGGGGCCACGCCCGGCGTGCGCTCGCGCCTGCACTTCCTCGACGACCTGCTGCCGCTCGCCGTCATCGAGTTCTCGCACTTCATGGGCAGCCTGGCCGGCGCGGCGCTGCTGCTGCTCGCGTGGGGGCTGCGGCGGCGCCTCGACGCGGCGTACTGGCTCAGCTGCGGCGTGCTCGCCGTCGGCATCGTCACCTCGCTGCTGAAGGGCGGCGACTTCGAGGAAGCCATCTTCCTGGCGCTGGTGCTCAGCGCACTCGTCCCGGCGCGCCGGCATTTCTACCGGCAGGCGTCCATGACGAGCGACGCGTTCTCGCCGGGGTGGGGCGCGGCCATCATCCTCGTGGTGGGCACCACGTACTGGCTGGGCCTGTTCGCGTACAAGCACATTGACTACTCGCACGAGCTGTGGTGGCAGTTTGCCCTGCGCGGCGACGCGCCCCGCTTCCTGCGCGCCTCGGTGGGCGTGGGCGCGCTGCTCGGCGCGTTCGCGCTGCAGCGCCTGCTGCGCCCCGCACTCCCCGACAGCGAACCGGCCACGCCCGAGATCCTCGAGCGCGTGCAGGCCATCGTGGCGTCGTCGCGCGACGTGCACGCCAACCTCGCGCTGCTTGGCGACAAGTCCATCCTGTTCAGCGACTCCGGCAACGCCTTCGTGATGTACGGCGTGTCGGGGCGGTCGTTCGTGGCCATGGGCGACCCCGTGGGATCACCGCGCGACCGCCAGGAGCTCAGCTGGCAGTTCCGCGAGCTCGCCGACCGGCACGGCGCCGCCACGGTGTTCTACGAAGTGCGCATGCACAACCTGCCGCTGTACCTCGACCTCGGGCTGTCGCTGCTCAAGCTCGGCGAGGAAGCGCGGGTGCCGCTTGCCACGTTCTCGCTCGATGGCAGCGCGCGCAAGAAGCTGCGCCGCACCGTCAACCAGGTGGAGAAGGACGGCGGCGTGTTCGAGGTCATTCCGGTGGAGCGCGTGCCCGAGGTCATGGCCGAGCTTCGCACCGTCTCCGACGAGTGGCTCGAGACCAAGAAGGTGCGCGAGAAGGGTTTCTCGCTCGGCTTCTTCGACGAGACGTACCTGCGCCGCCATCCCATCGGCGTGGTCCGGCGCGACGGGCGCGTGGTGGCCTTCACCAACCTCTGGCGCGGCCAGCCCGGCGACGAACTCACGGTGGACCTCATGCGCTACTCGTCGCAGGCGCCCGACAGCGTAATGGAGTACCTGTTCATCCAGCTCATGCTGTACGGGCGCGCCGAGGGGTTCTCGCACTTCAACCTCGGCATGGCACCGCTGGCCGGGCTGGAGAACCGTGCGCTGGCGCCGCTGTGGAACCGCGTGGGCGCGCTCGTGTACCGGTTCGGGGAGAACTTCTACAACTTCCAGGGTCTGCGCGAGTACAAGGAGAAGTTCGATCCCATCTGGGAGCCGCGATACCTCGCCTCCCCCGGCGGGCTGCAGCTCCCGCGCATCCTCACCAATGTCTCGTCGCTCATCTCCGGCGGCGTCACCGGGATCGTGACCAAGTGACCAGCGGGACGCGCCGCATCGCCATCGTACGCACCATCGTACGCACCGTCGTGCGCGCCGTCGTGCTGGCCACGCTGCTCGCTGTCGCGACGCGGCCGGCGCGCGCGCAGCTCAAGGACCTGTCACTCGAGGAACTGCCCGCCACGGGAAGCGGCACGCTGTTCGCCATCTTCCTCACCGGCGACGGCGGCTGGCAGACACTCGACATCGGCGTCAGCAAGCAGCTCGCGGCGCACGGCATTCCCGTGGTGGGCTTCGACCAGCGCGCCTACCTGTGGGCCCGCAAGTCACCCGACCAGGCCGGGGCCGACCTCGCGCGCATCATTACCGCGTACGCCGCCAAGTGGCATCGCGACAGCGTGGTGGTCATTGGCTACTCGCGCGGCGCCGGCATTGCGCCCTTTGCGGTGAACCGCCTGCCCGCGCCGCAGCGCGCCATGGTCAGGAGCGTGGTGCTCATCGGCGCCGAGCACGGCGCCAACTTCCAGTTCCACATGCGCGACATCTTCCGGTCGGGCCCCGCAGCCGACGACGTGCCCGTGATGCCCGAGCTGCGCCGGCTCGGCGCCCTGCCCATGCTCTGCTTCTACGGCGCGGACGAGCCGGACACCGTCTGCCCCGAGCTGGCGCGCCCCGCCGTCGCCGTGAAGATGGCCGGCGGACATCACATGGACGGGGCGTACGACGAAATCGGGAAGCGGATCCTGGTGTCGATGGGGCGCTGACGGTAGACGGCCGGACGGCGCGCACTGCCGTCTGCCGCCTGCGTCCATCAATCCTCAAACACGCACAGCACGTCCGTGTACCCGTCCACGTTCGGCACCACCACCTCCACGCGCCCGTTCCGCCAGTTGGCGGCCATCACGCTCGAGTAGTAGTCGTGCGCGTCGTAGTACGTGAGGTAGATCTCGCGGCCGTCGTTCTCGTACGTGCCGGCAAACACCGTGGTGGACTCGTAGAACTGGCCGCCCTGGCTCCACTCGCGCACGTGCACGAGCATCTGGTACGAGTGATCGCGGCGCAGCGACAGCGTGCCGCCGGTGACCTCCACGCGCGCACTGCCAGTGCCACCGCTCACGGTCGCCGGCACCTGACGATTGTTCGCGTAGTTCAGGTAGAACGTGCCGTGATCCCAGTACGGGGAGAAGAACTCGTCATGGCACGCGGTGAGCGTTGCTGCGGCGACGGTCAGCAACATGGCGCGTAGCGCGGTGCGCAGCGCGGTGCGTCTCGACATGGCAGTGAGCATGGTCTGGTGGGCTGAAGGTGAATGGCCACACGGCCTCTGCCCTCTTCCCATGCATCTCTGGTGCCACGCGCCCCGCCCCGCCCGGAGCCGTACAGCGTCCCCTCTGGATGACGCGGCGTGTCAGTTTGCGCCGCCGGCCATCAGCGCGCGATCGTCCACGCGATGGCGCCGGCAATCAGCGGACCGGCAATGAGCAACCGCCGCATCGAATGCCCCGCAAACGGCACGGGCACGAGGTGCAGGCCGGGACGCGCCGGCACCAGCAGCGAATCCGCGCTGCGGAACGGATCGCTGGCGCCGCGCACGATGGCCACGCGCACGCCGCCCGGCACGTCACGCACCATGTCGGCCACGGCGAAGCTCCCGGGTTCCGTGGGCTCGCCGTACGCAAGGTCGGTTGCCGTCACACGCAGGTGTCCGCGCGCGCCCGGCGATATCGCCACCACGCCGGCCAGGCGCGGCGGCGGCGCCAGCGCCCCCTGCCACAGCGCCAGTTCCGCGCCAATGGAATGACCGGCCAGCACCACGGGCAGCAGCGTGTCGCCGAGTTCGCGCACGGCGCGTTCCTGCAGGTCGGCCATCGCATCGCGAAAGGCCGCCGCGCGCGCCGCGGGCGACTCGGTGGGTCGCTGCGCCAGCCACGCGCGCAGGTCCATGCCCACCACGTCGTAGCCGCCGTCGGCGAGCTGCGCGGCCAGCCGCTGCTGCGCCCCCCAGAACCCGACGTCGTTGCCGAAGAACCAGACCAGCGCCCGCGCGTGCGGGCTGCGGTAGAAGCGCAGCGGCGCCAGACGCAGCGCGCGGTCGCGGGCCTGATAGTTGGGCGGCGCCCCCGCGTTGGCGTCCACCACGCGGGACACGGCAAACACGGCGGCGCCCAGCACGACGATCGCGCCGGCGCCCCAGCGCAGCCAGCGCGGGGCGCGCGGCCCGCGGCCGGGCGCTACTAGAGTGGCGGCCAGCCCATGGCCACCCCGCCCAGCAGGTGTGCGTGCAAGTGGAATACTGATTGTCCGCCGTTGGCGTTCGTGTTCAGTACTACACGGTAGCCCCCCTCCGCGATCCCTTCCGCGACGGCCACGTCACGCGCGAACGCCAGCAGCCGGCCGGCCATCATCGGGTCGGTGACCTGGTTCAGCGACGGCACGTGCTCTTTGGGGATCACCAGCACGTGCACCGGCGTCACGGGGCTGATGTCGCGGAAGGCGAGGCAGTGCTCGTCCTCGGCGATGATGGACGCGGGAATCTCACGCCTTACGATCTTGCAGAAGAGACACGACATGGGCAGAGGCAGGGGCAGGGTGAAGGCAGAGGCAGGGGCAGGGTGAAGGCAGAGGCAGGGGCAGGGTGAAGGCAGAGGCAGGGGGAACAACGCTGCATACCACGGATCACACGGACAACATTGGGATTCGCACGGATTAACCAAGATGTTGTCGTATCCGTGTCTATCCGTCCAATCCGTGTCATCCGTGGTATGAAGTAATACCAACCCAACACGAAAGTCAGAATCGCCGAGCGCTGGCGTCCGCGGTCAGCCCCGGATCGCCCTCGCCACCGCAATCGCCGCCACACCCGCCGTCTCGAACCGCAGCAACGAGCTGCCCAGCGACGCGACGCGAAATCCCGCCTCGGCGAAGGCCTGCAGTTCCGACTCCTCAAACCCGCCCTCCGGGCCGAGCACAATCGTCACGGGCGTCGTCGAATCGCGCGGCAGCAGCGGGGCCACGGACGCGCCGCCCATGTTGAGCACCAGGCGCACGCCCTCGGGCGAGGCGGCAATGGCGGTTTCCACCGTCGCATCCGGAAAAGTCGCGGGAAGCCACGCGCCCCCCGACTGCTCCAGCGCCGACGTCATGCGGGCGCGCAGTTTCTGCAGGAACATGGGACCCTCGCCCCGCGGCGAGACGCTGCGCGACCGCTTGAACATCACAGGTCGCCAGCTGGTGGCACCCATCTCCGCCGCCTTCTCGCCCAGCCAGAGCATGCGCTCGCGATCGGCAATGGGCACGATCAGGTGCACGGGCGGCAGCGGCTCGGTGAACTCGCAGCTGTCCACCTCGACGGTCGCATTGCGCTTGGCCACGCGCACCACCGTGCCAAGCCCGCGCGATCCCTGGCCATCGGCCAGGCGCACGCGCGCGCCGGCTTCGAGACGCAGCACCCGCATGTGATGCGCGGCGTCCTCACCCAACTGGACGGACTCGCCGGCCGTCAGTTGTTCCGTCGACAAAAAAGTTGGAAGGCTCACGGGAAGGGCCGGCAGGGGCAGAGGCAGGGGCAGAGTGAAGGCAGAGGCAGGGGCAGAGAACCGCCCACCCCCCGCAGTAAGCTTACGACGAACAGCGAACAGCGAACAGCGTAAAGCTGCCTTTCCAAGCCCCCCCTATCCCGCGCGCTCAAGCCCAACCGCCCACCAATCCCCCTCAGCCGTCTCCGAAGCCACACGCCAGTGCCCATCCGTCGCGATGATCTCCAGCATCTCCTCGCGCTCGGTCACCAGGATGCCGCTGAGGATGGCCGCGCCACCGGCGGGCACGGCGTCGGCGATGGGCAGCAGCAGTTCCACCAGCACCGACGACAGGATGTTCGCCAGCACCACGCGCACCGGGGCGACCAGCGGCAGCAGCAGCGCGGCGCTCCCCTCGAGCACGGTCACCTGCCCCGCCACGCCATTCTGCGCCACGTTCTGCTCGGCGTTGGGAATGGCGTCGGCGTCCATCTCGATGGCTGCCACGCGCGTCGCGCCCAGCTTGGCTGCGGCAATGGACAGCACCGCCGACCCCGCGCCCAGGTCGGCCACGGTGTCGCCGGGGCGAATGACGCCCTGCATGAGCCGCACCATGCAGCGCGTGGTCTGGTGCTCACCCGTGCCGAACGCCATTTGCGGTTCGATCACGATGGTCGTGCGCGCGTCGCGCCCCTCGGCCATCCACGGCGGCACAATGGTCAGCGCGCCCACCGCGTGCGCACCAATGCGCGTGCGCCACTCCTGCGACCAGTCCACGTCGGGAAGCTCCGAGAGTTCCACGCGCGCCGCGCCATCGGCGCCGCGCACCGCCCCCATCAGCGCCTCCAGCAGCACGGCGTCCTCGGCCGACGACGTCACCACGGTGACCAGCGCGTCGCCGTCTTCGTGCAGCCCAAGGCAACCCGCGCCGAACAGCGCGGTGCCCAGCGCCTCGCGCGTCTCCGGCGCCGATGGCGTCACCGCAAGTCGAATGAGCGGCACTACGCCCCCAGCACTTCTTTCATCTTTGCCCAGAAGCCCTTGGCGCGCGTCGTCGGCGGCGTCGCCTGAACCTCCTGCAGCTTTTCCAGCAGCTTCCGCTCCTCGGCGCTCACATCCCGTGGCGTCCACACCTGCACGCGCACGTGCAGGTCGCCCGTGCCGCTGGCATTCACGCGCGGCAGGCCCCGCCCGCGCAGCGTGAACATCTGCCCGCTCTGCGTGCCCGGCGGCACGCGCAGCGATTGCGGCCCCAGCACCCCCGGCACCTCGATCTCCGCGCCCAGCACGGCCTTGGTGTACGACACCAGCACCTCGGTGTACAGGTCCTCGCCGTCGCGCTCGAAGCGCTCGTCGTCCTCCACCGCAAACAGCACAATGACGTCGCCGCGCGGGCCGCCGCGCACGCCGGCGTTGCCGACGCCGCGCAGGTGCATGTACTGCCCGCTGCTCACGCCGGCCGGGATCTTCAGCGGCAGCGAGTGCTCGCCCCGCTGGCGCCCTTCGCCGCGGCACGCCTTGCACGGCCGCTCGATCATCGTCCCCTCGCCGCCGCACGTCGGGCATGGCGCCACGCTCACGAAGTTGCCAAAGAACGAGCGCTGCGCGCGCCGCACCTCGCCCGCGCCCGCGCACGTCACGCACCGCGTCGGCTTGGTCCCCTTCTCCGCCCCCACCCCGTCGCACTTCTCGCACGCGTCGAGCAGCTTCAGCTTCACCACCTTGTCCAGGCCCGTGGCCACCTCGGCCAGCGTCAGCTTCACCTCGACCTTCACGTCCGCGCCGGCGTGCGGCCCCGTCTGCGGGCGCTGCGACGCGCCGCCGCCAAAGAAGTCGGCGAAGCCGAAGTCGCGCATGAAGATGTTCAGCGCCTCGCTCAGGTCCACGTGGTGGTACCCGCCGCCCCCGCCGCCGCCGCCGCGCAGGCCCGCCTCGCCGTACCGGTCGTACGCCGCCCGCTTCTGCGGGTCCTTCAGCACGTCGTACGCTTCCGTCACCGACTTGAACTGCTCCTCCGCCTCCTTGGAGCCGCCATTGCGGTCGGGATGGTACTTCATGGCGAGCTTGCGGTATGCCTGCTTGATGTCGTCGTCGCTCGCCGTGCGCTCGACGCCGAGCACTTGGTAAAAATCAGCCATCGGTCTTCACACCCAGGGTCGAAAGAACGTCATCAGCGGTCGCGATGGCTCGCGCCACGGGGACGCGTGAAATGCACGGCCGCGCGCTGTGCGGCGGATGGGGAATGATGCAGTGGCCATTGCACTTGAAGCACGTCATCTCGTCAACCATCGACACCACGTGCACCCGGTGCGCAATCTCGCCCAGCGAGGCCGGGTACGGCACGAACCGCTGCCAGTGCCAGCCGCCGCCAATGCAGATCGCGTGCACGCCGGTGGCGGCCGCCAGGTGCACCGCCGACGTGTCGTTGGTCATCACCAGGCGCGACCCCTGGATCAGCGACGCGAAGATGGGCACCGAGGTGCGCCCCGCCAGGTTGAGCGCCCCGGGCAGCAGCGCGGCCACCGCGTTTGTCGGTTCGAGATCGGCGTTGTCGCCAAGCAGCACCGGCTGCCAGCCCGTGCGCCGCTGGACGTGCCGCGCCACCTCGGCAAACGCCTCCGGCGACCACCGCTTCTCCGGTTCGCTCGCCCCGGCGAAGACCACGAAGTACGCGCGCGACAGCTGCTCGTCCTCCGCGCGCAGCAGCTGCGGCACGTTCAGCGATGGCGCGGGCACGCCCGGCAGCGGCACGCCGATGCCGCGCAGGAACTCGGCGTGCCGCTCCGACTCGTGCATGAACTCCGCCGACGACGGCAGCAGCTGCGTGTACCACCGGTCGGCCCAGCGCCGCTCGCCCTCGGGCAGCAGCAGCCCCTCGCCGACCATCCCGATGCGGTCCCGCGCGCGCGACCAGCGCATCACGCTGTCCCCCATCAGCATCTCCCGCGTGTAGCGCGGGTTGATGGCCAGGTCAAAGCGACCGCCTTCCACGCGCAGCCGCATCTCCGTGCGGTACCGGCTGTCATGCTCCAGCGCCCCGCGCCGCACCGGCCACACTTCGTCGGCAATCTCCGCGTCGCGCGCCAGGTCGGCCCACGTCGCGTTGGCCGCCAGCGTCACGTGCGTGTCGGGACCCAGCCAGGTGCGCAGCGCGCGCGCCGCGCCGCTCCAGAGCACGAAATCGCCAATGGCGTCCAGCCGCACCACCAGCACGCGCCGCCGGCCCGGCGCCGAGCGCACGGTGCCGGGACGGTACTCCGTGATCACCTGCCGCCAGCGCCGCGCGCGCCGCAGGTAGTACCGCAGTGTCTGCGATACACGAGGCAGCGGCCACAGTTCGAACGGGCGCGGCACGAGCGTGCTCACTACTTCTCCACGACCGCATACAACACGGGGTGCAGCACCGCGGGGTCGAGGTTCGCGTCGAGACGGCGGCGCAGGTGCACCCAGCGGTAGTAGACCGACCGCAGCAGGCCGTGCAGCCACGCCTTCTTCCCCTTCCACACCAGGAACTCGAAGCCGGCATAGCGCCACGCGGAGTATCCCGCCGCGCGGAACAGCGCGTCCAGGCTGTACTCGGTGAACCCCGCGGTGTGCGTAAAGTCGCCGTACCGGTACAGTGCGCTGTCCGGGTTCTGCGCGTTGGGCACCTGCACGATCAACCGCCCGCCCGGCGCCAGCGCGCCGCGCAGCGCCACCAGGAACCCCATGGTCTCGTCGCGCGGCACATGCTCCAGCACGTCGAGCACCGTGATGACGCCAAAGCGCCCGGCGTTGGCGGTCAGCCACGCCGCCGTGTCGGGCACCAGCTGCACGTCATGCCCCCGGGCGCGGCAGTGCTCCACCACCTGCGGCGACAGGTCAATGCCGCACACGCGCACGTACCCCCACGACGTCAGGCAGTCCAGCCACTCGCCCAGCCCCGGCCCCACGTCGAGCATCGGCGTGGCGCGGTTATCGGGCAGCAGCGCCCGATAGTTGTGCAGGAACCAGTGCGGCTTGAACGCGTTCGGCTCGCGCGTGCCAAAGCTGTGCTCGAGGTAGCGGTCGTAGATCTCCTTCATCGGTCCCTCAGCCATCGCGTGGCGAGGCGCCACACGCGGTGCGCGAGCCCCCCTGGTTCGCCGTGCTCAACGCGCACCATCTCGGCATCGAGCGCGCGCGACGCGCGCACGGCCGCGGGGTGCCGCAGCGGAAACGACATCGGCACCGGCGACCGCTGCGGCAGCGAGTAGGTCGCGGTGTTGGTGCCGCCGCCCAGCCCGATGTTCGTCACGAGGTTCGCGCGCGGCATCGCCGTCAGCCGCGCCGTGCCCCACGCGTGCAGCGTCAGCTGCGCGTCCCACGTGTCAATCGTGCCGATCTTCACCGCGTCAAAGAACGGCCCCCACACGTCGCGCTCCGCGCGTGTCCGCGTGAGCCACCCGTCGCCCGCCGTGAACACCTCGGGCCAGTCGCGCAGGTGCACGTCGTACCCCTCCCACGCCGCGCGCCACGAGGCCCAGCCCCAGATGCGCGGATGCGCCGAGAACCAGTAGCTCGACCCCTCGGCATCGCCGTGATCCAGCAGCGTGAAGCCGCTGATCATCAGCACGCGCGCGTCGTCGCGATACCGCGCCAGCAGCTCGTCGCAGTACGGAAAGAACGACGCATCCGGCAGCGTGTCGTCCTCCAGGAAGATCGCCTCCTCCACCTGCGAAAAAACCCACGCAATGCCGCTCGAGATGCGCCTGCGGCACCCGAGGTTGGTCTCGCTGTAGTCGCACTCCACCGTGCACGGCCAGTCCACCTGCTCGAGCAGCCGCCGCACTTCGGCGCACTGCGCCGCGTCGTCCGCACGATTCGCGCGCGGGCCGTCGCACACCAGGAACAGCCGCGACGGACGCGCGGCGCGTATGGCCGCGAACACCCGCGCCGTGGTCTCGGGCCGGTTGAACGCGAACAGCGCCACGGGCGCGCGCAGCCCGGCCGGCGCCGCGGGTAGTGGTGCACTCATGCCAGCACGTCGGCCACGAGCTGCGAGGCGTGCCGCACCACCGCAATCACCTTTTCGTACGGCATCCGCGTGGGGCCAATCACGCCGATCACGCCATTCAGCGCCCCCGCGCGATACTCCGCCGTCACCACGGTGAGCGCGCCGAGCAGCGGGTTGCCGTGCTCCGACCCGATGGAGATGGAGATGCCGCCGGCCGTCGCGCGCTGGCGCAGCAGCGCGGCCAGCTGCGTGCGCGTGTCCGTGAGCTCCAGCAGCTTGCGCATGGCGTCGCCGCTCGCAAACTCGGGCTTGTCGGCCAGCACCGATGCCTGCCCCAGCACCACCGATTCCTCGAGCGACGGGGGGGCGTCGAACAGCGTGTTCCCCTCCTGCACGAAGATGTTCAGCAGGTCGCTCCCCTCGGCCGTCGTCTGCGCGTCGCGCAGGCGCATGCCCAGCGACATGCGGATGTCGGCCAGCGACATGCCCGCCAGCCGCTCGTTGAGCACCAGCTGCACTTCCAGCAGCACCGTATCGGCAATGTCGCCGCGCACTTCAATGAACACGCTGCGCACCGTGCCGCCCTGCAGCGACAGCACCAGCAGCAGCTTGTCGCTGGACATGCGCACAATCTCGAGCCGCTGCAGCACAATGAGGTCGAGGCGGGGCCCCAGCGCCACGCCCAGTTCCTGCGTCAGCACGCCGAGCGATTGCGCGGTGCGTCGCAGGATCGCCTCGATGGCCGAGCCGCCGGGGACAATGCCGCCCACCAGCAGTTCGCGATCGGCGATGCCGAGTTCCGGGACGTGGATCAGCGAGTCCACGTACGTGCGGTATGCCTTGTCGGTCGGCACGCGTCCCGCCGACGTGTGCGGATGCGAGAGGAAGCCCTTCTCCTCGAGGTCCGCCATGGTGTTTCGGATGGTCGCCGGGGACGCACCAAGCCCAAATCGGCGGGTCAGCGAACGCGACCCCGCCGGTTCGGCGGTCTCGACGTACGACCGAATCACCGCCTCGAGGACTTTTCGTTCCCGGTCAGAAAGTTCCGAAAGCGACATAAGTTCAATAATACTAACGAGTTCGGGGCTACGTCAATGCGGCGGCGAGCGCGTCCAGTCGCAGCCATCCCTGGGGGGTCAGCACCAGCCGGTCCTGCAGTCGCCTGGCCCACCCCTCTTCCATATAGCGAGATGCGTGCCGGAACTCGTCTTCAGTAGCCTGAAGGCCGTCGCTGGTCCGCAGCCCCAAGTACACGCGCTCGGCGGCCGCCTCGGCGGGTCCAATGACCTCGTCCCCTTCCATGGGATCCAATCCCGCGCCCACCAGCTCGTCCCAACGGGTGTACTCGCGCGCGTTCCAGCGCCGCCTGTGACCATCGAATCCGTGCGCCGATGGCCCCAATCCGAGGTAGGGAACGCCCCGCCAGTACGCCGAGTTGTGCACGGCCTCGAGCCCCGGCTTGCCGTAGTTGGAGACTTCATAGTGCTCGTAGCCGGCGGCGGTGAGGCGGCGGTGGGCCTCCAGAAACTCGGCCTCGTAGCGCTCCTCGGGCGATTCCGTGGACTCCCCGCGGGCCGTCCAGCGGCCCAGCGGGGTGTGCGGCTCGATGGTCAAACCGTAGACCGACAGGTGCCCCGCGTCGAGGGCGATGGCCCCTTCGAGGTCGCGACCCCAGTCCCGGTTGAGGGTCTCGGGCACCGAAAAGATGAGGTCAATGGACAGGTTCCCAATGCCCTCGCCACGCAAAATCTCGACGGCGCTGGCCACCTGGGCGGCGCTGTGGGTCCGGTGCATCCACTCCAGAACCCGCCCGTCAAACGACTGAACACCAAGGGAAACCCGGTTCACACCGGCCTCCCGCCAGGCCTTGACCACCTCGGCGCTGATGTCCTCCGGGTTGGCCTCGACGGTGATCTCCCGGACATCCGCAGCGGACACCCCGGCGGTGTTGAGAATCAGTTTTGTGACGTCCGCAATTGAGACACCCAGCTTGGACGGCGTGCCGCCGCCGAAGTAGAGGGTGCTGAGCGGCCCGTCGGCCGGCCCAATCCGGCGCGTTACCAGTTCTGCCTTTATGGCGTCTGTATAACGAGCGGCCGGAACCTGCCGCCGGACGGCGATGGCGAAGTCACAGTACGAGCAGCGCCGACCACAAAACGGCACATGGACGTAGATGTGGCCTGGGCAGGCGGTCATCGGGCGGTCGTCAGGGCTCGGACTGGTCATCGCGGGATCGAGGGATGGGGCAGTGCAACGCCCATCGGGTGCACCAACCTACGTGGTGGTGCCGAGAAAAGCCAAAACAGGAAGAGAATAGTCGGTTGATAATGACTTAAAGTAGTTTCTCAAAGTGTTGTCTAATAATCGCTTACGTGTGTTACCTAGAAACTGCTTTACTACGCCGCAGATGAACGCAGAGGGGGACGTGGAATGGGCGGGATTGGGTGGACTGAGATGAGTTGTTCAGTTATTAAACACCTCCGCCACGCATGTCTTGCCCCCGCCCCAATCAATCTGCGTCCCTCTGCGGCGTCGTTGAGTGGTTCCCCTGCCCCCGCTCAAAGCCGCCGGCTGACCCGACCGTCCGACCCCAGCCAGACCCTGCCCTTCAGCTCCAGCGATGTCAGCACGATTCCGGCTTGCCGAACTGGCAGTCTGCTGGAACCGGCCACCTCGTCCAGATACGCCCCGCTGCTTGGCACCGCGGCCAGCACCTCGGCTTCCAGCGGCTCCAGGTCTTCGGCTGGCGGCAGGGCCGAAGCGTGCACACCCATCAGGCTCAAGGCATCATCGACCGTCGCCACCACCTGCCCACCCGTGCCAATCAGCCAATTGGTGCCGGCGCTCTGGGGGCTGTCTATGGGTCCCGGCACCGCCGCCACGGTCCGGGCCAGGCCCAGCGCCTGCTCCACCGTGTTCATGGCCCCCGACTTGTGGGGGGCCTCCACGACAATGACCACCCGGGCCAGCGCCGCAATGATCCGGTTACGGCGCGGGAACGCCCCCTGGTGGGCCTTTGCCCCCGGGGGCATTTCTGCCACCACGAGCCCCTGCTCCGCCACCATTTGATGCAGCGCGCGATGCCCGGACGGGTACGGAACGTCCACCCCGGTCCCCAGCACGGCAATTGTCCGGCCCCCGGCCCGGAGGGCGCCACGATGTGCCGCGGCGTCCACGCCGCGCGCCAGCCCGCTGACCACGGGGACGCCGGCAGCGGCAAAGGCCTCGCCCAGCCGGTCCGCCACCCGCTCGCCGTACGCGGTGCAGTCACGCGTGCCGACGATGGCCACCAGGCCCGATGCGGCGGCGAAGAGCTCGGCGCGGCCCATCAGGTGCAGTTGGGCGGGGGGATCGGAAAGGTCGTTCAGCGCGGTGGGCCACGCTGGGTCTTGGGGACGGAGGACGGTGATTGGGGGAAGCAGGCGCCCTCCGGGGCCACGAGAAGCTCTACGCTGTTCGCTCTTCGCTGTTCGCCGTCCGAAACGGCGACCCTGACGTGCCGTCCGGTACCGTCCGCCGCAACGGGCCGCCGCTTACCGTCAGCCCGCGGCCAGTTCCGCCTTCTTGATGTCCAGAATGTGCTTCCACCAGTTCGCCTTCAGCTCATCCAGGCCCAGTCGGCCCGGCGCCGATATCGAGTAGATGCCAAAGGCGCCCGGCGCGTTGATCTCCGGGGTCATCTGCTCACCCCACAGGTCGAGCTTGGAGAAGACCACGCAATGCGGCTTGGCGGCCAGTTCGGGCGAATACGCGAAGATCTCGGCGCGCAGCTTGTCGTACTCGTCCTGCCATTCCATGGCGTCAATCGGGATGATGAACGCCAGCATGCGGGTGCGCTCGATGTGGCGCAGGAACTTGAGCCCCAGCCCCTTTCCCTCGCTGGCGCCCTCGATGATGCCCGGAATGTCGGCCACCACGAACGTCCGGTGGTCGCTCAGCTGCACCACGCCCAGGTTCGGCTGCATGGTGGTGAACGGATAGTCGGCAATCTTCGGGCGCGCGGCCGAGATCACGGAGAGCAGCGTGGACTTGCCCGCGTTCGGCTGGCCCACCAGTCCCACGTCGGCAATGAGCTTGAGCTCGAGTTCCAGCTTGCGGGCCTGCCCTTCCTCGCCCGGCTGCCACTCGCGCGGCGACTGGTGCGTGGAGGTCTGGAAGAACGAGTTCCCCTTGCCGCCTCTACCGCCCTTGCAGACGATGAACTCCTGCCCCGCCTCGAGGATCTCGCAGAGCACTTCGCCCGTGTCCATGTCCTTGATGATCGTGCCCGGCGGGACCGGCATCACCACCGACTCGCCGCTGCGCCCCGACTTGTTGGAGCCCATGCCGTGCTCGCCGCGCTCGGCGGCCCACTTGTCGCGGTAGGTGTAGTCGAGCAGGGTGGCCAGGTTGTTGTCGCCGCGGACAATCACGTCGCCGCCGCGTCCGCCATCCCCGCCATCAGGGCCGCCGAGCGGCTCCCGCCACTCTCGGCGGAACGAGGAACATCCGGAACCACCGGTGCCGGCTTCGGCTGAGACTACGACGCGATCGATGAACATTTCTTGGGTCTTCTTTTAAAAAGGAAGCTGTACGCTGTTCGCTATTCGCTGTTCGCCGTCCGAAATGGGGCGTCCAGTTCTACCACGGTCCGACGTCCGTCTATTTCCCCACCACGCGATTCCACAACAGCATCGCCCGCGACAGGTTGTCCAGCGGAACCGCTCCCGCCAGTGCCGCGAGCGTGCCGGCAATCGCCGAGTCCGGCGCCCCCACGTTGCGGGCGCCGTGCAGGTGCGAGTGCAGTTGCCGGTCCTGCCCGGCCGCCACGCACGCCGCCACGATGCACAGCTCCCGTCGCGCCAGGTCCAGCCCGGGCCGGCTGAGGACCTTGCCGTACCCTTCCTCAATCATCCAGTCGTCGAGCTCCGGGTGCAACTCGAAGATGTTGTGCCGCAATTTTTCGTAGAACTTGCCGTACACCAGGGCGCAGGTTGCTTCGCCGAGCGCGCGGAAGTCGGTACTCCCCCTGCCCCCGCCCCTGCCTTCACCCTGCCCCTGCCTTATGCCCTGCCCCTGCCCCCTGCCTTCACCCTGCCCCTGCCTCCCGCCTCTCCCCTGCCTCTGCCACTCCCTGGCCGCATTCAGCGTTCTGGGAAACCCCGCAAACAGGTACGACTGCAGCAGCACCTCTTCAATCCAGACTGCCGGCGTTCCC
>Ga0315271_10000393_pt1 | contig 23549 bp, 21 predicted proteins | sample C3_top_MG_FD_204664 | JGI IMG/M metagenome (GOLD analysis project Ga0315271, IMG submission 204664) | Sediment microbial communities from Yellowstone Lake, YNP, Wyoming, USA - C3_top | ecosystem: Environmental > Aquatic > Freshwater > Lake > Sediment | place: USA: Wyoming | collected 2017-08-01
AAGAAGTCCAGGAACCCCTCCCCGTGCGAGCGATCGTCCAGGTCGCCGCCATAGCTGGCCTCCATCGCAGCCAGCTCGTTGCGGTACGGCGTCCGCGCCAGTTCCTTCGCATAGTCGGAAGCTCCCGCGTGGCGCTCGTCCACCTCGCGCAGGCCAAGCTCCAGGTCCTCACGCACCTTGCCCATCCGGCGAGCGAAGCCGAAGAAGTCCTCCGCCCGCAGGAAGAACCCACGGCGCGTCCGCTTCGACCACGACAACGTCAGCCGCTCAGCCAGCCGCCGGGCGGGTCCAAGGCTCTGGTCGCGGTCCAGCTCCGCGCTCCCGGCCGCGATCATCCCCGCCGCCGACGCGACGGCCTCCAGGAACGTGGACTTGCCGGACCCGTTCTCGCCGACCAGGAAGGTTACCGGCGTCGTGAACTCGATCGACGAGAGGGACCGGATCGCCGGTACGTCGAACGGGAAGCGATCCGACTCCTGCGCATCGACGACGCCGAGCGTCACCCGCCGCAGGTGGACCGCGGAGGTCAAAGTCGCTCGAAGCGCTCGACCGGCAGGACCATGACGGTCGCCCCGCCGACCTCGACCTCCAGCGGATAGGGCATGAAGAACTCGCCGGGTTCCATGATCGGCGGCATCGGGTTGACGACCTGGGTCCGCGACACGCAGTTGGCCCGGACGATCCCCATGACTTCTTCCACGTCCGCCTCCTCGACGACCAGGAGGATCGTGGCGTTCGACTGTTTGAGGAAGCCGCCCGAGCTATGGAGCCGCGTGGCGCGGAACTCCTTCTCCAGCAGGGCGTCCACCAGGGTGCCTGCGTCTTCGGAGTGGACGATCGCGACGATGAGCTTCACGTCGCGGAGTATCGGGGAGCAGGCCGGGCCGGTCAACGTGATTCCGCAAGTGGACGCAGAGACCGGTCCGGAGCGGTGTACGATGCGGCCTCCACTCCCTCAGCGCGCAGGAGTCCCCAGTGCCCTCCGATCGACCCAGTCCCGACCCTCGCGCCTCCCTCGCCGCCGCGATCGCAGCCGTCGCTGCGGCCGACGACCTCGATCGCGCACTCGATGCGGTCCTGGCGGCCGCTGAGGACGCACTCCGCCCCACGATGGCCGCGATCTTCATCGCCGATCCGGACCAGGCTGGCTCCGGCCTGCAGCTGGCCGCGTCGCGGGGCATGGATGACGCCGCCAGGGAGCGGCTGGCTGCCGAGGTGAGCGATCCCGGCCATCCATTCACGGCCGCGGCGCTGGGACGACTGGCGACATTCGACCGCGAGGCTGCCCTGCCATCCGGCGCGACCTTCGTCGGCGCATACCTGCCCCTGGTCGTGTCAAGCGGCGGCGTGAACGTCACCCTTGGATCCGTGGGCATGGGCTGGCCTGCGCCGCGCGATCTCGACGACCCGGAGAAGGAGACGTTGACAGCCCTCGCAAGCCTGGCGGCGATCGCCATGGACCGCGCGCGACTCGCGTCCACGGCCTCAGAGCGTTCGGAATGGTTCGAGCGGATGGCGCATACGGACCCGCTGACCGGCCTGGCCAACGAGCGGACCGTGCTTCGGATCCTGGAGCTCGAGCTTGCCCGCGCGGTGCGCCAGGGGAGCGAGCTGTCGCTGGCCCTGTTCGATGTGGACGACTTCCAGTCCACGAACCGCGACAGCGGCCAGGAGGCCGGGGACGACGTCCTGCGCCAGGTCGCCGCCGTCCTCGGCGGATCCGTGCGGCTGGTGGACACCGTCGGGCGGATCGGGGGCGACGAGTTCGTCCTGGTCGCGCCCGGTTCCGCGGGGGCGACCGTCGCCCGGCGCGTGATCGACGGGATCGCGGCCCTGCCCGCCGTGGCCGGCAAGCAGATGTCTGTCTCGGCGGGCGTGGCGCGCTTCCCGGCTGACGGTGGCGATGTCGAGACGCTCATCGCCGCGGCCACCGCGACGCTCATCCTGGCCCGGGGATCCGGACCTGGGTTCGTGGCCGAGAGCGGGGTCGCAGCGGAGGGCTGACGCCGCACCGCCGAGCACTGATGGCCGGTCAGTCGGCTCGCTGAAGGATTCGCTCGTCCAGGACGGCCCGGATCGCGTCCGCCACGACATCCTCCGCGGCGGCGGCATCGATGACCGCGAACCGTCCGGGGTCCAACGCCGCCAACGCCAGGAACCCCTCGCGGACCCGGCGATGGAAGGCCAGGTCGAACTCGGCTTCGAAGCGGGTCACCTCGCCCGGTGCCTTGCGCCGAAGCCCGATCTCCGGTGGCACGTCCAGCAGGATCGTCAGGTCCGGCTTGAGGCCATCCGTGGCCGCCTGCTCCAGCGCCTCCAGCCGCTCCAGCGACACGCCGGCGCCGTAGCCCTGGTAGGCCAGGGTCGAGTCGGCGAAGCGGGCGCAGAGCACCGTCCTGCCGGCCTCCATCGCGGGCCGTATGACCTCCGTGACGAGCTGCCGTCGGGCAGCATCGAACAGCAGCGCATCGGTGGTCGCGTCGGTCGGGGCGTTGGCGCCCGTTCGCGCCAGCAGGACCTCGCGCAGCCGCTCGCCCAGCCATGTCCCGCCGGGCTCTCGCGTGACAATGACGTCCAGCCCGCGGGTCGCGAGGTAGGTGGCCGCCCCGTCCACCTGGGTGGTCTTGCCGGCGCCTTCAGGCCCGTCGAAGGTGACGAACCAGCCACGGCGGGCCGGTTCCTCTGCTCGTATCACGCCGCCGAGTGTAGTCGACCGCCCCATACGGACTCCGGGTACCCTTCCCGCTGACACGGACACAGGCAAGGCCACAGGAGAGAGTCACGATGACAGAGGCGACGACGCCGTCCACCCATCACGCCCCGGCCATGGCGACCGAAGGGCGCGGCCGCTGGATCGGCCTGGCGATGCTCAGCGTGGGCGTCGCCATGATCATCGTGGACGCGACGATCGTGAACGTCTCGGTCCCCGCGATCATCAAGGATCTCAACCTCGACGGGACCGCGGCGGAATGGGTCAACTCGGCGTACGTCCTCGCCTTTGCGGCGCTGCTCGTGACGCTCGGCCGGATCGGCGACGTCACCGGTCGTCGGCGACTCTATATCGCCGGTCTGGGCGTCTTCATGGGGGCCTCCATGCTGGCGGGCATCGCACCCACGGGTGGGTTGCTCATCCTCGCCCGGGTGCTCCAGGGCGTCGGTGGCGCGATGATCCTGCCAGCCACGCAGTCCATCCTCAACACGAACTTCCGTGGTCGTGACCGGGCCATCGCATTCGCGATCTGGGGCTCGGTCATCGGCGGGATGGCGGCCCTGGGCCCGCTCCTGGGTGGCTGGCTCACGACGAACCTGTCGTGGCGCTGGGCCTTCTTCATCAACCTGCCGATCGGGCTCTTCGCGATCGTCGGGACGCTCATCTACATCCGCGAGTCGCGTGACGAGCACGCCAGGCACGGCTTCGACCTCCCGGGCTTCGTGCTCATCACCGCCGGCCTGTCCGCCATCGTGTTCGCGCTCATCGAGGGCCGGACCTACGGCTGGATCACCCCGAACCAACCGTTCACCGTGGCGGGCTGGACATGGCCGCTCGAGTCGATCTCCATCATCCCGTTCCTGATCGGGTTCGGCCTCATCGCGTTGGCGATCTTCGCGCGGGTCGAGGCGAATCGCGACCGGGCGGGCAAGTTCTTCCTGTTCGACGTCACCCTGTGGCGCTATCCGGCATTCCGGTTCGGCAACCTCGCCGGCTCCATCGTGGCACTCGGCGAGTTCGGGTTGCTGTTCGTCCTCCCGCTCTTCCTGCAGGCAGTCCTGGGCCTCACGGCCTTCGAGACAGGGATGGTCTTCCTGTCGCTCGCGGTCGGGGCGTTCTTCGCGGCACCCATGGCCGGCGCCCTGGCACCGCGGATCGGTCCCCGGCGTGTCGTGACGACCGGGATGGCCCTCGAAGCGATCGGCATCCTGGTGACGACCTTGCTGGTCTCGTCCGATCTCGACGCTCGACTCCTGCTCATCCCGCTCTTCGTCTACGGCGTCGGTGTCGGGTTCGCGACGGCCCAGCTCACGAGCATCGTGCTGTCCGACGTCCCGCCACAGCGCTCGGGTCTCGCGTCGGGGACCAACTCGACGGTCCGCCAGGTTGGTTCCGCCCTGGGCGTGGCGATCCTCGGCACGATCCTGTTCACGGTGCTGGTCAACGAGACCACCGCCAACCTCGCCGCGGTGCCGGGCCTTCCGCCGGCTGCCCAGGCCGGGATCGTCAAGGCGATCGATGCCTCGGCCGGCCAGGCGCTGACCACCATCCGGCTGGATCCGGCCAACGCCCTGGTCGTCGCGCCGATCGAGAGCGCCTTCGTGGATGCGACCCGGGCCGCCGGGTTCGTCGCGTTCGGGTTCGTCGTCCTGGGCCTGGGCTTCTCAGTCCTGTTGCCGGAGACTCGCCCGGACCTGGTGCCCGACTCCAACGACGACGAGGACGACGCTGCCGACCGCGCCCCCGCTGGCGACGGTCCCGAAATCCCAGCGCCAGCGTGACCGCGCTCCCATGGTGGGTCCGGCCGGGGCTCGACATCAGGGACGGCCGGCTGCGCATCGCCGGCCGTGACGCCGAGGCCCTGGTACGTGAGCACGGGACGCCGCTGTTCGTGTACGACCGGCGTCGCTTCGCCGAGAACGCCCGGCGTCTCCAGGCGGCGCTTGGCGGGGCGGGGCTCCCGTTCCGCGTCCGGTTCGCGCTGAAGGCCAACCCATTCCCCGAGGTCCTGGAGGTGTTCCGGGGCCTCGGTTCACCCGGCACCCCGGAAAGCGTCGGCATCGATGCCTGCTCGCCCGGCGAAGTGGAGCGGGCGCTGGAGTGCGGCTGGCGCCCCGAGGAGATCAGCTTCACCGGCACGAACGTGTCGGACCGTGACCTGGACGTCCTCCTCGCTCACCAGGTCCACGTCAACCTGGACGGGATCAGCCAGATCGAGCGCTACGGTCGCCGGGCGCCGGGGAGCCGGATCGGGATCCGAATCGACCCGGGGACCGGCGCCGGATACAACGAGCATCTGGAGTACGCCGGCGACCGCCCGACGAAGTTCGGCATCGGGCTGGATCGCCTGGCGGACGCGATCACCGCGGCAGATCGCCTAGACCTGACGATCGACACGGTCCACTTCCACGCTGGCTCCGGCTGGCTGGCCGACGGGCTGCCCGCCTTCGAGGCGGCGCTCCTCGTCGCAGTGGAGGCCGTCGAACAGTTGCGTGTGGCGGGTGCCCCGATCGCCGAGGTCAATGTCGGCGGTGGGCTGGGCATGCCGGCGCGTGATGACGAACGAGCCGTGGACCTGGAGGCGTACGCCAGTGTGCTGGCTCGGCATCTCGGTCCGCTCGGCGTCGTCGTCGCATGCGAACCCGGCGACTACCTGGCCAAGGATGCCGCGATCCTGCTGGGTGAGGTGGTGACCGTGGAGCGCCGGCGGGGTGTGACGTTCGTGGGGCTGGACATCGGCTGGAACGTCAACTGCTCGCACTTCATCTACCGGTTCGCCCAGGAGGTGGTCGTCTGCCAGGCCGCGGATGCGCCGCGGACGGAGACCGTCACCGTCACCGGCCACATCAACGAGGCGGGCGACGTGTTCGCCGAGGACTACCCGATGCCACCCGTCCAGGAGGGCGACATGGTCGCGCTGCTCAACGCCGGCGGCTACCTCCAGGCGATGAGCACGACCCACTGCCTCCGCCCGACGGGCAGCGCCGTGTTCCTCGATCGCTGAGCTGCCCGCTGCTCCCCCGCCTTTGCTAGGCTGAGCGGCGCATGCGAGACATCACAGACCGAGCCCTCGATACCGCCACCGCGCTTGGCGGCAGCTACGCCGATGCTCGCATCGTGCGGCGCCAGGACGAGAGCATCAAGATCAAGTCCGGTCGAGTCGAAGGTGTCGCCTCGGGCGAGAACGAAGGCTTCGGTGTCCGCGTCATCGTCGACGGTGCATGGGGCTTCGCCTCCTCGCACACGCTGACCACTGCGGAGGCGGACCGGGTCGCCGGAGAAGCCGTCCGGATCGCCCGGGCCAGTGCCACCGCCCTGCGCCGCCCGACCGTCCTTGACGATCGCCCAGCCGCTCACGGCACCTTCACGACGCCCATGAAAGAGGACCCATTCGCGATCCCGCTTGAGACCAAGATCGCGGACCTGCTCGCCGTCGACGCCGCCGCAAACCGGGTCAAGGGCATCGCCTTCACCGAATCCATCTACGCGGCACAGCGCGAGTGGAAGACCTTCGCGGCGAGCGACGGGAGCTACACGGAACAGGAGATCACCCACGTCGGGGCCGGCCTGGAGACGAATGCGTTCGAAGGCGACGAGCACCAGCGCCGGAGCTACCCGGACTCGGGCGGCGGCTGGCAGGCTGCCGGGTACGAGTACGTCCGGAGCCTTGCCCTGGAGGCACACGCCGGACCATTGGCCGAGGAGACGGTCGCGCTCCTGACCGCGCCGCAGTGCCCTTCCGGCCAGATGACGATCATCCTGGATCCCAGCCAGCTCTACATGCAGGTCCACGAGAGCTGCGGCCATCCGACCGAGCTCGATCGCGTCTACGGCACAGAAGCCTCGTACGCCGGCACGAGCTTCCTGACCACGGACAAGCTGGACGAGGGCTTCCGTTACGGGTCGGACCTCATCGATATCGTGGCCGACGCGACCGCGGCCGGCGGGATGGGCACGTTCGGCTGGGACGACGAGGGCGTGGCGGCCCAGTCCGTGCCGTTGATCCAGGGCGGCATCCTGACCGGCTACCTCACCAGCCGCGAGACGGCGCCGCGGATCGGACGCCAGAGCGGTGGGGCGATGCGCGCCGATGGCTGGAACCGCATCCCGCTCATCCGGATGACCAACATCAACCTGCTGCCCAGGCCCGGCATGAGCCTGGACGACATCGTGGCCGATACGGATGACGGCCTCTACCTGGCCAACTGTCGAAGCTGGTCGATCGACGACCGGCGCCTGAACTTCCAGTTCGCGACCGAAGTCGCCTACGAGGTCAAGGGCGGCAAGAAGGGTCGATTGTTCAAGAACCCGACCTACACCGGGATCACCTACGAGCTGTGGCGCTCCTGTGACGCGGTGGGCGACGCCAGCAGCTACGTCATGCTGGGAACCCCGAACTGCGGCAAGGGCGAGCCCAGCCAGACCGGGCATGTCGGGCACGCCGTCCCCGGCGCCCGGTTCCGCAACGTCCAGGTCGGTGTGGGCAAGTGGTAGGCGCGGCGGCCGGCGGACGGCCTCGATGAGCGCTCGATGATCGACGACCGCGCCGCCGATGCGCTGGCCCTCGCCGAAGCGACGCTCGCCCGGGCGATGCAGGAGGGCGTCACCGAAGCCGAGGCCGTCGTCATGGCCGAGGACTCCTCCCTGACCCGTTTCGCCAACAGCGAGATCCACCAGAACGTCGCCGAACGCAACCTTCTGATCAACCTTCGGGTCGTCGTCGGAAAGCGGGTCGGAGTCGCTTCGTCCGGCCGCGCCGACGCCGAAGGCTTGCGCCGCCTGGCCAAGGAGGCTGTGGCGATCGCCCGGGTCGTGGAGGAGCTGGAGGACTGGGGCGGACTGCCCGGACCCTCGGAGATCCGGGACGTGCCCGCGGGCTATAGCCAGGGCACCGCCGGCGCCAGCCCGGAGTTCCGCGCGGATGCCGTTCGGGCTGTGATCGCCGCCGCCGATGGCGCCGGCGTCACCGCCTACGGCTCGTTCGCGACCGGCACCGAGTCCACCGCGGTCGCCAACTCGAACGGCGCACTCGCCCACGGAACGCGGACCACCTCACAACTCATCACGGTCTCCATGGGCCCGGATGGCGGGACCGGCTACGCCGAAGCCGCTGCCGTTGACGCCACGGCCATCGATGCCGCCGCGCTCGGACGAGAGGCGGCGGACAAGGCTCGCGCCACCGGCAAGGCCGTGGCGGTGGAGGCCGGCGACTACCCGGTCGTCCTCGAGGAATACGCCGTCGTGGACATCCTGGACATGCTCGCCTACCTCGGGTTCTCGGCGCTGGCCGTACAGGAGGGCCGAAGTTTCTTCGAGCCCGGGCGGCGGGTCGGCAGCGACCTGGTCACGCTCACGGACGACGGCTACGACCCTGCCGGCCTGCCGATGTGGTTCGACTTCGAGGGCGTCGCCAAGCAGCGCGTGCCATTGGTGGAAGCGGGCATCTGCCGGAACGTGGTCTACGACTCGCAGACCGCCGCCCGCGATGGCGCCACCTCGACCGGACACGGCCTGCCGGCCCCCAACTCGTACGGCCCGTTTCCGCTGAACATGGTCATGTCGGCCGGCACCTCAAGCCGCGAGGAGCTTATCGGCGGCCTGGACCGTGGCCTGCTGGTCACCCGGTTCCATTACACGAATCCGGTCCACCCCAAGCTCGCCATCGTGACCGGGATGACCCGCGACGGGACCTTCCTGGTCGAGGGCGGCAGGATCGTCGGGCCGGTCCGGAACCTGCGCTACACCCAGAGCTACCTGGACGCCCTGGCCGGTACGATCGCGGTCGGACGCGAGCGCAAGACGCTCAGGGGGTTCCTGGGCGGCGTCGTCGTCCCCGCCATCCGCATCGACGGCTGGACCTTCACCGGCACCACGGAGCACTGACCCGCCCCGTCTGACCGCTGGCTGACTTGACGGACAGATAGGACACGTACATCATGTGTCCGTATCGTCAGGAGAACGCTCATGAGCACGGTCCGCACCCTCGACAATCGACGTACGTCTCTCGTAAAGCGGCTGGCAGAAGTTGCGAACGAGCGCGAGCCAGGTTCCTTCGCGGAGCGCCTCCGGTCGCGCTTGCACGCCCGATCAGATGACCGCCTGGCGCTCATCGACCTGATCGAGGACCTCGTGGCGGCCGATGAGGGACTTGCCGATGTTGGCCCGAGTATCGCGTCGCTTCTGCGCAGCAAGATCGCAGCGGACGCCGTGACCGTCGCCTTCGCGGGCGAGCACACCGCCCGGGACGATATCGACAACGACATGGAAGACATCCTCACGCCGGATGACGTCCTGCGCATCGCGCGCGTCCGCGGTCAAGCCGAGGCGGCCATACTCGCCCAGCCGATGTTCGAGGCCGGCCGCGTGGCCGAGGCCCTCGGATCCTCGTCACGTAACCCGCGCGAGTTTGCTCGCCAGGCGCGCAGCCGCCCCGGAATCGTGGCACTCCGGCGCGGCAACCGGTTCGTCTTCCCGAGCTTCCAGTTCAACCAAGAGCGGCAGGAGATCTGGCCGGTCGTGGCCGAGGTGAACACCCTGCTTGAGGCATCGAAGGAGCCCTGGGCAGTCGCCTCGTTCTGGTTCACCCCCGACGCGTATCTCGGCGCACGGCCGGCTGACCTCGTGGCCGATCCCGCCCAAGCGGACGGCATCCGTCAGGCTGCGCGGCGCGAGCTCGCGCCCATCGGCTGATGGCGAAGGCGCTGCCGCCAACAGACTGTCCTTCGCTGGACGGCCCGAAGATCACGATCGTTCCGGCGGGAACGGTCTGGTGGCGCATTCATGACGCCGCGCACACACCGGTCTCCTTCCGTGACATCGGTGCCGAGGAGAAACGTCGCGACCCGGCAACGCATGGCGAGGAGGGCCGTTTCGACTGCCAGGTCGGCGAGTATGGCTACCTGTACCTCGGCGAGACGAGGAAGAGCGCGATCGCGGAGGCATTCCTGCGTGGGCAGGTCGTCAAAGATCCGGGCGCCCGCTTCATGCGGCGCGCTCGGACCGCGGGGCGTGTTCTCTCGCTCATGGAGTTCACAGCCGATCTTCCACTCGTCGACCTGTGTGGGGCGGCCGGCCTGGGACGGGTCGGGCAGGACGCCTGGCTGAGCGCCTGCGATGAGCCTGACTACCCGATCACGCAGAAGTGGGCCTCGGCCATCCGCGGCTGGGCCCCAGAAGCAGCCGGCCTGGTGTGGATGTCGAAGCGAGACAACATCCATCGGGCGGCGGTCCTGTTCGCCGATCGCTTGAATCCGATGGCCATCGCCGGCCGACCCGTGCGGGCTCTCGATGACCCACTCGGCCTGACCATGGTGTCCAAGGTCCTGTCCGAATTCAACGTGATCCTCGCGTAGGCACTCCCGCCAACGGACATACATGTCCGCGCCGACCTACGAGCGGGTGGTAGAACTCCAGGAGTTCGCGCCGGCGCGCGCGACGGACCGCGAGCTTTCGGGTGATCGGCTTGGAGCATTCAGCAAGTCAGCCGCGTACGACGGCTGGAAGCGGGCGCTCTTCCCGATCGAATGGTTCGACTCAAAACCGGAGCGAACCGTCGCGAACATGGTCGACGGGGACGCCGGGGTGGCCTGTTGGGTCCGCCTTCACATCGGCGAACTGCCGATCCTCTGGAATTCGGCCGGCCAGGAGTACAACCCGGACCTGATCGTCATCGACACCGACGGCACCCACTGGGTCGTGGAGGTGAAGGCGGACGATGCGATGGGCTCGGACGTCGTCAAGGGCAAGCGCGACGCCGCCCGCCGCTGGGCGAACTACGTCACGGCCGACGAGAAGGTCGGCGTCGCGTGGCGTTACCTGCTCGTGTCCGAGACCGACATAGAGACTGCGAGGGGATCGTGGGCGGCGCTCAAAGCGCTGGGCGACGGTTGAGTTGATGCGCGACTCGTCAGATCCCAGATAAGCGTCAGGTAAGCGCGTCCGGGTATGAATGGCCATGCGCTAGTGTCCGTGTGACCATCTTCTCAGTAGCGCTGAGGAGGGGAGGCATTAGCCTCAGGAGAGGGCGCTGTCGGGCACGATGCGCCATACGGAGGCCACTTTGATGGTCATCGATGACCGGTCCCGTGAAGAGGCCGCAGATGTGCTGGAACCGCGCCTCCAGCAGGAACTACTCAGTTACGAAGGACGATTGGGTCGCCATCACTCGGAGTGACCTGATCGCTGTTGGCGATTCTGCCGACGACGTCATCCGGAAGTCAGCCGACAAAGGTGTCTCGGAACCGATCGTCTACTTCGTTCCGCGCGACGGCAACACCGGCATGTACTACTAGATTCCACCGGGGGATGCGACTTCACGGCACCAAACGAGTCGATGGCGTCTTCAGCCCCCAAGTTGAGGTTGAGGTCAGGTTTCCAGGCGAGTTTCGAAGGTTCCTGGCCAATCTGACCGAGCTTGGGATCGTGCCAAACGTCTACTGGTGAGCATTGGGCCCTGTATCCGGGTGAATCGGCCGACCAATAAAGGCCGCTACGCGCACTCGGGACAAGCACCCGTGACCGTGACCGTGACATGACCGGGCACGTTGCGAAATCGACACCGCTCCGTGGCCGGGCATTCTCATGTGACCTTCAGACTTCGGCGCGAACGTCGACCCAACGTTCCACGAGCTCGGCTACCGCCGGGCCGAAGCCGCTGATCCGGAGACCCCCACCACATGTCCGACCCGACCACCTCGACCTCGATCACGGCCGCTGCCGCGCACCCCGACCTCCACGCCCTGCCAGATCCCAGCGATCCCCGGGCCACCGCCGAGGCCATCCTGTTCGAGATCCGGCGGGTGATCGTCGGCCAGGACGCGATGCTGGAGCGGGTCCTCGTTGGCCTGCTGTCGGGTGGCCACCTCCTCCTGGAGGGCGTCCCGGGCCTGGCCAAGACCCTCACCATCAAGACCCTCGCCGATGTTCTCGGTGGCTCGTTCAAGCGTATCCAGTTCACGCCAGACCTGATGCCGTCCGACCTGGTCGGCACGCGCATCTACCGCCCGGACCGCGCCGAGTTTGACGTGGAGCTTGGCCCGGTCTTCGCCAACTTCCTGCTCGCCGACGAGATCAACCGCGCCCCGGCCAAGGTCCAGTCTGCCCTGCTGGAAGTCATGCAGGAGCACCAGGTGACGATCGGTCACGAGACGTACAAGGTCCCGACGCCGTTCCTGGTCCTGGCAACGGAGAACCCGATCGAGGCGGAGGGAACCTACCCGCTGCCCGAGGCCCAGGTGGACCGGTTCATGCTCAAGATCCTGCTCGACTACCCGGACGCGGCCGACGAGGCCCAGATCGTGGCCCGTTCGCTCATCGCGCCGGCCGAGCCGCGTGAGATCCTCGACGCTGCCGGCCTGCTCCGCCTCCAGCAGAGCGTGCTGGACGTCTACGTGGACCCGCGTCTCATCAGCTACGCAGTCGGCATCGTGGAAGCCACGCGTCGTCTCACCTACTGGGGGGCGCCGGATCTCGAAGGCTACGTGTCGTACGGTGCGAGCCCGCGTGGGTCCATCAACCTGATCCACGGCGCCCGGGCGATGGCCCTCCTGCACGGCCGTCGTTATGTCCTGCCGACCGACATCGCTGCCCTGGCCCCGGACGTCCTTCGGCATCGCCTGGTCATGAGCTACTCGGCGCTGGCCGATGGGATCACACCGGACTCGATCGTGACTCGTGTCCTGTCGCTCGTCCCGGCGCCACGGCTGGAGATGGCGGTGGAGACGTCCGCGTGACCGAGGCCGCATCACGAGCAGCCGCCGCCGACCTTGCCCGCATCGGCGGCCGGGAACGGACCGCGGCGCGCCCCGGTCCAGGCCCCATCGCGGAACGCCTCGTCCGCCAGCTCGAGTTGTCCATGACCCGGCGCGTCGGCGGGCAGATGAGCGGCGACCACCTGGGTCGCGGCCGTGGGACCGGCGTGGAACTGGACCGGATCCGGCCGTACGAACCCGGCGACGACGTGCGCCGGATCGACTGGAACGCGACCGCGCGGTCCGGTAACACCCAGATCCGCGAGGATGTACCGGACCGGCAACTGACCGCGTGGCTCGTGCTTGATCACTCCCCATCGATGCACTTCGGGACGGCGGACCGGCGCAAGGCGGACGTGGCCGAGGGTGCCGCACTCGTCGTCGGCCGATTCGCCGCCCGGCGGGGCGATCGCCTGGGCATCGTCACCTTCGGGAACGGGCATGAGAAGGTCTTGCCACCGTCCGGCGGACGCCGCGGGATGCTCAGCCTGATTCGCACCGTCTCCGAGGAAGCTCCCGACGAAGGTGGGGGTGCGACCACCGCCGCGCGCGCCTTGAGCCTGGTCGCCGCCACGCGGAGTCCGGCCGGGGTCGTGGTCATCGTTTCGGACTTCCGCGGTCCACGCGACTGGCTGGCGCCTCTGACGCACGTTTCCGGCCGCCACGCGGTGGTGGCCCTGGAGGTCACCGATCCGCGCGAGGACCAGCTGGTGGATGTCGGTGAGTTGACGCTCATCGATCCCGAGACCGGTCAGACGATGCGGGTGGACACCGGCGATCGGAAGCTTCGCCACGCCTTCGACTCGGCGGCGTCGGCCGATCGCGCCTCACTGGCCGCAGAGTTCCGGCGCCTCGGCATCCGACACCTTCGACTCTCCACAGATGGGCCATGGCTGCCCGAATTGGCGCGAGGCTTCAGCCGCACGCCGGAACGCACAGGACGACCCGCATGAACTTCCTCGCCCCTGAACTCCTCCTCGGCCTGCTCCTGATCCCGATCGCGATCGGGTTCTACCTGTGGGCCCAGCGCCGGCGCAGCCGGTATGCCGTCCGGTTCACCAACCTGGACCTGCTCGCCAATATCGCGCCGCGCCGGCCGGCCTGGCGTCGCCATGTGCCACCGGTCCTCTATCTCGGCGCGATCGCCGCGCTCCTGATCGGGCTGGCCCGACCCACCATGGTCCTGGCCACGCCGCGCGAGGACGCCACGATCCTCCTGGCGATGGACGTCTCCGGCTCCATGCGGGCAGCAGACGTCGCCCCCACCCGTCTCGATGCCGCCAAGGCCGCGGCCATCTCGTTCATCGATCAGCTCCCGGCGGGCGTCCGGGTCGGGGTCGTGTCGTTCGCTTCGCACGCCAACACGCTGGTCGCGCCAACGGGCGACCGGGCCCAGCTCAAGAACGCCATCGACGGGCTCAGCCCGCAGGACGGGACCGCGATGGGCGACGCCCTGATGCAAGTCCTGGATATCGCGGACGGGATCCGGACCAACGGCGCCGCGAAGACTGACGGCGCGAGCCCGGCATCGCCGAATGCCTCCATCGCTCCGGGCGCGAGCTCGGCACCGGACGCCTCGGTCGACACCCCCTCGGGTCAGCCGCTCGTTGCCGCGATCCTGCTTTCGGATGGCAAGAATTCCGTGGGCGACAACGAACCACTCGATGCCGCGAAGCGTGCCGCGACCATGGGCGTGCCCATCTACACCATCGGGCTGGGAACGCCACAGGGGCAGATCCAGGTGACCGACGAGTTCGGTCAGCTCGTCACGCTGGACGTTCCCCCGGACACCGCGACCCTGACGCAGATCGCCCGGATCACCGGTGCCAAGGCCTTCGATGCGCCGACAGCCGAGGACCTGAAGGCCGTCTATGCCAACCTGGAATCACGAGTCGGTTACGTCGAAACGACCCAGGAAGTGACCTTTGTCCTGGTTGCCGCCGGGCTCGTCCTGGTGGTCATCGGAGCGGGCGCGTCCGCACTTTGGTTCGGCCGCCTGCCGTAGAAACGCGTTGGTAGACATCTACCATCACATGGTAGACTTCTACCTGATGAGCCTGAACATCAAGAACCCGGAGACGTATCGACTCGCCAGGGAGCTTGCGGATGAGACCGGCCTGTCGATGACCGCTGCGGTGACGGAGGCGGTTCGTCAGCAGCTCGCCAGGATCCGCGCAATCTCGGAAGACGATGCCGAGGCACGGGTCGATCGCATGCTGGAACTGGCCGCCGAGATCCGTCGTCGAGCCCCGGCGGGCTACTTCGACCAGGACTTCGATGAGATCCTGTACGACGAGATGGGCGCTCCGAAGTGATCGTCGATACTTCGGCGATCGTCGCTGTGCTCCGTGCTGAGCCGAGCGCGGCGGTGTATGCCCGCCTCATCGCAACCGCTCCCGACGTGCGCATCTCGGCCGCCACCTATGTCGAACTCGGCATCGTCATCGATGGCGCTCGGAACCCGGTCATGTCGGGGACCGTCGATCGATTCCTCGAAGAGTCCCGCATCGTCATCGAACCAGTGACGGCGTCCCAGGCACGGATCGCCCGGACCGCCTATCAGCACTTCGGCAGGGGCAGCGGGCACCCCGCTCGACTCAACATGGGTGATTGCTTCGCGTACGCGCTCGCGCGCGAGCTCGGCGAGCCGCTGTTGTTCAAGGGCGACGACTTCACGCTCACCGACATCGAGCTCGTCATCGAACCGATCAAACACCGGCGGCTCAGCGAGATCGTGGCCAGCTACGGGACCGCCGGCCCGTAGGGTCCGACTGGGGTACGCTCGGCTCATCAGCCAGCACAGGAGGCCAGATGCCCGCGTTCGATGTCGAAGCCCTGCGGTCCGAATTCCCGGCTCTTGCCCGTGAGCAGGATGGGCGACCGGTCGCCTTCCTTGACGGCCCGGGCGGCACGCAGGTCCCGCAACGGGTCATCGATGCTGTCACCGACTACTACCGCGACTCGAACGCCAACTCCGGCGGCGCCTTCACGACCAGCCAGCTGAGCGATGCGATCGCGGACGAGGCCCACGCGGCCGTCGCGCACTTCCTTGGCGCGGCGTCGCCGGAGGAGATCAAGTTCGGCTACAACATGACCACCCTCACCCTCCACATCGGACGGTCCATCGGGGCGACCCTGGGGCCGGGCGACGAGATCGTCGTGACGACGCTTGACCACGAAGCCAACGTCAGCACGTGGGAGGCGATGGCCGCGGACCGGGGGGTGACCGTTCGCAAGGTGGACATCCGCCTCGACGACGTGACCCTGGACCTCGAAGACCTCGAGTCCAAGCTCAACGCCCACACGAAGCTCGTCGCGGTGGGCTACGCCAGCAATGCTGTCGGCACGATCAACCCGGTTGCGGAGATCGTGGCTCGCGCCCACGAGGTGGGTGCGCTCACGTACGTGGATGCGGTCGCCTACGCGCCACACGGACCCATCGACGTGCAGGCGCTCGACACGGACTTCCTCGTCTGCTCGGCGTACAAGTGGTTCGGGCCGCATCTTGGGGCGCTGTACGGTAAGGCGGAGGTCCTCGATCGCCTGCCGGCGTTCAAGGTCAGGCCGGCCCACGATCGGTTCGAGACCGGCACGGCATCCTTCGAGTCGATCGCCGGGACCCTCGCCGCAACCGACTACCTGCGCGACATCGGCCGGTCGTATGGCGACGTGGCCGGCGCACCGGGCGCCGCGGGTGCCAGCGAGCGGCGGCGGGAACTGGTCGCAGGGATGGTCGCGATCGCCGACTACGAACGTGCCCTCGTGACTCGACTGATCGACGGCCTGGAGAGCATCTCCACCGTGACCATCCACGGCATCGTGGATCGGGAGCGGTTCGTGGAGCGCGTCCCGACGGTGTCGGTCTCAGTTCACGGGGTCCGGTCCCGTGCCGCGGCCGAGGCGTTGGCGCGCGAGGGGATCTACGCCTGGGACGGCGACTTCTACGCGACCGGCCTCATCGAACGCCTGGGGAAAGCGGACACCGGCGGCGTCCTGCGCCTTGGCCTGGTCCACTACAACACGGCCGCCGAAGTGGATCGGACGATCGAGGCGCTGGGTCGGATCGCCGGCTGAACCTGACGATGGGCTGGTTGCATCCGCCCGCCGGCACGTCCATCATCGACCCGCGCCGGCATCCGACCGGCCACTTCGGGGTACGACTCATGATCCTGCGAACTCCCGCTCGGCTCATGGCCGCTCTGATCGTCCCTGCCCTTCTGGTCGCGGCATGTGGTGGCGGCACCGCAACCACCGCCCCGGACGGCAATGTCGTCGCGCCGACGACAACCGTTGCACTCCCGACCGATGTCGCGCTGCCATCCGACCTGGCGCTGCCATCCGACCTGGCGCTGCCATCCGACCTGGCGCTGCCATCCGACCTGGCGCTGCCGTCGTTCGATCTGAGCGGCTTGGCCACAAACCTCGAGAACGTCGACTCCTACCGGATCTCCATCGATCCTGGGGACGGTCAGGGCTACACCGGCACCGTGATCACCCGGCCGGTCGTCTCACGAGACCTGTACATCGGTACGGGTGATAGCGCGACCCACATCGTGACGATCGGGGACGAGTCGTGGCTCGGCCAGGGTACCGGCCCGCTTCAGCCGGCACCGAGTGCCATGATCGCCGGACTTGTGCCGTTGTTCGACCCGATGATCCTGGTCGGGGCGTTCGCCAATGAGGGCGTCACCCAGGCCGCGGACAACCTCGGCAAGGAGGACAAGAACGGGCAGTCCACGACCCACTACAAGGTGGACATGGGCAAGCTGACCGCTGGGCTGGTGTCATTCCCGCCCGGCGCCGCCATGGAGTTGTGGGTCGCAGATGACGGGTACCTCGTGTCCTTCGTCGCGACGGACTTCGGGGGCACTGGGACCGACCTCGCCATTGACGTGACGAACGTCAACGACCCAGCAAACGTCATCGAACGTCCGAGCTGAGCTCCCCGGATCAGGAAGCCGGTCCGGCGACCGACGCCGCGTTGGCGCTGAAAGGCGCGAGCGCCGCGAGCGCCATGATCACCACGCGGCGAGCGCCCAGATCCCGGGATCCCGTTCCGTCTCGCCCTGCCCGACCTCAGCGAACAGGGACACCGCCCGCTTCAGGTGTGCCATCGAATCAGTCTCCCGGCCGGCGTCGTGGAGCAGGTCGGCCAGGTGGTTTTCCACGGCCGCTTCCAGGTGCCGATCGCCGATCTGCCGGCAGGCCTCGATGGCGCCCGACGCGATCGAGACGGCCTCGTCGACCGACCCGAGGGCGGCGACAGCCAGCGCCAGTGCCGTCCGCGCGGCGATCGATGCCGTCGGGTCCGGGTCGTTGACGGCGAGGACAGCACTCCGCTCGAAGGCGAGGCGGGCGGCCACTGGATCACCGCGTTCCTGGGCGACGAGCCCCACGAGACGTTGTGCCCTCCCCGCTCCGGCCGCATCGCCCGCCTCTTCGGCGTACCCGAGGGCGAGCTCGGCAGTGGCGGCCGCCTCAGCCAGGGCACCGGACCGTAGCGCCACGACGCTGCGCTCGACCAGGGCGCGGATCCGCGTGGCGGGGTCAAGCTCCGGGGAAGCCAGCGCGGCATCCAGGTGGCTGACGGCTCCGACCAGATCGCCCCGGCGGCTGTGGACCCGGCCCAGGGCCACTTCGATGGCCGCCAGGTCGGCCGATCCGGCAAGTGCGGCCGAGGTCTCGAGCGACTCGATGGCTCGCGGATACTCACCCAGCCTCGACCGGAGCTCACCGATCCGGGCATGCAACGCCCATGCGCCCGACTGATCCAGCGCCAGCGCGGCCTCCAGGTGCCCGATAGCCTCGCGGTTGGCGAAGACCGCCTGTGCCAGCTCGGCCGCCTCGCGGAACGCGGCCGCGGCCTCTGTCGTCCGGCCCGCCTCGCGCTCGTGCAGCGCGATCTGCGCGTACCAGGCGACGTCGTCGCGAGTGGCGACGGTGGGTTCCAGCCGAAGCGCCTCGGCCGCGCGGCGGTGGAGCAGTCGCCGTCGAGCCAGGCTGATCCCGCCGTACGCAGCATCGCGCAGGTGGCCGTGACTGAAGTCGAACTTCGCCGGATCGGACGATGGGCCGGGGATCTCGCGGATGAACCCGCGTCGAGCAAGGAGCTCGAGTGCCTCGACCGTCTCCTCCTCGGACCGGCCGCTCGCGTAGCGGACGGCGACCGACTCGAATGACCGACCGATCACCGCCGCCGCCGACAACACCTGCGCCGCGACGTCACCGACTGATGCGATCCGCTCACGCAGGAGCGCCTCGACGCCCCGCGGGACGGACGTCCCGGGATCCGCACCACTCGCGAGCACCTCGGCGATATGGAGCGGGAGGCCCTCCGAATCGGCCACGATCGCGTCGATGTAGCCCTCGCTCGCAACCGATCCAGGCCGCGCAGCGCGGACCATCGCCGTGATCGCCGATCGGTCGAGCCGGCGGAGCGTGAGGTGCAGGGTGGCGGGCATCCGGACCAGGTCATCGGCCGTGACCGCGGCCTCGACGGACAGGTCCTCGCGGCGCCACGCCAGGATGAGCGCGAGCGGACGACCGGCCAGGCGGCGAGCCAGGTACGCCACGAACTCCCGGGTGGAGTCGTCCACGAGGTGCAGGTCGTCGATCCAGACGGCGCCGACGGCCGGACCGTCGAGCAATGTCGTGAGGGCCCGGGCGATCGCGTCCACGAGGCGCACCCGGGCGCTCTGGCTGGAGCGGCTCGTCGCCTGGGCGGGCGGGCGGATGGATCCCGGGAGATCTACCAGTCGGCCGATCTCGAAGCGGGCGGTCTCGTCCAGCAGGGCGAGGCTGGCCAGGCCGCCGGGCGTCGAGAGTCCGGCACGCAGCAGCTCGGCGATCGGACCGTAGGGGATGCCCGACTCGCCCGGGTACCCACGAGCCGCCAGGACGTTCCCGCCACGCGCCCGGATGGCGTCCACCGCCGCCTCGGCGAGGCGTGTCTTGCCGATCCCGGCTTCGCCCTCGATGACGACGACCCGGCCGTCCGGCGCCGCAACGCGCGCAGCGTGGACGATCGCGGCAAGGTCGTCATCGCGACCCACCAGCCTGGACCGTTGGGCGGTTGGCGGCTCGGTTGGCGGCTCGGTTGGCGGCTCGGTCGGACGGACGGTCGGCAGCTCGGTCGGCAACTCCGGAGCCGGTTCCATCCGGTCCTCGCGGATGGCCTCGTACAGGTCCGTCGTGTCTCGAAGCGGGGCCACGCCGAGCTCGCGATCGAACAGGGCGACAAGGGAGCGGTATTGCCGGATCGCCCCGGATCGGTCGCCCGATCTGGCCAGGAGATCCATCACGCGGCGCTGCCCCGGCTCGTCGAGCGGGTCCAGGTCCACTCGGCGACGGGCCGCCTCGATCGCTCCGGCCGGATCCCCACTCACGCTGCGCGACGACGCGAGTCGATCCAGGACGTCACCGACGAGATGCTCGACCCTGGCGGCGCGAGATGCCTGCCAATCGTCGAAGTCCGGGCTGTCGCGCAGCGCGAAGCCCGCCATGAACGGACCGCGCGCCAGGGTCGCGGCAGCCTCAAGATCAACGAGACGATCCGAGGCCGCGAGCCGTTCCAGTTCCACGAGATCCACCTGGCTGGTCGCCGGGTCCATCGACACACGAGCACGCTCGATGACAAACCCGACGGGCCCGATCGCGGTCCGCAGCGCGGACAACGTTCGGCGCAACGCGCCACGGGCGGCTTCATCGTCCGCGTCTGGCCAGAACATGGCGGCCAGTTCCTCACGGGCAAACGGGCGGCCCTCGGCGGCCACGAGGGCTACGATGGCGAGGGCCTTGCGCGTGTCCACGACCAGCGGACGGCCGCCCACGATGACCTCCAACGGTCCGAGCAGCTGAACGTGGAGCTGGGGCTCGCGTGAACGCATCGCGTAACGATACCGTTCCGCGTGCAAGTCCCGTAACGATGTCCGAACGTTCGACGTGCAGGATCGTCACGTGACGACCTCGATCGCCGCTCGACGCGCCTGCCTCGCCGTCCTCGGTGTGGCCTTGGCCTTGCGATGAGCACTTCTCGCGTGGCCGGCCTGACCGGGTGGCGCCGCGCACTCGTCTGGATGGTCGCGGCCGGCGCGCTCACGGCGGTCGCGGTGGCCGGCGCAGTCGCGGTGGCCGGCGCGGTCACGGACGGCAGCTTCCTCGTTCTCGGTCTGGCCATGACGATCTCGTTTGCGGGCGTCGGCGCGCTGATCGCCACACGCCAGCCGGCCAATGCCGTGGGATGGCTGCTGTTCGCGGCCGGCCTCGTCATCTCAGCCAATCTGACGGGGACGACCTACGTCATGTATAGCCTGGACCACCTTGATGGCGCGCTCTTCGGGACATCCCAGATCGCGTGGTTCGTCAGCTGGACCTTCGTGCCCGCGATCGCGCTCGTGGGCGTGTACGTACCGTTGCTGTTCCCGGACGGGCACCCACCATCGTCGAGGCTTCGCTGGCGCGTCTTCATCGTGCTCACCGCGGTCTCATTGGCGGTCGCGCAGATCCCAGCCATGTTCGGGGTCGGACCTCTTGCGGATAGCAACGTGATGAACCCGTTTGGTTTCCTGTCGTTTGGCGACACGACACTGTTCACCGTCGTCAACGTCAGCTCCGCCGCAGTGGCGTTCCCGGTCGCGCTCGCGGCTCCGATCATCCGGTTCCGCCGGGGGAGCCCGATGGAACGCCAGCAGTTGAAGTGGCTGGGGTCCGTCGGGATCGCGACTGGCTCCATGCTCCTGATGCTGATCGCTGCGGACCCCTCGAATTCGAGCAACTCCAACCCAGTCGCCAACTTCGGCTGGGTCATGTTCCTCGTGGGACTGGCCCTGATCCCGGTCGCCATCGGGGTCGCCATCCTGCGTTACCGGCTCTACGAGATCGACCGACTCGTGTCGCGGACGATCGCGTATGCCGCGGTGACCGGTGGTCTGATCGTGGTCTACCTGGTCGTGAACCTGGCGCTCACGGCGGTGTTCGAATCGTTGACCAGCGGGAGCTCCGTGGTCGTCGCGGCATCGACGCTGGCGGTCGCCGCTCTGTTCACGCCGCTGCGGCGACGCGTCCAGCGGGTGGTGGACCGCCGATTCGATCGCGCGCGGTATGACGCCGAACGAACGACCGCCGCCTTCTCCGAGCGCCTGCGCAGCGAGGTGGACCTGGCGACTGTGGCGGCCGATCTGGACCGTACCGTGCGAGCATCCATCGCCCCGACCAGCGTCGGTGTGTGGCTGCGGACTGGCGGGCGATGAGCGCACAGATAGCCACCCTGCCGCCACATCGCCTTAGCGGCTGGCGCGCTGGCGCCGTCTGGCTCGTGGCCGCGTCGGGAATCCCGGCGATCGTGCTCGCCGAGATCTTCAACCCGGCCGATTGGATCGCCGTTCTGATGTTTGGCACGGTCCTCCTATCGTTCGGCCTGGTCGGCGCTGTGTTGGTTACACGGCTGCCCGGCAACAGGGTCGGCTGGCTCCTGTGGGCGAGCGGATCCGCGCTCGCCTGGGCAACCGCCGGCATCGCGTATGCCACGCAGAGCGCCATTGCCTGTGGCGGGTGCCAGCCCGCTACCGTGCCCATCGCGATTCTCGCCAATATGGGCTTTGCACCCATCGTCGGCATCGTCGGCATCTTCATCCCGCTCCTGTTCCCGGATGGTCGGCTGCCATCCCCTGCCTGGCGACCAATCGCCTGGTTCGGGCTGGCCTCGACAGCGCTCCTCACGGCGGCCATCGCCTTCACGCCCGGTCCCATCTCCGGCGGGGTCGAGAACCCGATCGGGATCGACGCCTTCGCCAGCGACGGTGGGGCAGGAACGGCCGCGGCGATCGCGGCGATGGTCGTGGCGATGGCCATGGCGTTCGCATCGGTGGTCTGGCGGTTTCGACATGCCGACGCCGTCCAGCGGCAGCAGCTCCGTTGGTTCGGCTACGCCACATCGGCCATGCTCGCCTGTCTGGTCGTAGGCATCAGCAGATCCTTCGAAGCCTCATGGGTCGTGCTGTTCGTGGGACTTGGTTTGATGCCGCTGGCGACCGGCTTGGCGATCCTTCGTTATCGGCTGTATGACCTGGACCGGTTGGTCTCGCGCACGATCGCCTATGCCGTCGTGACCGGCGGGCTCATCCTTGTCTATCTCGCGATCAACCTGGGTCTCACGGCGGCCTTCGAATCGTTCACCAGTGGGAACTCCGTGGTCATCGCGGCATCAACGCTGGCGGTCGCCGCTCTGTTCACGCCGCTTCGACGACGCGTCCAGCGGGTCGTGGACCGTCGATTCGATCGAGCCCGGTATGACGCCGAGCGGATGACGATCGCCTTTGCCGAACGCCTGCGCAACGAGGTGGACATCCAGGCCGTGGCGCGCGAACTCGACGCCAGCGTGCGACGGGCCGTGGCGCCCGGGGGCGTCGGGATCTGGCTCAGGGAAGCTCGGCGATGACGATGGAGGGTGGAGCCCACGCCTCGGCCCGGCGTCACCTTGCGACCGTGCTCATGCTCATCGCCCTCGCGGCCGAACTCAGTGGGGTCGTGTTGAATCTTCGGATGGCGGGTACGGCCGAGGGTGTGCCACTGAGCCTGTTCATGTTCATCATCGTGATCGTCGCCGGCTACGCGATCGTGGGCTGGCTCATCGCGTCCCGTCGACCCGACAACTCGATCGGCTGGATCTTCCTCGCCATCGCGCTGTCCCTGGCCGGCCTCCTGTTCGCAAACACATACGCAGCCTACGGTTTGGTCGTGTCCCCGGGGTCGCTTCCGTTCGCAGACGTGCTGTCTTGGGTCGGCGTCTGGGCATGGGCGCCGGGGTTCACACTGCTCGTGACGCTCTCCGTTCTCCTCTTCCCGAACGGAAAGCCGCCGTCGCCCCGGTGGCGCCCGGTCATCTGGGCATCGCTCATCGTCATGGGTCTCCTCTTCGTTCCGGTCGCGATCACGACCTGGACGCGCCGTGGGCTGGAACTGCTCGGGAATATGGACCTGACGGGAGGTGGGATCGAGGTCGCCGAGGGTCTCCAGGCCCTCGGCAGCATCTTGATCCTGTTCGTGGCGTTGGCATCCTTCGCCGGGATGGTCGTCCGCTACCGACGCGGCGG
>Ga0315271_10000395_pt1 | contig 23508 bp, 29 predicted proteins | sample C3_top_MG_FD_204664 | JGI IMG/M metagenome (GOLD analysis project Ga0315271, IMG submission 204664) | Sediment microbial communities from Yellowstone Lake, YNP, Wyoming, USA - C3_top | ecosystem: Environmental > Aquatic > Freshwater > Lake > Sediment | place: USA: Wyoming | collected 2017-08-01
TCTGGGCGCCAAAAAGGGCTCCGCCAGTGGTCCCCAACCCGGGAAATCGGGTGGTCCCCAACTCAGGAAATCAACTGGTCCCCAACCCAGGAAATCGCCTGGTCCTCAAACGAGGAAATTCTGCACGCAGATGCCGAGCGACGCCAATACGCCCCCCGCGGTTGCCCAATTGACCTTGCCCTGATCGTGACTCTTTGGCTTTGTGCAGCCGCAATTCGGAGTTGCGGCGATCAGCCTTGTGTCCGGTCGGCCGTTCATTGTCGGCAGCCGCATGAACCGACAAGGCTCAGCTCCGCCTGTAGCACCTGGCGCGTGCCTTCAGGCCCTGTCAATCGCAGCCAGATCGGTCCGGACTCTGGCGCAATCAGCAATTCGAAGCTCATAAACGGGCAGCACTTGCGTTCGTCGTCTATAAATTGGACGAGTTCGATAAGCTTATCTGCTGCAAACCGAAAGCCGTAACCCTCGGCCATATCGACGCGCTCAATGGCTTGCTGATTCAAGAGCTCGCGAGCGAGAGCGAAATGCTGCACCCGTTGGTCAGCCGGTATCGCTGACGGTACACACGCCAAAACCACGGAGTCATTGGTCATGCGCGCCATTGGCTCTAACTCCGCCGCTGTCGGTTTGCTAACATCGCACCGATCTTACGTGTTCAAGTTAACTTGAAGTCAAGAGGTATATTCGTGACTTTGCTCTCAATTGGCCAAGTAGCGCGGCGGACGGGTCTGCGGGCCTCAGCGTTGCGTTATTACGAAGACGCCGGCTTACTGCCGACACCCGCACGGGTTAAAGGCCGGCGTGTCTACGACGATCAGGTGATTCGTCGCATTGACGGCTTGCGCTTTGCACAAGAGGCGGGGTTTACATTGAAGGAAATCAAAATGCTCTTCCAAGGATCAGGAACCAAAAGCACCCTTAGCGCTCGCTGGCAATCGATGGCTCGCAAGAAGATGTCAGAACTCGACGTCCTCGCGGCTCGTGTGGTGCGCATGCGCCAGGCGCTCGAGCTTGGCTTGAAATGCGGCTGTGTCCGAATCGAGGATTGCACACTGTCTCCCGCGGATGTGCCAGCGATGAAAGATCGGCAAATAAACGCATCCGGTGACTGCGGATGTTAATGCTCAAGACAGTAGGGCTTTTTGTCCTCACCGCGCTTGCTGAAGTCTTGGGTTGCTATTTGCCCTACGTTTGGCTTCGCAGGAATGGTTCGTCCTGGTTGCTCGTTCCTGCAGCACTGAGTTTGGTGCTATTTGCTTGGTTGCTGACGTTGCATCCCACCGCCGCTGGCCGCGTGTATGCCGCGTATGGCGGTGTCTACATCGCGGTCGCAATGGCCTGGCTGTGGAAGGTAGACCGCGTTCCCATCACGCTATGGGATGTCACCGGCGCCGCGGTGTCCGTGGTCGGCATGGGCATCATTGTTTGGGGTGGCTGGAAAGCGTAATGCGCACGATGGATGCGGAGAACCACGCGACTAGACCAAACGCCACGTTTAAACCATGAACGCAAGCCTGCGAAGAATCGTCATTGTAGTGGCGCTGCTGAACCTGGCCTATTTTGGGGTCGAGTTTGCGGTAGCACTTGCTATCGGCTCGGTCTCGCTCTTCGCGGACAGCGTCGACTTTTTAGAGGACGCGTCGGTCAATCTCCTGATCGCCGTGGCGCTCGGCTGGAGTGCAACCGGCCGGGCTCGTTTGGGAATGGTCCTCGCGGGCATCCTGCTCGTCCCTGGTCTGGCTACACTGTGGACAGCGTGGGCCAAGTTTATGGTGCCGACGCCACCGGCGCCGCTCCCCCTGACGCTGGCCGGTCTGGGTGCCTTGGCGATCAATTTGTCATGTGCCTTCATGCTGGCGCGTTTCCGGGCGCACAGCGGCAGTCTGACGCGAGCGGCGTTTCTTTCGGCTCGCAACGATACGGTGGCGAACATCGCAATCATCGCCGCCGGGTTCGTTACCGCCTATACGCTTTCCGCTTGGCCTGACCTCATCGTCGGGCTCGGCATCGCCGCCATGAACGCCGGCGCCGCACGAGAAGTCTGGAGGGCAGCCCGCGAGGAACACAGGGCGGCCGACTCCGAGCGGATTTCGAGCTAAGGCGCGTGCTAAGCAGCAGGTCTGTCGGCATTGACTCGGACGCAGCTGTTTGTAATCCGGGGCCGGCGCGGCGTTCAGAGTTACCAAGTAAGCGACTGGGATTGGTGCCCAAGAGGTAAATAGTAACATTATATTGCACAATAACACGTATCATGTTATCGTGTAGATATCATGTTAGAAGAACTCTCTCCCGCACAGCCCTTGGGATCCGACGTCCAGGCGTACCTGCGTGAAACCTTAGGGATAGCGCCCAAGCTTCGGCGGTGGCCAGGTGCCGGCAAATTACCCTATTTCCTGCAAGATGCCTTCGAGGTCCGGGAACTGGAACTGCTGAACCACTCAGTTCTTCTGGCGATCGACAAGCAGCCCAACAAGCACGGCTTGGCCAGCGCCCGTAGCCAGTTGGGCAAACTGCGCCAGCTGGCCGGTGTCCCGGTGGTCTATGTGACGGGAGCCCTGGCGTCCTACGAGCGCAAGCGGCTCATCGAGCAGAAAGTGCCATTCATGGTGCCGGGCAATCAACTCTATCTGCCGGACATGGGGATCGACCTGCGTGAGTACTTTCGCCAACGACCTGCTGCTCCCGACACTGCGCTGAGTCCCGCGACGCAGGCAATGTTGATGGCTGTCCTGCTGCGGAAGCCGTGGCTCGCCGAATGGCAGCCCGCCGAGGTGGTCAATGACTTGGGCTACACCACGATGACGTTGTCTCGCGCCGTCAGAGAACTCACTGGCGCCGGTGTCGCGAAATTGCGTACTGAGGGAAGGACGCGATGGCTGCACATTGATGGCACTGCCGCGGATACATGGGAACGCGCGATGCCGTTGTTGCGCAGCCCCGTTAAGCGCCGCTTCTGGGCACAGCGCGTTGCGAAATGGAAGCCGCCGCGCGTCCGGTTGGCGGGCTTAAGTGCGTTGGCACGATGTTCAATGCTTGCCGAGCCGCAATGGCCTACCTATGCCATCGGCCCCGCGCAGTGGAAAACCGTACTGCAGACCGACATCGAAGCGCTGCCCGAGCACTTGCCGGGCGCCTGCGAGTTCGAGGTTTGGCACTACAATCCAGGACTCATCCCAGGAAGTGAAATAGTCGACCCACTTTCCTTGACGCTCAGCCTTCAGAGCAATGCAGATGAGCGCGTCCAGCTAGCGTTGGGTGAGATCAAGGAGCACATGCCGTGGTGAGAGGACTTGATGTCTTCCGGCAATACTTCGCGGGCCATGCCGATCAGTTTGTGCTGATCGGCGGCACGGCTGCGACTCTGGCGATGGAAGAGGCGGGTCTCGAGTTTCGCGCCACCAAAGACCTGGATATCGTTCTGCACATTGAAGCGCTCAAACCAGAGTTCGCGGCGGTGTTCTGGAATTTCGTTGAAGCAGGTGACCTTGGACCGCTTTTCGTACCGTTAGCCGCTAGAGTTTCACCGCGGCGGCTGTCCAACCCACCACTTCAATCAAAATCCGCATAGCGGCCTCCTGTGGCTGCAGCAATTACGCATTTCACTACAGAAGGCGCGGGAACGTCACCTGCGAGCTACCTGCGCCGATGGCGTATTGCGCTTCCCCGGCGAATGCGCGGTCTGCTGGAGAGGGCGCGGGAGCGGCACCGGCGGGCCCGTGAACTGCTCGCCGATGGGATCGGTCCCTCCCAGGAGCGATTCGCTTTGCGACGCCGACCGATCGCCTGATGTGCCACCCATTATGAGGCCGCGCGTGCCGGTGAACGCGATAGGCCGTCCTCGTACCAACCCTTGCTGCGGTTGACCACGCGGACGACCAGCAGCATGACCGGCACTTCGATGAGCACGCCGACCACGGTTGCCAATGCGGCGCCGGACTCGAACCCGAACAGGCTGATCGCGGCAGCGACCGCCAGCTCGAAGAAGTTGCTGGCGCCAATCAACGCCGATGGGCAGGCGACACTGTGGGATTCTCCCAGGCGCCGATTGAGCCAGTAGGCGAGCGCTGAATTGAAGAACACCTGGATGAGGATCGGAATCGCGAGCATCGCGATGATGAGCGGCTGCTTGATGATTGCCTCGCCCTGGAAAGCGAACAGCAAGACCAGCGTCGCCAGCAACGCTGTGATGGACCAGGGTCCGATGATCGCGAGCGCACGATCAAACGTGGCTTGCCCGCCGCGGGCCAGCAGGGCCTTGCGCAGCGCCTGAGCGATCACGACCGGAATCACTAGGTAGAGCACGACGGAGGTCAGGAGCGTGTCCCAGGGAACGGTGATCGATGACAGCCCAAGGAGTAGTGCGACGATGGGGGCAAACGCGAACACCATGATGGTGTCGTTGAGCGCGACTTGCGTGAGCGTGAAGAGCGGGTGCCCGTTCGTCAGGCGGCTCCAGACGAATACCATCGCCGTGCAGGGCGCCGCGGCGAGCAGGATCAGCCCCGCAATGTAACTGTCGAGCTGGCTCGCGGGCAGGGAGGCGGCGAACACATGTCGGACGAAGATCCAGCCCAGCAGCGCCATCGAGAATGGTTTGACCGCCCAGTTCACGAACAGCGTGACGCCGATGCCGCGCCAATGCTGCTTGACCTGATGCAGTGCGCCGAAGTCGATCTTCAGCAGCATCGGAATGATCATGACCCAGATCAGCAGGCCGACCGGGATGTTGACCTTCGCGATTTCCATCCGGCCGATGGCGTGGAACGGGCCGGGCAGCCACTGGCCCAAACCGATGCCGACGATAATGCAAAGGAAGACCCAGATCGTCAGGTATCGCTCGAAGACGCTCAGGGGTGCCGGGGCCGCGGCCGGGGCGGCGAGGGTGGTTGCGTTCATCGTTCAACTCTTGCCGATATCGGTGAGGACAGCCTTGATCGCCGGGCCGTCCATCGATTCAAGGGGCAGGGCGAGCAACTGCAGCATGCGGTAGCCGATGGCCTGCCGGGTCAGTTCGAAGGCGCGGCTCTTTCCGGCGTCGCCGCCCTCGGCGTTCGACGGATCCGGATACCCCCAGTGCACCTTGACTGGTTGTTTGCTCGGGCCACCGAAGAACACGGGGCATTGCTCCGCCGCCGCGCTGTCACAGACGGTGATGACGATGGACAGGGGTGGCGCCCCATCTGACGTGAATTCGTCCCAGCTCTTGCTGCGATAGCCACTGGTGTCGACGCCGGCGCCCTGCAGCGCCTCGATCGCAAGCGGATTGAGCCTGCCGCTGGGCGCGCTGCCGGCGCTGTGCGCCTTGACGTCCTTGCCGAGCTTTCGGGCCAGATGGTTGAGCATCCCCTCGCTCAGTATGCTGCGGGCCGAGTTGTGGGTACACAGGATGAGAACGTGCGCGGTCATAGTTCAGCGGGTTCCGATGTCGCGGACTTCGCGCTGGATCGATATGCGATCCAGGCTCGCCAGGGGCAGGGCGAGTAGCAGCTGGAGGCGGCGTCGCATGTAGATCATCGTTTCGAGGAAAGCGGTCTCGCGAACCGCGTCGCTGCCTTCCACGGCAGCCGGATCTGGCATGCCCCAATGCGCTGTGATGGGCTGTCCCGGCCAAACGGGGCACGCTTCGCCGGCGGCCTTGTCGCAGACCGTAAAGGCAAAGTGGAGCGCGGGGGCGTCCGGTCGGGCGAACTCCTCCCAACTCTTGCTGCGAAAGCCAGCCACCTCGATGCCGTTCTTTTCAAGGACGCGCAGAGCGAGGGGATGCACTTCGCCCTTGGGGTGGCTGCCGGCCGAGAAGGCGGTGAATCGGCCGCGGCCGAGCTGGTTCATCAAGCCCTCGGCAATTATCGACCGCGCAGAATTTCCCGTGCAGATGAACAGCACGTTGTACATCTTGGTGTCCATGGTGCCTCAGCAGCAGGAGCCAGCGGCCTTCACGGGAATGCCAATGCCCTTGCCGCGAGACGCCGGGGTGCAGCAGGCAGAGGGTTCTGCAGTCGCGGCTGTTGTCGCAGGCGCGCAGCAGGCAGCCGCCGCCTCGGGCTTCCGGGCTTCGCTGAACACGGGAATGGTGCCCAGGGTGTGGAAGTGCTCCCACGCAATGCCCTGCGGGTCCGTGATCCAGTGCTTGTCGCTCCGGGCGTAGCAGCAGGTGGTCTCCCCCTCGTCCAGCAGGGCCATGTCTGCGGCTTCTGCACGCGCCTTCAGGGCGGCAAGTTCCGCCGGGTCATCGGTCTGGAAGCCCAGGTGATCAATGCCAGGCGGTGATGCGCGGGTAGAGATCGCGAAGTTCAGCCGCGGATCCTCGAGCATCCACTTGGCGTAATCGCTCTCGACGCGAACGGGCTCGGCGGCAAACAGCTTGGAGTAGAAGCCGATGCTCTTGTCGAGATCGGCAACATGCATGTGAACGTGGAATCGCTTCATTTGGTGTGCTCCTGTTCAGCAGTTCGCCCGCCGCTTTCGGGCAGCCGGTATGCAGGCCTGGCCCTGGCAGCAATGGTCGGTGAGGTATCCGATCAGCTTGTTCATGTGCGTGAACGCCGGTCGGTAGTGAAGGTTTCTGCCCTGGCGCTCGACGGAGACCAGATCGGCGTTGACGAGCTCCTTGAGGTGGAAGGAGAGCGTCGTGGCCGGGATATCCAGGTCGGCGGACAGTGCGCTGGGCGTCATGCCGGTAGGACCCGCCCCCACGAGCGCGCGAAATACCTTCAGTCGCGCTTCGTGCGCCAAGGCAGACAAGGCGAAAACGGCGGTAGGCTCATCCATAATTCAAATATTATTGAACTATAGGTAAAAGTCAATCGGCACGCTCTGGGGACCGGCGGCCTACAACGAACGAGCGGGGCTAAGATCAGATGGGGGCAATAGCCTGCCCGGTTGACGGCCGATGCGGGGTTGCAATGGCCCGCCAGACTGGCTCTAATTCGCCCCGCAACAGGTCAGGTTGCCTTGGGGTTTCCCCATTTTCAGCCCCTGATTTTTGTTGGTACGTGTGGGTTCTGGTGCATTTATGTGCAGCGCTGATAAATGTTGAGTACGGCGCATTCCCAGCGGAATGCATGCATTTCCGCTATGCCTGCTCCACATTAATCAAGACGGTTTGCCAGGTCAGTTGGTCGGCGAGCCGCAGCAGGACTGCGTAGTTTGCATTGGCGGGCAGACAACCGTGCCGTACGAGCAAAATACGCAGCAGTGACCGGCCTTGGGGCGAAGTAAAGTATGGCAGCCAGTACACTCGTAAAAAAACTGGCAGGAATCTGTCGGCATGGTCTCAGGGCGCGCATGGCCGCACGCGGGGCACGTGATGGTGGAGTCGAGTTCAACTACAGTCATGGCGCTGAATTAACAGTCGATGGAAATCCTGCGTTGGTGGTCGCCTGCGTCAGTGCCGCCGGTTTGACCTGGTCTGGATCGAAGGTGACTGTCGCGGTCTTCTTGTCGAAATCGACGGTGGCGGACGTCACGCCTGGCACACGCTGAAGGGCTTTTCGAACGACCACCGGGCAAGTGCCGCAAGTCATCTTCTGCACCCGCAGAGTCACCGTCTGCGGTGGTGCCGCCAAAGCGACTGCCGAGAGGAACAGTAACGTCAAGGTAATTACGCGGCGCATCGAACTCTCCTTCATCCAAAGATCATCGGCGCAAACCAGGGGAACACGATCAGCGACACCAGCCCAACGGCGACGACCCAAAATATGCCGCGCTGCCGGCGCACACGCCGTGGATCGGCGCACGACTCGCCGGGCTTGCAGCGTTGCGGCAAGAGGTAGAGCTGGCGGAACGCGAGCGCGAGGAAAACCAACATCACGCCGATGAACAGGGGCCGGTAAGGCTCAAGTGCTGTGAGTTGTCCAATCCAGGCCCCGCTCACGCCCAGGGCCAGCAATATCAGTGGCCCGACGCAGCATAGTGAGCCCACTATTGCCGCACCGGCGCCGACCCACAGGTGTTTGCCAAAGCTACCCATCGGCGTAGGCTATACCTCGTACCTAGGTACGGAGTCAAACATGCCATCGGCAGAATACACGATCGGGCGTTTAGCGCAGGAAGGCGGCGTGAACGTGGAGACGGTTCGCTACTATCAGCGCCGCCGGCTCCTGGCCGTACCGGTGAAACGGGCGCGGGGGTTCCGCTACTACGGCTCCGAGACGCTGGAGCGGCTGCGTTTTATCCGCCGCGCGCAGGCCGTGGGGCTCTCGTTGGAGGATATACGGCAACTGCTGGGTCTTGATCGCAAGCGTGCCTGCGGCACCACGCGCTCGCTCGCCGCGCAGCGGCTGACCCTTATAGAAACGAAGCTCAAGGATCTGGCCATCCTGCGCGATGCGCTGGCCTCACTAATCCGAGAGTGCGACGAGCACGGCGGACCGACCTGCCCGTTGTTGACGCGCCTGTCACGTGAGGACGAAGCCATCGAGGCGTGACGGATCCGCGGTCACAGGCAACCGGCATCAAAGCGGGGTCGTGATCGGCGGCGCTGATCACGACCCCTTGAGGCGCGGCTTCGTTACAGCCGCCGCAGCCACCCGGCGACATCGAGTCGAGCCAGGCTGGCGCGACCGGCCCGCGGTGGGCGCGGCGCATCGGGAAAGACCTGCATCAGCGCCTGGCGTGTGAGATCGAGATCCGCTCGCGCATACGCCATCGTCGCGTTGAGCGAGGCGTGACCTAACCACTGACTGGTGGTGGCGAAATCAACGCCGGCCTTGAGCAAATGGATCGCCGTGGTGTGCCTCAAGGAATGCGGGTGGATGCGCTTGTCCTTCAGCGTCGCGACTTCGGTTGCGCATACCGCAATACGCTCGCGAAGGATATAACGCACGCCGAAGCGAGTGAGCTTGGCACCATGCAGGTTGACGAAGATCGGGTTGTCGGGCTCTGCAGTCCAGGGTGAGCGCTCGGTCAGTGCAGAAAATAGGCAGAGTTGTGTAGGCGCCGCAGGCCAGCACGGATAAAGAGATTCTATCGGCCGTGCTGCAGGACCGTTTGCCGCTGCGTCCGCAGGTACTCTGCAACTTGTTTGAACCCCTCGTTGCCGCGTGCCATCAACTCCAGCGGGCTTTTGCCAAGAAAGGGCGGTTTCGACTCAAGTGTGCGGACCCAGTGTGTGGACTCGTACGGCGTGCCCCCACAGGCGGACAGCAGCTCGTCGATTCGAATTACGGCCTGGACGCGCGCCGTCTCTTCCGGAGTAACTTCTGGAACAGTGTCGCGCACAAAATGAAACCAGCGCTCGTCTGTTGGCAATCCGAGTAGCGCACGCCGCTCGGCCTGGGTCAGATGCCACTGTGCGGTGATTTTGAAAAAGGCATCGAAGCGTCCACGCATGGTCAAACTCCGAATTGAAGGCCGTAGAACTCCGCTTATGCGCCAGCTGGCGTTGAAGCGGTCTAAAGCATTAGAATCCACAAGTAAACCACAATAAGGCATGTCCTATTGTCGGTGCCAAGAGAAACACCCAATGATTACTGCCTCGCAATTACGAGCGGCGCGAGCCCTGCTCGGGATCGATCAACGGTCACTGGCCGCGGCGTCGAAGCTCTCACTGCCAACGATCCAACGCATGGAGGCCAGCGACGGCGTCATTCGCGGTACGGTTGACTCGCTCGTCAAACTGACCAACGCTCTTGAGTCAGCCGGCATTGAGCTACTCCATGACAATGCACCGAGTGCCGGCAGGGGTCGCGGCGTGCGGCTAAAAGTGGCACCCCATAACAAATCTCGGCGACCTCGCCACCCGTAGTGCTCCCAATTGCGCCCCAAGACATCGATATCATACTTGGGCGCAATCGAGTAAGTTTTAATGCTTGACAGTTTAACAGTAACGTATAAAACTTGCATCGTAATAATGCAGCTTCCGTGGGCCGCAACTGGTGGCGTGTGTTTTCCGGAAAGCGTTGTGGGTCAGTTGTCGAAAATTCAACGGCGGCACTTAGCCCGCAGGCCGTAGTCGGGATTCTGACCAGAGCCTGGCAGCATGCTAAGGTCTTAGCCCATGCGCAGTAAGTTTCGTCCGCTGTCTCCGTACCTACACTATCGATGGCAGTACACCAGTACGCTTTCATTTCTGCATCGGCTCAGCGGAGTTGCGCTGGCGGGTGCCTTCATTCTATTTGTTGTGGGATTGATCGCAATCGCGTTCAACTTAAGTGAATATGCCGCAATTGCACGGGCCGCCGGAGGCAGAGCCGGCAGGATTCTGCTGTTGATTGTCATGGCCTCGTCCGGTTATCACCTTAGCAACGGCATCCGGCACCTCGCCTGGGATGCAGGCTTTGGATTCGAGCGTGGCCAAGCGCGCCGCAGCGCCTGGCTGGTGCTGCTGGCCACGCTCGCAATCTTGTTGAGCCTCTGCGTAGCGCTCGCAGTGCGCGCGCATTTGCCATGAACACCGTGGCAAATCGCTCCGGCAAACTCGGGCCGAACGGCCATGGGACAAGTCATTGGTGGTGGCAGCGGATCACGGCGCTGGCGCTTGTGCCCCTACTGGTCTGGTTGGCGGTCAGCGCCCTGTCGGTTCAAATTGCCGACACTGCAAGCGTGATCCATTGGATGCGCAGTGGCATACGTCCCGTCCTGTTATGCGCGCTGTTGCTGGTCGCCGCGCAACATTCTTATCTCGGTCTGCGGGTAATTGTTGATGACTACGTGAGCCGTGTCGGCGTCCGCGCCGCCATGGTGGTGTTACTGCAAGGCATGCACGTGCTCTTGGCCGGTGCTGGAGTGTTATCAGTACTGTGGGTCGCTATAGGAGCACCACCATGAGCGAGTATGACTTTGTTGATCACCATCTTGATGTCGTCGTTGTCGGCGCGGGCGGTGCCGGCTTGCGGGCGACGCTAGGACTCGCCGAGGCGGGGCTATCGACCGCCTGCCTTAGCAAGGTGTTCCCGACGCGCAGTCACACCGTCGCCGCTCAGGGCGGAATCAGTGCGGCGCTCGGCAATATGGGCGAAGACGACTGGCGCTATCATTTCTACGACACTATCAAGGGTTCGGATTGGCTCGGCGACCAGGACGCCATCGAACTCATGTGCAAAGAGGCGCCCAGCGCCGTTATCGAACTCGAACACTACGGCGTTCCGTTCTCACGCACAGACGACGGACGAATTTACCAGCGCCCGTTTGGTGGCATGACCACCCATTACGGTAAGGGCGTTGCCCAGCGCACCTGTGCGGCCGCAGATCGTACGGGACACGCGATGTTGCATGCCCTTTACCAGCAGTCGATCAAGCACCGCGCGATGTTCTTCGTCGAGTACTTCGCGCTCGACCTGATCATGCATGATGGGGTGTGCCGTGGCGTAGTGGCGCTGGATATGGCCGAGGGGAAGCTGCATCGATTTCTGGCCCAGCAGACACTGCTCGCTACCGGCGGCTATGGGCGCACCTATTTTTCGTGTACCTCGGCACACACGTGCACCGGCGACGGTGGTGGCATGGTGCTGCGCGCGGGCCTGCCGCTGCAGGACATGGAGTTCGTGCAATTTCACCCCACCGGTATCTATGGAGCAGGGTGCCTCATCACCGAGGGCGTACGCGGCGAGGGTGGCTTTCTGACAAATGCAGCCGGCGAGCGCTTCATGGAGCGCTACGCGCCAAATGCCAAGGACCTCGCTTCAAGGGACGTGGTCAGTCGCGCCATGACAATCGAGATTCGGGAGGGGCGCGGCGTGGGTCCGGCCAAGGACCACATCCACTTGCATCTGGAACATCTCGGGGCGGATGTCATCAAGGATCGCCTGCCCGGCATCGCGGAGACGACGCGAATCTTCGCAGGAGTGGACGTGACCCGTGCACCTATCCCCGTACTGCCTACAGCGCACTACAACATGGGCGGCATACCGTGCAACTATCATGGTGAGGTGGTGACACTGAAGGACGGCAACCCTGACAACGTGGTCCCGGGGCTGATGGCCGCCGGTGAGGCGGCGTGTGTTTCCGTTCATGGCGCCAATCGTCTGGGTTCAAATTCGCTCCTGGACATCGTGATTTTCGGCCGTGAGGCCGCGCGGCACTGCGCTGCGACGCTCAAGCGTGGCGCGACTGCACCTTCGCTCCCGAAGAATGCGGGTCAGTTTGCCGTTGAGCGGCTTGATCGTCTCAGGCATGCACAGGGTTCAAGGCCAACCGCGCAGTTGCGATTGGAGATGCAGAAAATCATGCAGACCGATGCTGCCGTCTTTCGGACCGCGTCGTCTTTGAAGCAGGGAGCGGCTCGTCTCGCCAATACTGTCGCATCGATGGCTGACGTACGCGTCTACGACCGTTCGCTGATTTGGAATACCGATCTCATCGAAACCCTTGAGCTCGAGAACCTGCTTGCCCAGGCCGTTGCGACCATGCATTCGGCGCTGGCCAGAACGGAAAGTCGCGGTGCGCACGCGCGCGAAGACTATCCGGAGCGCGATGACGCCCAGTGGCTCAAGCACACGCTCGCATGGGTTGGCGCTGCAGGCGAGGTCCAGCTGGGTTATCGTCCTGTCCACCTCAATACGCTGTCCGCTGACGTCGCGACCGTGCCACCGAAACCGCGAGTCTACTGAGACAACACCCTGGGAGTTGCTCCATGGTTGAGTTCAGGCTGCCTAAAACCTCCAGAGTTCGACCTGGAGTCACACGCCGCGCGGCCGCGCATGACGCCAAGGTACGTCGATTCCATGTATACCGATATGACCCGGTGGCCGCCGACCGACCGACTCTCGATACCTACGAGCTCGACGCGAACGCGTGCGGGCCGATGGTTCTCGATGCGCTAATAAAAATAAAGAATGAAGTGGATCCGACGCTAACCTTCCGGCGCTCCTGTCGCGAGGGGATTTGCGGCTCTTGTGCGATGAACATTGACGGTACCAACACGCTTGCCTGCACGAAGTCCTGTGCCGAGGTGACAGGTGACGTGAGAATTTACCCATTGCCTCACCTGCCTGTGATCAAGGACCTGGTGGCCGACCTGTCGACTTTCTACGCACAGTACGCGGCAATCGAACCCTGGCTCAAGACGCAGACGCCCGTACCGCCCGATCGCGAACGCTTGCAGTCAAACGGCGACCAGAAGCTTATTGACCGTCCCTCCGCCTGCATACTCTGCGCTTGCTGCTCCACCAGCTGCCCAAGCTACTGGTGGAACAGCGACCGCTACCTGGGTCCCGCGGCATTGCTGGCCGTGTATCGGTGGGTTGTTGATTCACGCGACGAAGCCACAGACGAGCGCCTCGCCGCGATTGACGACTCATTTCGATTGTATCGGTGCCACACCATCATGAACTGCACCGAGGCATGCCCCAAGGACCTGAACCCGGCGCAGGCGATAGCGGCCTTAAAACGACTACTGGTGGGGCGCCGTATATGACGGCGATTATTGAAGCCCCGTGGGCCGTTTGTGGCGTCGCAGGATTATGAAGCATACATCGGTATCACTGGCGCCACCTTCCTGGGTGCGCAGCGTACCCCTCAAGAAATGGGTGCAGGGGATTGCCGAGCTGACGCAGCCGGACAGTATCGCGTGGTGCGACGGTTCTGTTGCCGAGTACGATCGCCTCTGTGCCGAGATGGTGCGGAGGGGTTCGCTCATCCGGCTGAATCCGTTCATGCGTCCCAACTCGTTTCTTGCGCGTTCCCACCCGTCCGACGTCGCGCGCGTGGAAGATCGAACTTTTGTGTGCACGACGGCACGTGAAGACGCCGGACCGAACAATAATTGGGAAGACCCTACGGCGATGCGCAAGACGCTGTCGGGCCTGTTTCACGGGTGCATGCGCGGCCGTACCCTTTATGTGATTGCCTTCTCGATGGGGCCGATAGGCTCGCCGATGGCGCAGGTAGGAGTGGAGCTTTCAGATAGCCCCTATGTTGTAGTCAATATGCACATCATGACGCGCATGGGCCGCACCGTTTTGGAACACCTCGGATCTGACGATCGCTTCGTTCCGTGTGTGCATTCCGTGGGTCAACCGCTCGCTGCCGGCCAGACGGACGTGCCATGGCCATGTAACTCAACGCAGTACGTCGTGCATTTTCCGGAGAGTTGGGAGATCTGGTCCTACGGCTCCGGTTACGGTGGTAATGCTTTGCTTGGCAAGAAGTCGTTTGCCTTGCGCATTGCTTCCACGATGGCACGCGATGAAGGCTGGCTGGCAGAGCACATGCTGATACTCGGGGTCGAGACCCCGCAGGGTGACAAGCGCTACGTAGCCGCAGCGTTTCCATCAGCCTGTGGCAAGACCAATTTCGCCATGCTGATTCCGCCCAAGGGTCTGGACGACTGGAAGGTGACGACGATCGGTGACGACATCGCTTGGATCAAGCCAGGTCCCGGGGGGAAACTCTATGCGATCAATCCGGAATCCGGGTTCTTTGGAGTCGCTCCGGGCACGTCGGCAAAGACAAACCCGAACGCTATGGCCACCCTCACACGCAACGTGATCTTTACGAATGTCGCGCTGACGGATGATGGTGATGTCTGGTGGGAGGGAATGAGCGCTCCGCCGGCCCATCTGATCGATTGGCAGGGTGCGGAATGGACGCCGGAGATCGCGGCCACTACTGGCCGCAAGGCCGCTCATCCAAATTCGCGCTTTACGGTTCCGGCGAGCCAGTGCCCCAGCATCGACACCGCCTGGGAGGATCCGTCGGGAGTTCCTCTGGATGCAATTATCTTTGGTGGGCGCCGTTCGACGACGATGCCACTGGTTTTCGAAGCGTTTAACTGGAATTACGGCGTCTATATAGCTTCGAGTCTCGGATCCGAGACCACGGCCGCTGCGGCCGGAGCCCAGGGCGTCGTGCGCCGCGATCCGTTCGCCATGCTGCCATTCTGCGGCTACCACATGGGCGACTATTTCAGCCACTGGCTCGCAATCGGAAAAGTGGTCGCGCAACGCCCGAGAATATTCGCCGTCAACTGGTTCCGCACGGACGGCCATGGAAAATTTCTTTGGCCCGGATTCAGCGAGAATATGCGTGTGCTCAAATGGATCGTCGAGCGCTGTATTGGACGTGCCTCCGCCAAGGAAACGGCATTGGGCTGGATGCCACGATTTGAAGATCTTGAGTGGAGCGGTTCGGACGGATCCGTCACCCAGACGCAATTTGAACAGCTCATGCGGGTCGACGTCGCGGAGTGGAATGCGGAGCTTAAACTGCACAGGGATTGGTTCACAAAACTGAAAAGCCGCATACCGCGCCGACTCACGCTCAAACGCAATCTGCTCGAACTGACGATGTACCGGTAATGAATCAGGACTCGCAAAGGCTGCGAGCCATCCGCGCGCGAGGGCCTGTTGGAGTCTCTGCCACAGACCGGTTGCCGCCGCCAGCATCGCCCACCGGTGGCAGGGTCTCGAACCTGAGCGTGAGCTGTGGCTACGAGCAGCAACGCGACTTACCCACGCTCATCGTGGATCCGGATAGGCAGGCCGCCACGCAACTCGCGGCACAGCTCAATCATGCGGGATTTCACTCCTACGTGGCATGCGAAGGCACGGCCGCCCGCATGGCACTTCAATCAACGTATTTCCGGTCACTCATAGTGATCGGGAGCCTTGATGATCTGAGCTTTATCGGTAATCTGCGCAATCTGCGCGCGCTGGCGCCCCATTCCTGGCTCATTGTCATTTCCCTACTCAGTGATCACGCTACTGTTGAGCTCGTACACAGGTGCGGCGCGGACACCCTGATCACGGTGCCATTCACAGTATCAAGTCTCGCGTGCAAGCTCGTCGAGTTCTCAAAGCGACCGCGTCTCGAACTCTGAGGCGTTATTCTATTGTCGCACCACAAGAGACGCCCGCTCGTCAACATCGCGAGTCCTTGGGCATGTGAACCCGGTGTGGTCAGGTTCCAGGAGCCTGCCGAGGGGCTCAGTCCCGCGCAGTTGCAATTGCTGCGGGACGACGCTCTGGGGCAGCCCTACATTTTGGAACACTACAACAGGCGGCACCTGTTTTTCTCGCTTGATTGCGTACAGAGCTCAATGTACATCGATAGGCCGGATGACTTGATTTCGCCCTATACGCGCAAGATGATGGCGTTTCTCCTATTGAACCAGAATCCGCACGACATAGTGATGATTGGACTGGGCGGAGGTTCACTCGCCAAGTTCTGTTACCGACATCTACCCATGTCACGCGTAACAGTCGTTGAGTTGGATGCCCGTGTTATTGCATTGCGCGAGCAGTTTTGCATCCCCGAAGACGACGAGCGATTTCGGATCGTTCACGCCGACGGAGTCCAGTACCTGCGATCATCGCAAGAGCCCGTGGACGTCGTGCTCGTAGACGCATTTGACGAGGTCGGAATCGCCCGTTCTCTAGCGGAATCGGATTTCTATGCGAATGCTGAACGTCTCCTGCGAGAACACGGGGTCTTGGTGATGAACTTCTGTGGCGAGACAGCGCGTTATGCGCCGAATATCCGCGGGATTCGTGCCGCTTTCAATGACCGGGTATTGCTGGTGCCGGTTCGACTCGACGGCAATTTGCTGATCTTCGCATCGAAGACCAATTTCGAGCAACATCTACTCCCGGAAGCAGACACAACGGCGGAGTATCTCCAGCGAACGTTGGCACTGGAATTCAGGCGATTTCTTGCGTGCATGCGAACAGGCATGACCTCTCGAGATCCCTTGGTCACTGAGGGACATTGATGCCCACTGCCCGCGATCCTCCGTGACGTAGAACCGCCGCCAGCGCACGGCTCGGCTCCAATTTGTATACGAGAGGATGGCGCGCCAGGGTGCGCGACTTTCGTCACCGTGCACTAAATCCTGCCAGGGCCAATTCGAAGGCCACACCTCTGGATCTCGCTATTGTTCAATGGGCGAGGGCCGCCTGGACGGCCGCGGATACGGCTAAGTGAACCCGGGGATCGAGTGGGTCGGGTAGCAGTTCGCCGCCCGCCGCAAGGCTCGCTAAAGTGCGGGCAGCGGCTACCAGCGCCGGGTCCGCGAAAGCACTCGCGCGAGCGCGCAGCACGCCGTCGAAGAGGCCCGGAAAGCACAGTACGTTATTGATGCTCTTGCCGTCGGCTGCAATGGCGGCTCCGGCAGCGAGCGCCATGGCGGGTTCAATCTCAGGGTCTGGATTTGAGATAGCAAAGATGATCTGCCCAGGTCGAACAAGACCGGGAGACACGAGACCTTTCTGGCCGGTCGTACATATCACGACGTCGGCGCGTTGCATGACGCCATCGATCGTCGCCGCCTGACCGCGCAGCTCAGCAAACCTTCCGAGTGCCTCAGCGCGCAGGTCCGCGCCCAGCACATGCTTAATACCATGGGCGAATAGCAGCCGTGCGATCCCGAGACCGGCGGCTCCGAGTCCGATGACTCCCACCGTGAGCTCCAGCAGCGGCGTGCCGGTCTGCCGGGTCGCATTGAGCAGCGCAGCAAGCACCACAACTGCCGTGGCGTGTTGATCGTCGTGCAGCACGGGAATCTGTAGACGCGCTCGCAACCGCTGTTCAATCTCGAAACAGCGCGGTGCCGCGATATCCTCAAGCAGGATGGCGCCAAAGGAAGGTGAGATCGCATAAACCACGTCGACGAAATGATCAAGTGATGCACTCTGCACCAGAATCGGAATGCCGCTGATCTGCACAAGTTCGGCGAAAAGAGCAGCCTTTCCCTCCATGACTGGAAGCCCAGCGCGCGGACCGATGTTGCCAAGGCCGAGAATGGCCGACCCATCGGTGATGATGGCAACACACCGTGACAGATAGGTCAGTTCGTAGGCGCGCGCCGGATCGTGTTGGATAGCGAGGCAAACGCGGGCGACGCCCGGCGTGTAGATATCGCGGAGAATCTGATGGGTCGTCACTGCGATTCTGGAGCGCATCTCGAGTTTGCCACCACGGTGGCGCAAAAACACACGGTCGGACCACCCCACAAACCGCGCCGCTGGCAGGGCGTTCAACCGCTCGACGAGACCGACATGCAGCGCCTCGTCAATCTCCACGGTGATCTCCCATAGGGTCTTGTCCTGGTCCCGGCGTATCGTGTCAACGTGCTCGACCACGAGCCCTACGTCGGCGATCGCATTGAGAACGCTCGCGAGGCTGCCGGGAGCGCGCCGGGTTTCAACCCGCAGGATTTCCGGGATTTTCACCAGGCGAGGGTTGCGTGGCGGATTAGCACCGGGTCACTTGGGTGCTCGGGCCGGTGGACGCCCTTGTCTCGAGCGCGGTCGCCGTGCCTCGTCTGGCGCCCACGGGTGACCCAGTCTCTCCTGGATGTAGCGGCGCATAAAGCGCCGCAATACCTGTGATGGATTGGCGTCTTCCTCGGCGCAAAGCCGCTCGAACAGCGCCTTTTTACGCGGATCAACCAGGACGGTCACCCGGGCCGTGCGTTGTTCGGTGCTCAATGTGCCCCCCGCGGAGTGCCTATCGAATTAAATGTGCCGACGATTATAATCCAGTACGGCGTGGAGTATACTAGCATTTGACTGCCGCCTGGCCCCTCGCCGAGAAACCTAGCCGCCGCTAATACCGTGACCATTGCCCCCCATTCACCGCTTGCCGTACTGCTCGCGCTCCTCCTTGGCTGGATGTTGATAGGGCTTGCCGGCCTGTTCCGGCCCCTGAGCCTCCCGTTTGTGGCCCGAACGCTGTTTCCGCTTGGTGCGCTGTGCGGCGTCGCAATTGCGATCGTCGCGGTTGTGCATCTGGCGGCGCCTGTGGAGCGAATGACCCTGGTCCTCGGCCTACCCGACCTGCCTATGCATGTTCGGCTCGATGCCCTCGCTAGCGTCTTTCTGTTTTTACTCGGCGCGGCATCGGCCGGGATCTCCGTGTTTGCGGCCGGCTACTTTCGCCGCGGCGAAGGCACCACGCCGGGACTCCTGTGTGCGCAGTACCACCTGTTTCTGGCCAGCATGGGCTTTGTGCTACTCGCTGACGATGCCTATGCGTTTATGGTGGCTTGGGAGACAATGGCGCTGAGCTCGTACTTTCTGGTTACAACGAATCACCGGATTCCCGATATCCGGCGCGCCGGGTTCATATACCTGCTGATCGCGCACGTGGGCGCGATCGCCATCCTGCTCAGCTTCGGTGTCATGCAGGGCGGCAGCTGGCGCTTCACATTCGACGCGATGCGGGCAGCACACCTGTCGCCACCGTGGGCCGCCGCGGCTTTCCTGCTTGCGCTCTTCGGGTTTGGCGCCAAGGCCGGCCTCGTGCCGCTACACGTCTGGCTGCCGGAAGCCCACCCTGCCGCCCCGTCGCCAGTTTCGGCACTCATGAGCGGCGTGATGCTCAAGATGGCGGTCTACGGCATGCTGCGGGTCAGCTTCGACCTGCTGGGGCGTCCGACGTGGTGGTGGGGCCTCGTTCCTCTGGCTGTAGGCCTCTTTACAGCGCTGTATGGCGTAATTTTCGCGGCGGCGCAGACCGACATGAAACGTCTGCTTGCCTATTCCTCGATCGAGAACATCGGGATCCTCTTCACTGGCATCGGACTCGCGATCGTTTTCCAGGGCGTCGGTCGGCCGACGCTTGCAGCGCTCGCCCTCGTTGCCGTGCTCTATCACGCCCTCAACCACGCGTTCATGAAGAGCCTGCTATTTCTGGGCACTGGCGCGGTTTTGCACGCCACGGGCGAGCGAAGCCTAGGCCGGCTCGGCGGTCTAATCCATCGAATGCCGTGGGTCGCCTGGTTAACGTTGATCGGTGCTCTCGCGATCGCAGGTCTCCCACCTCTGAATGGGTTCGTGTCCGAATGGCTATTGTTGCAGGCATTTCTGTTCGCCAATGAAGTGCCACAGTCATTCGTCAACATGCTTCTGCCACTCGGCGCTGCCCTGGTCGCGCTCGCGGCAGCGCTGGCCGGCTACGTTATGGTGAAGTTCTATGGCGTGATCTTTCTCGGCCAACCCAGAGAGGCCGCACTGGCCCGAGCCCACGACGCTGGGATTCTCGAGCGCATCGGACTCGTGTGGCTTGCGCTCGGCTGCGTGTTACTCGGCCTGCTACCGGCTCAGATAATTCCCTTACTGAGCATCGTGACGGCGCGCTTGGGGGTCGGCGCGCTGCCCGACGCTACAGCACCGTGGTGGCTGCTGGTTCCGCTACCGGAGCGGCAAGCGTCGTACGCACCGGTGCTTTTTTTCGCGACTGTGCTCGCCGTTGTCCTAATCACAGCACTGGTAATCCATCAGCTCTATCACCGTCGAGTGCGTCGTTCGCCGGCTTGGGACTGCGGCTCTGCGCGCCTCGACGCTCGCATGCAAGATACGGCCGAGGGATTTGGCCAGCCCATCCGTCACATATTCCAGCCCTTTTTCGGTATGGAGCGCCGTTTGCCGACTCCGTTCGACCGCTTGCCACAATATAGCGTCATCATCACTGATCGAATCTGGCGGGGATTGTACGAACCGCTGAAAGCGATTGTGCAGACGATCGCAGACGCGTTGGCGTGGCTCCAACAGGGGCGGATTTCAACCTACCTGCTTTACAGTTTTGCGACGCTCATCGTCCTTCTGGCGCTAGTCTTGTGAAGGTCATTTCTTCATGAAACTGATGGAGTGGCTCACACAAGCCCTGGTAGTCGTTGCGGCGCTGGTGGCGGCGCCACTGTTTCTCGGCTGGATAAACCAATGCCGTGCCTGGCTGCAGAACCGCAGCGCACCAAATCTCCTCCAGCCGTACCGCGGACTACGGAAGCTCTTTTTCAAGGATGCCGTGATCGCCGACTCGGCGTCACCGATCTTTCGTGTCGCCCCGTATGTCGTTTTTGCCACCATGGTAACGGCGGCAGCAATCATTCCGTCCACTGGGACCCGGCTGCCGTTTGCGTCGGCTGCCGATGCCATCGCCCTGGTCGGCCTGTTTGCGACTGCGCGAGTGTTCCTGTCGCTCGCCGCCATGGATATCGGCACGGCATTTGGCACGCTTGGCGCCCGGCGCGAGATGATGGTGGGCTTCCTGGCCGAGCCGGCGCTGTTGATGATCGTCTTCGTCGCTTCGCTGATCTCGGCAACAACGGCCCTGCCGGTTATTTCGGAACGACTGGCAACACACGGCCTCGCACTCTACCCGAGCCTCGCCTTTACCGGTGTTGCCTTCACTATGGTGCTGCTCGCCGAGAACGCTCGCATCCCGGTCGACAATCCATCTACGCACCTCGAGCTGACGATGATCCACGAGGCATTGCTGCTTGAGTATTCTGCACGTCACCTGGCGCTGATGGAGTGGGCGGCGGCACTCAAACTGTTCAACTACGCCTGCATCGGTTTCGCGCTTTTTGTTCCCTGGGGTGCCGCCATGGGGGAGGCGGGACCTGAGGCCTTGCTGGTCTCAATTCCAATGCTCGGCGCCAAGCTCATGGTCGCTGGCGCCGTGCTTGCCCTTGTGGAGACGCTATCAGCCAAACTACGCGTTTTTCGTGCGCCCGAGTTTCTGGCCACGGCCTTTATCTTTGCCGTACTCGGCCTGCTCGTCCACTTGCTGCTGGGGGCGTAGGACGTGAGTCCGCTACCGTTCTCAATCCAGCTGGTCAATGCCCTCGCGGCGCTCCTGCTGCTGTCTTCATTCGCTATGCTCTCGCAGCGTCGCGTAGTCAGCCTGGTCAATCTCCTGGCGTTACAAGGCGCCATTCTATTCCTGGCGACCGTGCTGCTCGCGTGGCGCACGGGCCAGCATCATCTCTACCTGTCGGCGGCGCTCACCCTGGCTCTCAAAGTTGCATTTCTACCGTGGCTGCTGCACCGACTGATACGCAAACTGGGAGTCTATTGGGACGCCGACCCGGTACTGAACATCAGCGGCACGATGCTGGTGGGACTGTTGATCGTGATCTTTTCGTTTGGACTTGCTCAGCCGATTGTGGCGCTTGCGAGCACTGCCACCCGCAGCGGCATCGCCATCGCGATTGCCGTCATTCTTCTGGCCTTCTTGACGATGATTACGCGGCGCAAAGCGATGTCACAAGTTATCGGCTTCCTGTCCATGGAGAACGGGCTGTTCTTTGGCGCGATGAGCGCCACGTACGGCATGCCGATGATCGTTGAACTCGGTGTTGCGCTCGATGTGCTGGTCGCAATGCTAGTGCTCGGCGTGTTCTTTTTCCAGATTCGGGAGCAATTCGACAGCCTTGATCTGCATCACCTCGAGTCGCTCAAGGAAGGGAAATAGCGTGGAGTTCATTCTGCTCCTTGGCACTCCGCTGGTCGGCGCCATGTTCCTCGGGCTATTTGGCGCTCGGCGCTGGGCGGCAGAGGCGAACGCCATATTCAGTCTCGGAACGTTGCTCGCCGCCTGTGCGCTCACAGCACGTGTCGTCGGCGAAGGCAATCTGCTCGTCGGACGGGAACAGTTCTTTATCGACCCATTCAACGTTTTTTTGGTGACCTTGACCGCCTTTGTTGGCTTGACAACGTCGCTGTTTTCGAGACCGTATATGCGTATTGAGATGGAGCGCGGTCGCATCACCCCCGGACGCCTGCGACTTTATCACAGCATGTACCAGCTCTTCATCGCGACAATGCTGATTGCACTCACGTCCAACAACCTGGGGTTGATGTGGGTCGCGATGGAGGCCGCGACATTGTCGACGGTACTGCTGGTTACACTGTATCGGACGCCCGCCAGTCTCGAAGCCGGCTGGAAATATTTTATTCTCTGCGGAGTTGGTATTGCGCAAGCGCTCTTCGGCACCATGCTGCTGTATTTTGCCGCCGAAAAGGTGGTGGGTGCGGTGGGCGTGACCGCACTGCTTTGGACTCACCTGTTCATGGTCAAGGGGCAGCTGGAGCCGGTTGTACTCAGTCTCGCGTTCGTCTTTCTACTGGTTGGCTACGGTACCAAGGTGGGCCTGGCGCCATTGCACAACTGGCTGCCCGACGCTCACGCCGAAGGCCCGACCCCGATTTCTGCGGTGTTGTCGGGTCTCTTGCTTAATGTCGCTATCTACGCGGTCGTCCGTTGCAAGATCCTGGTAGAAGGCTCCCTGCAGACGCCCTTGCCATCGCGAATGCTGATGGGTTTTGGGCTTCTTTCCGTCGTGCTCGCCGCCTTCTTCTTGTGGCGCCAGCGGGATATCAAGAGGCTGTTCGCCTATTCGTCGATTGAACATATGGGAATAGTGACGTTCGCGTTCGGGATGGGCGGTCCGGTCGCGAATTTCGCTGCCCTACTTCACATGACGGTTCATTCGCTTACGAAATCAGCCATCTTCTTTGCGGTCGGTCACGCGACGCAAAAAGCCGGATCACAGCTCATTGCGGACATTCGTGGTCTGGTGACATTGAGCCCGACCATAGGCTGGGGACTCATGATTGGCACGCTCGCAATTCTGGGTATGCCGCCATTTGGCGTCTTTGCCAGCGAGTTTCTGATTCTGACCACGGCGATGAAAGATCAGCCGTGGGCGACGCCCATACTGCTGCTTGCGCTAGGCGTCGCATTTGCTGCCATCTTTGGCCGCGTGCAGCCGATGGTGTTCGGTGAAAGCTCGGTCAATCGCCTGCCGCATTCTCCGGCGCTGTTGCCAGTGTTTGCGCACCTGGG
>Ga0315271_10000398_pt1 | contig 23453 bp, 23 predicted proteins | sample C3_top_MG_FD_204664 | JGI IMG/M metagenome (GOLD analysis project Ga0315271, IMG submission 204664) | Sediment microbial communities from Yellowstone Lake, YNP, Wyoming, USA - C3_top | ecosystem: Environmental > Aquatic > Freshwater > Lake > Sediment | place: USA: Wyoming | collected 2017-08-01
CGTCATGCTAAGGTCACCAGCACCAGCTCCTGCTTCCAGCAGGATTCTGACGCTCCGTTCTCCCAGTCCACCACGCAGCAGTTGCGCTTGAAGCCTACGACTGTGCCAGTGGTCATGGTGCCGAACTTCTTAACGGTCGAGCCGATCTCGATCGGGTTAGATTCGTCCTCATAGAGCTCCACGGCCGGCTTCTCGGCCGGGAACATGGCGGCGGCGTCGAGCTGCTGCAGCGCGGCGTTCAGATCTATGGAAGCCTTCTTGGTCTCTTCATTGGCCTTTGCGTCCATTATCGGTTCTCCTTTTCCTTTCGGTTTCATCAGGGGCGCGCCGAACATGGGGTGGTGAGGGCAGTTGTCTGCCTGGCCGGGGGTCACGATACCGCCGTCGTTAGCGCACCTGCACAGTTCGATGGGGGTCGCGTACTGCCACGTCACCGCGGTCTTCTCCAGCTCGACTGGCACGATGTCGTGCGAGCCCTGCAATTCTGCGTAAACGTAGCCGAGGTCTTTGGCGGAAGCGTCGGTAACCCGGCCGATGGTCCCGAAGGCGTCCACCAGATCCCCGATGTCCACGTTGTAGACGCGGAGCGGGCTCACGTCGCCCACGGAGGCTGCTATCAGCTCCGCGCGGTCGTGAGAGTTCACGTCCTGCTCTTTGATGAGGTACATCAGGAGCGGGTTGTGGTCGTCGTAGGAGACGATATAGTGGACTTCCGGGGTGCCCTTGTAGCGAACCGGCTGGCCGGCATCAAAGCCCAGGCTAGGGAACTGCGAGCTGATCTTCGGGCCCACCTTTACAGGGGACACGTGAGGGGCGGCCGGGGCGGCCTTGGACTTGGATGCGGGTGATTTGGGGCTGTGCAGCTTCACGCGCTCTTCGGCGGCACCCTTGTGCTGCTCGAGAAGCAGGTTCATCTCCTGCATGGCCGCATTGAACTGGTCTTCCTTAGCCTTCTGATCGGGCAGGGGCTGGTCTCCTTGGCCTGTGGTCGGGATAAGGTCAGGGTAGTTCTTCTTCCACTGGGCGGCCGAGGCCTTGAACGACTGCAGGTACTTCTGCGCCGAGGCGGTGTCGCCGGCATTGAGGGCCTCTTTGAACCGCTTGGCGTAGCTCAGCATGGCGCGTTCCTGAGGGTTGGGCGAGAAGCCGGCCAGCTCAGGGAAGGCCACGTCCGGCTTCGCCTTCTTCTTGGAGTCTTCCACGGTTATGGGGTTGCCACCGCGCCACTCGGAAGTGGTACCGGTACGGGGAGTGGTGATCACGGTCACCGCGTAATGGATGAGGGTCTCGAAGATCCCGGCCGGGGTGGTGGCGCTGTTGAGGCGCTTGGCGATCCAGCCATAGGTGTCGCTGGGCAGCACGGCCTGCATGGCCTTGAGCTCAGGGGACTGGCCCATCTTCATCAGCAGGCGGACGGCCACCTTGCCGAGGGTCTCCATCTGCTGCGCGTAGTTCTGCTGGCCCTGGGCCTTAGCCACGCCCTGCTCTTCGGCGTTGAGGTTGGGGATGTCGTCGGGAGCCTGCGGTTCCTTAAAGATAAGGTCGTACAGTTCCTTGGCGGGGTGGGAGGGCGTCTTCTGGGACGGGCCGAACTCTCCGGCCGGCAGCTCCTCGGAGTGGCGGGCTTCGGATTCAGCCTTATATTTGCCTGCAGTCTCCGGAGCGCCGGTGACTTCCTTGGCGGCCTTGTAGGCCATGTTCTGGAGGGACGGGACTATGTCGTCCTTGAGCCAGATCGCTTGGGCCACGCTCTCCAGGTATTTAGGATCCACGTAGTCGGTCAGGCTGAACTGGGCTTTCTTCTCGCCACGGGCCTTCTGCCTGGCGTTGAGCTTCTCCTGCTGCTTCTGGAATATCGTCTGCGCGCGGGCGGCCGCAGGCCCCTGCAGGGTGCGCATGAGGTTCTGGAACACGACCTCATCGTGCCGGCGCTTGGGGCGCATTTCGTGCTCCGCGATGGATTCCGCGGTGCCTTTGCCTGCGCCGGTGTAGGTGTCACCAGACAGCTCGATGGCGATCTCCTCGGCCACGCTGTCGGCGAAGGCTTTGATCTCGCTCAGGGTCTGGCTGGAAGGAGGCATCGGGTTGCGGTCGGTGACGGCGCCGGTCATCAGGCCCTCTATGGCCTTGCGCTGGTTCTCCAGGATGTAAGCGTAAATCTCGTCTTCCGTCTTGGGCGCGCCCTCTACGGGCTCGGCCCCCGGTTCCGCGGCGAAGCGCAGCGCCGAAGTGCGGGCGTGCGTGACAGTGTATTCGGCGTCCAGGATGGCGGGGTTGACCACTACGGTCTCGTGCCGGAAGGTGTCGCCGTCTTCAAGTTCAATGATATAGTTCTCACTGTACATGTTAACGATCTTACCTATCTGGCCGGTGGACTTTTTGGTCACCAGGCTACCTACGGCGAGTTCTTTTTTCGGCATATGCTTGCTCCTGTCACAGTTCTACTGGAATGTTGAGGCCGTTCGCCTCGTTGATGTAAGTGAGTGCGGCCTGCTTGACGTCAAAGTTGGACAGCTTCATCGGATCCAGCGGCACGCACACCAGCCCGGTTTCCGGGTTGATGGAGAAGGCGGCCGGGACAAGGCGCACCTCGGTGGTGATGTCCGCGCGGCCATATCCGTTGCCGCTGCCTTCGGCGAAGATAGGCAGCTTGGTGCCCTGGGTGTAGGTGGCCACCATGCGGTTCAGCTTCTGCTGCTGCGCCAGGACTTTGTCCACCTTGGCGAAATGCACCAGGATGAAGTAGCTCTTGTCGCCCGCGTAGCGCACCTGGATGTCGGAGATCCCGGTCATGGTCACCATCTCGTCGAGGAGGTCCGAGACCACGAGGCGGGTGCTGTAATCGTTGTGGTTGGCGGCCGGGGTCACCTTGATCGCGGCGACGTTGGTCATGTCCTCTATGCGGCCGTAAATGGCCACGAGGTTCTCCTGATTGACTTCCGCGGCGCAGTCACCGGTGTAGGTGTTGTGCTCGCAGGAGATGTAGGCGCCGGCGACCTTGTGGATCGTTACCGGCCGGAGCCCTGCCAGCTTGGAATAGGCGGTCTGGCCCACGATCTCATACCACTTGGCGATGGTGACGTTGCTGAGGCCTTTGACGTAGCTCTCGCTGTAGAACTGCTTGCGGGTGTCTGGGCCTATGTGCAGCATGGCCTTCTTTTCCTTGCCGGTGGGCAGGCGGAGGTTCATGAGCGGCTGGGACACAGTGATAGGGTGGTTGATGATCCCGTCCAGAAGCACGTCCGCGGACTCGTCCGTGAGGTTCAGGATGTTGCCGACCTTGCCGAAGTGGTGGTTATCCGCGGTGATGATGACCTCGTCACCCACCTCGAGGTAGTTGCGCTCCATCTTCTCTACGGCGTGGGCCAGCTTGGCGCGCCAGTAGGTTTCGGAGTCGTCCGCCAGGAACATCTTCTCCAGGTCCAGGGCCATGCCGTACTTAGTCTTGAAGGTGTTGCTCGCAGCTAGGATCTCTATGGCTGTGGAGTCGGCGCTGTAGAGGCGCTTCATGTCAGTCTTGAACTCCGGGTACTCGAAACCGAGGTGCTCAACGATCTCCTGCATGCTGTGGCGGCCCGCCAGGATGCCGGGGGCCATAGGGCCCTCCTCTTTGTGGGCGAGACCTTCGATCTCCTGCAGCACGGCCGCGATGATGTTGGGATCGATATTGGGAAATTTGGGCGCGATCTGCTGCATGATCACGATCACCTTCGCGTCCTGTGGCGAGGGTGTGGTGCAGGGTGACGCAGCTTCAGCTCCCGGGGTGGGGAGCTGCTCTGGAGTTATAGGGGCCTCATCGGTTTCGATGATCTTGCCTTCGTCGGTTAAGGGCGTTGTTATTTCATCCATAGTTCCCTGGTTATTCCGTTATTGGCTTAGTGCGCGTAACCTTAGTGCCATCAGGCAAGGTCATCGTGTTGGGCTGCTGGGCCGGATCGATTGGCTTCTCCTGGGTGACCGTCTTGGTTTTGTCATCGCTGACGTATACGTCTTTCTCCGAGAACACCACGAGGGTTTCCGGCATGGCGACGTAGTTCAACTCAACGGCGATGCGCTCTAAAGCATAAAGGGTGGGAACTGGAATCTGCTTCACCGAGCACCAGCGGCGGAACTCGATGTAAGGAATAGGGAACTTCTTGTAGGCGGCCCGCAGGCAGAGCACGTGCATGTCCGCCTCGGATGCCGGTATGAACTTGGATATGACTTCGGGGGCGACGCCATAAGCTGCGTCGACCTTGTTGTCGATTATGGCCTGAGTGTCCGGGTAGTTTTCGATCCAGGATGAGAACTCGTTGACCGAGGCGGTCAGCGTGCGCTTCTTGTCCCAGCCGTTCTTGTGCGCGGTTGTCACGAAATCGGATATGCAGCCTTCCAGGGTGGAAAGTGCGGACTTGGGTTTTGCGGAAGTGCCGTATGCACGGTCCAGGAAGCGATCCAGGATCGGCGACATCCACTCGTTCTTGGCGAACAGGTTGCTGTGGACCTTTATGACGGCTTCGCGGGCGGCCGCGCGGCTCGCGCCATGGGCCTGACATTCGGTCAGGATCAGGCCTACGTTGCCGATGAAGGTGTCGAACAGGCTTTCCTGCTTGAATCCCCACTGCTCACGCCGCGGGGTGATCGCCAGGTAAACCGAGGCGGCGCTGTAGGATGGCTGCAGGCCCAGGACTTCACCCTCAGGGGCTTTGTCTGGTCGGTTGGCGCCGTCATAGAGATTGCCGTCCGCGTTGGAGCTGGGCTGCTTGGGATCGCGGAAGTCCACCTTGGGTAGTTCCGGGCGATTTTTCATAACCTGGTCGGTCAGCATGGTCTCGTTGTGCTCGCGCTGCGATGCAAAGCCGGGGTCCACGCCGTCGGGGTTTTTCAGGTCGTGCGGGTGGGTCTGTTTGTCGCGATCGGTCAGGTCAGTGTCCACAGGGGCATGGTAAAGGTCGGTGTCGGAATTGCCGTCGCCGTGTGTGCCCAGGTCCGCGGTGGTCGCGTACCCGGAAGCCATCTGCTTGAGCGCCTGGTGATCTTCGTTGACCATTTCTTTGACGACCTTTTTAGCCTTGCCCAGATGCTCGTCGATTTCCTTGAACTCTTTCAGGTCTTCGCGAACATGCTCAGGGCCCATGTTACTGATCTTGTGCTTGAACATCTCCACTTCCGCCAGACGCTTTTCCGCAGCCTCGCGGCTGCCAGAGCAGCCTAGGTTCTTGCCGGACTCGGACTCAACGCACCATTCGTCCTTGCCCGGGGTCTTCTTGATGATAGACTCGCGGAGAAAGTTCCAGCTCATGTTATTTGCCCTGCTGCTCTTCAATAAGGGAAGCCATGTATTCGTCAGCTTCCTGCCTAGAGGCGCCTTGGAACTCTTCGTCCCCAGTGGCGTCGTTGATGACCATCCACTTCTCTCCCATGGTGGGGTCCTGTTCGGAGGTCACGTGGTATTTTGGGGCTTCGGATTCAGTCTGCTCCGGGGCAGCTTCTGCGGCCGGCTCGGGAGCGGCTTCAGGCTCGGGGGCTATCTCGGGCTCCACAGGGGCTGGGGCGGCCGGGATGGCCTCTTCCTGCTCTTCGCCAGGCACTGCGGGCGGTGTGGCCTTCACATCGTCCATGGTGATAGGCAGCAGCAGTTTGTGAGAGGGATCCACCGCGTCTATTTCCGCGTTGAACTGCTGCAGCAGGCTGGCCATTTCTGCGGATTCCGGGGCGGCAGCTTCTGGGGCGGCTTCCGGCTTGGGCTCATGACCGGTGGGCTCTTCCGCGGCCGCGGCGGGGGCCTCTTCAGCCTCTGCGCCGTCTTCCGCGGCGACCACACGCAGGGCGGCGGTCAGCTCACGCAGCTCAGCGGCCGAGTAGGCGCCGGTGGCAATGCGGGTAAGCAGGTCCCAGGCGACTGTCTGCCCCAGCTGGGAGGCGATCGCCATGATCTTGTTGGCGGTGGCCTGCTTCTGCGGGTTGGCGGCGATCATTGCGCGGATGTCCTCATCCGTAGTGGGCACCTTGGCGGGTTCCATGCAGGCCTGACGGGCCACCGGAGACGCAGCGGGCTGTGGGTAGATCTCGACTTCGGTTTCGACCTGGTTACCTTCTTCAAGGGCCTTGTCGATCTCGGCGTATTTCGCAACAAGGAGCTGCGAGATCTTGTCCAGGTCGCAGTCGTTGCTGTCTGCAAACTTCAGCAGAGCGGCAGTCGCTTCGCACTTGAACGCGATCAGATCCTCTTTCGAGGAGATCTTCCGAGATTTGACGAGATTCAACTTAATAGCCATGACGCCTCCGGGCAGTTTCGCCGATTAGAATATGCGCGCGCCGGTTGCGATAGCAGCGGCGTCCATATCCACGACGTGTGCCGAAGCCTGCACCTTTATCGGGGCGGCTGCGGGAGCGACGGGGGCCGGGGTCATGGCGAACAGGGAGCCGTTCTTGCGAACGCCTTCCTTAAGGGCGATAAGACCGGTGTAGATCGGGGCCAGGCGGGTGGCGGTGATGTTCACGCCGCACTTGCTGGCTGCCACTTCGATCTCGAGGATAGCGTTGTCGATGGCAGTGGTCACAGCGACCTCTTTCTCTTCGGCGCTGGCGCGCTTGAAGTTGAGGCTGAACTGCTTCTGCATGCCCGAGGTGGCTTCGCCGCGTTCGATGTTGGCGTCGGCGCCGCTCTCTTTCTGGGCGGACACGCCGGGTTCTTTGGCCGGGCCGGAAACGGTTTTAATGCCGCCCTTGTCGCCCTGCTCCTGGAACTTCGCGCCGATCGCGGTGTCGGTGTTAACCTGCCACTCGATCTTTATGTCCTTGCCCTTGGTCTGGCCGTGCTGGATCTTGCCCTTCTCGCCGCCGTCTATGGACTTCTTGGCGTCGTTGGACACGTCGAGGCCCTGCATTTTGATCTTGGGATCGGGGCCGGCTTTGGTGGGGAATTGGAGTTTTTCCTTTTCGCCCTTTTCGATTACGCTCCCGGCGTCGATGCTGTCGGAACCGGGGAGTTGCTGTGCTGCGTTGATTGCCATTGTGCTCTCCTTCTTGACTTTGGGATACTGTAACGACTCTTTCTCCCCTTGCTCTACAAATTGTCCGCCGATGGCCTTGTCGGTCTTCTGGCTGGTCGGCGGGGTCGGGGCTGTGGGCTTCAGGTCGAGCTTTTCGACTTCGCCCTGCAGTGCGTACTTATCTTTGGCCATCTTTTCTTTGACGGCCATAAACGACTGTTTGTTCCAAATGAGTTCCATATTAAAGCTCCTGTTTGCTGTTTTCTCTGCGGGGACTTCTGTGACGGGGGCGGGGCTGGCCATGATGGTGTTGAGTTCAGTGATGAGGTGTTCCTTGAAGCTGTTGATGTCCCGTGCCACCACGTCAAAGGCCATCAGGGTGTTGTCTCCCTCTTTGGTAGCGGAGCGCAGAGTAGCGCCCAGGTGCTGGAGGCACTCGTTGATCTCCGAGATGTGCGCCTCGTCCTCCGGGGACAGGGTTAAATTTAATGCGTATCCGGCCGCGTCGCCTACATTGACTTTGAATGCTTGTATCTTGAGCTTCATTCCGTCCTCCGAAAACGTCTCTATTACTATACGGGTTTATACATTATTTCTAAAGCATGGGGCCGCTGGGCCGTGTATTGATGACCCGGTTGCTGTCTTCTGAGCCTTCGCTGATCTCCCACACCTGAGGTCCCACGGAACCTTTCTCCAACTTCTTCTTGACTTCTATAGGCAGACCGCGCTCGATAATGGGCACGGAGCCCTGCCGGCTGTAGCGGGACTGCACCGCCTGCAGCACGACCATGACCTCATCGTTGCTCAGCTCAGAATAGGGTTTCTGGAACATCTCCTGGGCCAGCAGCTCGGCCTGCTCTGGGTCGAAGAAGCCTTCAGGGAACTGCAGCTGGGTGGGCGCGGCGGCCGGGCCGGAGCCCATGCGGCGCACGATCGGTTCCTCGATCTGCGGGATAGGGGCGATCTTGATGTTGGAGCCGGGGATCTGCCCGTCGCTGAAGAACTCTTCCTTGAGCTTCAGCATGAACTTCTTGAGCTGGTACTTCGATCCGAAGCCCACCTTCATGCCGCCGATCTCGGTGATATACCAGTCAGGGCCCATGTTGGGCGCCGCCAGGTAGTAATCGAAAAGCTTGTCGTTGAAGGTGATGGTGAGGTGGTCCACGGTGAGCGGTTCCTCAATGACCTTGGATTTATCTACCGACGCCAGCGGCGGTGGGTTGACGGCGCCCCGGGGAACTAACCCCCAGGTCTGGCCGATGTAGGTAGCAAGGGTTTCGTAACTCGCCAGAAAAGCCTGTTGACTGAACTCTGAGCTGTGCGCGCTGGCAGAATCCTCGGTGGTAAACACCAGAACGCCCGGCTTGCGCGCGATAAGCTCCAGTGGGTTTAAATCGAAAGCGTAGTAGTCTTTTGCCTGCAGGCCCAGGCGGCCCTCGTCGTACACGACCCTGACGCACCCGGCGGAAAAAGCAGAGTCCACTCCGCCAAGGAAGTGCTGCGCGAACGAGTCGTGGCCGCCGGCAGGTCCCACGTCCCACAGTTTACCGTCAGGAGTGGTCCAATAACTGCCGGGGATGACTTCGGTCTGCTCGACAACACCCGAGGCCTCGAACGTGAGGTTTGGATCTGCTGGTTTGAAGTATGTGGGCCAGGCCATATTATCTCCCCACCGCCGAGAGCAGGTCAAACACGTTCATGATGCCGCGGTTCAGGTTGCCGCCCATGCCGATCGGCAGCATGATGGTGCCGACGCCCTCGCCGCCCTCTGCGTAGTCGAGCTTCGCGATCGCGAGCAGGTTGTTGTATGCGCCAAGAACCTTGTCGAAAGTGGTGCTCATCTTGTCCATGCGGGTCGCGGTCAGGCTGAAGCCCTGGTCGCTGTAGGCGATGTCGGTGAAGCCGATTCCCAGCATGTTCTGTGCCACGCCCATGATGATTGAGCCTAGGATAACAAGCGGCTCCAGGGACTGTGGCAGCGAGAAAATGTCGAATCCTGTCGTCGGAGAGTAGACGTTGAGATTATTAATGCCCTGCTCCAGGTATTGACGAACTTCTTCGTCCGCCAGGCGGTTGGTGATGAAGCGCGACAGCGCGTCGCGGAGCTGCAGCACCATGCGCTGCTCCCGGGGCGACAGGGACTTATAGGTCAGGTAGCTGTTGGAGATCAGACCGGTGGCTGAATTGCTGAAGACCACCATGTAGAAGTATCCGCCCTTGCCGGCGATGTTGACAGTGTTATCCTGCCAGAAGGTCTGCGGGACGCCGGCAGTCGCGAAAGGGATGGCGGCCAGGAAAGTGTAGTTCTGTGACTCCATGGATGACCGGTAGATGTTGGTGGTGTCGTACAGTTCTGCGGTGATCCCGACTGGGATAACCCACTGCACGGTCAGATTCTGAAATAACTTCATCGGCACAGCCATGTTTTGATCTCCTGCGCGCCCCGCACCACGGGCCCTTATTAATATAGGCGTTTATACAGAATTTATAAAGTTAGACTGACCCAAGGCTTGTATACACGCCGTTGAGCATGGATAAGCACTGGCCGCTGCGTTCCGCGGGCCGCCACGGGGCGCCCAGGCTGATGTGAAGCCACATGGATACGGTGGTGCTGGTCTTGGTGTAGCGCTTGGCGTTCTCCATGATCAGCTGCCCGAACTTCAGCTTGCCGGCGCGGGCCGCGGCCCGGATAAGGTCAAAGTCCTGCTGGAGGGTCTCGGCGGTGTAGACGGTGCCCCAGCGGTCGAAATCCACGGCTTCGCAGAGCAGGTGCTGGCTGCGGCCGCTGGAGCCTACGGCTGAGTTGAGGGCGGGACAGCGGTAGCCGGAGTGGTTGTGCAGTGGGCCGCCCAGGATGGAGCGAACGATCTCTTCAAGCTCGGCCACCTGGTGCAGCTTGGTGATCTGGTCCGCGGTGACGAATTGGTTTGCAGCGAGGTATTCCACATGATCGGTCAGCAGAAAGTCCCCCATGGTGAAATGGTCGGTGACGTGTGCTGCCAATTCTGCTGCGGTCATCATTTCTTTTTACCTTTAGCGATGCGCTTGTTCCCCATAATCTGGTCGATCACGAAGGTGAACTCCCGGATATAGTTCTCAAAATCGTGGTGGCTCATCACGAACCGGATCCCGTCGTTGCCTTCCTCATACCGGGTGAAGCGATGGCCCTGGCTGTAGAGGATGAACTCCGACACCTCGTGTAGCAGGACCTCCAAGATCTCGCTCTGGATACCGGCGCCGATGGTTATTGCCCCTGTGGATAGGTCGGTGACCCCGCCACCCTGTTCGGTGGAGTAGGTCACGTCACAGGTCTTGCCACAGACTAGAAGCTGCTTAGGGAGTTTCAGCATGGGCCCTCGTAAATGGCGGGCCCCCTGCGGGGCCCACCGTTAGTATGCGTTACTTCTTGACCAGCGCCTCCGAGTTCACCATTATCATCGGAACCGCGTAGGTGCCGTCAGGGGTGCGGACCACCGGCAGCTTCACCCAAGTGGAGCTGGCGACTTCCCAGCCCATAAGGTGTACCCGGCTGGCCTTCTTGTCCCTGTCGAATGGGGGAAGCACGCCGTACTCGAGTACGATGATCTTGCGGACCACCGGCTCGCCCTGGTCGCCTCCGAGGAACACCTGAAGGGTGTACTTTGCATCATGCTTGAGGCCATTGCTTTCATGGTCAATCAAGCAGATCATGGTGTTCCGAGCTACGTCGTCTTTCTCATCGGCTTCGGTGAGATTGATGGCGAGCTGTTTGTTTTCGCACATTACTTTGACATTTGACTTCTGGTCCTGGTTCAGATTTTCCATGGACCAGAGCAGAGAGATGTCATTTTTCGTGCGATGAAATACACGTAGTTTCACTTTGTCTGCGTTCATCGCGTTCTCCTTGTTCTATTTTCCGAGTTCGGTCAGGCGTTCGTTTATGCACGATAAGGTGCCGGGGTCTGTCTCGAATGCCTGGATCTTATTCAGGACAGCCACGTTTGCGGATTTGTAGATGAAGATCTTCTTCTGCAGCGGGGTCTGCTGGAAGAAGGGGACCAGGTCTGGGGTGACCCCTTCGGGCACTTTGTAGGACGAGGGCTTCGGTGCGGCCACTACGCCGGAGGCCGAGGCTATGATCTTCTGTGCTTCGTCAGCGATGTACTCCCCGCCGCTTACTTCGGTGGAGAAGTTTCCGCCGGCCTGGGCCTTGATCAGGCGGACTGCTTCGTCAGCCGGGATCTCACCGAACAGGTTGATCGGGTTCTGCTCGGAACCCACAGAGATCACCGTGTTCGCCAGGGCTTTCTTCACTTCCGCGGAGTTGTCGTAGTTCTTCAGCTTCTCTGCAGTTGTGGTCACCTTTATTGGTGAGTAGTCCGGGGCGGCTATCTGGCCGGGGCCGGCGACGAGCGGGGCCACTTTGCCCTGGTTGTCGTTGCGGCTCGGCTCGCCCTGGGTAATGGCCTGTGCGGGCATCTCAGCGATGTCGAGGACGTCCTCTTTGAAGAGGCCGCCGCCTACGTAGGCCTGGATGGTCGGGGTGGCTTCCGGCATTGGGCTGGAGTAGCCGTCCTTCGGCACTATCACGTTGAGCTCCGGGATGGGCAGGGCCACCGCGGACACGTTGCGGAAGCGCACCAGGCGCACTGTCTTGGCGGCGGGAGCTGCGGCCGCTGGGGTAGCCGCGGGTGCGGGGGCCACCAGGGCGTTATTGGGGGTAGCTGCTTCAGGTGTCTCGTTCATTTGTCGTCTCCTAACTGGTTTCGTTTTCACTTCTTGAGGCGAACCTCAAATTCATTTCAGAAAGTCCCAGCCAGCGATCTTGCGCCGGCTCATAGACTTAAGCTGCTGTTCAAGCTGGCTCCGGCGCTGGTCCTGGGCCGCCTGTTCTTCAGGGGTCTCGGCCGGCTTACCTTCCTCGAGCTCGCGCAGCTGTTTCTGCACGCGGGCCTTGGAATCGAGCAGTGCGTCCTGGTTGACCGGCTTTTCGAGGGTCTGTTTGCCCAGATCCGGCTCCACCGATCCACGCTCTGCCCACATGCCTTCAATGCCTTCGATGAGCTCGTTGATGTCCTCTCCACGGGCGATCATCATGATGGCGTCGCGGGTGATGATGCTGCAGTATTTGATGACCTCAATGTCGTCTATCTTCTCCGGCCACAGGGTGGAGACGCGCTGGAGGATATATTTGCTGGCTTCCATGGCCAGCTTGGACAGTACGTCCTGCTCCTCTTCAGCGCTCTTTATATCCATGGTGAGCAGCTCTTTGATCCGGGGGTTGGACTCCACGAAAGAAGGCAGCCCGGACAGGTATTGGGCGGTCTCTGTGGGCCCTAGGGGCGGGGGTCCCTTCTTCCAGCCCGTCTGGCCGCCCTCTTCTCCAGGTTGGCTGGGATCGGGGTTCTCACCCGCTGTACGCACGGATGCGTGGGCCCAGTTTACTGGCTGCTGCTGTATTGGCTCGTTGCCGCCAGGTGCCGCCGGAGTCTCCGGGGCGACCTCCATATTGTATTCGCGCATGTCGTTGCTGTGCACGCCGTTGTCCCAGTCGACTTCGTAGTCCCACAGGTCAGAGTCCTCGTTGGCGAGGGCCACGATGGTGCCCAGGGTGCCCACGGGCACGTCCTGGTCCACGTCGGCCTTCATTACCACGCGCTCGCCGTCAAAGAACTGGCGGCCGGCCCTGCGTGGCTTAAGCGATGCCTCTGCGGAGAGCAGGTATTCAAATTGCTTCACAAGCTCTTCGTCCCCGGATGACCTGGCGTCCTCTAAAACCTTTTGTGCAAAGGGCGTAGGATCTAAGCTGTTTTCTGTTATGAAGGCGTAGGCAGCGTCCCATCCTTCATCTGCGAGAATTTGCCAAGCTTTGGCGTTATCCTCGACCTGCATGCGCTCAACCCCAGATACATCGTGCCGGTTGATAACGGGCTCTACACCTTCAGGCAGCCAACCAGCTGCCCGGCTAAAGTGACCTCCGGGCCATCACTGGCGCAGGGGCGGTCACAGGCGCAGCCATCTGGCCTGGCGCCGGGTTGACGGTCTGGCTGGGGCGGATCTCTTCCCAGGCGTCCTTGATGTTGTTGAAGCGCTTGTCGATGTAAGCTTCCTTGTAGTCACCGGCCAGGCGGTCGCGATCGCCCTGGTCCTGGTACTTGGTTATGATCGGGGAGAGCTGGTCCTTGACCTGGATAAGGCTGGCGTCAGCCTCTTCCATGATCTTCTTGTACAGCTCGGAATTGCGGTCCATGCCCTGGGACATGTCGGACTTGTTGTAGAGGTCCGCCATATAGCGTTCGTTCGTGGGGTCTCCGGAGGCCACCTTGGCCGCGGTGGACGCGATGTCCATAATAGCTTTGGAGTCGTCCTGCAGGGGGTCCATGCCCTTTGTGGACAGGCGCTGCAGCAGGTTCATGGCCGCGGTTTTAGCTGTATCTAAGTTCCAAGACATATTAGAAGCTCCTTCTGGCGTTTTTGGTGGCCTTGAGAATATCGAACACCGGCATGATCTTGCGGAGTGCTTCCGCTTTCGCCCGGATCTCCGGCATCTCTGGCATGCGGTTGTCGTCGAAGACGAAGCGCGCGAGCGCCTCCACTTCGTAAAAGCTCTTGCATTGGTCTGCCAGGCCGCAGACGTGATTGAACAGGTTGTCGTCCATCACCCGGGATCCGCCGCGGGCGATGCACAGGTCCCGTTCGTAATTCTGGGCGCGCTTGAGGTCCTGCACGAAGAGATCCTTGGCGGTCTTGAGGGCATAGTCCTCGCCGCCGAGCATCCAGTGCAGCTTGTTGTAGGAGGAAAAATTGAAAGCTTTGAGATCTGCTTCTTTATCTGACTGTGATTTTTCGGCCATATTTTGGTCTTCCTTTTTCAGGTTCGTTTTTTCAAAGATACCCCCGGGGGATCACTCCCCCGGGGGACCTTGTTTCACACTAGCTCACCTGTCGATTAGGACAGAGGGAACTGCGCGGGCAGTTCGCTGGCTGTGAGACCGTTGAGGTCGAGTCCGACCACGCCGGCTGTGTTGTGGATACCGAAGCCCACCTGCTCCCACGAGGTCACGTAGTAGCGGGTGTCTTTTGGCCAGTCCACGACTTTCACTTCCACGGCCTTGCGCTCGGGGATACGGCCGAGTTTGTCGGGGGTGGTTGTGAGGTAGATCCTGGTCGGCTTCACGCGAGTCGACATGATCAGCCTGATGCCGTGGAGCACGCCGAACTGGCCGGTTTCCACGATGACGTTCAGGGACACCTGATCCAGCTGGTCTGAGTTCCAGGACAGGATGTCGGTGTAGCGCATTGGGTGCATGACGTATGCGCCCGGAGCGAGCTGGCGGGACAGCAGCTGGCCGGCCATCTTCACCAGGTCGGCGCGCTGGGCGGGGCCGGTGACGCCGTTGATCGGGTTAGGACCCACGGAGACTGCGCGGTCGAGCAGCCCGAAGACCTGATCGTCCTCGGTTATCGCGTTAGCGATGGCCACACGTTCTTTGGCGCGGTCGAAGGCAGGGAACCTGCGGATCTGGATCTCTTCGTAGTGCACCGAGCTCGTGATGTTGATCGAGAAGGTGGGTATGAAGATACGCTGGATGTTGGCTTCCACCAGCGGAGGCGTACCGCGGGCTCCGACTGCGAGCGCGGGGTACTCCGGGATGTCCAGGTCGTACGCGGGGATTTCACCCTGGGGCAGTTCGTCGGTCAGCAGGAGCTTGCGGCCCACTGCGACGTAGTCGTTCCTGTCCTTGAGCGGAGTCTGCATCGCGAAGGCCACGCGCTTGAACGAGGGGCCGGGGTTCTGCAGGATCGCGTCGAATGCTGCTTCTTTCTGGTCGAGGGTCGGAACCTGTTCGAAGGACGCCTTCTTGACGAGGGCGCGCGCTCCGCGTTCCACACCTTGGCCTTTCACGTTTGTGGTCGTCTCGTACTGAGGCGCCCAGATTTTCTCAAACGCTCCGGCTACTTCGGGTCTTGGGCTGTATGCCATGGTTATTTTACCTGCCAACTTTGCTTTTCGCGAGGTGTTGGCAACCTCATAACCCACGATAACGTGGTGTAGTCTTCTTTGTCGTTCTGGTTCTGTTTCAGTTTACACTTAAAAACTTCAAATTTGTGGGGAGCCGGGGCGGTTATAGCCCCGGACTCCCTTTGGTCGCCCTGGTTTACTTTACCAGGATCTCGAGCACCGGCTGGGTGGACGAGGCGTAGTAGGCCGACACGACGCCGAACTCGGTGTTACCGTTGGCGGCTGCGCCTGTGGTACCGTCGAGGACGTTGGTGGCCTGGCCGAAGTGAGGGCTGGAGACGTCGCAGTTGACGTACAGCTTCTCCATCGGCAGGTAGTTCGTGATCGAGTTGTCGAACGCGAACACCTGCACGGTGCCGTTGTCAGCGGTGCGGAACACGTTATTGAACAGTGAGATCCTTCCCAGCTGTATAACGGTGCCTTTGCCGCTGCCGTAGAGACCGGCTTTGTCGAAGGTCTCGTCGGAGTACTGGTTCTTCTGGAACTTCGAGAGCCCGTACACTGGCACGTTCAGGGGCAGCGAGTTGGCTGCCAGGAAGCCCCAGGACATGAGCGTGGCGTTTCCGCCGGTCTGTCCGAGGGTGAGAGGGGAGCCGCCGTAGATGGCGATGTCTGACTGAGCCACCATCTTGGTTGCGTCTTCCATCTTTACTTCGTCGGGGTTGATCCCGAGGCCGCGACCGAATGTTCCTATGAATTGCATGTGTTTTCTCCTAGACTGTCAGTTTTTTATTTCGCATCCCAGAACTTCGCCAGGAAGGCAGACCCGTTGCCCATATCCGGCTCATTTTCATTCAAGAACGTCGGAGGCAGTACCTGCATGGAAGCCTTGGGATGCTGTTCTGCTCCGAACGGGGCTGCGGGTTTCGCGCCACCGAACGGGGCCGGTTTTGGTTCCATACCGATCGCTGCAGGGCCTGCTGCCCCTTCCGACTTGCCGAGCAGCTTCAGTAAAGAAGCGACTGCGGCCAGGTTTTTCCGATCTATTTTCGCCAGAGCGGCCACAAGGGCGGACTCTTCTTTCTCGCTGGCGAGTTTCTTGGCGATGAGGTCCTTCACGATGGACTCCATCAGGCCGGAGGTTTCTTTTTCCTCGTTGCCTTTCTGCATGTCGCCGACTTTCTTCTCGGCTTCACCGGCCTTGGCGACTGCTTCGTCCTTCTCGGCCTTCATCTCTTCCAGGGCGCGGCGCATGAACTCGATCTTGTCTTTCACGTTGGCGCTGGACTGGGGGTTGATGGCCACTGTGGGCTCGCCGCCGGCGGCGCCGGGCAGGCGGCCGTAGTAAGACTTCACCTTGGAGCTGGTGCCGGAGGGAACCGGGTGCAGCTTCTGGCCGTCGTTATATTCTTTCTCGGACATGGACATGAGCGGGCGGGCGCCGGCCTTAACTTTGGCGGGGTTCTCCACTTCCGACTCGTTCCACGCGAACATGCCGGCCTGCTTGGTCATCACGGAGGCGTTGGCTTCGAGCGCGGTGACCGCGGCTTCGAAGGTAGGGATGCTGTCGACGCCCTGGCCGGTCATCTGGTCGATGATCTCAGTGGGGGTGATGACGTCTTCGGGCGGCTTGCCGGTGGCGGCCAGGCACTTTATGATCTTCTCCTGTACGGGGACGGGGATGATCCTGGAAGCGCGCACGGCGCGGAACTCGCCTTTCTCTTCGGCCACGAAGTAGCTGTCGTTAAAGGTTTTTCCCTGGGCGAAGCGGATGGTGAAAGCGGCGTCTTTCTTGCCTTCCTTCTCCTTGGCTTCCTTGTCTGCCTTCTCTTTGTCGGTTTCGACGGAGGCGGCGGGGGTAATGGGAGCTGCGGCCACGGGAGCGGCGGGAGCGGCGGCCACAGGGGCTGCCGGGGTCAGCTCGGGGGCTGGAACGGGGGCTGGGGTAACTATAGGATCCATTGTATTATCTCCTGTCTGGGTTTGTGGGGTCTGTATGTTTGGGTCTGCCATTTTCTGGGCGACCTCGGCTTTTTGGGCATCAAGTTCTTTTTGTTTCAAATCGAGAGCTTCCTGCTCTTCTATGAGCCCTGCTGCGGGCCCGGGGACCACGGCTATGCCGGCCGGGTTGGGCGCGGAGATCTCGGGGGTAGGTTCTCCCAGCTCAGGGGCCTCTGCCGCCTGGCGCTTGATTCCTAAATTCTTTAGCACTCTTGCGATACCCATGGTGTTATTCCTTTACCGGAAACTCCAGCACGCCCTTGAACTCATGGGTCTTGCCGGTGGTTATCGAGGCGATCAGCTTCGCCCTGTCTTCTTTTGTCCAGCCCGAGAAATCTTCCACGAAGGACAGCGGATACTGCATGGAGGCGGCCACAGGGGCCGGTGCTGCTGGCGCGGCCGGGGCGGGGGCGGCGGGAGCTGCTGGGGCGGCCGGGGCCGGCTTGGCCTGTCCCTTCTCGTCCTCTGCTGCCGGGCCGGCGGGAGCCTGGTCCATGCCGGGAACTACGGCGCCCATGTCGCCCTTCACCTTCTCAAATTCTTGTCCCACCAGATCCTTGACCTGGGGGCGGACGGATTTGTCCATCTGCTCGAGGGCCGGGCCGTACATCTTGCGCAGCTCTTCCTCGATGATCCGGCGCATCTTGGTCTCAAAAAGCTTCTGTGTGGCCTCAGGCACCTCGGTGTTGAGTTCGCCGACGGCTGCCTGGTAAGGCGATACGGCCGGGGCGCCGGGGGCAGGCTGTGCTGCGGGCTTGGGTGCGGCTGTCGGCATGAATCCCCCAGTGTGCTGGAAAGTAGCGGAAAGCTCGATGGCGCTGCGCTTCACGGGGCGGCCGGAGGCGGTAGCGTACTTCTCGAACAGGTCGGCCATCCGGTTCACGGAGTGGTCGTGCTTGGACGCGTACACCTCAAGCATGCGGGCGGTGGCGTCGGCCGGCACATAAACGATCGAGTCCTCAAGGAAAGTGAGGCCGAAGTTATCCTCGTAGCACTTCTTGCCATAAACGTCGCGGCCCTTGCAGTAAAGCGGGCTCTGCGGATGCACGTGCAGGCACAGCTCTTCCATGTTGGTGGCCAGGTTGCCGCAGATGGAGCACCTGGCGGACGCCGCGATGGTGCCCATGGAGGTGCTGGTCACCTTGCCGGACTCTATGTCGCCCAGGAGGCCGGGGCGCATGACGTTGATCGCTTTGCGGTCGATGGCGCAGAGCAGCTCGACGTACTTGTCGGCATACTCCTCGTTCTCAAAATGAACCGGGGTGTAGACGGCGTCCAGGATTATGCCGAAGGCCTTCTCAGGCTTCGCGCTGTCGTGGTTGAAGTAGACGCCCTTACCAACGAAAGTGTTGTAGGACTGGCGCAGCTCCGGGTGCGGGAAGCGGTCGCCGTTGGCGTTGGGGATGTCCGCGGTAATGGCGCGGGCGCGGTAATAGAGGAAGTTCTCCAGGTCGTAATCGAACTTCTCCCCGGGTACGAACGGGCAGGAGCCTTCCTTGCAGAAGGTTCCGCCTTTCTTAACGTACTCTGCCCACTCCGAAGCGAGACGGAGGATGTCCGCCGGCTTGTTGTAGACCGAGCAGATTTCTACTGTGGAGAATCGTTTGAAACCGTTAGCCATTTTTTTAAGCATTCTGCGCAAAGCTGCTTTGTCTTGCCGGTCTTCTTGCTGGTGACTTTCATCAGCGGACGGTCCTGCTTGCATTCCTCGCAGCCCGTCATGAGATCCAGCTTCTCCGGCGTTCCGTAACGTGTAAAACCCATCTTATTCTTCCTTCGGGATCTCGTTGATGAGATCGTCCATTCTGTTCAGTGCGGTTTTAACCGCTTCTATCTGCACCCAAAAATCGGGGGATAGTAGGTTGAGGTGGTCTGCGTGCAGTCCTTCAAGACCTTCAAGTTCCCGCGCTATTGTACGGCGATGATACTCGAACCTATCCCTGACGGTGTTAAAGAACTTGTCAGCCATTAGATGCCACCTGGCACTAAGCCCACATCTGCTGCGTGAGGATCGGAGTTAATACCGTTTGTTCCTCTCGCGCCTGGACTATGTTCGTCCCCGATACCGTAGGGCTTGCCCTCTGTAGTCGGGTACGGGTCGCCGAGTTGGCGACGCATCAGGTCATCCGTTTTGCGAGCCGGGTCAGCTGAGTTCCTATCGGACTTAGACCTGACGTCCTGTATCACTACAGGGATGTGCTTCACAAAAGTTCCTGACGTATCCATTAACAACCTCACATAATATAGAGTTTTATACTTAATTTATAAATAAACCCTATATTTTACACCTCGGGCATCGTTGGGCCGGGTTCGCCTGCAGGCGCGGGCAGCACGCCCCTCTCCTGCTGCTTCTCGCGCGGAGGCACTACAGAGTTGGGAACCATGCCGGGGGCAGCGCCGCTGCCTGGCGGAATGGCTTTGTCCCCGGGGGCCACCGCGGGGCGGCCGGCGGGCTTCTTCGGGTCCACAATGTCGCGGGGCAGCTCGATGTCCTTGAGCTTGCGGCCGCGGAGGGTCTCGTTGCGGGCGACGGGATCCTCGATCAGCTTCTTGCGCGCTTCGCGCCAGACGGGGTCGAGGGCAGTGGCCTGTTCGTTCTCGATGGCGGCCTTCATCTTGTCGGTGTCGAAGCCGAGCAGATCGTAGATGGCTTCCACGGGCAGATCGCCTTCCTTGCGCATCTTCGCCAGGTATTCCTGTTCCTGCATGCCGGCGACGAGATTGGACGGGCGCCAGAAAAGCTTAGGTATTGCGTACTTCCTGATGTCAGGGACGTAGGACTTGTCATTGGCCACATTGGCAGCGGCCTCAGACTGCGTGCGCAGCTCGTAGCCGCGCTTCTTGGCGACGGGGAGCCACACCTTGCCGCTGACTTCGCGGTTGACCAGGGAGCGCTGCAGCATGTAGCGGTGCATGATCAGCTTGATCGACATGGCTTCTTTCGCGTAGGGGTTAGCCTCGGCGAACATAGCCTCGTTGGCGAACAGCGCTATCAGGATGCGCTTCTGGGTCCAGTCGAACCACTTGATAAGGTCTTCGTGTTTATCGACGCCGGTCTTGTATTCCATGTCCAGGAAGGCGTGATAGATGAGGTCGTAGTCTGGGTCGCCTTTGGCTTCGATCAGCTTGGCCTTGAGCATGTCGAAGTGCTTCTTGCTCGGCAGCCACTTCTGCTCCTTGGAGCCTATCTTCCAGATCTTGATGGGGAACATGTGACGGTCGATGAACGTCAGCATGAGCATATACAGCTTGTCTTCGGCCAGCAGGTACTTCAGGGCGGCCTTCATCGGCGACTCTCCGCGGGTAAGGTAGCCGGCGGACTTGTTGGCGTAGTGGATCACCCGGGAGTTGTCTAGGTGGATCGGCTTGCCCTGGGAGACGCGCTCCTTGAAGTCCGGCGGCAGCATCTCTACGACGGCGCGGTCGATCTCCTTGGAGGAGTTCATCATCTTGCGCAGCTCTTCGTCGGGCTTGAGGAAGTAGGCTATGCCGGATCCGGCGTAGACCTTGTGCACTTCGATGTTCTCGGGCGGATATTGGTGGAAGGCTTCCCACTCCAAGGTGTTGTCGTCCCAGTTGCCTACGTGGAAGCTCTCTCCGAGCAGCTCGTAGTCGCGGGACATCTGGACGATCATCTGCATTAGGTTGAGCCGGTCGCCGAGATCCTGCCAGTAGGGCTCGAGGGCTTTATCCTCGCAGCGGATCTCCATGTCCCCGAAAGGGAACGTGGAGTGCAGGTTGATCAGGTTGCGGATGATCGGGTGAAAGGAATAATAGTGACGAAGGCGCCGGTTCAGCTCTTTGAGGTTCTCTTTCGGGAACATCAACAGAATCGGGTCGAACATCGGGTCGACGTACATGATCGGCACGCGGCTTGAGCCGCCGCTGTCCGTGAAGCCGCCCATGCCACCGTCGCCACTGGCGGTGCGCTTGAGCGCGTGTTCCTGGTAGGAATCCATCATGCTTTCGTATTTGGCTCCGGTGCCGCTACCGCGCATGCCGGAGGGGAGTATGCTGTTGGCTTTACGGTTGAAGCCTTTGTCGTTTGGCGATATGTCGCCGGTGTCTTTTTTAGACATTCGTTTACCTCATTTTCAGGTTCAGGTTCTGTTAGAACAGTTTCACGTCTTTCTTCGCTTCAGCGTCGCCGAAGTACTTCTCCATCCCTTCCTTAGACAGCGAGTAGACTTTCCCGTCCACCCCTTTGAAGGTGCCGGTCGTCTGCAGGGCGCCGTCGATGACGGAGAACACCATGTAGGCGAACCGCTTGTTGGAATCTTTGGACATCTTGGCGCTGGACACGTTCAGCATGATCGCGATAACGCCGGAGCTGTTGAGGAACTCCACTGGGCTGGAATTGGAGGTGGAGACGTTCTTCTCATGTGCCTCGAATTTATCCACGGTCTGGTATTTGAAGCTCTTCAGGGAGAACTCGTAGTCGGGAGCGACCTCGGCGGTCTTGGCCGCCAGGTATTCTCCGATGCTCTCCAGGAAAGGGGTGAGGTTATCCACCTTAGGCTTGTTGGACTGGTTGTCGAAGAAGGCCTGGGGGCTGTCTTCCTTGACCACATCGGCCAGCAGAGTGCCCTCTTCCCTCTCGGTGAGCTTGTCCACGTCTTCTTTGGCGTCCTTCTTGCCCTCTTCGGCCTTTTCCTTCTCCTCAGCGGCCGCGATGTAGATAGAGGACAGCGTGACGAAGTCGGATTTCGTGATCAGGGCGTTGAAGTAAGCGTCCTTTACGTAGGTGCCGGCGGTCTTAGGGTCCTTGTCGGTCCCGGACATGGCCAGGTATTCCTGAACGGAGCGACCTTCCGCGGACAGGTTGGAGAACCTAGGCTCGCTGAAGCCGGTAAAGTGGTTCTCTTTAGGCTTGTCCATGTCGAGGTTAACCACTTTGTCGTGCTGGTGATATTCCTTGACCTTACCCTGCAGCTCTTCGCGCGCTTCGGAGAGTTCCGGGTAGTTGCCGATCTCTTCGCGGTGGAAGTCGCCCTTCTGCCCGAAGATCGAGTAGCCGGCGACCCAGGGCATGATGAACATGTAGTCGAACTTGGCGCCCTTGGCCTCGCCCCAGCCCATGTTGTAGGACGGGATGCACGCCGGGGTGGACATCATGTTGGCGTTGTCGGCGAGGAAGTCCTCCACCGGGACGCCGGTGATGGTCTTGAAGGTGTGGCGGATGTCGCTCTGCTGGTAGCCCTGGCCCACGAGATATTTCTCGAGGTAGCTATAAGGGTACATCTTTACTTGTATGAGCTGCCGGAGGTTCTTCTCGAGCTCAACAAGTTCCTGAGGAGTACCGGTACCTGCGAACGGAGTGCCCTCCATATACTTGGTTATGAAGTACTCGCCGCTGGCTATGCGTTGAAATCTTTCCATGGTCGTCTCCTGGCTGAGTTTAGAACAGGCCCGTTGATGCAGGCTCGAAAACGTTCTCGTGGTCCACCAGCACGTCGCCGGCGGCCGTCCTGAGCGTGTAGTTCGTCTTGGTGATGTTGACTATGACGCCGGAGTCCAGCGCGCTGCCGCGGCTGAAGCCTACAGTGTCCCCGATCGCGAAAGGAACGGGTGGGAAGCCGAACATGGCGTTGGCCACCATAACCTTGCGGCGCTTTATGGCCTTCGCTTCCTTGTCCAGTTCCCAGGGGCCCATGCCCTTCATGGAGTCGAACTGCTGGTTCTTGGTGATGAGGCCGGCTTCTTTGCTGTAAGGGCCTTTGGGTGGCTTTTCCATCTTTTTGTATTCCTTCTCAACGTCCTGGAACATGGCGAACATCTGGAGCTGCTCCATCAGGGCCGGCAGCTCAGGAAAGTCGTTGATCTTCTCCGCAGCAACCTTCTCCCACGGGATCTCCGGGTGGTTGGTGGCGGCCTGGACCACAGCGGCGGCGTAGTCCTGGATGATGTGGTAAGAGGATTCGTCAACCGATCCTTCGGCGAGCAGGAGCTTGAAGCGGTACTGCAGGTTGCGGACGAACTCTTCGAAGCCGGGGATGGACGGGACGGGCATGCCGCCGGTCTCCTGGGCCTTCTCACGGCGCTGGGTGCGCAGACTCATTTTCTCCTCTTCGGACAGCTGAGCGGCTGCCTGGGCCTGTGTGGCCTCCTCTATGCGCTTGCGGGTCTCGGGGGACAGAGCGGCCAGGGCGGCCTCGTCGGCCATCATATCGCGGACGCGCTTGGTCTGGTCCATCTGCTCCTGAGACTTCTGCATCTGCATTTCTTTGCTGTATTCTTTCTGGCCCACGGCGTCGCGGACGGCTTCGTTGATGCGGTCGTACCAGCCCTTCAGGACATCGTCGAGCTTGCTGGTAAAGGCCTCTTCGCGCTGGGCTTTGGAGAAGTAGCCGGAGTCCACCATCTGCTGGCGGACGGACTGCAGGACGGCGCCTTCGTCGGCTGAGACTTTGAAATTCCACGAGGCTTTGAGCTTGTTCTTTTCGGACTCTGCGCGCTGCTTGTCGCGCTCGGCGCGGTCGGCGTCTTCGGCGGCCTGCTCTTCAGGGGTGCGCTGGGAAGTTTCAGGCTCTGCTTCC
>Ga0315271_10000400_pt1 | contig 23370 bp, 18 predicted proteins | sample C3_top_MG_FD_204664 | JGI IMG/M metagenome (GOLD analysis project Ga0315271, IMG submission 204664) | Sediment microbial communities from Yellowstone Lake, YNP, Wyoming, USA - C3_top | ecosystem: Environmental > Aquatic > Freshwater > Lake > Sediment | place: USA: Wyoming | collected 2017-08-01
TGCGCTGCTGCAGCCGCAGATGATGTTGGCCGTGGGTCGCATCGCAGCTCAAAACCTGCTGGCCACCGATACGCCGATCGGCAAGTTGCGCGGCAGCGTGCATCGCTTCGGTGAGCGCGGTACGCCGCTGATCGTTACCTATCACCCGGCCTATCTGCTGCGCAGCCCAGGCGAAAAGCGCAAGGCCTGGAGCGATCTGCGCTTCGTGCGCAGCGAAATGGCACGCGCCGGCAGGCTGGAGTAGCGTGGCATGGTGGCCGTGGCGAGTGATGCAATCCCTATCCCGCAGGTTCTGCCCAGAGCCATGCAGGAGGCGGATCTCGCCGCCGTGCTGGCCCTGGAAACCCGCTCCTACCCTTTTCCATGGACCGAGGGCATTTTTCGCGACTGCCTGCGGGTCGGCTATTACTGTTGCGTGCTCGAAATTGACCACCTGCTGGCTGGTTATGGGGTGATCTCCAGCGGCGCCGGCGAAGCGCACCTGCTGAATCTGTGCGTGCGCGAGGAATTCCGCTGCCGTGGTCTGGGCCGTCGGCTGCTCGATCACCTGCTGGACCTCGCCTCCCATAGTGGTGCGCGCCTGGCCTTTCTGGAAGTGCGCCCCGGTAACACGGCCGCCATACGCCTGTACGAGACCATGTTTTTCCAGCAGATCGGCATGCGGCGCGGGTACTACCAGGCGGAGGGCGGTCGCGAAGATGCGCTCGTCATGAGACGTGATCTCACTGTGTGAGTTCGCCGGATCGGATTCGCGGGTAAGGCCGCGAGGCGCGGCGTGACTCGGATGGTTTTCCCGGGACCGGTCAAACGCTACACGCGCCGCTATGCCGCGCCATGTTTTACGGCAGCCCGCTCATTTCCGGCTAGAATGCGCGCCCTAAATTCTTCCGCGCCGCCAACTTCATGACTGCTCTCGATCAGGAAATCCTCCGCCGGCGTACTTTTGCAATCATCTCGCACCCGGATGCCGGCAAAACCACGCTCACCGAAAAGCTGCTGCTGTTCGGTGGCGCCATCCAGATGGCGGGCACGGTCAAGGGGCGCAAAGCGGCACGCCATGCCACCTCTGACTGGATGCGCCTCGAGCAGCAGCGCGGCATCTCGATCACCAGTTCGGTGATGCAGTTTCCGTATCGCGACTGCATCGTCAACCTGCTCGATACGCCGGGGCACGAAGATTTTTCCGAGGACACCTACCGGACGCTGACGGCGGTGGATTCGGCGCTCATGGTCATCGACTGTGCCAAGGGCGTTGAGCAGCGGACCATCAAGTTGATGGAAGTGTGCCGCCTGCGCGACACGCCGATCATGACCTTCGTCAACAAGCTCGATCGCGACGGTCGTGCGCCGATTGAATTGCTCGATGAAATCGAAGCGGTGTTGAAGATCCATCCGGCGCCGATTACCTGGCCGATCGGCATGGGGCGCGAGCTGATCGGCATCTATCATTTTCTCGAAGACCGGATTTACGTCTACGAGGCCGGTCTGAAGGGCCGGGTAGGCGGCAATCGCGTCATCGAGGGCCTGGCCAGTGATGCAGCGCATGAGCTGCTGGGCGACGGGTCTGCGAAATACGCTGAAGAAATAGCACTGGTGCGCGGCGCAACGGCCAGTTTCGACGTACAGCAATATCGCGCCGGGCGCCTGACCCCGGTGTTCTTCGGTTCGGCGATCAGCAATTTCGGCGTTGAAGAGCTGCTCAACGCCTTCGTCAGGCATGCGCCGCCGCCGCTGCCGCGTACCGCTCGTGAGCGTGTCGTGGAGCCGCTGGAAGCGGAGCTGAGTGGTTTCGTATTCAAGATCCAGGCGAACATGGATCCGGGGCATCGCGACCGCATTGCCTTCATGCGCCTGTGCTCCGGTCGTTACCAGCGCGGCATGCGGCTGTTTCACACCCGCCTGCGCAAGGAAGTGCGCGTCGCTGATGCGCTCACTTTCATGGCGGCCGATCGCAGCCAGGCGGAGGAGGCCTATGCCGGCGACATCATCGGCCTGCACAATCACGGCACCATCAATATCGGCGATACTTTTTCCACCGGCGAGGCACTGGCCTTCACCGGCATTCCGGATTTCGCGCCGGAGATGTTCCGCCGTGCGGTACTCAAGGATCCGCTGCGCATGAAGGCGCTGGCCAAGGGCCTGGCGCAGCTGTGCGAAGAGGGCGCGACGCAGCTGTTCAAGCCGCTGCGCAATGCCGATCTGATCCTGGGCGCGGTCGGCCAGCTGCAGTTCGAAGTGGTGGCCTTCAGGCTCGCCGACGAATACGCTGTGCAGTGCGTCTTTGAAGCGATCAGCGTGCACACGGCGCGCTGGGTGAGCGCCAAAGATTCGCGCAAGCTGGAGGAGTTTCAGATGAAGGCCCACGACAATCTGGCGCGTGATCACAGCGGCGCGCTGGTGTATCTGGCACCCTCACGGGTCAACCTGCAGCTCACGCTCGAGCGCTGGCCGGATATCCGCTTCAGTGAAACGCGCGAGCACCTCGCCCATGCAGGCGACTGAGCCAGCATTGGACGCTGGCGCACGGCGGCGCGCGCAGCGCGCCTGGGCGCTGACGGCCTGGGCCAATCACGGCTTCGCCACCACTGTCCTGGTCGGGTTCTTCCCGATATTTCTGAACAAGTATTGGGGAGCCGAGCTGCCGGGCACACGCTCGACGCTCTACCTGGGACTGACCAACTCCGCTGCCAGCCTGATTGTCATGCTGCTGGCGCCCTGGCTGGGCGCGCTCGCTGATCGTCGCGGGCAGAAGAAGCTCTGGCTTGGCCTGTTCACGGCCCTGGGTGTCGTGGCGACCGCGCTGCTGGCACTGATTGGCCGGGGCGCATGGCAATGGGCCTTGCCGGTATTCGCGCTGGCCTCGGTGGGCTTCTACGCAGGCTCCTCGTTTCAGGATGCCTTGCTGGTGAACGTGGCCGCGCCGAGCGAGGCGAACCGCGTTTCCGCCTACGGTTTCGCCGCCGGCTACCTCGGTGGCGGACTGCTGTTTCTGCTCAATGTGCTGCTGGTGCTGCATCCGGCCTGGTTTGGGATTGTCGACGCCGTGGCCGCCACGCGCGTGGCCTTTGTCGACGTCGCACTCTGGTGGGCGTTGTTCACGCTGCCGGTGTTTCGCCACGTGCCGGAGGCTGTGCCGACCGTGGAACCTCCGGGCTGGAAGGAGTTGTGGGCCACCATCCGCAAGGTGATGGCCGATAAGACCGTGCGTGGATTTCTGTTCGCCTACTGGCTGTACATCGATGGCATCGGCACCCTGCAGCAGATGGCGGTCGATTTTGGCGCCAAACTCGGACTGCCCACCTCGGCGCTGATCCAGGCACTGCTGCTGGTGCAGTTCGTGGCCTTTCCCTCGGCGCTGTATTTTGGTCGGCTCGGCGATCGCATCGGCGCGCGGCGCGCGATCCTCATCGGCCTGGGTGTGTTTGTGTTCGTCACCGGCTGGGCGCTGTTCCTGCAATCGGCCTGGCAGTTCTATGTGCTGGCGGTGCTGGTGGGTCTGGTGCAGGGTGGCGTGCAATCACTGTCGCGTTCGCTGTATTCGCGCCTGATACCGCGCGAGCGCTCCGGCGAGTACTTTGGTTTCTACAACATGCTCGGCAAGTTTGCCGCGGTACTGGGCCCCCTGCTGGTCGGCGCCACGGCCGCGATCAGCGGCAGTTCGCGCATCGGTGTTGCCTCGCTGATGCTGTTGTTCCTCGCCGGTGGGGCGCTGCTGTGGCGGGTGCGCGAACCCTGAACGCCGCGGGCCTACGGTCTCGGGCGTGGTACCCGGAACTTGCGGGCGGCGCTTAGCAACGCGCGCAGCTCCTCCGGGCTGCCTGGCGAACCATAGCGCAACTGCGAGTATTGGTTTGCCAGTGGCAGGAGCGTCTCAGCCAGCGCGGGGCTGGTACGCGCCAGGCGCTGCGCATGGGCCACAACGCCTTCGTACGCAGCGCGTGCCAGACCGGCACGCCGCAGCCGCGCGTCGATGCGCCCCCAGGCACGCGCGAGCGCATCCGGGCGTGCGCGGCGCAGGACGTGACGCAAGGTCCAGCTCATCCACAGCATCCAGCCGATCAGCCCAGCGCCCAGCGCCGCGGTCAGGACCTGCCAGTCGCGATCGGCAAAGCCCAGCCAGCGGGCGAGATCGAGTTGGCGCCTGAAGTTGAAGCCGACCACCTGGTCCTGCCACCAGGCGTTGAGCGCATCCCAGCCCTGCAGCACGTTGCTGAGCCACGGGGCACGCAGTAGTCGCGCGCTGCTGCCGGCGCCGCTGCCAGCGAAATCGTAGCGGCCGCGTGTCAGTCGCTCGGGCGCGACCACCGCCGTGGGATCAGTGCGCACCCAACCGCGATCGGCGAGCCACACCTCGGCCCAGGCGTGCGCATCGGACTGCCGCACAATCAGATAGCCGCCGAAGTGGTTCCATTCACCGCCCAGATACCCGGTGACGACGCGCGCGGGCACGCCGCCGGCGCGCATCAGGGTGACAAAGGCCGAGGCGTAGTGTGCGCAGAATCCCTGATGGGTGGCGAATAGCAGATCATCGACCGAATCGCGCCCCAAGCGTTGTGGGGTGAGGGTGTATTCGAAACCGCCATCGCGCAGGTAAGCCATGGCCAGATCTACGAACGCGGTGTCGCCACTGGCCGAGGCGCGCAGCGCGGTTGCCAGCGATTGGGTGCGCGGATTGCGATTGGCCGGTAGCGCCAGATCGATGCGCCGCATCGGAGTTGACAACCCGGCGTTGCTCGTTGCCTGGGGGTAGGAGTCCAGTTCATAGCTTTGCGCCTGGCTGATCGGGTGCGCAGCGAGCAGCTGATAGTCGCCTGTGAAAATGACCGACGGCAGGTCGCCAGGTGAGGCCAGTTCCAGTGCCAGCACAGTGCCGTGCGCATTGGGTTCGATCGTTGCGGTGTAGTGATACGCCGGGCCGCGGTAATTCAGTTCTGGCATGCCGGCCATCTGGCCGCGTAGCCGACGCCAGGTATGGCCGTCGAAATCATGCAGCACTGGTCCGCGCCAGTAACGCAGCGCGACCGGCGGCAGCGACCCGGAAAATCGCGCCCGCAATGCCGGCTCGTCCGATTCCACCAGTCGCGAAATATCGCCCGGACTCATTTCATCGCCCAGGCCGGTAATGGCGGTCTCACCGCTGGGCAGCGCCCAGAATGCGCCAGACAGACGCGGGAAAAAAATAAACAGCAGCAGCGCCAGCGGCAGCGCCAGCAGCAATTGCCGGCCCGCGCCGCGCAACAGCACCATTGGCGCCTGATTGCTGCCGCCGTCAAGACCACGGAGCGCGCCGGCGCACAGCCACAGCGTGAGGGCGTAGCAGGGCAGGCGCCACAGCTGCTGGCGATCGAGGCAGGCGGCCAGCAACAGAAACAGGGCCGCGCCGAGAATCACGTACCAGTCACGCGTGGCACGGGTTTCGATCAGCTTGGCGGCAATCATGGCGGTCAGCAGCGTGGCGCCGGCCTCCAGGCCATTGAGGGTACGGAAGCTCAGCAGCACTCCCGCGGTCAGCAGCAGTGCGATGGCGACGCGTACCAGTCTGGGCGGCAGCCGGGTGAGTCTGAGGTTCACGCGCAGATGCCAGATGCTGGCGGCCGCCAGCACCGGCAGGCACCACCAGGCCGTGTGATGCGCGTTCAACGCGGCCGCCAGCAGCAGGCCACCCAGCGCCAGGCGCATCCCTGAGCGGGTGGGCGGCGCGGCGCTGCTGAGCGCAGTGGCCGCGGCAGGCTTCACAGCGCCGCCTCACCATAGAGCGCGAGTGCGCGTTGCAGATTCGCCTGGTGCGCGGCGCCGCGACCCAATGGCAACTGACACGCTGGCAGCTGCAGTCCGCAGGCGGCCCCACGCTCGGCGCACTCCAGGGCCCAGGCGGCCAGTTGGCTCAGTCGCGCTTCGAGGCCCAGATCTTCCAGCCCGGAAAAACTCAACAGATGCTCATCACCACCGCTGCCCGCGTACTGCCCGACCATGAGCGCGCCGCCGCGCGCGTACACCTTCCAGGCGATACGGTGCGGATTGTCGCCCTGATTGAACGCCCTGAGGCTAGACCACTCTTCTTCATCGCTGCCGGCAATGGGCGCTGTCTGCACGCTGGCATGCGCACCGCTGCGCGGCAGTGCTCGCTGGCCTTCGGGACGCGGATAGACAATGGCGGTGAGTGGCAGGTGCAACCAGGTCCAGGCCCGGAACAGGCCAAAGGGCGCAGTGGTGGCCAATTCGAGGCGATCGATGCTTACCCGGCCACGACGTGTCGCGCGATAAAAAAGCTGCACGCTGCCGGTAGCGCCGGCGGCGATATCAAAGCGGGTGCCCGGTGTATCGCGGCAACGCACACTGAGCGCGCGACGCGAGGCGCTCCGGCCATTGGCCAGCCGCAGCTCTATGAGGCCGGTGCTGCCCGCGTGGCTGTCGAGTGCCCATGCCTGGGTGAGCTCAAGCCCCTGCAGCGTGCGCTGGCATTCATACATGCCGACCAGCATGAAGCCGACCAGGGTAAAGGTGAGTAGCAGCGCCAGGCTGTTGGTGTAGTTCAGGCCTGCCACCAGCATCACGAACAACAGCACACTGAAGGCAACACCTGCGCGGGTGGGCAGTATGTAGAGTCGCCGGGCCTGCAAAACGAGCGGCGGCACGTCCTCGCCCTGGCGCCTGCGAGCCCAGGCGGCGGCGCGTTCAAGCAGACGCGCGCGCAACATGGTTCAGATCGGCACCGGCACCGAGCGCAGCAGTTCAGATGCCAGCCGTTCGCCATCCGCCGCCTCGCTGCTGCCGCGTCGCTCCAGGCGATGACCGGCTACGGCGGGCAATACGGCCTGTACATGTTCGGGCAGAACCGCGCGCTCACCCGCCAGCAGCGCGTAGCCCTGGGCGGCGCGCACCAGGCCCTGGGCGGCTCGCGGCGAGAGCCCCAGTCGCCACAGCGTGCGCGACTGCGCGACCAGCGCCTGTACGTAATCAAGCAGTGTCGCGCTCACATATATGGCGCGTGCGGCGCGTTGTGCGGCCAACAGGGCCGCAGCGTCGAGCACTGCGGGCGCGGCCGCCAGCGCTTCGCGACGATCGCCGGCCGTCAGCAGGCGACGCTCGGACTCCTGATCGGGATAGCCTAAGCTCACGCGCATCAGAAACCGGTCGAGCTGTGACTCGGGCAAGCCGAAAGCGCCGAGCTGCTCGTGCGGATTCTGCGTGGCCACCACAAAGAAGGGTTCGGGCAAGGCGTGGGTCGTGCCATCGACGCTGACCTGTCGCTCTTCCATGGCTTCCAGCAGCGCGCTCTGCGCCTTGGGGCTGGCGCGATTGATTTCATCGGCCAGCAGCAACTGGGTAAACACCGGGCCGGGGCGAAACTGAAACTGCTGCGTGGCGCGATCGAAGATCGAGACCCCGACCACGTCGGCAGGCAGCAGATCGCTGGTGAACTGCAGCCGGCGCCACTCGAGCCCGAGCACCCGCGCCAGAGTGTGTGCCAGCGTGGTCTTGCCAACGCCCGGCACATCTTCGATCAGCAGATGACCGCGCGCCAGCAGGCAGGCGAGGCATAGGCGGATCTGCGCCGGTTTGCCCAGCAGTATCTGTTCGATGGCGGCAAGCGCGGCTGCCAGCGGATTCATGGGGTGAGTGCGCGCACTTGTTCCAGCTGCTGCGCCAATGCTGCCAGCGTGTGTTCGAAGTCCGCCAGTCGTGCGCGCTCCTGCACGACCACGGCGGCGGGCGCGCTGCGCACGAAACTGTCATTGCCGAGTTTGCCGCTGGCGCGGGCGATTTCCTCCCGCAGCTTGCGCACGCGCTTTTCGAGTCGGGCCTGCTCGACGGCCGGATCAATCAGGCCGGCCATCGGCACCAGCAGTGCAAGCTCGCCCACCATGGTCGCTGCGGCTGGTGGCGCCGGAGTGCCGGGCGCCAGGGGCTGTGGTGCTGCAACACCGGCAAGTCGCATCAGCAGCGGTTCATGGCGCCGCGCCATTTCCAGATCAGTGGCGGTCGCGTGTTGCAGCAACAGCGGCAGCCGCTTCGCCGGGCTGATATCCATCTCGCCGCGGATCTGGCGCACACCCAGTACCACACGCATCAGCCATTGCATCTCGGTTTCAGCGCGCTCATCGCTGGCGAAGTCCGCGGCTTTTGGCCACGGCGCCAGCATGATGGTGACGGGCGCCGCGGCGCCTGCTGAGTGTGCGGCGGCGAGCGGCGCCACACGCTGCCAGATTTCCTCAGTAATAAACGGTATCAGCGGGTGTAGTGTGCGCAGCAGCGCTTCCAGCACCAGCAGCAGGGTCTGGCGCGCGCCGCGCTGTTGTGCGGGATTCGCCTCGACGCCCTGCAGCACCGGCTTCACGAGTTCCAGGTACCAGTCACAGTACTCATGCCAGGTGAACTCATACAGTGCGGTCACGGCGTAGTCGAAGCGGTAATCCCTGAAGGCGGCATCAACGGCGCCGATGGTGCGGCCGAGTCGCGAGCGTATCCAGCGATCTGCCAGGCTCAGCTCCAGCGGGCCGTGATCGCGGCTCCCGTCAGCGCCGGCCGCCGGGCCCGGTTCCAGCATCAGCAGCACGAAGCGCGCCGCATTCCACAGTTTGTTGCAGAAGTTGCGATAGCCCGCGACCCGTTGCATGTCGAAGCGCAGGTCACGGCTCTGGGTGGCCAGTGATGCCAGGGTGAATCGCAACGCGTCGGTGCCGTGCGCGGCAATGCCCTCCGGAAACTGCTTGCGCGTGGCGCGCTCAATGCCGGGGGCCAGGTGCGGTTGCATCAGGCCGGTGGTGCGTTTGGCGAGCAGGGCGGCCAGATCGATACCATCGACGATGTCGAGCGGATCGATGACATTACCCTTCGATTTGGACATCTTCTGGCCTTCGCCATCGCGAATCAGGCCGTGTACGTAGACGTCGCGAAACGGCACCTCACCGTTGAACTTCAGGCCAAACATGATCATGCGCGCGACCCAGAAGAATATGATGTCGAAACCGGTGACCAGCGTGCTGGTCGGATAAAAGCGCGCGAGCTCAGGTGTCTGCTCGGGCCAGCCCAGGGTCGAGAACGGCCAGAGCGCCGAAGAGAACCAGGTGTCGAGCACGTCCTCGTCCTGGCGCAACTTGACCTCGTGGCCCAGCCGCGTGCGTGCCTGCGCGGCGGCCGCCTCGGCATCGCGCGCCACATAGATGTTGCCCGCCTCGTCATACCAGGCCGGGATGCGATGGCCCCACCACAACTGGCGGCTGATGCACCAGTCCTGAATATTGCGCATCCACTGGTAATAGGTCTTGTCCCAGTTTTCCGGTACGAAGCGGATGCGGCCAGTCTCGACGGCGGCGATTGCCGGCCCAGCCAGTGGTTCGACGCGCACGTACCACTGATCGGTGAGATAGGGTTCGATCACCGTGCCGCTGCGATCGCCGCGTGGCACCATCAGCTTGTGCGGGTCGATCCTCTCGACCAGGCCCGCTGTCTCCAGATCGGCCACCACGCGCTTACGTGCTTCGAAGCGATCGAGGCCACGGTAGGGCGCCGGCACGCTGTCGTTGAGTTGCGCATCGGGCGTAAAAATATTGATCAGTGGCAAGGCATGTCGCTGGCCGACCGCGTAATCATTGAAATCATGCGCTGGTGTGATTTTCACGCAGCCGGTGCCGAAGCTGGGGTCGACGAAGTCATCGGCAATGATGGGCAGCTCGCGATCTGTCAGTGGCAGTCGAACGCATTTTCCGACCAGCTGCCGGTAACGCTCGTCGCCCGGATGCACCGCGACCGCGGCGTCGCCCAGCATGGTCTCCGGGCGTGTGGTGGCCACCACCAGTTGCCCGCTGCCATCGGCGAGCGGATAACGCAGGTGCCAGAGCCAGCCATCCTCCTCTTCGCTTAACACTTCCAGATCGGAGAGTGCGGTGTGCAGCACCGGATCCCAGTTCACCAGGCGCTTGCCGCGGTAGATCAGGCCCTCTGCGTGCAGACGCACGAAGGCCTCGACGACGGCGCGCGACATGTCCGGATCCATCGTGAAGCGATCACGCGACCAGTCGACCGAGGCGCCCAGGCGACGCAGCTGACGCGCGATCGTGCCGCCCGACTGTTCCTTCCATTGCCACACACGAGCCAGGAAGTCCTCGCGCGACAGGTCGGTGCGCTTCTTCCCTTCGGCATTGAGCTGACGTTCGACCACCATCTGCGTGGCGATGCCGGCATGATCAGTGCCCGGTTGCCACAGCGTGGCCGCGCCGCGCATGCGGTGAAAGCGTGTCAGGGCATCCATGATGGTGTCCTGAAACGCGTGGCCCATGTGTAGTGTGCCAGTGACATTGGGCGGCGGAATCATGATGCAGTAGGCGCCGGCATTGGCGCTCTCAGCCGTGCCGGCGTCGGCGCGCGGCGCGAACCATCCCTGGGATTCCCAGTGGGCATACCAGCGTTGCTCGATTTCTGCCGGGGAGTAGCTCTTGTCCATAAACGGAAGTCTAGTTTCCTGCCTGCTCAGCCACGTTATGCGTGGTCGGCGTAACGCCCAGCTCACGGTATTGCCTGAAGCGCGCGCGGCCTGCCTGGCGCCGCGCCGGGTCGGCATCGATAATTTCAATGACCTGCCTGGCATTGCTGGCGAGCGCCGGTACGCTGGTGGCAAGATTTACCAGCACTTCGGCGCCCGCGGGTGGCGACGCCGCGCAGCTGAGCAGCACCGGCGAGTCTTCCCAGTTTGACTCGGGGCCCACCGGCTCGTGGGGGATGAAACTGTCCTGCGCAAAGGTCCACAGCAGATCGTCAAAACTGTGCAGTGCGGCCGCATCATCGAACCACACCAGCACGCGTTGCTCAGCGCCAAACGCCTTGTCAATGACATGGCAGGCAAACTTCAGTCGCTCGCGCGCGTCACTGCTCTCGAGCACGTAGAAATCGGCGCGTTCCATCAGCGCTCAGTCCGCCAGCGTCGGCATGTGCGCTTCAGCCGCGCGCGCGCCGGATCAGGAAGTCGCCCAGCAGACCCAGCGGCCGGCCAGTAGCGCTCTTGGCGGTGCCGCTCACCCAGGCAGTGCCGGCGATGTCGACATGCGCCCACTTCAGGCCCTTGGTGAATTTGCCGAGGAACGCGGCGGCCGTGATGGCGCCGCCGTCACGCCCGCAGACATTGGCGAAATCAGCGAAATTGCTCTTGAGCTGTTCGCCATACTCGTCCGTCAGCGGCAGTTGCCAGGCGCGATCTTCCGCGCGCACACCCGCTTCGAGCAACTCGCGCACCAGCGCATTGTCATTGCCCATGACGCCGGAATGATGCGCGCCGAGCGCCACCACGCAGGCGCCGGTCAGTGTCGCCAGATCGATCACGGCGCTGGGCTTGAAACGGCGCGCATAGTGGAGCGCATCGCTGAGGATCAGCCGCCCTTCGGCGTCGGTGTTGAGAATTTCGACAGTCTGACCGCTCATGCTGGTGACGATATCGCCGGGCTTGATGGCGCGGCCGCCGGGCATATTCTCGCAGGCCGCCACCAGGCCGATCAGGTTGATGCGCAGCTGCAGGCGCGCCGCAAGATCGAGGGCGGCGATCACGCTGGCAGCGCCGCACATGTCGTATTTCATTTCATCCATCGCCGCCGGGTCTTTGAGCGAGATGCCACCGCTGTCGAAGGTGACACCCTTGCCCACCAGCACCAGTGGTGCCGCGCCACGCCGGCCACCGCGGTGCTCCATGACGATGAAGCGCGGCGGCTCGGCGCTGCCGCGCGCAACCGCGAGCAGGCAGCCCATTTTCAGGCGCCGGATCTGGGTCTCAGTGAGCGCCCGCACGCGCATGCCGCGATGCTCGCGACCGACCTTGATGGCGGTGCTCGCCAGGTGACGGGGGGTGCAGACGTTGCCGGGGAGATTGGCCAGATCGCGCAGCAGCTGCGCACTGGCCGCGATGGCCTCGCCGTCGGCCAGACCACGACGGGCCGCAACCAGTTGCGCGCGGGCAAACGGACCCACCGTGACGCGCGTCAGGGCATGCGGGCGCGGACGCCGCCCCGACTTCAGCGCGTTGATGCGATACAGGCCGGCGCCCACGCACTCGGCGGCGGCGCGCGCCAGCGTGTAATCATCAAAATCGCTCGCACCCGGGTGATCGAGGGCGATGATTGCCGTGCTGATACGGGTACGCAGGAGTGCGCTCACCGCTGCAGCCAGCGCGCGCTTCCAGGTGCCGCGCTGGTATTGCCTGGTGGCGCCCAGACCCACCAGCAGCAGACGCTTGCCCGCCAGGCCGGCACTCTCGCTCACCAGCAGCGTTTCGTAGGCGCGTCCTGAGAAGTCGCCACGCCTGAGCAGCGCCATCAGGCGCCCGCCCATGGCGCGATCAATGAGGCGCGCCTGCGCGCCGAGCTTCTGCTCTTCGTGCACGCCCACCACCAGACACTCGCCGCGCGCGCTGGTTGCCTTGCCGCTGTACGCTTGGTACTTCATTGTGAATTGGCCACTTCGGGTTAAAGTGGCGGGAGTTTAGCCGATGCCACGCGCATCGTGAGGGCGCAATTGCGAATTCTGCAGCGGTATATCTGGCGAGAAATGGCCCAAAACGTCGCCGGCGTGACCATCGCGCTGGGCGCCATCCTGCTCATCTATCAGCTCGGAGCAGTGCTGGCGCGTGCCGCTGAATTGCAGTATCCGCGCGGCCTGGTGCTGCAGCTGTTCGCCCTGGGCGCGGTTGAAAACTTTGCCATATTGCTGCCGCTGGGGTTGGTGTTAGGGGTGGTTTTGGCATTGGGCCGCCTGTACAACGAAAGCGAAATGGTCGCTGCCCAGGCCTGTGGATTCGGTCGTTGGCAGGCCTACGTGCCGTTGCTGGGGCTGGCGCTGCCGGTCGCGGCACTGGGCGCCTGGATGAATCTGCAGTTGGCGCCGCTGGCGGCCAGTCAGCGCGCGGCGTTGAGCGCCAGGGCAATGCGCGCCGGACTGGCAGTGCCCTTCGAGGTAGGGCGCTTTCGCAGCTTTGATTCCGGTCGTACCGTGGTCTTTGCGCGCAGTGCGGGCGCCAACGGCGAGCTGCTCAACGTGTTCATCAAACAGTCTGAAGGGCAGGAGGTCGTGGCTACCGTCGCGCAACGCGCGCGCCGCGAAGTCGGCGCTGACGGTCTGAGCCAGACCATCGTGCTGTTCGATGGTGAACGCCTCAAGGGTGTGCCGGGAGAGCAGCAGTTCCGGCGGCTGCAATTTCAGAGCCTGCGCATTCCGCTGGCAGCGCCAGAGCTGGCGCTGCGGCGCGCACGCCTGGACGAGCGCTCAACAGCACAGCTGCTGCGCCAGAATGATCGGCCGGCGCGCGCCGAGGTGCAATGGCGCTTTGGCCTGCCGCTCATGGTGCTGGTGGGCGCGGTTTGTGCGTTGCCGCTGGGACGGCTGCGTCCGCGACAGGGACGCTACGCCAGGGTGTGGCAGGCGGTAGTCCTGTTTGCTGTGTATGGCAATCTCACTACGGCGGCGCGCACCTGGTATGAACATGGCTCCACCCCCGCGGTGCTGGGCTTGTGGTGGGTGCACGCGCTGTTCGTGCTGTTCGCCCTGTGGCTGACCTGGGGTGGTTTCGCCCGCCTGCGCAGGTGGCGCAGGTGAATCAGCTTGATCGCTATGTGGCAGCAACGCTGCTGGGTGCAATTGGCCTGGTAATGGCGGTGCTGTTGGTGCTGGGTGTCTTGTTCACCTTTATTGATGAGCAGGGCAGCATCGGTGTGGGCCATTACACCATGGGCGAGGCGCTGATCTTCAGTCTGCTGAACGTGCCGCGCTTTGCGCTCAACGCTTTTCCGGCTGGCGTGCTGATTGGTGCCATGCTCGGCGTCGGCGCGCTGGCGCGCACGCACGAGTTGACCGCCATGCGCGCCGGCGGCATGTCGAAGTGGCGGCTGTCGATCACCACGCTCGGCTGCGGCGTTGTGCTGCTGTTGTTGGGTCTGGCGGTCGGTGAATTCCTGGCGCCGCGACTCGAACAGCTGGCGGATGAGCGCCGGGCACTGGCCCGCTACAACAATCTGAGCCTGCTCGGCGCTGGCGGCGCCTGGGTGCGCGATGGCAATCTCATCGTCAATATTGCGCGGCGCGACGGCGTGCGCGAGTTCGGCGGCATGTGGGTGTATGAATTGAACAGTGACGGGCGCATCGGCGCGCTGGCACATGCCGAACGGGCCAGCAACGAGGCGCGCAAGTCTTGGCAGCTGAGTGACTATGCCCTGTCGCGTTTTTCGGGCGATCGCGTCACTGCGCAACGCGAGCAGGTCCACGAGCTGAAATCAGCCGCCAGTGCCGGTTTTCTCCAGCTCGCGAATGTGCACCCGGCCGAACTGTCTTTAGGTGCGTTACACCGCGCGATCCGCTACCTGCGCAGCAACGAGCTGGATGATCGCCGCTACCGCCTGGCTTTCTGGTCGGGAGTGGCGCGTTCTGCCGCCATACCCGTGGCGGTGCTGTTTGCGCTGCCATTTGGCTTCGGCTCGTTACGCACCGCTGGCAGTGGCGCGCGCAGCACGCTGGGACTGGTTGTGGGTCTGGTCTATTTTTTCCTGCAACGCACCGTGGAAAGCGGTGCAGTGGTTTTTAATCTTGATCCCCTGTTGTTGGCCTGGCTGCCCACGGCGCTGCTCGCTGGCGTCACTGTCACGCTGCTGCTGCGCACCCGTTAGTGGCGCCCAGTCAGCGCTGTGCCGAGGTGCCGGCCGTGGCTTCGATGCGGGCCCGGTGCGTGCGCAGGGCGCGGCGTACCTCGCCCACTGACGGCCGGCCAGCCAGCCGGCTGATGAGCTCGCCCAGTTCGTGCCATTGGCGGCCCCATTTCAGCAGGCGCACAGCGTCATCCATGATCTGCCTGATCTCCGGGTTGAGGGCGGGGGCGCGCGCTGGACGGGCAGCACGATTCAGGCGCGGGCGCGGCAGCTCAGGCGTTGCCGGCCTCGCCGGCAGCATATCCGCCTGTTCGGTGTTGGGGTCGGCAAGCGGGATATAGCGGCCCGCAGGCTGCAACCCCACCAGGTTCGCCAGAAACAGCATCTGCTCGAGACCAGCGGCAAAATCGGCATCCTTGCGAGCCAGCCGTTGCTCCAATGAGCGCGTCAGCTCGGCAACCTTTTCCCGCGCCAGCTTGACGATCCACGCGACCGGCCGTTCGTGCGTAGGCCATGGTTGCACATGCCAGTAATGCGCATCATCCAGAGTCAGGTAACGCTCGTGCAGCTCAAGGCTCTGCTGCCAGCGCTTGAGCAGCGCGCGCATGCGCGCGCCAGCCTCGGCGGATTCATTGCGGGACGGCACCATAACCCAAGCCTAAGGCCAGCTCCCCGCCAACGCCTGCGAACTGCAGCACATTCACGCCACCCGGTGCCGCGTGGTAGCGTGCAGGCGGTGCGGCGCTGGCCTGCAAACGGCCAATACGCTCCACAGGCGGGATTGGTGCGCATGGATAATGACAACTCTGGAAGGCCGGCCGTACGGGCCCGCGGCTTTGAGCGGCTGCTGGCGATCTGCGTACGCATGGAGGCGGGCGAGCGCCGCGCCGTGCTGCTCGCATTCGCGTGCAACTTCGTATTGCTGGCGTTCTACTATGTGCTGCGTCCGGTGCGCGACACGCTGGCCACTCTGTTTGATGTCGCGCAGCTCAACTATCTGTTCATGGGTACTTTTGTACTGGTGCTGTTGTGCGCGCCACTGTTTGCCGCGCTCACGGCGCGCTACCGGCTGGCGCAACTGCTGCCGGGGCTGTTCTGGTTCTGGTTGGCAAATATCCTGATATTTGCAGTGTTACTGCACGCTGCGCCGGCGAATCGCTGGCTTGCCGGCAGCTATTTTGTCTGGTTCAGCGTCACCAATCTTTACCTGGTTTCGCTGTTCTGGACCCTGATGATTGAATTGTTCAACCCAGCGCAGGCCACGCGGCTGTTTGCCTTCATTGCCGCCGGCGGCAGCATTGGCGCCATCGCCGGTCCACTGATCACGCGCTCACTGGCGCAGCGCGTGGGTCTGGCTGGCCTGTTGCTGATTGCCGCCGCCGGCTTCCTGTGGGTGATTGTGCTGCTGCAGCGCCTGATCGGCGAGAAGCAGCGCCTGCAGGCGCACGGCGCACCGTCCCAGAGCACCACCATGGATCATGCCTTGCCGGGGAATGCGCTGGCCGGGTTTCGTCTGCTGCGCGAATCGCGCTATCTGCAGCAACAGGCACTGTTCATGCTGCTCATGACCTGGGTCGCCACCGTCGCCTACTTCATGCAGACCGAGATAATCGCCACGAGCATCAGCGCCGTCGCCGCACGCGCCGTGGCGATTGCCGACATCGACCTTACGGTGAATATCGCCACCGCCCTGGTATTGATCCTCGGGCTCAGTCGTGTGGTACGCCGTTTCGGCCTGACGGCCACCCTGGTGCTCAACCCGCTCATCATGATCGCGGCATTTGGCGCCCTGCTGCTCGCGCCTACCGTGTTCATGGTGCAACTGCTGCAGGTTGTGCGCCGCGTAACGCAATACGCCATCGCCCGCCCGAGCCGTGAAATCAGTTTCACGGTGCTCGATCAGGACAGCCGCTACAAGGCCAAGAACGTCATCGATACCACGGTGTATCGTTTTGGTGACGTCACGGCTTCGTCGCTGCAGGCGGGCTTACGCGCCGCGGGCTTCGGCCTCATGGGCATCGTGACACTGGGCATCGCCGCCGCGGCGCTCTGGGGCTATGCGGCCCTGGCCCTCGGCCGACGCTATGAAATCAGCCGCAACGACGTAAAATAACTCTCCATGGTCATTGCCAACAATTCCTGGTTCGCGCGCCTGCTGCGCCGCAGCGCCCGGATCGAAGCCGATGAACTGCCGACCGTCATTGGCGCTTTTGTGCTGTTCTTCGCCGTGTTTGCCGGCTACTTTGCCGTGCGGCCGGTGCGCGAAACAGTCGGCACGCTACTGGGTCGCGAGCGCGTTCAGGATCTGTTCGTCGTTACCTGGCTGGTATCGATTGGCGTCGTCATGCTCTATGCGACCCTGGTGGCGCGCGTGCGCCGAGCTATCCTGCTGCCCGCCATTTACGCGGCCATCGCAGCCCTGCTGGCGATCATCGGCCTGTCACTGCGCGCCAACCCGGGAAACACCGCGGTCGCGGCCACCTTTTACGTGCTCATCAGTGTAGTCAATCTGTTCTTTGTCTCGGTATTCTGGAGTTTCATGCTCGAGATCCTGAGCCCGGATCAGACCAGGCGATTGTTCGGTGTCATTGCTGTCGGTGGCACGGCCGGCGCGCTTATCGGGCCACTGCTGACGGACCTGCTGGTGACGCATATTGGTAATCCGGGCGTGTTGTTCATGGGCGCCGCCCTGTTTGTCGCTGCCATAGTGTGCCAACGCGCATTGTTGCGGCACGGGTTGGGCTCGGGCAGTGTGCAGCGCAGCGCTACCGGCAGCGTCGCCGACGATCGCCCGGTCGGCAGCGCCAATCCGTTCGCTGGCATGCTGCTGGTGCTCAGATCACCTTTCCTGCTGGGCATCGCGGCGTTCATGGTGTTGCTGTCTGCGGCGACCACGTTCCTGTATATGGAGCAGCTCGACATCGTCAGGAAGACATTCAGTGACCCTGAGCAGCGCACCCAGGTTTTCAGCCGCATCGACTACGCCGTGCAGGCCCTGACCATCGGGTTTCAGTTTTTTCTCACCGGCCGTATCGCCCAGCGCTTCGGCGTGGTTGCCCTGTTGACCGCGGTACCGCTGCTGATGGTTGCGGGCTTCCTCGGGCTGGCGCTGAGCGGCAGCTTTGCGATGCTGGTGGTTGTCATGGTGGTGCGTCGCGTGGGTGAATACGCCTGCATTCGCCCCGGCCGTGAGATGCTCTACAGCGTGGTCGACACCGAAACCAAATACAAAGCCAAGAGTTTCAACGACGTGCCGGTTTATCGTGGCGGCGATGCGCTCGCGGCCCAGGTTCAGGGCATACTGAAAGATGGCGGTGTCGCCGCGGCTTCGATCGCGCTGCTTGGCGCGGGCATTGCGGCGCTCTGGGCATTTACCGGCTGGCGCCTGGGACGCAGGGTTAAATAGGGCAAACATGAATATCCATGACATTCAGGTGCGCGGTATCGATGGCAGCGAGCAGACGCTGGCGAGCTATTCCGGCCAGGTGCTGCTGATCGTCAATGTCGCCAGCCGCTGCGGCTTTACGCCGCAGTACACCGGGCTCGAAGCGCTCTATCAGAAATTCCGTCCACAGGGTTTTGCGGTGCTGGGGTTCCCCTGCGATCAGTTCGGTCACCAGGAGCCGGGCGATGAGGCGGAAATACGCCAGTTCTGCTCGCTCAACTACAGCGTCACTTTTCCGCTGTTCGCCAAGCTCGAGGTCAATGGCGCTGCGGCACATCCGCTGTACCGGTTGCTGAAGGAGGCGCGGCCGGGACTGCTGGGCACTGAGGCCATCAAGTGGAATTTCACCAAGTTTCTCGTCGGCCGCGATGGGGCGGTGCTGCAGCGTTACGCGCCGACTGACAAGCCCGAGAGTCTGGCGGCGGCGATCAGCACGGCGCTGATACAGCGCTGATCAGCTTTTCTCTGGCGTGCGGGCCGGATCTGCCGCTGGCAGCACATCGCAGGCCCAATCCATGCGCTTCCAGCCGGGCACCGGGGTTGGCACCGCCGCGCGTGGCACAAACCTGGAGCGTTCGACGAGTTGCATCTTATGGATGTAGCGTGGGCAGTTCGGGAATACCTGCCGCACGGTGACCTTCACTATGAACTGCGCTTCCGGGTACGCGGGCTCCAGTGAGTCTGACGGTTCAATTCTGGCGAGGCCATTGACGCGCAGGCGCTGCTGATTTTCGAAATCAATGAACAATAGCCCGACGTGCGCGTTCTCGAGGGCGTTGCCCATCGAAATGAACATGCCGTTGCCGTCATAGTTCGGAAACACCAGCGTGTGTTCATCGACCACCCGCACGAAACCAGGATCACCGCCCTTGTAGGAGCAGTTCGGGCGACCCGCGGCATCTGCCGTTGCCAGGAAGAACATGTCCATGCGCTCAATGATGCTGCGATCGTCCTGGCTGAGTTGCTCACGAAACAATCTTGCCTCGATCCGATCGGCAAGCCGTTCGGTGTCGAACTCACGCTGCAGGCGTCGGTGGCTGTCGTCGAACAACTTTGACATCGTGCTCCCCTGGCAACGTTATTTGCAGCAGCTCACAGCTAAGGGGGTGCGCCGGCCAGAAACAACCAGGTGGCCACGACCGAATCGGGGTTCAGGGAAATACTGTCGATGCCCTGATCGACCAGCCAGCGGGCGAAGTCCGGGTGATCGGAGGGCCCCTGACCGCAAATGCCGATGTACTTGCCCTGCCTGCGACAGGCACTGATGGCCATGGCAATCAGGGCTTTGACTGCCGCGTCGCGCTCATCGAAGCTCTTCGCCACCAGCCCTGAATCGCGATCCAGGCCCAGCGTCAGCTGGGTCAGGTCATTCGAGCCGATCGACATGCCGTCGAAATACTGCAGGTAGTCATCGGCCAGCAGTGCATTGGTGGGCAGTTCGCACATCATGATCAGTTTCAGATCGTGCTGGCCGCGGCGCAGGCCATTGGCGGCCAGCAACTCGGTGACTGCGCGCGCTTCATCGACGGTGCGCACAAACGGCACCATTACCTGCACATTGCGCAGGCCCATGTCCTCACGCACCCGCAGCAGCGCGCGGCATTCGAGTTCAAAGCAGGGCCGGAATGCGGCATCGACATAGCGGCCGGCGCCGCGGAAGCCGAGCATGGGATTTTCTTCATGCGGCTCGTAGAGCTTGCCGCCAATCAGATTGGCATACTCGTTGGTCTTGAAATCGGAGAGGCGCACGATGACGGGTTCGGGCGCAAAGGCCGCGGCAATCTGCGCAATGCCTTCGCACAGGCGCTCGACATAAAATTCCACCGGGTCGGTGTGGCCGGCCATCTGCTGGCGAATCGTGGCCTTGAGCGGCGCCTCGAGCCGGTCGAACTCCAGCAGTGCGCGCGGATGCACGCCGATCATGCGATTGATGATGAATTCCAGCCGCGCCAGCCCGACGCCGCGATGCGGCAGGTTGGCGAAGGCGAAGGCCCGATCAGGGTTACCGACGTTCATCATGATGCGCACCGGTGCGGGCGGCATGGCATCGAGCTCCACCTGCTGATGCTCGAACTGCAGCAGGCCTTCATAGACAAAGCCCGTGTCGCCCTCGGCGCAGGAGACGGTGACCTGCTGTCCGTCACGCAGCGCTTCAGTCGCGTTGCCACAGCCGACTACGGCCGGGATGCCCAGCTCACGGGCGATGATGGCCGCATGACAGGTGCGGCCGCCGCGATTGGTGATGATTGCCGCTGAGCGTTTCATCACCGGTTCCCAGTCGGGGTCGGTCATGTCGGCCACCAGCACTTCGCCGGGTTGCACCAGCGCCATGCTGCGGGCGTCGCGTACCACGCGCACCCGGCCGCTGCCGATGCGGCCGCCAATGCTGCGCCCCTCGGCGAGGACCTTGGAGCGCTGTTGCAGGGAGTAGCGCTGCAGCGTGCGGCCGGCCCGGCTTTGTACGGTTTCGGGGCGCGCCTGCAGAATATAGAGCTGCTGATCGCTGCCGTCGCGCGCCCATTCGATATCCATCGGGCAGCCGTAGTGCTCTTCAATCACCAGGGCCTGGCGCGCCAGGGCTTCAACCTCCGGGTCACTGATCGAGAAGCGGGCGCGCTCTTCGGCCGCCACCTCGACGGTGCACACGCGCGCAGCAGCGCCGGGCTCGGCGTAGATCATCTTGATGGCCTTGGCGCCCAGATTGCGCCTCAGGATGGCGCGCTTGCCGGCGCGCAACGCGGGCTTGTACACATAAAACTCGTCGGGATTGACGGCGCCCTGCACGACCGTTTCGCCCAGCCCGTAAGAGCTGGTAACAAACACCGCGTCACGAAACCCGGAATCGGTATCGAGCGTGAACACCACGCCGCTGGCGCCCAGGTCGCTCCGTACCATGTACTGCACGCCCACGGACAGCGCAACCAGCGAATGCTCGAAGCCGTGATGAACCCGATAGGCGATGGCGCGATCGTTGAACAGCGACGCATAGACCTCGTGCATCGCCCTGAGGACCGCGGCGGCGCCGCGTACATTGAGAAAGGTCTCCTGTTGACCTGCAAACGAGGCTTCTGGCAGGTCTTCTGCCGTGGCCGAAGAGCGCACGGCGACGGCGATGCCGGCGCCGGCGTCCATGGCCTGCCAGCGTTCGAGCACGGCGCGCTCCAGTGCCGCGACGAACGGCGTGTCCATGATCCACTGGCGGATGCGCGCACCGCTGGCGGCCAGGGCCGTGACATCCTCAATATCGAGGCTGGCCAGTTCGGCGGCGATGCGCTCATCCAGGCCGCCCTGATGGAGGAATTCACGGTAGGCGTCGGCGGTGGTCGCGAAGCCCTGCGGCACCCGTACACCCAGTCGGGTCAAAGCGCGCAGCATTTCGCCGATCGAGGCATTCTTGCCGCCGACGCGTTCAATGTCCTGCATGCCGACTTCGTCAAAAGAGAGTACGTACACGGTCACCGTTGGCATCCTCACGCTTGCATTGAAGTTGTATTGTCCATCATTTGGCCGCGTGGGACACTGCCGGCAGCGGAAAACAGGGTAGGGGGTCACTTGCAGAAGCGCACGGTCTTTTTTGTCTCCGACCAGACCGGGGTGACGGCCGAGACCATGGGGCACAGCCTGCTGACGCAGTTCGAGGGCGCGCCTTATCAATCGGTATCGCTGCCGTTTATCAAGACAGTGGCGCAGGCGGAAGAAGCGGTGTCCCGTATCGACGCCGCGGCGCGCGACAGTGCGCTGCGGCCGATAGTTTTTGCAACCCTCGTGGACGATCAGGTGCGTGCGCATATGCAGCGCGCCAACGCCCTGTTTCTCGACTTCTTCGCCGCGTTTCTCGGGCCGATGGAGGCGGAGCTCGGCATGCCTTCGGCGCATGCCAGCGGGCGGGCGCACGGCATGGTGGATCTGGTCGCCTACAAGGCGCGCATCAACGCCACCAATTTCGCCCTCGCCAACGACGACGGCTCGGGCAATCGCGACTACGCGGCCGCCGATGTCGTGCTGGTCGGGGTCTCGCGCTCAGGCAAGACGCCCACCTGCCTTTATCTGGCCCTGCAGTACAGTGTGCTGGCCGCCAACTATCCGCTTACTGAGGATGAACTGGATAGCGCGGAGTTGCCGGAGGTACTGCGGCCGTTTCGCGCCAAGCTGTTTGGCCTGACGATCAATCCTGAGCGCCTGCAGCAGATCCGTCACGAGCGCCGACCCAACAGCCGCTACGCCTCGCCCCAGCAGGTGCAGTTTGAGCTGCGCGCCGCCCTGGCCATGTTTGCGCGTGCCGGCGTGCCCTATCTCGATACCACTGAATGCAGCATCGAGGAAATTGCCAGCCGTATCCTCAATCGTCAGCGCATCGAAAGGCGGGTGCGGCTTTAGTTCATCCCGGCGGGCGCAGCCGGGTGCAGAAAGGTCCACGGCGAGGTTTCGCTGCCCGGCGGACAGCGCACTTCGATTACCGCCGGCACACCGGCGGCCAGCGCCTGCTCCAGGACCGGGCGCAGCTCGTCTGGCGTGTCGACCCTGAAGGCCAGCGCCCCAAAACTTTCGGCCAGTTTCACGAAATCGGGGTTGCGCAGTTCAGCGCCCAGCAGGCGGCCGGCATAGCGCTCGATCTGATCACGACGCACGTTGCCGAAGCCGCCGTTGTTGAACACGACGGTCACCAGATTGATGCCATATTGCACTGCCGTGGCCAGTTCCTGCACCCCGTAGAGAAAGCCGCCATCACCGCTGACCGCGACCACAGCCTTGTCGGGGTTGGCCACCTTGACGCCCAGCGCCGTGTTGAAGCCGTAGCCGAGATTGTCCTGATAGCCGCAAGTGATGTACTGGCGCGGCTGATACACGGGAAAGCCGAATCGTGAAGTGAAACCCACCTGCGAAATTTCCTCGCAATAGAACCCGTCGCGCGGCAGCACCTCGCGCATGGTGTTTATGTAGGCCATCTGTGGCGTTACCGACTGGATGGCGGCGTGAGCCTGCTGCTTGATGGCGATAAACCGTTCAGTCTGTGAAGTGCGGGTGCCGCTGGACTTCTCCAGTGCTGTAAGCAGTGCGCGACTGCCCAGTGTGGCATCGGTGACGATGCCGACCGCGGGTCTGAGCCGCACCATCTCGGTGGGATCGATATCGATGCGGACCACCTTGAGGTCCCTGGGAAACCAGCGCCAGCGCAGATGCTGCAGCTCGAGGCGGCTGCCGATGCCCAGCAGCAGATCGCATTCGCGCCAGTAGTCCCAGGCGGCAACCGAGGACATGCCGTAGGGGGAATCTTCACTCACGATGCCCTTGCCACTGCGGTGCGAG